>Ga0213875_10000877_pt1 | contig 22066 bp, 19 predicted proteins | sample BarmaccomBMRX_R8_FD_160105 | JGI IMG/M metagenome (GOLD analysis project Ga0213875, IMG submission 160105) | Root-associated microbial communities from Barbacenia macrantha in rupestrian grasslands, the National Park of Serra do Cipo, Brazil - RX_R8 | ecosystem: Host-associated > Plants > Roots... | reverse complement strand
CTATGTCTGGGCCGTCCTGCTGCTCACCTTGGGCTATGGCGGGGTCGGCTTCGTCGACGACTTCCTCAAGCTCTCCCGCCGCAACACCAAGGGGGTCTCGGCGCGCGGCAAGCTGATTGCCCAGCTCGCCATGGGCCTCGGCTGCGCGGTCTGGATCATGCTGCTGACCCGTGGCTCGCTCGGCAGCGGGCTCAGCATCCCGGTGTTCAAGGACGTGCTGATCCCGCTCGGCCTGGCCTTCCCAATCTTCGGCATGCTGGTCATGCTCGGCAGCAGCAACGCGGTGAACCTGACCGACGGGCTGGACGGCCTGGCGATCGTGCCGACGATCATCGCGGCGGGCGTGTTCGCGCTCATCGCCTACCTGGTCGGCAACCGCGTCTTCGCCGACTACCTGCAGCTCCGCCCGGTGAACGGCGTAGGCGAACTGGGCGTCTTCCTCGCCGCGCTGATCGGGTCCGGGCTGGGGTTCTTGTGGTTCAACGCGCCGCCCGCCGCGGTCTTCATGGGCGATACCGGGAGCCTGGCGCTGGGCGGGGCGCTCGGGGCGGTGGCGGTGGCCACCAAGCACGAGATCGTGCTGGCCATCGTCGGCGGGCTGTTCGTGGTCGAGACCGTGTCGGTCGTGGTGCAGGTGTTCTGGTACAAGCGCACCGGCCGCCGGGTCTTCCTGATGGCGCCGCTGCACCATCACTACGAGAAGAAGGGCTGGTCGGAACCGACCATCGTCATCCGCTTCTGGATCGTATCGATGATCCTGGCCCTCGTGGGCCTGGCGACGCTGAAGATCCGATGACGGAAGTCAGCCTGGATGCCCGGGTCAAGCCCGGGCATGACGACACCCAGCCCGTCACCCCCGCCCCCGGGCGCGACCCGGGGGTTGACCCGGGGGTCCATGGTCCCGCCAGCCGGCCCTTCGCCGGCGAGCGCTACGCCGTCGTCGGCCTCGGCCGCAACGGCCTGCCGGTCGCCCACGCCCTCGCCTCCTTGGGCGCCGCCGTGGAAGTCTGGGACGACCGGGCCGAGGCGCGCGCAGCCGCCCCCTTCCCGCTCCGTGACCCGGCCGACGGCCTCGCCGGCTTCACCGCCCTCGTCCTCAGCCCCGGCATCCCGCACCGCCTGCCAGCCCCGCATGAGGCGGCGCTGGCGGCCGCAGATGCCGGTATTCCCATCCTCTCGGACGCCGAGCTGCTCTACCAGGCGACGCGCCGCCGCGGCTCGGCGGCGCGCTTCGTCGGCATCACCGGCACGAACGGCAAGTCCACCACGACGGCGCTGCTGCATCACATCCTGCAAAGCTCTGGCCGGGACTCGGCGGCGGGCGGCAACTTGGGCGTGCCCGCCCTGGCGCTGCCCGCGCTCGGCGATCGGGGCGTCTATGTGCTGGAGATGTCGTCCTACATGCTGGAGCGGTTGACCACGCTGCGCTTCGACGCCGCCGCCCTGCTCAACCTCAGCCCCGACCACCTAGACCGCCATGGCGACATGGCGGGCTATTTCGCGGCGAAGCGCCACATTTTCGATCGCGTGGGCACGGCCGTCGTCGGGATCGATGACGACGCGACGGCGGCCATCGCTGCCGAGCTGGGCGCGATCACGGTCTCCGGCCATCAAGCAGCCGACGTTTGGTGCGAAGGCATCCCCGCTTCCGTTCCACCGTCACCCCCGGGCTTGACCCGGAGGTCCACGGTCCCACCAGCCGCCCCTTGCCGACTGGACCCCCGGGTCAAGCCCGGGGGTGACGAGAAAGGGGCGGGAGTTCTGCGCGACCACCACGGCCCCATCCTCGCCATGGCCGAAGCACCCGCCCTGCCCGGCGCCCACAACGCCCAGAACGCCGCCGCCGCCGCGGCGCTCGCTTTCGCCCTTGGCGTGGAGCGAGAGGCCGTCGCGCGCGGGATCGCCTCCTTTCCCGGCCTGCCGCATCGGCAGCAGCGCGTGGCCGCGATCGACGGCGTGCTCTGGGTCAATGACAGCAAAGCGACCAACGCCGACGCGGCTGCCCGCGCGCTCGCCTGCTACGACCGGATCGTCTGGATCGCCGGCGGCCTGGCTAAGGCCGGCGGCATCGACGACCTCCGCCCCTTCTTCCCGCGCATCGCCCACGCCCTGCTGATCGGCCGCGACGCGCCGGTCCTGGCCGAGACCCTCGCCGCATCCGGCGTCCCGTACAGCACGCCGGGCACGCTCGAAACCGCCGTCCCACAAGCACGCGCCCTCGCCAACCGGCTCGGGGCGGAGGTCGTCCTGCTCTCCCCCGCCTGCGCCTCCTTCGACCAATTCGCCGGCTTCGAGGCGCGCGGCGAGCGGTTCGCGGCGCTGGTCAACGCTCTCCGGATGGAGGCCTGATGCCCGCACTCTCGCGCGCCGATACCTCCGTCCTGGGCCGCTGGTGGTGGACCGTCGATCGCTGGACGCTCGCCGCCGTCGGCGCGCTGATCGGCTTCGGCTACATCATGATGCTGGCCGCCTCGCCCGCCGTCGCCGAGCGCATCCACGTCTCGCGCGACCTGTTCATCGCCAAGCAGATCGCCTTCCTGCTGGTCGCGGGCGTCACCGTAATCGCCGTCTCGCTGCTCTCGCCGCGCCAGGTGCGCCGCCTGGCCCTGCTCGGGACCGTCATCACCATCGCGCTCACCGCGCTCACCCTGGTGCACGGCGTCGAGGTCAAGGGCGCCCGCCGCTGGATCAACCTGCCGGGCATGACCGTCCAGCCCAGCGAGTTCGTCAAGCCCTGCTTCGCGGTCGCCGCCGCCTGGCTGCTGAGCGAAGGCAAGCGCGTCCGCCACTTCCCGGGCATGCTGATCGCGCTCGCCGTGTTCGGGGTGATCGCGCTGCTGCTGAAGTCGCAGCCGGACATGGGCATGCTGGCCGTGGTCGGCGCGGTGTTCTTCGTCCAGCTCTTCGTGGCCGGGCTGAACATGATCATGGTCGGCGTCGGCGCGGGCGGCATCGTCGCCGCGGCGATGGGCGCCTACACCTTCTTCCCGCACGTGCGCAGCCGCGTGACACGGTTCCTCGATCCGTCCTCTGGCGACAACTACCAGGTGAACACGGCGCTCGAAGCCTTCGGCAATGGCGGCCTGCTCGGGCGCGGACCCGGCGAGGGCACGGTGAAGAACGTGCTGCCCGACGCCCATGCCGACTTCGTCTATGCCGTCATGGGCGAGGAGTTCGGTCTCATCATCTGCCTGCTCGTGCTCGGGCTGTTCGGCTTCATCGTGCTGCGCGGGCTCTTGCGGCTGCTGGCCGAGGATGACCTGTTCGTCGTGCTCGCCTGCTGCGGGCTGGTCACCAGCTTCGGGCTGCAGTCCTTCGTGAACATGGCCTCATCGCTGCACCTGATCCCGACCAAGGGCATGACCCTGCCCTTCGTCTCCTACGGCGGCTCGTCCGTGCTGGCGATCGCGCTGGGGATCGGGATGCTGCTCGCCTTGACCCGGCGGCGGGCCCGCGCCGAAAGCTGGGAGCTCGTCCGATGAGGGGCGAACCGGCGCGGCCGATCGTCATTGCCGCGGGCGGCACGGGCGGGCACTTCTTCCCCGCCGAGGCGCTGGCGGCCGAGTTGGTGCGGCGCGGCCACCGGGTCGCGCTGATGACCGACGGGCGCAGCGGCGGCGAGCGTTCGCCGGTGTTCGCCGGCCGCGAAGTCTTCGTGCTGCGCGGCGCGGGGGTCGCCGGCCGCGGCGTGCGCCGGGCGCTGCAGGCGGGCGGCGCGCTCGCGGCGGGGACCCTGCAGGCAAAGCGGATTTTGGGCCGCCTCGAGCCGGCGGCGATCGTCGGCTTCGGCGGCTATCCCTCGGTTCCCCCCGTCCTCGCCGCGCGGCTGCTCGGCCGGCGCCCACGCGTGATCCTGCACGAGCAAACGCCATCCTCGGCCGCGCCAACCGGCTTCTCGCCCGCTGGGCCGACGCGCTCGCGTCAGGCATGCCGGACACGGAGCGCCTGCCGCCGAAGCCAGCCGCCACGCTCACCGGCAACCCCATAAGGCCGGAGATCGTGACCCTCGCCGGCCAGGGCTACACGCCGCCGGACCCCGCGGCCCCGATCCGTCTCCTGGTCACCGGCGGCAGCCAAGGGGCTCGCGTGTTCAGCGAGGCGCTGCCCGCGGCGCTCGGCCGCCTGCCCGACGCGCTGCTGAGCCGGCTGCGCATCGCCCAGCAGTGCCGGCCCGAGGACCTCGAGCGCGTCCGCACCGCCTATGCCGCGCTGCACGTCGAGGCCGAGCTTTCCCCCTTCTTCCCCGACATGGCGGCCCGCCTCGCCGCAGCGCACTTCGTGATCGCCCGTGCCGGCGCCAGCACCGTCGCCGAACTCGCCGTCGCCGGCCGCCCCGCGCTGCTCGTCCCCTTCCCGCACGCCATCGACGCCCACCAGAGCTTCAACGCTCGCGCGGTCGGCGCCGACGTGCTCGAACAATCTACGTTCCAAGCGAACCCCGCCATCCTCGCCGACACGCTCGCCAAGCGCCTCGGCGATCCGGCGGGGCTCGCCACCCAAGCAGCCACCATCGCCTCGCGCGCCGTCCCGGACGCGGCGGCGCGGCTCGCCGATCTCGTCGAGCAAACGGCGCTACAGGAGATCAGGGTATGAGGGCGCTGCCGCTCAGCATCGGCACTATCCATTTCGTGGGCATCGGCGGCATCGGCATGTCCGGGATCGCCGAGGTCCTGCACACGCTCGGCTACGCCGTGCAGGGCAGCGACCTCGCTGACGGCCCCAACGTCCGGCGCCTGCGCGAGGCCGGCGTTCCCGTCGCCGTCGGCCACGACGCGAAGAACGTCGCCAACGCCCAGGTCGTCGTCGTCAGCACCGCGGTCAAGCGCGACAACCCGGAGGTGGTCGCCGCCCGCGCCCGCCTGATCCCGGTGGTCCGCCGCGCCGAGATGCTGGCCGAGCTGATGCGGCTGAAATGGTCCGTCGCCGTCGGCGGCACGCACGGCAAGACCACCACCACCAGCCTGATCGCCTGCGTCCTCGAAGCCGCCAACCTCGATCCCACCGTGATCAACGGCGGCATCATCAACGCCTATGGCAGCAACACCCGCCTCGGCGAGGGCGAGTGGATGGTGGTCGAGGCCGACGAGAGCGACGGCTCCTTCCTGCGCCTGCCCGCCGTCATCGCCGTGGTCACCAACATGGACCCCGAGCACCTCGACCACTGGGGCACCACGGAGGCCATGGTCGCCGGCTACGACCAGTTCGTCGCCAACGTGCCGTTCTACGGCTTCGCCGTACTCTGCATCGACCATCCCGGCGTGCAGTCCATGATCCCGCGCCTCTCCGACCGGCGGCTGATCACTTACGGCTTCTCGCCCCAGGCCGACATCCGCGCCGAGCGGCTGGTCGCTGACAAGCTGGGCTCGACCTTCGAGGTGATGGTCACCGACCGCGCCCGTGGCCGGACCCGGCGGATGGGCCCGTTCCGGCTGCCGATGCTCGGCGCGCACAACGTGCAGAACGCGCTGGCCGCGATCGCCATCGCGGTCGAGATGGAGGTGGACGACGCGACGCTGAAGAGCGCGTTCGCCGGGTTCCGCGGCGTCAAGCGGCGCTTCACCAAGACCGGCGAGGCCGGCGGCATCACCGTGGTCGACGACTACGGCCACCACCCCGTCGAGATCGCCGCCGTGCTGAAGGCCGCCCGCCAGGCCGGCGCCAAGGAGGTGATCGCCGTCGTGCAGCCGCACCGCTACACGCGGCTGGCCTCGCTGTTCTCCGAGTTCTGCACCTGCATGAACGACGCGAGCACGGTCATCGTGGCCGACGTCTATCCGGCCGGCGAGGCGCCGATCCCTGGCATCACCCGCGACGCGCTGGTGGAAGGCCTGCGCGCCCGCGGCCACCGCAGCGTGGTGCCGCTGGGCGGGCCGGAGCACCTCGCCGAGATGGTCAACAGCATGGCGCGCCAGGGCGACTTCGTCGTCTGCCTGGGCGCCGGCAACATCACGCAATGGGCGGCCCACCTGCCCTCCCAGCTGGCCGCGCTGCAGGCCGCCCAAACACGGCGGGCCGGATGATCCCGCTGCCCCAGCCGCAACCCCTCGCCGACAGCCTGCCGCGCCTCGCCGGACGGAGGCAGGCCGACGCGCCCCTGGCGCCGATGACCTGGTTCCGCGTCGGTGGCCCGGCCGAGGCGCTGGTCCGGCCGAGCAGCGCCGCCGACCTCGCCGCCTTCCTGGCGACGCTGCCGCACGAGGTGCCGGTCCAGGTGATCGGCGCCGCGAGCAACACGATCGTCCGTGACGGCGGCATCCCCGGCGTCGTCATCAAGCTCGGCCGCGGCTTCGGCGCGATCGAGGTGCAGGCGGACGGCGTGATCGCCGGCGCCGCCTGCCTCGACGCGGTGATCGCCGAGCACGCCGCCGCCGCCGGGCTCGCCGGGCTCGAATTTCTGTCCGGCATCCCGGGCTCGATCGGCGGCGCGGTGGCGATGAACGCGGGCGCCTATGGCGGCGATGTCGCGAACTGCCTCGACTGGGCGGAGTTCGTCGTCCGCTCCGGCGAGATCGTGCGCATCCCGGCCGCCGGTCTCGACTTCGCCTACCGCCACGCCGCCCTGCCGGCCGGCGCCGTCGTCGTCCGCGCGCGCTTCCGCGCCCGACCCGGCGACAAACCCTCCATCACCGCCCGCATGGACGAGATCCGCCGCAGCCGCGAGGCGACCCAGCCGGTCCGCGCCCGCACCGGTGGCAGCACCTTCCGCAACCCGGAAGGCCACAAGGCCTGGGAGCTGATCGACGCCGCCGGCGGCCGCGGCCTCGTCCGCGGCGGCGCCCAAGTCAGCGAAAAACACTGCAACTTCCTGATCAACACCGGCACCGCGACCGCCTCCGACATCGAAGGCCTCGGCGAGGAACTGCGGCGGCGGGTCTTCGAGATGAGCGGCATCCGGCTGGAATGGGAGATCAAGCGCATGGGCCTGCCGGGCCCGTGGAGGCCGGCATGAAGCGCGTCGCGGTCCTCTACGGCGGCATGTCGGCCGAGCGCGAGGTCAGCCTCTCCACCGGCAAGCAGGTGATCGCCGCCCTGCGCAGCGCCGGGTTCGAGGTGACGCCGGTGCTGGTCGGCGCGGACCTCGCGGCGGTGCTGCAGGCGCTCGACCCGCCGCCGCACGCGGTGTTCAACGCCCTGCACGGCCGGTTCGGCGAGGACGGGACGATCCAGGGCGTGCTGGACTGGCTCGGCATCCCCTACACCCATTCCGGCGTCCGCGCCTCGGCGCTGGCGATGGACAAGGAAGCGGCAAAGACCGTGTTCGCCGGCGCCGGCCTGCCGGTCGCGCGCGGCCGGGTCGTGCCGATCCCGGAGCTGGAGGCGGACGACCCGATCCCGCTTCCCTACGTGATCAAGCCGGTGAACGAGGGCTCTTCCGTGGGCGTCGAGATCCTGCGCGACGGCGACAACCGCCGCGCCGACATCGCGCGCGGCTGGCACTACGGCCCGGCGGCGATGGTCGAGGAATACATCCCCGGCCGCGAGCTGACCGTGGGCGTCATGGGCGACCGGGCCCTTGCCGTCACCGAGATCCGCGCGGAAGCGGGCGCCTTCTACGACTACGAGAGCAAATACGCCGACGGCGGCTCCCGCCACCAGGTCCCGGCCGCCATCCCCGCCGACATCTACGACCGGGCGATGACCGTGGCCGTGGAGGCGCACCGCGCCCTCGGCTGCCGCGGCGCCAGCCGGGCCGACTTTCGCTTCGACGACAGCGCCGGTCGCCTCGTGCTGCTCGAGGTCAACACCCAGCCCGGCCTCACGCCGACCAGCCTGTTGCCCGAGCAGGCCGCCTATCAGGGCATCGGCTTTCCCGAGCTGTGCACCTGGATGGTGGAGAATGCCGCTTGCCGCGTGTAGCCCGCACGCCCGCCAAGCGCCCGACGCCGCTGCAGGCCCGGCGGCCGTCGCGCTTTGCCCTGTTCTGGCGGCAGAAGCGCCGCCTGCTGTGGCCGGCGCTCGGCACGCTCTGCCTGCTGGCGCTCGTGGTGTTCGCCGCCAGCCTGGTGCGCAGCGTGCAGCCGGGCAGCACCGTCGCGACCGTCCGCGAGAAGCTGGCCGACCTGACCGGCATGACCGTGCAGGACATCCGCATCGAGGGCCGCGACAAGACGCCGGAGCCCATGCTGCGCGCCGCCCTCGGCGTGTCCAAGGGCGACAAGCTGCTCGGCTTCTCACTCGAGGCCGCGCGCGCCCGCATCGAGAGCCTCAACTGGGTGCAGCGCGCGACGGTGGAGCGCCGGCTGCCGGGCACGATCGTTGTCACGCTGGAAGAGCGCCGGCCGTTCGCGGTCTGGCAGAACGGCGGCAAATTCCAGCTCATCGACCGGGCCGGCCAGGTCGTCATGGAGCAGAACCCGGCGAAGGACGCCGCCGCCTTCGCCACCCTGCCGCTGGTCGTCGGCCCGGGTGCCCCCGAAAGCGCGGCGCCCCTGCTGGACGCGCTGTCGGCGCGGCCCGAGCTGCGCGGTCGTGTGGTGGCGGCAGTCCGTGTCGGCGAGCGGCGCTGGAACCTGCGGCTCAACAACGGCGCGGACGTCATGCTGCCGGAAGGCGCGGAGGCCGCGGCGATGGACCGCCTCATGGAGCTGCAGCAGTCGCAAGCCCTGCTCGACCGGCCGCTGCAGGCAGTCGACATGCGGCTGCCGGACCGCTTGGTCGTGCGCCCCATGCCGTCGCCGGCGCCGCCATCGCCGACCTCGGCCCGGAAGCCGGCATAAGGGGGGCGGCGGTGAACGACATCACGCGCAAGAAGCCCGTTCAGGCCGAGCCCGACCTGCTGCAGTCGATCACGCCGCCCGTGCCGCCCATGCCGCCGGAGCCGCCGCGCCCGCGGCCGCTGAAAGCCGGCCCGTTCGGCGTGCTCGACGTCGGCAGCACCAAGATCTGCTGCCTGATCGGCCGCGTGGACAGCGACGGCGTGATGCGCGTGGTCGGCAGCTCCGTCCAAGCCGCGCGCGGCATCCGCGCCGGCGGCATCGTCGATCTGGACGCCGCCGAAGCCGCGATCCGCCGCGTGGTCGCCGAGGCCGAGAACCAGTCCGAAATCCACCTGCGGCACGTCACGGTGAACCTCACCTGCGGCCAGCCGGAGAGCCGGCTCTACAACGTGCAATGGCCCGTCGGCGGCCGGGCCGTGACCGAGCAGGACATCCGCCGCGTCCTGGGCGAGGGCCGCACTCGTGCCACGCTTGGCGGGCGCGAGACGATCCACGTGCTGCCGCTGGTCTTTTCCGTAGACGAAACGCCCGGCGTGCCCGACCCGCGCGGCCTGCACGCCGAGCAGTTGAGCGCCAAGCTGCACGTGATCGACGCGGGCGCCACCGCGGTGCAGAACATGATGACCACGCTCGCCCGCTGCCAGCTCGACCTGCACGAGCTGGTCTCCGCGCCGATGGCCGCCGGGCTCGCGACCCTGGTCGAGGATGAACGCCAGCTCGGCGCCACCGTGATCGACATGGGCGGCGGCACGACGGGCATGGCGGTCTTCAGCGAAGGCCAGCTTTTGCACACCGCGTATCTCCCGGTCGGCGGCGGCCACGTCACCAACGACATCGCCCGCATCCTGTCCACACCCGTCACGCATGCGGAACGGCTCAAGACGCTGTACGGCAACGCCGAAGGCTGTCCGGACGACGAGCGGGAGATGCTGCCGGTGCCGCTGGTCGGCGAGGAGGAGCATCAGCTCCATCGCGTGCCGCGCAGCCAGATCGTCAACATCATCAAGCCGCGGCTCGAAGAGACGTTCGAGCTGGTGCGGGCCCGGCTCGATTCCGCGGGGCTCGCGCGCGAGGCCGGCAACCGCGTCGTGCTGACCGGCGGCGCCAGCCAGCTTTCCGGCGCGCGCGAGATGGCGGCCCGGATTCTCGACCGGCAGGTGCGCGCGGGCAAGCCGGTGCATCTGCGCGGCCTGCCGGATACCGCATCCGGCCCCGCCTTCGCGACCGCCGCCGGGCTGCTGACCTGGGCCTCCGGCGCGGGGCGCCGGCTTGCTGATATCGAAATGACCGAGGAGGGACCCGACACGCTGTTGCGCCGAGTGATCAAATTTATTCGCGACCGGGTCTGACCCGAATCGGACGCGATGTGCCACACGACTTCATGACGCCACCGAACCCGCAAGGGAGCCGCCAATGACGCTGCACTTGACCGTCCCCAAGCAGACCCACACCGACTTCACGCCCCGCATCACCGTCATCGGCGTCGGCGGCGGCGGCACCAACGCGGTGGACAACATGATCGCGGCCAACCTGCAGGGCGTCGATTTCGTGGTGGCGAACACGGACGCGCAGCAGTTGGTGCACAGCCGGTCCGAACGGCGCGTGCAGCTCGGTCCGCACCTGACGCAGGGTCTCGGCGCCGGCGCCAAACCGGAGATCGGCCGCGCCGCCGCGGAAGAGGCGGCCGACGAGCTGATGCGCCAGCTCGAGGGCACGCACATGGTGTTCATCACCGCCGGCATGGGCGGCGGCACCGGCACCGGTGCGGCGCCGGTGATCGCCCGCATGGCGCGCGAGCGCGGCGTGCTGACGGTGGGCGTGGTCACCAAGCCGTTCACCTTCGAGGGTGCGCGACGCACCAAGTCGGCCGAGGCGGGCATCGCCGAGCTGCAGCAATACGTCGATACGCTGATCGTGATCCCGAACCAGAACCTCTTCCGCCTGGCCAACGAACGCACCGGCTGGAAAGAAGCGTTCAAGATGGCCGACAACGTGCTCTACATGGGCGTGCGCGGCGTCACCGACCTGATGATGGCGCCCGGCCTGGTCAATCTCGACTTCGCCGACATCCGCACCGTCATGGCCGAGATGGGCAAGGCGATGATGGGCACCGGCGAAGCGGATGGCGACAACCGTGCGATCCGCGCCGCCGAGGCCGCAATCAGCAACCCGCTGCTGGAAGACACCAACATGGCGGGGGCGCGCGGCCTGCTGATCAACATCACCGGCGGCGAGGACATGACGCTGTTCGAGGTGGACCAGGCGGCCAACCGCGTGCGCGACGAGGTCTCCGAGGACGCCAACATCATCTTCGGCTCGGCGATCGACGAGAACCTGGCCGGCAAGGTGCGGGTCTCGGTCGTCGCGACCGGGATCGACATGGCGGTCGCCGCCGAGGCGCAGCGGCCGCGGCTGGTCGCCGTGGGCAACGGCGCCCCGGTCGAGGCGGTGGGCCACAGCTTCGTGCCGCAATCGGCGCAAGCCGCTCCGCTCACCCCACGCTCGGCGCCGCTGCTCACGCCGCGGCCGGCGCCGGCCGAGCCGGTGGCCCCGGCGGTCGCCGAAGCGGCGCGCGCCCCGGCGCCGATTGCCGCCCCGCCCCGGGCGCCGATCACGCCGCGCCCGACCCTCGCCGACACCATCACCGCGCCTGCGCCCACCCCGCTTTCCGGCGCCCGCAGCATCTTCAGCCTGATGACACGACGCAGCCGCCCGGCGCAGCCGGAGCCGGCCGAGCCGCAGCGGGCCGAGCCCTCCTTCTCCGAGGCCGAATCGCCGGCACCCTCGCAGGTGCAGCATCGGGAAGATGAGACTCTGGAAATCCCAGCGTTTCTGCGTCGCCAGACGTCTTAGGAATCGACGTCGAATCAACGGCTTATGGCGTAATACTCAGAAACATCATTTGATTTCTCGCCTCCGCGGCATCTTCGTAGGGTGCTCCGGAGGCGGCGAAAACCGCCATCGCTTCACGCCCGCCAAATCGGCGCGGAGACCTGAATGGACGGTTATCTTTCGGTGAGACCTAACCCCGGGCTGGTGTCCTCGACACCGGTCTCGCAGCAGACCATCAAGACGGCGATCTGTTGCACGGGAACCGGTCTGCACACAGGCGCGCGGGTCAATGTCAGCCTGCATCCGGCCGAGCCGGGCACCGGCATCGTGTTCCGCCGGGCCGACCTCGGGGTCGAGATCCCGGCCCGATTCGACCTGGTCTGTGATACGAGGCTCTGCACCGTGCTGCGCGCCTCCGACCGGCCCGACGCGCGAATCGGCACCGTCGAGCACCTCATGGCGGCGCTGATCGCCTCCGGCATCACCAACGTGGTCGTCGAGGTCGACGGGCCGGAGCTGCCCGTGCTGGACGGGTCGGCCGAGCCCTGGATGTTTCTCTTGGATTGCGCCGGCAAGGCCGAGCAGGCAGCGCCGCTGGTCGAGATCGAGGTGCTGCGCCCCGTCCGCGTCGAGGAAGGCGAGGCCTATGTCGAACTGCGTCCCGGCGTCGCTGGGTGCCTCGAGCTGAGTCTCGCCATCGAGTTCAGCGCGGTTGCGATCGGGCGGCAGGCCCTCAACATGACCCTGCGCGGCGACGCGTTCCGCGATATCGCCCGGGCGCGGACCTTCGCGCTGGCGCACGAGATCGACGGCCTGCGCGCGGCCGGGCTGGCCAAGGGCGGCTCGCTCGATAACGCCGTGGTGGTGGACGGCAGCCGCGTGCTGAACCCTTGCGGGCTGCGCATGCAAGACGAGTTCGTCCGCCACAAGCTGCTGGACGCGGTCGGCGACCTCGCCCTCGGCGGCGTGCTGCGCGGCCGCTTCATCGGCCACCGCTCCGGCCACGCGCTCAACAACCGCGTGCTGCGGGCGCTGTTCGCCGACCCGGCGAACTGGCGGTCGACGACGCGCGGCAGTTGGCCCTACGAGGAAGCGGCGGCGGCTTAATCCGCTTCGCTTCGGCCTCCTGCGTTGCTATAAGCCGCGCCGCCATGACCCTTTCACTTCGCCGCGCGTCCGCCGCGATTCTCGCCCTGCTGCTGCTGCAGGGATGCGAGACCCTCAACTCGATCAACCCCTGGAGCGGCAAGGCCGACGATCTGCGCGCCAAGGTCGATCTCAGCCAGAAGCCGGTCGAGGAACTCTACAACAACGGCATCGATGCGCTGAACGAGAAGCGCTACAACACGGCCGTTCAGCAGTTCGACGCCATCGAGCAGAACTATCCATATTCGTCCTGGGCGGTGAATGCCCAGTTGATGCACGGCTATGCGGAGTATCTGCAGAACCACTACACCGAAGCCGTCGGCGCGTTGGACCGATACATCCAGTTGCACCCGACCAGCCAGAACGTCGCCTACGCCTATTACTTGCGAGCACTCTGCTACTACGAGCAGATTGCCGATATCCAGCGGGATCAGAAGGGCACTCAGGTGGCCATGGCGGCGCTGCAGGAGGTGGTCAACCGCTTCCCGGAAAGCGCCTATGGCCGGGACGCAAGGCTGAAGATCGACCTCTGCCGCGACCACCTCGCCGGCAAGGAGATGGAGATCGGCCGCTGGTACGAGGGTCAGAAGCTCTATGGCGCGGCGATCGGCCGATTCCAGCGCGTCGTGGACGACTACCAGACCACCAACCACGTGCCCGAGGCGCTGCACCGGCTCACCGAGATCTACCTGATCCTCGGCATGACCGACGAGGCCAAGAAGACCGCCGCCGTGCTCGGCCACAACTACCCGGGCAGCCCCTGGTACGAGGACAGCTACAACCAGCTCGCCGACGACGGCCTGACCCCGCCCGCCAACACCACCGCCGACAACCGCGGCTTCTTCTCGCGCACGCTGGGCAGCATCTTCTAGCGCGGAGCGCTCTGGCCGTTGCTGACCGCGCTCTCGATCCGCGACGTGGTGCTGATCGAGCGGCTGGACCTGACGTTCGGGCCGGGGCTGACCGTGCTGACCGGCGAGACCGGCGCCGGCAAGTCGATCCTGCTGGACAGTCTCGGGCTCGCCCTCGGGGCGCGGGCCGATGCGGGGCTGGTGCGGGTCGGGGCGGAGCAGGCGAGCGTGACTGCGTGCTTCGCGCCGCCGCCGGGTCATCCCGCGCTGGAGCTGCTCAGCGAGCAGGGCGTGTCGCTCGAAGACGATGAGCTGGTGGTCCGCCGGGTGGTGAGCCGCGATGGCCGTTCCCGCGCGACCCTCAACGACCAGCCGGTCAGCGTCGCCCTGCTGCGCCGAGCCGGCAGCCTGCTGGTCGAAGTGCAGGGCCAGGGCGACCAGATGGGCCTCACCGACCCGGCGGTGCATGCCGTACTTCTGGATGCCTACGGCGTGAAGCAGACGCTGCGGGCCGCGACCACCGCCGCCTGGCAAAGCTGGCGCGAGACGGTCCGCGCGCTCGAGGCGGCGCGCAACGCGCTGGCCGAGGCCGAGCGCGAGGAGGACTGGCTCCGGCACGCAGTGGACGAGCTGACCGCGCTCGCGCCGCGACCCGGCGAAGAGGAGCACCTCGCCCTCGAGCGCCAGCGCCTGCAGCAGCATGAGCGTCGCGCCGAAGTGATCGCCGCCGCGCTGGCCGAGATCGCGCCGCGCGATCGGCGCAGCCCGGGTCCGGCCGCCTCGCTCCGCGCCGCCGCCCGCGCGCTGCAGCGGCTGCAGGTTGGCGCCGATAACCCGGCCCATCCCGCGCTCGCGGCGCTCGACCGCGCCGAGGAGGCGCTCGCCGAGGCGGAGACGCTACTGAGCCGCCTGGCGATCGAGGCCGAAGCCGACCCGCGCTTGCTGGAACAGGCCGAGGAGCGGCTGTTCGCCCTGCGCGCGGCCTCGCGCAAGCATGGCGTGCCGGTGGCCGACCTGCCCGCGCTGCTGGCCGGGCTGCAGGACCGGCTCGGCGCGCTCGAGACCGGCACGGCCGAGATCGCCCGACTCGAGGCCCAGGCCCGCGACGCGCGGGCCGCCTATGCCGCGGCGGCCGGGCGGCTCAGCCGCGCCCGCGAGGAGGCCGCGCGCCGGCTCGGCGCCGCCGTCAGCGCCGAACTGCCGCCGCTGCGGCTCGATCGGGCGCGCTTCGTGGCCGACGTCCGGCCGCTGGAGGAGGCGCGCTGGGGCGCGGGCGGGGCCGACTCGGTCGCCTTCCTGATCGCGACCAACCCCGGCCAGGCGCCGGGGCCGCTGGACCGCGTCGCCTCCGGCGGCGAACTGTCGCGACTCATGCTGGCCTTGAAAGTGGTGCTCGTGGCGGGCGGCTCGGTGCCCACCCTGGTGTTCGACGAGGTGGACAGCGGCGTCGGCGGCGCCACCGCCGCCGCGGTCGGCGAGCGGCTGACGCGGGTCGCCGAGCGCGTGCAGGTCCTGGTCGTCACCCACAGCCCGCAAGTCGCGGCCCGCGGCTACGCCCATCTGCGGGTCGCCAAGGAGGCGGCGCGGGGCCGGGCGGTGACCAGCGTACTGCCGCTCGACTTGCCGGCCCGGCGGGAAGAGATCGCCCGCATGCTGGCCGGGGAGACCATCACCGAGGCCGCCCGCGCCGCCGCCGACAGCCTGCTCGGCACCGCGGCTTGACCGTCCACGTCATCGGGGCGAGCGGCCGCTCGGGCGCCGCGCTGTGCCACGCATTGCTGGCCGAAGGCGTCCCGTTCGTCCCCGTGGTGCGCGACGCGGCGCGTTGGGCGAACACCGGGCTGCCCGGCACGCCGCGGATCGCCGATCTCGAAGGCGACGGGCTCGGGCCAGCGCTGGCCGACGCCGAGCGGATCGCCTCATGCGCCCACGCGCGGCACATCCCGGCAGTCCTCGCCGCCGCCCCGCACCTGGCCCGGTTCGCCTTCCTCGGCAGCACCCGCAAATTCACCCGCTGGCCGGACGAGCACGGCGACGGCGTTCTGATGGGCGAGCGCGCCTTCCTGGCCTCCGGCCGCGCCGGCGTGATCATGCACCCGACGATGATCTACGGCGCCCAGGGCGAGGACAACGTCCGCCGCCTGGCAGCCCTCCTCCGCCGCCTGCCGGTGATCCCGCTGCCCGGCGGCGGGCGAGCCCTGGTGCAGCCGATCCACCAATCCGACGTGACCCGCTGCCTCCTGGCCGCGCTGCGCCGCGACTGGGGCGGCCCGCACTCGCTGGTGATCGCCGGGCCGACCGCCCTGCCCTATCGCGATTTCGTCCGCGCCGTGGCCAAGGCGGCGGGACGGCCGCCGCCGCAGATCCTGCCGGTTCCTGCCGCCGTGCTGCGCACGCTAACCCCGCTGACCCGGCTGCCGGCATTGCCCCGCGTCCGCGCAGACGAGATCCGCCGACTGCTGGAGGACAAAGCTTTCGACATCGGTGAAATGCGAGAACAGCTCGGCATCGAGCCGCTGCCGCTGGCCGCGGGGTTGGCCGAAACGTTCGCGGTGCTCTAATGATCAGCCGACCGCAACCCCAACCGTAGGGCGGATAAGCGAAGCGCCATCCGCCATCCCGCCCGCGTGGCGGATTGCGCTGCGCTTATCCGCCCTACGGTCCAGCCTCAATCGGAACCCAAATGCCCGTGATCAACCGTATCGCCGACTTCCACGCCGAAATGACGGCGTGGCGGCGGGACCTGCATCAGCACCCGGAGCTCGCGCTGCAGGAGACCAGGACGTCGCAGCGCGTGCAGGAGCTGCTGCGCGGCTTCGGCGTGGACGAGGTTCATACCGGCATCGCGAACACCGGCGTCGTCGGCGTGATCCGCGGCCAGCGGGACGGCGAGGCCATCGGCCTGCGCGCCGACATGGACGCCCTGCCGATCCTCGAAGAGACCGGCAAGGAATGGGCCAGCCAGAACCCCGGCGTGATGCACGCCTGCGGCCATGACGGGCACACCACCATGCTGCTGGGTGCGGCCAAATACCTGGCCGAGACCCGCAATTTCGCCGGCACGGTCTACCTGATCTTCCAGCCCGCCGAGGAGAACCTCGGCGGCGGCGAGATCATGGTCCAGGAGGGCCTGTTCGAGCGCTTCCCGATGAAGCTCGTCTTCGGCATGCACAATTGGCCGCTGGCGCCGGAGGGGGTGTTCAAGTGGCGGGACGGCCCGGTCATGGCGGCCGTGGCGAATATCGAGATCGACATCACCGGCAAGGGCACCCACGGCGCGCAGCCGCATCTCGGCACCGACCCGATCCTGATCAGCGCGGCGATCATCCAGGCGCTGCAGAGCATCGTTGCCCGCACTCTGCCGCCGGTCCAGGGCGGCGTCGTCACCATCGGCAGCATCCAGGGCGGCAGGATCTACAACGTCATTCCCGAAACGGTGCGCATGCTCGGCACCGCCCGCTGGTTCGACCCTGCGGTCGGCGACCTGATCGAGCAAGGCGTGCACCGGCTGGCCAAGGGCATCGCCGAGGGGTTCGGCGCCGAGGCCAAGACGGTGTTCCAGCGCGCCTACCCCGCCACCGTCAACGACCCCGAGGCCATGACCCTCGCGCGCCAGGCCGCCGCCACCGTCGCCGGCGACGCAAGGGTGGAGCACATGGCGGAGCCGACCATGGGCGGCGAGGACTTCAGCTTCATGCTGAATGCCAAGCAGGGCGCCTATATCATGCTCGGCGCCGGCAAGGGGCAAGGCGAGGCCATGGTCCACCACCCCAAATACGACTTCAACGACGACATCCTGCCGATCGGCGCCAGCTACTGGGCGACGCTCACCGAGCAGTTGCTGCCGCGCTGATGGCGGAGTGGCACGTCCGGCTCGAAGCCGAGCCGGACGCCAAGCTGCGCGAACAGATCCTGGCGCCGCTCGCCGCCCACAACGAGTCGATCGCCGGCCCGGGGAACTGGGGCCTGCTCGCGGTGACGGTGCGCGACGCCGAGGACACGGTCGTGGGCGGATTATGGGGCCGGACGGGGTACGGCTATCTGTTCGTGGAACTCCTCGCCATGGGTCCCGCACGCGGTCAGGGACACGGTCGCGCGGTCATGGCGCTCGCCGAAACCGAGTGCCGCCGCCGCGGCCTGCGCGGCATGTGGCTGGACACTTGGACCTTCCAGGCGCCCGGCTTCTACCAGAAGCTCGGCTTCGAGGAGTGCGGCCGCATCAAGGAGTACCCGCCCGGCCACGACCGCATCTTCTTCGTAAAGCGTTTCTGAACGCCAGCAGACGACCGGCAATCATTCCATGCTCGTCACCTCCGGGCTTGACCCGGGGGTCCAGCGGCTCAGCAAGCGCCGCCCTCGAAGGCCTGGACCCCCGGGTCAAGCCCGCGGGTGACGATCTTTGGGACGGCCCCCACTCGCTATCACCGCTACCAACCCCCAAACGACAACCCGCCATTTACGCTGATCGTCTGCCCCGTCACCTGGGCCGACAGGTCGGAGGCGAGGAACAGCGCCACCCCGGCGACCTCCGCCGCCTCGGGCGGGCGCTTGGCCGGGAAGCGAGCGACCGCCTTGCTGAACAGGTCGGTCACCCAGTCCCCGCGCGCCATGGCCGTGTCGAACGCCTCGGTCCCGGCAGTGACGGTCAGCGCCAGCCCGTTCACCCGGATGTGCCAACGGGCGAATTCCCGGGCCAGCGTCTTGGTCAGCATGATCTTCGCCGCGCCCAGGCCGCCATGCAGGCTCTCGCCCACGGTCGCGTGTCGGCCCGCGTCGGTGCCGATGATGATGATGCTGCCGCCCCGCTCCTTCATCGCCGGCAGCGCCGCCCTGATCGGGAACACCCGGTTGAGGAACTGCGTCCGATAGGTCGCCTCGAACGCGTCGTCCGGCAGTTGCTCGAACAGCGCCGGCGAGGTCTCGGCGGCCCCGCCGCTGGCAACCAGGATGCCAATCGGGCCATGCGCGGCGACGGTCCGGCGCACCACCTCACGCGCCTCGGCTGGGGACGCGCCGTCCCCGGCCTCGAAGGATGCCCGCGGGTTCGACAAGCGCTGCAGCGCGTCCGCGCCACGCGCCGGGTCGCGGCCGTTGATGACCACCGTCGCCCCCGCGTCCAAGAACGCCCGGGCGACGGCCCGCCCGATCCCCGCGGTGCCGCCGAAGATCAGCGCGACCTTGCCCGCCAGCATCGCTACAGCTCCGAGCGGCGCACGGTCAGGTCGGAGCGCTCGAACACGGCGGGTTGCAGCTCCGTGCCGAGGCCGGGTCCTTCCATCGGCAGCACGTAGCCGCCCTCGATCACCGGCATCGTGGTGACCAGCTCCCGATACCAGCCGGTATAGAAGGCCCGCACGCTCTCCTGGATCAGCGTGTTGGGCTGGCTGAACGAGGCATGGATTGCGGCGATGAAGCCGACCGGGCCGATGCAGTCGTGCGGCGCGAACGGGCGGTGGTAGGTGTCGGCCATCGCCGCGATCTTGCGGCCTTCGGTTAGGCCGCCGGTCCAGCAAAGGTCGGCCATGACCACGCTCATCGCGTCCTGGTCGAGCATGTCCTTGTAGGGGAACCGGCTGCCGAGCGTCTCGCTGGCGCAGATCCAGACGTCCGTGGAACGCGCCAGCTCGGCCAAGGCCTGGGGCGAGTTCATGCGGATCGGGTCCTCGTACCAGGTCGGCGCGTACGGCTCGAGCCATTTGGCGATCCGCTTGGCCATGGGCAGGTTCCACAGGCTGTGCAGCTCGACCATGATCTCCATCTGGTCGCCCACGGCGCGGCGGATCTTCTCGAACGGCTCGATCGCGGCTTTCAGTTCGGCGGGGCTGATGGACACGCCCTCATTGGCGATCGCCGCCGGGTCCAAGGGCCAGATCTTCATGGCGGTGATGCCGGACGCGAGCAGGCTTTCCGCCACGGCATCGGCGCGCGTCATGAAGCCGTTCAGGTCTTCGTACGGCCCGGCGCTCTCGTCGAAGTTCCAGGTGCTGACCGGCTTGATGTTGTGCGAGCGCACATACCCGTAGCCGGCGCAGGTGTTGTAGATGCGCTGCCGCGGCCGGCACAGGCCACCCAGCATCTGGTGCACCGGCTGCTGGCACACCTTGCCGAACACGTCCCACAGCGCGATGTCGATCGCCGAGGCGGCGCGATACTCCACCCCGGTGCTGGACTGCGCCATCGGCAGGGCCAGCATCTCGCGATGCAGCGCCTCGATGTGCAGCGGGTCGCGGCCCAGCAGCCGCAGCGAGAGCGTGTCGTGGATGTGCGACGCGACCGCGCCGGCGCCGTAGAACGTCTCCCCGAGCCCGACCACGCCGGCGTCGGTATGGACGCGGACCCAGAGCACGTTGGCGAATTCTTCCGTGCGCAGCGTCTCGATCTTGGTAATCTTCATGCGCCTGACATACACGAAATCCGTGCGGTCGAGGTCCCGATGCCGGTCCATATCTGCAAAGCGTGCGGCACCTCTTATCCCGACACCCCTGCCCCGCCCGCACGCTGCGCGATCTGCGACGACGAGCGCCAATACGTGCCCGCAACCGGCCAGGCCTGGACCACGCCGGACGCCCTGGCCGCCGCACACCGCAACGCCTGGCAACGGCACGCGCCGGACCTGTTCAGCCTGCAGACCGTCCCGGCGTTTGCCATCAACCAGCGCGCGTTCCTGCTGCGCACCGATGCCGGCAACGTCCTCTGGGACTGCATCGCCAACCTCGACCCGGCGACGATCGACCTCGTCCGCGCCCTCGGCGGGCTCGCCGGCGTCGCCATCTCCCACCCGCACTACTACACGACCATGCAGGACTGGGCCGAGGCCTTCGCCTGCCCCATCCACCTGCACGAGGCGGACCGCCAATGGATCATGCGGCCGCATCCGGCGATCCGCCTCTGGAGCGGCGACACCCTCGAACTCGGCGCCGGCGTAACCCTGATCCGCGCGGGCGGGCACTTTCCCGGCGGCACCGTCCTGCACTGGGCCCGTGGCGAGGGCGTGCTGCTGCCCGGCGACATCGTCCAGATCACGCCGGGCGCGCACCGGGCCTCGTTCCTGTGGAGCTACCCGAACATGATGCCGCTGCCGGCCGCCGAAGTGCGCCGGGTCGCGGCGACGCTGGCGCCTTGGCGCTACGAGCGCATTCATGGCGCCTTCGCGGGCCAGGACGTGCTGCGGGACGGCCCCGGGATCGTCGCCCGCTCCGCCGCGCGCATCGTCGAGTTGCTCAACGGTCCGCCGCTGTAGCCGGGCCTTGCAAGGCCCGGCTACAAGGGGCCGCAAGGCCACCCAGCTTGTAAAAGCGAACGCTCACGTGTAGCCGTCCCGCACCTCTGCAGGCGCTCCTTCCGGCACGATGAACGACCGCGTGGCCACCTTACCGCTGGCGCTCGGCAAGCTGCGGCTTGCCCGGCTGGCCCGTTGGCTCGTCCTGATCTTCTGCTTCGTGCTGCCGCTGCTGCTGCGCGCCTACAGCCTCGAAAACCCGATCGCGCTCAATCGCGACGAGTCGCAGTTCACGGTCTCGGCGCGTCAGGTGCTGGACGATCCAGTGGTTTGGCGGTCGATCGATATGACGACCAGCGGGCCGCTGAATGCGATCGTCATCAGTTGGCCGAAGCTGGTCGGCGCCGTGCCGTCGATCCTCACCTCGCGCCTGACCGGGCTGCTGCTGCAGAGCTTGGCCGTCCTCGGCGTCGCCGTGCTGGCGCTGCGGTCCGGCTTCGGCGCCGCCGCGCTCGCGGCGATCGTGACCACGCTGTTCTTCGCGCTCACGCTGCGCGATGAATACATCCATTACGCCAGCGAAGACTTCTCGGTCTTGCTGATGACCATCTTCGCGCTGCTGTTCGCCTCGCTGCGGGCCAATCCGCGATCGGCCGCGCGCTGGCTGATGTGCGGGCTCGTTGCCTCGTGTCTGCCGCTGGCCAAGCTGCAGTCCTCGATCCTCTGCCTGTTGTTCCACTTCGCCTGCCTCGCCCGTCTCGGCGTCGACCTCAAGCGCCGACGCGCGGGCTGGCCGCCTGTCGTGGCCTATGTGCTGGGAAGCGTGGTCCCGGTCGCCGCCCTCGTGGCGCCGCTCTTTTTGGTCGGCGAGCAGGACGCGATCCTGAAGGGCTACCTGGGGCTCGGCGTGGACTATGTCGGCCGGCGCAGCCTCAATGTGCTGGCGGGCATTTGGCCATACCTGGCGTTCATGGCCGGGCTGGCCGCGCTGGCGCTGCTCCGATTGCGCCGGATCGCCGAGCGGAGCAAGGCGGATTGGGGCCTCGTGGCGGTTGGCATCGCGCTATGGCCGGTGTGCCTGTTGACCTCCTGGTTCCCCGGGCCCGCCTTCGCCCACTACCAGATCTTTACCCTGATCGGCCTGCCGCTCGGGATCGCGCTCGTGGAGCTCGGCCTGGCGCCGGCGACCCGGCCCATGTTCCGGCTCGACCGTCCGCTCATCGCCGCGAGCGTCGCCGTGGTCATCCTCGTCGTGTGTTGGCCCATGGTGCGGACGTGGCGCTGGACCGCCGGGCGCATGA
>Ga0213875_10000876_pt1 | contig 22084 bp, 25 predicted proteins | sample BarmaccomBMRX_R8_FD_160105 | JGI IMG/M metagenome (GOLD analysis project Ga0213875, IMG submission 160105) | Root-associated microbial communities from Barbacenia macrantha in rupestrian grasslands, the National Park of Serra do Cipo, Brazil - RX_R8 | ecosystem: Host-associated > Plants > Roots... | reverse complement strand
CGGTGCTGATGTTCAAGGTCCTGGTTCTGCAGGCGCTCTACAGCCTGTCGGACGACACCGCCGAGTTCCAGGTGCGGGATCGGCTCTCATTCATGCGCTTCCTCGGCCTGGGGCTCGGCGATCGCGCTCCGGATGCGAAGACGATCTGGTTGTTCCGCGAGCAACTCGTGCGCGCCGGCGCTATGGACAAGCTGTTCGAGCGATTCGACGCCGCGCTCCACGATGCCGGTTATCTCGCCATGGGCGGAGCCTGCCAAGAAGGTTCCGGCGATGCGCAGCATCGTTGGAAGGCAGGTGGAGGGGGGCAGATAATCGATGCCACCGTCGTCGCGGCGCCGCGCCAGAAGCTGACCGATGACGAGAAGGCCATCGTCCGCGGCGGCGGCACGCCGCCTGGCTGGTCGGAGGCGAAGCGGCGGCAGAAGGACCTCGATGCACGCTGGACGATCAAGCGCGGCCGCTCGAAGCGCAGCGAGGCGAGCGAGATGAAGGCGACCGGCGTGGAGATCGCGGTGCCGGTATTCGGCTACAAGAACCATGCCGGCATCGATCGGCGCCATGGCTTGATCCGACGATGGACCGTCACCAGCGCTGCCGCGCACGATAGCCGTCCGTTCGAGGACCTGCTCGATCCAAAGAACACGGCGTCGAAGGTGTGGGCCGACACGGCCTACCGCTCCGCCCGGAACGAGGCGGCGATGACGAAGCGCGGACGCATATCGATGGTGCACTACCGCAAGCCGAAGGGGCAACCGCTTCCGGCGAGCCACGCCAAGGCCAATGCTGCGCGCTCAGCGGTCCGCTCCGCCGTCGAGCACGTCTTCGCCGGGCAGAAGCATCGGATGAAGCTGGTCGTCCGCACCATCGGCCTCGCCCGCGCTGAGGTGAAGATCGGCATGGCCAACCTCGCTTACAACTTCACGCGCGTTGCGTGGCTCAACGCGCGAGCCGCGCCCGTCTGACCGACCGATCCATCGAAAACGGACCTGCAGCTCTAACCGATCCTCCTGCCAAAAGGCCCGCGGAACGGCCGAAAGCCTCGAAATGTGACCTTATCCCGCGTCAAAATGGCGTTCTTCGAGGCGTCCATTCGTGTGCCTTCGCTGAGTGCTTCCATGCCGACTTCGCTGCCGTTGGCGCGGCTGGCCAGAATGACCGGCCAGTCTGTATTTTGCCGCCAATTGCCAAGGAAGACGATGGCCTTCATCTTACAGACCTCCGCTTGCTAGCGGGGTCCTGTCAAGCGAGTTATAGATGCGGTTTGTCTGGATCTAGCTTGCGCTGTTCGAGCTCGGCCCCCAGCGCGCTGCTCAAGTTTCGTATAGCGTTGATTTCGCCAATCTGCCCCTTGCCTAGCAGATAATGGGCGTGGGAGAGCACATTGCGCCAATGGTTTAACGTGTCGGGATACACAGGCTTGTCGCGAAAACGGCGCGCGCTCGCCAGCGCAGCCTGGAGATTGGAGACAATGCTACCGTCGAGCTTCATCGCGTGGCTTTGGCGTAGTAATGGCACGGATCCTCACGAAGCATGACAAGAGATGCCGGGGGCAGAGGCGACCTTCTCTCCGATCATCAAGGAACTTAACAGGCCGTCGCGTTCGCCCTTGCCCCACCATTGCCATCCGCCACCACTGTACCGGGCACCATCAGCCGATGGCGCCAGCTTCATCTGAATCGGCTCACCGTTAATCGTCACAACGGCAACTTCCGCGCCGTAGAGCACCTCGATCATCCGGCCGTCGCTGCAACTATAACGCGAACTGAGGCCGTTGAAGGCTGGCGCGCTTGGCACGGCCGGCTCGGGGGCGCATGCCACGAGCATAAGCGGCAGGAGAAGGTTGCAACAGCGCATGCGAGCACAGCGTCTCATCACAGGCGCGGTTCTCAACTCGCCGGGTCCGATTGAACACTGACCCAGCCCACTGCTAACACGCAAGGGTGTCCGATAAGCGCCGCATTCTCAACCAGCATGGCAACATTCAGCTCGAGGCCATTTATCGCCCCGGCGCAGCCGTTGCCGATGACGCCGTCCGCTATGTGTTATTCGTCCCCGGCCAGCCGCAGCGGCGCTTTGCCAGCCGCGCCATCGCGGAGTCGGAGTTTGAATTTGTGACGAAGAGAGTTCATCGCACCTATAGAATGCGTTATTTGACCGCAAGCATGGCACGGCCGACCGCGCAGTCAGAAATGAGTAAGCTAGACGTCATGCCAACTCGCGAACCCAAGCATGCCGCACCCATCGCGGCGCAGGAGAGAAAAAATGGCAAAACACGGCTCGAGCGAGCATCATCACAACGCCGCTTCGCATCACGAGGCCGCGGCGCACCACCATCGGCAGGCCGCTCATCATCATGATCAAGGCAAGCACGATGAGGGGAAGGCGCATTCGGCCTCTGCTCACGAGCACTCGAAAACGGCTCACGAGCACACCGGCAAGGCGCACGAGGCCTCGAGCAAATAATTAGGGGGCTGGCCGGCTTCGGCCGGCCAGCCGTTCGGCGCTTTTTCCCGGCGAGGGGCGGCGCCTCGCGGGCCGGCCCCGTTGCAGTGACGGCCGCCGTTGTGTGTTTGTGCGCTTACTGCTGAACAGTCTGATAAAATAAGTGTTATGTTAAATTCGGATGATCCTCGTCGGAAGCGGCCGTCGGGTCGCGCGCGGTTGATCCCGGCCGGCGATCGCCGCAACACGGGCGTATGAGAAAAACCGAGCAGCCCGATCCCGCGAGCGACGACGGGCGGCCCGCGCCGATCCGACTGGCACGACGCATGGCGCGCGAGGTCATCGAGTCAGAAGCGCCGGTCGGCACCTATCTGGGCGCGCTGCCGGAGGTCGCGCAGCGTTTTCGCATCAGCGTGCCGACGTTGCGCAAGGCGATCGTCTACCTGCTCGACGACGGCGTCGTCGCGATGCGCGAGGGGCGCGGCGGCGGGCTGTTCGTCGCGGCGCCGCCGATCGAAAGCGCCATGCGCGCAATGCACCTCTACCTTTCCGACCGGAATCTCTCGGCAGAACAGGTGGCCGAGGCGCGCAAGGCGGTCGACGGCGCGCTGATCGAGCGGGCGCTGCGCTTTGTCGACGGCTCCGATCACGACGTCCTGCGCGCACTGATCGCACCGCCCGAAAACGAGACCGCGCTCGCCGCAACTGCCGAAGCACTCGAGGACGCGGTACTCGCCGCGGCCCGGCAACCGATCCTGGCGCTCTTTTCCCGCCTCATGAGGCGGCTTGGCAACGACGATGCGATGGGCGCCGAACACGACTTTCATACCGAATGGAGGTTGCGTTGCGACGCCGCCGAGGCCATTCTTGCCGGCAATCTCGCGGACGCCCTTTCCAGCTGGGATGCGCGTCGCTCCCTAGCGGATAGTCCGGGCGTTGATCCGGATAGGGTCGAGCGGCTGGCTGATCGGATCGCCGTCGCGATCAAGACCTTCATCGGCGCCGAGCGCCTCGCGCCGGGCGACGAGCTTGGCCACGAAGCCGGGCTCCAAGAGCGTTTCGCCGTCAGCCGCAACACGCTGCGCGATGCCATCCGCATCCTCGAGCGCAGTGGTGCGGTCAGGGTCGCGCAGGGCCGCGGCGGCGGGATCTTCGTGGGCGCCGCCGAACCTTATGCGGCCATCGAGATGACGTCGCTCTATCTTTCGACGATCCGGTTGGACTTCGCCGAGCAGATCGAGGCGCGGCGCGTGCTCGAGGCCTGTGCGGCTCAGCTTGGCGCTGCCCGCATTGCGCCGGACCTTGCAACCGAGCTCCAGGCCGCGGTCGCGGCAGATGTCGCCGCCGCGCGTATCCCGACGGCGGATTGGGCCAACAAAGGCGCGCGCGTGGAACGGTTGGTCGCGCAGGCGTGCCAAAATCCGCTGGTCGAATTCTTCACGCTGGTGATGATTGAGCTTTCGATGAGCGAAGCTGGGCGCAGCAAGACCATTTTGCCGCAGGCCGATCTGGCACGGCTCGTCAGTGTGAACCACGCCGAGATCGTCGACGCGATCATCACGCGCCGGCCGATCGATGCCGCGTTCCGTACCCGTCAGTATCTGACCCATCTCGCCCGCTGGCACGCAACGTCGTTGTCGGCGACTCATGACGATCGTCGAGAGCGTAACGCCCCCTGACGTTTCACCGTCCTCGATAGGCCGGCGCGCGCTTGCCCTTCACGGCAGCAAGGCCCTCGCGGAAATCCTCGCTCTTCAGCAGGATCGCCTGGTTGTTCACGTTGGCGGACCATTCCGCTTCCATCGAGGTTTCGAGCCCGCGATGCATCGCCTGCTTGACCGAGGCGTAGGCCAGCGGCGCCACCGCCGCGAGTTCTGCCGCCAGCTCGGCGCCCCGCGACGCGAGCGCGTCGAGCGCCACCACCTCTGAGGCCAGCCCGATCCGCTCCGCCTCCTCCGCCTTCACCTGGATCCCGCGCAGCACCATCTGAGACGCACGGCCGAGGCCGATCATGCGTGGCAACAGGAACAGCCCGCCAAGCGGCGGCATGATGCCGAGCCTGATCCAGCTCTCCTGAAGGAAGGCGTTGTCGGCCAGCACCCGGAAATCGCAGGCCAGCGCCAGTTCGCAGCCGACGGTCACCGCCGCACCCTGCACCAGCGCCAGCGTCGGCTTCGGGCAATGATAAAGTCGCCGCGCAGCACCTTGGAAATGCTGATAGACAGACGCCTTGATCTCGCTACCGCTCATCGCCTCCATCTGCTCCAGGAAGGCAAAGTCGGCGCCGGCGGAGAAATGCTTGCCCTCGGCGCGCCGCACGATCGCCGCGACCTTGTCATCGGCGATCAGCGTGTCGAGGCCGACGCAGATTTCCGCCAGCGTATGCGGCCGGACCGTATTGCCCTTCTCGGGCCGGTTGATGCTGACCGTGCCGATACGATCCGCCACGCCGACCGAGATGTCTTCGAACTCCGCCATGGCATCCCTCCGCTCGATCGATCCGAATCCGGCTTGCACCTAGGGTCAGGACCCATTAAAGTGCTTGCGGCTGGTCGGCGTAGCTGATTCATGATCCGGCGGAGGTGCCGCATGGATGATTTGTTTTTGCTGAGCGAGGCGCAGATGCGCCGCATCGAGCCGTTCTTTCCGCTTTCGCATGGCATTCCGCGGGTCGATGACCGGCGTGTGCTGAGCGGCATGTTGTTCGTGATCCGCAACGGGATGCGCTGGCGCGACGCACCGGCCGGTTATGGCCCGCACAAGACGATCTACAACCGCTTTATTCGGTGGAGCCGGTTGGGCGTGTTCGACCGCATCTTCGCCGAGCTATCGAAGAGCAAGGGCAGTGAGCAACTCATGATCGACGCCACCCACCTCAAAGCGCATCGCACCGCGGCCAGCCTCCTAAAAAAGGGGCTCTACCCCGCTGCATCGGGCGCAGCCGCGGCGGCCTAACCAGCAAGCTGCATGCCGTATGCGACGGCCACGGCCGCCCCGTCCTGCTCCGGCTGACGGCGGGTCAGACAAGCGACTACAAGGGCGCGGCGATGATGCTCGATGCCCTGCCGACCGCCAGGACCATGCTCGCCGACCGTGCCTACGACGCCCGCTGGTTCCGTCAGGCGCTCACCGACCGCGGGATCACGCCGTGCATCCCGCCACACGCCCAGCGGAAGATCCAGCACAGCTACGATCGCACCCTCTACCAGCAGCGCCACCGCATCGAGAACATGTTCGCGCGCCTGAAAGATTGGCGACGCATCCACACCCGCTACGACCGCTGCGCACACACCTTCCTGTCAGCCGTTACCCTCGCCGCAACCTTCCTGTTCTGGCTCAATGAGTCCTGACCCTAGTTAGATGTATCGACATGCGAAAGCGCAAGGAGAGCGACCCATGGGCAATACCGTGAGAATCGGCGGCGCCTGCGCCTTCTACGGCGACAGCTCGGTCGCGCCGACACAACTGCTTCGCGCCGGTGTCGACTTTCTGGTGCTCGACTATCTCGCCGAGGCAACGATGTCGGTGCTGGGATCGATGCGCGCGAAGCGCGACACGCTGGGCTATGCGCATGATTTCACCGAGTGGGTCTGGAAGGACAATCTCCGGCTGATCAAGGAGACCGGCGCGAAGATCGTCACCAATGCCGGCGGCGTGAATCCCCGCGCCTGCCTCGCCCGCATGGAGAAGATCGCGGCCGAGGCCGGCCTCTCCTTCAGGATCGCGATCGTCGAAGGCGACGACATGCTGGGCTCGCTCGACAGGATCGCAAGCGATCGCGAGATGTTCACCGGCGTTTCCTTCCCGCCGCGTGAACAGATCGTAACCGCCAACGCCTATCTCGGCGCGACGCCGATCGCCCCCGCGCTGGCGATGGGCGCGGATGAGGTCATCACCGGCCGCGTCGTCGATTCCGCGCTCACTCTCGGCCCGCTGATCCACGAATTCGGCTGGGCATCCGACGAATATGACCGCCTCTGCGCTGGATCGCTTGCAGGACATGTCATCGAATGCGGCGCGCAGGCGACTGGCGGCCTGTTCACCGACTGGGAGGACGTGCCCGACTGGGCGCATATCGGCTACCCGATTGTCGAATGCGCCGGGGACGGCAGTTTCGTCGTCACCAAGCCGGAGGGCAGTGGCGGCCTTGTCAGCGTGCCGGTCGTCGCGGAGCAGATCCTCTATGAGGTCGGCGACCCGCAGGCCTACATGCTGCCCGACGTGGTGTGCGACTTCACCCGACTGAAGGTGGAGCAAATCGGCCCCGACCGCGTGAAGGTGACGGGCGCGATCGGCTATCCGCCAACCGGGCGCTGCAAGGTCTCGGTGACGCACAGGGATGGCGAGCGCTGCATCGCCTTCATGCCCGTCGTCGGACGTGATGCGGCACGCAAGGCGATGCGGCAGGGCGAGGCGGTCGTCACCCGCGTCGAGGAGATGCTGCGCGAGCGCAACATCGGCCCGTTACGCGCGACCCGGATCGAGACGATCGGCGCCGAGGCGAGCTATGGCGCGAACGCGCGCGCCGGCAACACCCGCGAGGTGGTCTGCAAGGTCGCGGTCGAGCACGACGATCCGCGGGCCTTCCCGATCTTCCTGCGCGAGTTCGACGCGCCGACCACGTCGATGGCGGTCGGTACGACCGGCTGGTTCGGCGGCCGCGCGCAGGTGACGCCGGTGATGCGCGTTTTCTCGACCACCGTCGATCGCGAGGCGTTGCCGATCGCGATCAGCTTGGGCGAGCGGACCGATATGATGGTCGTATCCGCACCCGCGGACGGGACCTACGATCCCGCGAGCACGGTGCGTGCCGAGCCCGGTCTCCGGCGGGACGCTTCGGGCGAGACCCGCACGGTGCCGCTGATCGAGCTCGCCTGGGCGCGATCCGGTGACAAGGGCGATGCGTTCAATATCGGCGTGATCGCGCGCGATCCGGACCATCTCCCCTATATCCGCGCCGCGCTGAACGAGGCGGCGATGGAACGCCATTTCGCGCACGAGTTCGAAGGCGGCGCCAATCCCGGCGTTGACATCTACGAGGTTCCCGGCCTCGACGCGCTCAACCTGCATTTCCGCGATGCGCTGGGCGGCGGACAGTTCGCCTCACTCCGGCTCGATCCGCTCGCCAAGGGCAAGGCGCAGCAGCTGCTCGACTATCCGATCACGGTTCCCGCCGCCTGACGCGCCAGAACCTGCCGGCGAGATCAGGTTTCAGCGCCCGATCACTCAGTCCCGCAGGCGGACAGCCGAGTAGGCGGTCAATCCCGCCAGCCCGATTGCGCTGACGAGATAAGGCAAGGCGTGCGATTGATCGTACAGGAAGATGCCGATGGAGGGGCCGAGCACGAACGTATAGCCGTTCACGGCGGCGACACGCCCCGCCACCACGCCCTGCTCTGCCGCGCCCACCGCCAGCGAAGCGCCGGCGGTGAAGCCCGGCCGCAAAAAGCCGAAACCCAATGAGGCGACCGCGAAGGTAACGGCGATGCCGTGCAGATCAGTCGCGAGCGCGATACCGAGGCAGCCGAACGCTGACAGCGCGGCGCCCCACAGCACCATCGCGCGAGGCCGCAGGTCAAGGCGGGGAATCACGCCTCATTGCGCCAGCAGCGCGGCGAGCGCGCCGCCCATGAGGATCATGCCGATCAGCGGTTGTGCCGTGGCCGGCGGCGCGGCCAGCCGGTCGATGACGAGAAAGGCAAGCGTCTGGCCCGCGATCGCCTGGGCATGACCCGAGATCAGTCCGGCCAGTATCCAGGGCCAGATTCGCGGATCGGTGTAGCCGACGTGCACGCCCGCTGCCGGTGCCGCCGCGGCCGCGGCCGTCACATCGCTCGGTTCGCCGCCGATCGTCGGTTCCTCCAGCGCCACGGCATGGGCGTCGGAGGACCTCGGCACATCACGGAGCTGCGTCGCGATCACCACCGACATGAGGATGCCGAGCACCGCGAAGACATAGGCCGGTCCGGCCAGCCCGGCGAAAGGAAAGACGAAGAAAGGCGCCAGCGCCGGCCCGAGGATGGTGCCGAGCCCGAACGCCGAGGCGAGCACGCTGAGCGCCTTGGTCCACGCCTTGCGCGGCGTGATCGTCACCACCATCGACTGGGCCGCCGGCGTCGCGGCCGAACCGAACAGGCCATAGATGCCGCGCCCGACCACGAAGCAGCCGAACGCGATCGGCGCGGCGAGGACGCCGCGCAGCCCGGCGGTCAGCGCGAGGCCACACACCACCATCGAGACGACGAACCCGGCATTGCCGATCTGGATCATGCGCTTGGAGCCGAACGCCCCCAGCCGCTTCGCCCAGGCGGGTGCTGCCAGGGCGAACAGCAGCGCCGACAGCGAGAAGGCAACCGCGATCACCGGATCGGGCAGATGCAGGCTGCGGCCGATCGCGGGTAGCACCGATTGCATGCCGGTCGTGCCGATCGCCGTCGCCAGCATCACGCAAAAGAGCAGGATCTGCTCGCGGACGCCATCGGCCAACCCGGACTGACCTGTCACGGGCATCAGGCGGCGCCTCGCGCAGGGCGTCGGCCGCCGCGTTCCGTGATGTTGCCGTTCAGTCTTATCCCCATCAGCGAAGCAATCCTCTAGCGACGATGACGGACCTGTCCAGCCGAACACGGCGCCGGCGGTTCGACCTCCCCTTCAACGGCGACGGCCGCCGAACAAGAATTATGCCGCCTATTTTAGTTCAATATGCCCCTTGTGGCCTGCCGAGCACTGCCTAGAACCGTGCTACATAGGAGAGAGACATGGCTACCCAGGCAGTCACGGACGAGCGGCCAGCTACCCCCGATTTTCCGGTCGTGCACGAGCTCAAGACGCACAACCACCTGATCGGCGATCTCGCCGCGCTCGATGAGGCGTGGCGGCGGGACGGCTACTGGTTCTTCCGCGACGTGCTCGACACCGACGCGGTGGGCAAGCTGCGCGCCGAATATGTCGCCGAGCTCGAGCGGCAAGGCGTGACCGATCCGGTCGGCGATGCGCCGACGGACCGCAGCGTGTGTTACAACGGCGCCAGCCTGGCCGACTATCCGTTCCGCATGGAACCGCTCGCAGATCGCCAGCTCTGGAAGCTGCTCGCCGCGCAGAAGCCGATCAACGACTTCTTCCAGCGCCTCTTCGAGGACGAGCCGTTCTGGGTGCCGATCGCCGAATATCGCGCGACGCCGCCCAGCCGGGAGCCGGCGCAGCCCCGCATCGACGGCATTCACCAGGACGGGCCCTACAGTCCCGGCCTGCCCTTTCGCATCTGCTGGATCCCGCTCGCCGAGATCGACGAGAACGTCGGCGGCCTCATTCTGGCAGAAGGGCTGACCGAGGAGATCAATCGCCACCCGAAACTGGCCAACGGATCGAACACGTCGATCCCGCTCGACGCCATCCCGGCCGACGCATGGCGCCGCGCGACCTATCGGGCCGGCGACGTGCTCCTGATGAACCTATGGACACCTCACACCGGGCTCAGCAACATATCGGATCGCTTCCGGCTGTCGCTCGACACCCGCATCATGGCGCGCGGCGACGATTGTCCGATCGTCGGCGAGGTCGTATCGATCGCGACAGATCGCGTCGAGGTAAAGGATGATCGCGGCGTGCAGGCGCTGCGGATCGAACCCGCAACCTATGTCCGTAACACCCGCGGCCAAAAGCTGTCGGGCACCGAGATCACCGATTTCTTCACGCCCGGGTCCGACGTGATCATCGCCCGAACCGGCGATCTCGCAACCGTCGTCCGCCCGCCGCACTGACGGCGACCCACCGCAAACGGCGGCGAGGTTATCGCCCGACGCCGGCGTCCCGCATCCATCGCAAGCATACATTGACGGCAAGCAGCGCCGGCTCCATGAATGATGGCGTAAACCTATAAACAAGTTGTGGGTTGGGATATGGATGCGGCGGACTATCACGCGCTGGGTCTCGCCGCGCCTGCCCATCGGGCCCATCCGCCCGTCGGTCCGCGCGATATCGCATCGCTGCTCGACCGCCAGCTGGCGGAGCGACCGGATGCCGAAGCGCTCGTCGACGCCCGCCGCCGGCTGAGATACGTCGAGGTCGATCGTGCCGCGACGGCAGCCGCGCACCTTTTCCTGAGCCTCGGCGTGGGACGCGGCGACCGCATCGCCGCCTCGCTGCCGAACTGCTGCGACATCGCGATTGCGTTTATGGCTGCGCAGCGGCTGGGTGCGATCTGGGTGGGCATCAACACCGTCCTGTCGCCCAACGAAAAGCTCCATATTCTCGTCCATTCCGAGGCGAAACTTCTGCTGACCGACAGCCGTTTCGCCGAACCGTTCGACGCCCTGCGACCCGAGCTTCTCGCGCTCTCGCACGTGATCGTGATCGATGACGCGACGCGGGATATCGGCTGGCAAGACGTCTATACCGCGCAAGGCCCCGCGCCGCTCGCGACCGGTCCCGTTGATCCCTTCGCGCCCGCCGCGATCATGTACACCAGCGGCACCACCGGCACGCCTATGGGCGTCGTCCACAGCCAGCACAACATGATCGCGATCGTCGCCGTGATGTCGGAGGCCGGGCTGTCGCATCCGGACCGGCGGCGCGGCGTCATTCTGCCGCTCACCATCTGCAACCTGATGATCTTGGGTCCAGTGTTTGCCTTCTGGAACGGCCAGAGCTGCGTCTGCGGCACCACGACCAAGATCGATCCGGTGGTCGACTGGCTGGAGCGCGAGAAGATCGGCACCTGCACTTTCGTGCCGACGATCGTATACGATCTTCTCCAGTCGAACCGCGACCTGCCTGAGAGCGTCCATATCGGCGCCGGCGGTGCGCCGCTGCCGATGCCGATCCGCAACGCCTTCAAGGCGCGCTACGGCTATCCGCTCGGTGGCAGCTACGGCCTTACCGAGGCGCCGACCGTGGTCACCGAGACTCGCGGCATCGAGCCGCCGACCGGCTCGAGCGGCCTGCCCGTCCCGCATCTCGTCGTGACGATCCGCGCCGCGGACGGCAGCATCCTGCCGGCCGGCGAGGTCGGCGAGGTCTGCGTCTCGGGCGTCACTTAGGGACCGTGGGCGAACGTCTACACGCCCGCGCTCGGTTATTGGAACAATCCCGAGAAGACCGCCGAGCTGCTGCGCGGCCGCGTGCTCCACACCAGCGACATGGGCTCGCTCGACGCGGAGGGCTGGATCTATCTCGCCGACCGCAGCTCGGAGCTGATCCTGCGCGGGGGCTCGAACATTTACCCGGCCGAGGTCGAGCGCGTGCTCCACGACCATCCTGAGGTCGCCGCCTGCGCGCTGATCGGCAAGCCCGACCTGCGCCTGGGCATGCGCACCGTCGCCTTCGTCCAGCCGGCGCGGCCGGGCGCGGAAGATCGGCTGCGTGCCGAGCTCGGCGCGCTGTGCGAACAGTCGCTTGCCCGCTACAAGATGCCGGACGAGTGGATCTTCGTCGCGGAGTTCCCGCGCAACGCGATGGGCAAGATCGTGAAACCGGTGCTGCGCGCGCGACTGGCGGAGCAGGCCGAGAAACAGGAGGCTTAGGAGATGGGCGATCTGCTGTTCGTGCTGAGCAAGGGCAAGCTGGGGCGCGAGGCGGACTATCTGAGCTGGTACGGCTCCCGGCATCTCGGCGACGTGAAGCGGGTGCCGGGCGTTGACGACGGCGCGCTCTACACGATTGCCAAGCCAGAGGACGCCGCGCGCTGGGAAGTTGCGGCACGCTACCCGCTGTCGGCGCCGATCGGCGACGTGCTGGGTGGCCTGTTCGCCCGCTCGGGCACCGCCGACATGCCGCTGACCGACGCGATCGACGGCACCAGCGTGCTGATGCTCGCCGCCTCGCCGATCCGCGAGCGCGTGCGCGCTGACGGCGGCGCGGACCGCAACGACGGCACGCTGTTCGTCGTGCTGACCAACGCCACCGAAGGCGACGATGACACGTTCAACGACTGGTACAATGACCGCCACATCCCCGATGTGCTCGCGGTGCCGGGCTTCATCGCCGCGCAGCGCTTTACTATCTCCGCCGCCGTGCCGGGCCAGATGAGCCCATGGCGCTATCTCTCGCTCTACGAGGTCGCTCCGGAAAATCTCGAGGTCAGCATGGCCGACCTGCAGTCGCGCGCCGGCACCGACAAGATGCCGCTCTCGCCGACGCTTTCGAACGACGTCTACGCCACCCTGTTCGCGCGCGCGGCGTGAACAGCGAGGTTCCTTCCCTTCCCCGGCTCGCCCGGCTGAAAGGCTGCACCGCGATCGTCACCGGCGCCGGCTCGCTCGGCGAGGGCTTCGGCACCGGCAAGGCGATCGCCCTGCTGTTCGCCTCCGAGGGCGCGCGCGTCGCACTGGTAGACCTCGATCGTGATCGCGCCGAGGAGACGCGCGCGCTGATCGCGGCCGAGGGTGGCGAGTCGGTCGTCGTTCAGGGCAGCGTCGTCGATGCCGACGATTGCGCGCGGATCGTAGCCGAATCAGTGGCAGCGCTGGGCTCCCTCGATATCCTCGTCAACAATGTCGGGATGGGCGCCGGGTCGGGCAAGCTCGAGGAGATCGACCCAGCGATCTGGCAGCGCGGCGTCAACCTTAACCTCGCCAGCGCCTTCCTGATGACGCGCGCCGCCGTACCGCATCTGCTCGCCGGGGCCGGCAAGGCGGTGATCAACATCGCCTCGGTCGCCGGCATGCGCGCTCACGGCAACGCTTCCTACGGCCCGGCCAAGGCGGCGATGATCCAGTTCACTCGCGAGACCGCCGTGATGTACGGCGCCGACGGCCTGCGCGCCAACGTCATCGCGCCGGGCCACATTATGACCCCGCTGGTCGAGAAATTCTCGGCGCCGACCGCGCGGTCGAACAGGCAGCGGGTCGGCGCGCTCTCCGCAGTCGAGGGCAATGCGTGGGATATCGCCTATGCCGCGCTGTTCCTCGCCAGCGCCGAGGCGCGCTTCGTCAGCGGCGTCTGCCTGCCGGTCGATGGCGGCGTGACCATGATCGGTCCGCTCGCCGCCTTCGAGCGGATGACGGGCTGATCGCCGGATCGCTCGGCCCACGATGACAGCCGCCAGCACGAGATGGCGTCACCGGGGCCGCGAACACTGTTGAGAGGATAGCCATGACCCGCACTGCCTCGCCCGCCGCCGCGCTCCCTTCCAGCCGATCGGAATTCGCGACCGGCTGGCCGATCCTGCTCGGTGGCGCGCTCGGCACCGGCGTCACGGGCGTGCATTTCCAGGTCGTCGGCGCGATGCTGAATCCGCTCCACACCGCCTATGGTTGGAGCCGCGGCGACGCGGCCTTCGCGCTGACCATCGCGACGGTGGTGATGTCGTTCGTACATGTGCCGGTCGGGATCCTGGTCGATCGCTTCGGTCCGAAGCCCGTGCTCGTCCCGGGGTCGCTGGGCTTCGGTCTTGGCGTCGGGTTGCTGGGCCTGGCGGGGCCGACGCTATGGTCCTGGTATGCTGCCTATGCAGTGTTCAGCATCCTGGTCGTGCCGGCGAGCGCCTTCGTCTGGATGAACGCCATCGCCCGGCATTTCGTCGTGCAGCGCGGCCTCGCGCTGGCACTGGCGCTGGTCGGCTCGGGCGTGCTCACCGCGATCATTCCCGGGATCGTGCTCAAGCTGGTCGGCAGCTACGGCGTGCGCGGCGCCTATTTCGTGATGGCCGCGGGCGCACTGGCGTTGACCTTCCCCTTCGCCCTGCTGTGCATCCCGCGCGAGATGGGCGGGGCGGGCGATCCGGTGCACGCGCCCGCGCCGAAGATTGACCGCAGGGAACGCTGGGCGTTGCTGCTCGGGCCGCGCTTCTGGCGCATCGCGCTTGCCGTCGCCCTGGTGTCGATCTGGATCGGTACGTTCTCGGTTCATTTCCAGCCGATGCTGACCGATGCCGGGCTGACCCCAGCGGCGGCCGCGAAAGAAGCGCTGTTCCTGGGCGTATCCTTCCTCGTCGGGGCGCTGGGCACCGGCATTCTGTTCGACCGGTTCAACCCGCGGCTGGTCGCCGCGGGCAGCTATGTCGTGCCGGCGATCGCAAGCGCGCTGCTGCTTGGCTTCCATGGGGGTTTCGCCTTCGGCGCCGTGATCGCGCTTCTGGTCGGCGTCGGCCTCGGTGCCCCGGTCAACGTCCTATCCTATGCCAGCAGCTATTATTTCGAGCTGCGGCATTACGGCTTCGTGCTCGCCGCGCTGTATGCGATCCTGGCGATCTCGATCGGCATCGGCTCCGCGCTTGCGGGTTCCCTGTTCGATGCGACCGGCAGCTATCAAAGCGCAAACATGCTGCTGATCGTGGCATCGCTGATCGCGGGCCTGTTGCTGCTGTCGCTGCGCGGCGCGGCGAGCACGGCGCCGCAAGTGCCCGCGCCGGCGGGCTGACCGGCGCGGCCTGCCATTACGGCCAGTCGATCGCACCGAAGGGCGAAGCGAGCCCCATCTTGCCGGGATTGCAGATGCCGTGCGGATCGAGCGCCTGCTTGATCGCGGCCAGCGCGTCCAACGCGGAGCCCAGCGCCTCGCGCATGAAGCGCGATCGGTTGAGGCCGATGCCGTGATGGTGGGCGAGGTTGCCGCCATGCGCCAGCACGGCGCGCGTGCCGACGTCCCACAGCCTGTTGAAGGTCGCCTCGATCTCGTCCGCAGGCGGGCGGGCGGTCATTGAGAAATAAAGCGCGCCGCCGGACGTGTAGGCATGCGAGAGCCGCGCCGTGGCGGCGCGGATATGCGGCACCTCCAGGAGCGCGGCGATCGTTGCATCATAGACCGCGGCGACGCGCGACCACGGCGCCGCGATCTCCAGCGTATCGAACACGAAGCCCTTGCGGACCAGCGGCATCGTCGCGCTGACGTCATTTCGCTTTTCAAACCAGCGATCGAGCGGCTCGGGGCCGATCGGCTCCAGCAGCCCGGCGCATTCGCGCTCGACAATCCGCCGGTTCGCCTCGACCGTGACCGGATCGCCCTCGTCGTAGACGAGCAGGGGCGCCGTCTCCCCGTCAAAGCCGAATAGAGACTTGGCCTCCTTCGGCTCGTGGCAACGCAGCACGGCGGGATCGGCGCCGGCCTGGATGATGCGCCGCGCCGCCTCGATCGCCTCGTGCAGCGTACGGACGGTATAGGCCATGCGCCATTCCTGCTCGGGCTTGCGGCGCAGACGCATGCGGCAGTCGGTGATGACCCCGAGCGTGCCTTCGGCGCCGACAAACAGCTGTGTGAGGTCCGGCCCGATCGAGGCACGGGGGGCGGCGGCGGTGTCGATCACCGAGCCGTCGGCGAGCACGACGCGCAGGCCCTCGGTCATGTCCTCGATCTTGCCGTAGCGCATCGCGAGCTGGCCCGCGCCACGGCAGGCGATGCAGCCGCCGAGCGACGCCAGCTCGAATGATTGCGGCCAGTGGCCGAGCGTGAAGCCGCGTGCCTGCAGCTCGGCCTCGAGTTCCTTGCGCGGCGTCCCGGCGCGGACGACGGCGACCATGCTCGCGGCGTCGAGTTCGACGATGCCGGTATAGCCGGACAAATCGAGGATCACGCCGCCGAAAACCGGGACGGACGCGCCCTCGCCGCCGCTCCGTCCGGCGGCGGCCGTCACCGGGATGCGCGCCTCGTGGCAGATGTGCATGAGAGCGGCGATCTGCTCGGTGCTGGTCGGACGCGCCACCAGCGCCGCGACCTGCCCGACCATGTTGTCCATCGCCCAATGATGGGAGAGCATCCACCAGTCGCGGCTGGCCGAGACGCGCTCGGCGAGGTCATCGCTCACCGCGCAGACCTGGCGGAGCCGCTGCAGTATCTTGTCGGGGATAGTGACGACGCGCGTGTCGAGGCGGGTCCGCACCTTCGCGGGATCGACCTCGACGAAATCGACATCGGCTGGCATGCGGCTCTCCTGCATGTCTTAGGCGAAGCTGAGGTCGACGCGGCCCTTCAGCAAATTCTGCGCGATCGAACGGAGCTGGATTTCGTTGGTGCCTTCGGTCACGAAGCATTGCCGCGCCTGAATCCAGGCCGCGTAGAGCCTGGTCTCGTTTGCGAAGCCCATGCCGCCGTGGATCTGCATGCAGGCGTCGATGATCTCGAACGCCGCGCGCGTGCAGAACAATTTGACGATCGAGGCCTCGGTTCGGACATTGCGCCCCTCGTCCGCCTTGGTCGCGCAGTCGACCGCCATCGCGCGTGCCGCGTAGAGCTTGGCGGTGTTCTCGGCGAGATAGTTCTGAATCGTCTGATGCTCGGCGATCGCCTTGCCGAACGCACGACGGACCTTGGCATAGTCGATCGCCTTGTCCATCGCCCACCGCGCCAGCCCGATCGTGCGCCCGGCATTGGCGAGCCGGCCATGACGCACGCCGAGCATGGCGAGATCGAAGCCCCGATCGACATCGCCAACCCGCCAGGTGTCAGGCACCCTGACATCGGTGAAGGAGAGGATGCCCTCCTCGCCGCCGACATGGCCGAACATCTTCACCACCGATTCGAGCCGGTAGCCTGGCGTGGTCGTCGGCACGTAGAAGCAGGTGATGCCGCCGCGCTTCTGCGAGAACATCCCGGGGTCGGTGACGGCGTAGACCATCACGAAGTCGGCGGTGGGCGACCAGGAGGTCCACTGCTTCGATCCGTTGATGATCCAGTGATCGCCGTCGCGTACCGCGCGGGTGCGCATCATCCAGCTGTCGGATCCGGCGTCGGGTTCGCTCAGCCCGAAGCAGCCCTGCAGCTCACCATTCGACAGACGCGGCATGATCTCCGCCCGGAGTTCCTCGGAAGCATGCTCCCAAACCTCGTGCGGACCGCTCGTGAAGTGCGAGAGGACGAAATAGGGAAGCTGAGTCGTCGGCGCGCCGTAGCGGTGGAAGATCGATTCCCAACAGACGTACCAGAGCCGCATACCGAGATTGGCGCCGCCGAATTGCTCGGGGCAGAACATGGTGTAGAAGCCCGCCTGCGCCGCCTTCTGCCGGGCATCCCTGCGCGCCGCCGTAACGAGCGGCGATTCTCTGCCGTCCTCGCCATAATAAAGCCGCTGATCCTCGAAATGCGACTTCAGGCGGTTCTGGATCGGGAGGATCTCCTGATCGATGAAGGCATGAAGGCCATCCACGATCTGCTGATCGTCACCCCGGCTATCGAACATGGACTCGCTCCCTTGCGTCGGTCGTCGCGACGTCGATCCTGCCATTGCGCGAACTAAATGAAGGAAGCCGCTTCGCTCCTCAGGCGGCGCCGAACCGCAGCTTGCGATTGTACCAGGAGCGGATTTCTCCAGCGCGCGGCGTCAGCCGGATGATCGCGCGCTCGCGGGCATAGTGCATGCGCGTCGCCTCCGGCATGGCATTGCGATCCATCCGGAACGCGCCATATTTGCGGTCGAGCCCCGCCTGGACCCGGGCGATCTGATCCTCGTCCTCGACGAACATGGCGTCGCAGCCGGCGATCACGGCTTTGAGATCAACCCATTTCTCGCCCTCCTCGACGAGGCAGCAGGCACGCGGATCTCTTCGGAGATGCTTGGCTTTTGCGGAATTGGCGCCCGTGCCGATCCAGAAGGCGCCGTCGATCCAGACGTACCAGACAGGTGTCATCAGCGGCTCGCCCGACTTGCGGATGGTCGAGACGATCAGAGTGTGCCCCGCTTCGAGAAACGCGTTCAACTCGTCTTCGGTCAGCCTGACGCCCATGCGCTGCTCCTCTCCGATGCGATGCCCCGCGATATCGCATGCGGATCGCCGTTCCAGCCCGTTGTTGCACGGTCGCCACGATGCTAGGCCGCGCGGATCATGCTGATGTCGATACGCTACAACTTTCGCAATCCGCGTGAATGGCGGCGATCCTCCGCTGCGTTGTACAACCGCATCCTCGATCAGATCGCGTGGGCGGACGAGGCCGGCTTCGATCGCGTCACCTTTGCCGAACATCATTTCCTTGAGGAGGGCTTCCTGCCGTCGCTGATGCCGATCTGCGCCGCGGTCGCCGCACGAACGAAGCGGATGCTGATCGACACCGAAATACTGCTGCTACCGCTACACCATCCGGTCAGGATCGCCGAAGACGCGGCGATCGTCGACATCATCTCCAACGGCCGCCTGACCCTGTCGGTGGCCGGCGGCTATCGCGAGGAGGAATATGCCGCGCTCGGGATGAAGCTGTCCGAGCGCGCCGGGCGGATGGAGGAATGTCTCCAGATCCTCCGCAACTGCTGGACCAAGGACTGTTTCTCGTTCGACGGTCGCTATTATCGGCTGCGCGACGTGCGCATGTTTCCCAAGCCGGTGCAGCCTGGCGGCCCGCGCCTCGTTCTGGGCGGCGGCACGATGGCGGTGGCCCGGCGCGCGGCGCGCTTCGCCGACGACATGGCGCCGATGGATCCGGCGATGTGGGACGTCTATTATGACGAGCTGGAGCGGCTCGGCCGTCCCGCTGCTCGTGTTCCTCATCCGACGGCGCCACCGGCTCTCATGCATGTGACCGAAACGCCGGAGCGCGACTGGGAGGCAATCCGCCCGCACGCCATCTTCGAGGTCAACCAGTACAGCGCCTGGGGTCTGACCAACGCGAGCAGCTATGGCGACCTGCAGCCGAGCGAGGACACACTGCGGGCGATCCATAAGGTGTGGTCGGTGAACGAGGCGCTGGAGATCCTGCTCGCCCGACAGGCGGAATTTCAAGATTCAGTTTTCTCCTTCGCGCCGCTGCTGGCCGGCATGGATCCCGAGCTGGCCCAGCGCTCGCTCGGTCTGATCGCCGCGCGCATACTACCCGAGCTGAAGGCCGCACGCGCCACCTGAGGCCTTCTCGATCTGGCGTTCAAACGGTGTGCGAATTAGCAGGGCGAGCTGCTCCTGCCGGCTCGCGGTCGGTGGCGGGAGCCATAAACTGGGAGGGCCCGAATGCGGATCGGCGTAACATATCCTCAAACCGAGATCGAGGCGGATCCCGGTGCCGTTCGCCATTTCGCGCAGGCAGTCGAGGCGATGGGCTACACGCACCTCCTCGCCTTCGACCATGTGCTCGGTGCCAATCGGGCCTCGCGCCCTGGCCGGACGCTGCCCTATGGCCTGGAATCGCAGTCGCGGCGTCGGCCCCTGCGTGCGCGCGCTCAAGGGCGAGGCCGCCGAGGCGATCGCCGACGGACGGCTGACCGTGCTCGATGCGCTCAAGCACACCCGCAAGGCCGTTTATTTCGACGGCGATCTGACCGGCGGCCTTGCGCCGGCCGGCGAGTCCTCGGCGCTGATCGACGAGGTGCTGCCGGTCGACACGATCGTTCGCCGCACGATCGAAAGTTTCTGGCGCGAGATCGACCGCCTGGCCGCGCTCGCGGCACCCCGGCAGCCGGCAGTCGCGGACCGCTGATCTCCGCTGACCGAACCTAGACGCCGAGCAGGTTGAACATGTCATGCTCGACCGCCGCCGCCGCGAACCGCACGGCGGCGGCGGTGTTACGCGATTCGGTCTGGAACTCGGTGCCGTTCAGCATCCAGATCTTGAGGCCCCAGGGGATGCTCTTGCGATAGCTCTCCCACGCCTCCTCGAACGACGGCGCATCGACGCCATAGGCGGCGAGCCGGGTGAGATAATGCTGGATCAGCGCCCCCTCCCATTTGGGGCGATTGAGCAGATCGAGACCGGCGATGATGAAATAGCTGACGTCGAGCGACCAGGGCGCATAGCGCGGCTGCCAGTCGAGCAGGCCCGGCGTGCCGTCGGCATCGGTGTAGAGATTGCCAAGATGCATGTCGCCATGGTTGACGACGAAGGGCTGCGTCTTGTGGAACTGGCGCATCGCTTCGAACACGCGCAGCATCCGATTGGCATCGACGAGCGATTGCGGCATCGCGGCGCAGCGCGGCGACTGGACGAAATGATCGAAGCGCGCCGGATCCTCGAGGATGGCGATATAGTGGCCATTCTGCTGCCGGCTGGTGTCGGGCACCCAATCGAAGATGTCGTCGCGCGTCGCGCGCCAGCTTCGCGCGTGAATCTTCGCCAGCGCATCGAGGAAGCCCATCGCCAGCTCGAAACCGATCGGCTTCAGCGGCGACAGGAAATGTACGCCGCGCTCGTCGAGATCCTCGAGGATCACCAGCGAATGGCCGGCCGCATCGCGCCCGGCGAAAAAGCATTTCGGCGTGTTGACGTCGAGCAGCGGCACCAGGTCGCGATAGGCGTGCATCTCGTTGTCGTGCATGCCGCGCATATTGGGGCTGTGCGGCTCGAAGCCGGCCTTGACGATCACGCTCGACGGCGCCTCGTTGCTGTTGGTGCGCAGTTTGACGCGCGCCTTGGTCGAGGCGCCGGGAATGCGGCCGGTAATCGTCGCATCGTCGACGATTAGTCCGGGAATGTCGGTCGACAGCGCGTCGGTGAGCCAGCCGGCGGTCACCTCCTCGATTTCGTGCGGTATTTTCACCTGCGTGGCGACGTCTGCCATCATTCATCCTCCCTGATCGGCCACCATCGGCGTGCCGCCTGAAATAACTAGCTATATATTCGATTCGGACAATGACCGAAGCCGCGGAGAGGTAAAATGACGACCGACGCGATCGCGCGCCGAGACGCACGCAACCAATGGCTTGCGCAGACGATCGAGGCGATCATCGAGCCCGATCTGCCGATCATCGATCCTCACCATCATCTCTGGCCCGGCCTCGGTCATTATCAGGACGGACTCTATGAGCTGGACGAGATCGCCGCCGACGTCGCGAGCGGGCACAATATCGTCGCAACCGTCTATATTGATGCCTACGCCAATTATGCCGAGGACGGGCCGCCTGAGTTGCGCGCCGTCGGCGAGACGCGCCGCGCCGACGCCACCGCCGACGAGGCAGCGCGGCGCGGCCTGAAGACGGCGATCTGCGCCGGAATCGTCGCCAACGCCGACCTAAAGCTCGCCAACGCCGCCGACGTGCTCGACGCACATCTCGCCGCCTCGGCGCGAGTGAAGGGCGTGCGGCAGATCGCCTCGTTCGATGCAGACCTGCCGATCTCGCTCAACGACGATCCCGATCTCTACGACGATCCCGCCTTCCGTCGCGGCTTTCCGCTGCTGGCAGCTCGGGGGCTCAGCTTCGACGCCTGCTTCTACCATTTCCAGCTGCCGAGCGTGACACGGCTGGCGCGCGACTTTCCGGACACGATCATCATCGCCGACCATCTCGCCTCGCCGCTCGGCATCGGCAGCTATGCGGGGCGGCGCGAAGAAGCATGGCGCGAATGGCGCCCGCTGATCGCCGAGCTCGCGCAATGCCCGAACGTGATGATCAAACTCGGCGGCCAAGGCATGTGGCTGGCGGATTTCGGCTGGACCGACCGCGCCGTAGCGCCCGGCTCGGCGGAGATCGCCGACACGCTGGGCGATCGTACCCGCCACGCGATCGATCTGTTTGGCCCGGGGCGATCGATGTTCGAAAGCAATTTCCCGGTCGATCGCAGCAGCATGTCCTATGCCGTGCTATGGAACGCCGCCAAGCGCATGTCGCAGGGCTATAATCCGGACGAGCGCGCGCAGCTGTTCGAGGGCACTGCGCGCCGGGTGTACCGGCTCTAGCAGGCCGTTGAACAAGTCGGTGGCGTAGCGACCGCGAACATGATTCATTCGTCGCCTGACAGGTGGGCGAGAGGGTTGGATGCGGGGCACAGACAGGCGCTCGGGTGAGCTATTCTCCTA
>Ga0213875_10000875_pt1 | contig 22086 bp, 25 predicted proteins | sample BarmaccomBMRX_R8_FD_160105 | JGI IMG/M metagenome (GOLD analysis project Ga0213875, IMG submission 160105) | Root-associated microbial communities from Barbacenia macrantha in rupestrian grasslands, the National Park of Serra do Cipo, Brazil - RX_R8 | ecosystem: Host-associated > Plants > Roots... | reverse complement strand
GCGTCGCCAAACCGTTCAGCAGCCTGGCGATGATCAGTTTTCGGTCCACCGCATGGTTCAGCGCCCGGCGCACCCGCACGTCGTTGAAAGGCGGCTTGGCGTTGTTGATGGCCAGAAAGAACGTGCGCGTGCCGTTGACCGTCGCGACCTGCGTGCCGGGATTGGCGTTCACCTGGCGAATCGCGGTGACCGGCAGCGCGTTGATGATATCGACGTCGCCGGCGAGCAGCGCCGCGACGCGCGCGGCATTGTCGGGCATGATGCGATAGATCACGCGGTCGACCTTGGCTGGACCGGCGGGCGGGATGTCCGTGGAGCCGCCGTAGTAGTCGGGCACGCGATCCATGACGATGCTGTCGCCGCGCCGCCATTCGCGCAGGCGGAACGGGCCGGTGCCGTCCTCCTGCGTAACCAGGCCCTGGTCGCCCATGCGTTTGACGAAAGCCTCGCTGACGATCTCCTGGAACGGCAGCATCGCCGGGAGCAGCGGCCACGGTTTTGCCAGCAGGAAGCGGACAGTGCGCGGGTCCACGACATCCACGCGCTGCAGCGGGCCGAGCAGGTCGCGTCGCGGATTGGTCTGCCCGCCGATCGTGCCGTTCAGCACGCGGTCCATCGTGAACTTCACGTCCTCTGCGGTGAGCGGCGTGCCGTCATGGAAGCGCACGCCCTCGCGCAGCCGAAACTCGTAGGTGAGGGGATCGGTCTGCCGCCAGGACTCCGCGAGCTCCGGCACGACGCGCATGGCCGGGTCGCGGGTGAGCAGACCGTCGTACATGTTGCGAATGATGGTTTCCGTGTCGCGATTGCCGGGGTTGGCGGGATCGAGCGTCAGCGCGTCCTGGGTGAAGCCGACGCGGATTTCCGTGGCGCGCGCCGGCGGCGCTGCGAGCGCGCAGCCAGCCAGCAGCAACCCGACCAGAACCCGCTTGGTGGCGTTCCGCATGCATCCTCCGGCGCCGCCCCAAGGGCGCTTGTTCACCAGCAGCCGGCAGGCCTGGAGTAGAAGGGCCGGGAAGCCACAGGGTCAAGTGCTTTGGCCGGGTTGCAGCGGCCGATCCAGAGGCCAGTTTCGTGCCTCCGTATCACCGCTTCCGGCCGAGCGGCTCAGGGATTCAATCGTGGCGCCGCATCGCGTCCGCAAGATGGTTCAGCCGTTCAGACAGCCGCTTCAAATCCCAGGCCAGCGCGAGTGCCGCCGCTTCGTCCCAGCTCGGCACCTGGTCGCCCAGCGAGGGAAGCGGTGCCGAGGCATCCATCGTTGCGATCCGGCGATACAGGCGAAGGTCGTCCGCCTGGTCCGAAAGCCGGCCGTCGGCCAGCACCGCCTCCAGCGTGCCATGCCGCCGCAGCAGGTCGGCGGCCCGCTTGGCGCCGATGCCGCGCGCCCCGGGGAGCTTGTCGGAGGGATCGCCGCGCAACGCGATCAGATCCGGCACCTGGTTTGGCTCCACGCCGTAGCGTTCGCGGACCTCCGCCGGTCCGATGCGGGCCATCTCGCCGGCGCGCACGGGATGCAGGATGGTGGTGGATTTGGACGCGAGTTGAAAGGCGTCGCGGTCCCCGCTCGCAACGAGTGTGGATCCGCCCCGCCGTTCCTCTGCGGCAGCAGCCGCAGCGAGAAAATCGTCCGCCTCATAGCCCGCTGCCTGCGCATTGGCGAGCCCGCATGCCGCCACGAATTCGGGCAGCAGCGCGAGCTGCTCGATCAGCTCCCGGTCGAACACGCGTCCGCTCTGATAGGCCGGAAACAGGGCTTGCCGATATGTCTCGTGGTCCGGCGTATCCCACCCCACGAGAACGGCGCGCGGCCGCTCGCCTTCGAACAGCCGGAGCAGCAAATTGGCAAAGCCGACGATCGCGCCGCCGCCTCGGTCGCCCTTCCGTCGGATTGATTTCGGCAACGCGTGATAGGCGCGATGGGCGAACGAGTCGCCGTCGATCACGAGAAGCGGGCGATTGACGGTGGACGGGAGGTCGGACGGAGCGCGTGCCTGCAAGAACCCCTCCTGCGCTTTCATCCAAGCCGCCTGGCGCGCACCGCCCGTCATGCTAGCATCCGCGCGTGCAACGAAACGGGGTGGTGCGATGCTGACGCGGTGGGCCTGCCTGGCGTTCTTCTTCGTGCTCGCCGCCGGGGCGGCGCGGGCCGAGACCACGCTGGTGATCGGCATCGCCGCCGATCCCACGGGCTTCGATCCGGAGGCGGTGCTGAACAACACCTCCGGCTTCGTGATGTCCACCGTGTACGACAGCCTGCTGCGCTACAAGCCCGGCACCACCGAGCCCGCGCCCGGCCTGGCCGAGCGCTGGCAGGTCTCGCCCGACGGGCTGACCTACACCTTCCATCTCCGCCACGGCGTGAAATTCCAGGACGGCACGCCATTCGACGCCGCCGCCTATGTCCGCACGCTCGACCGGCAGCTGAAGAAGGACGACCCGGACTACATCTACAACACCGGTCCCGTCGAAGGGTACATCGACTTCACGTTCGGCGCCGTGAAATCCTACCGCGCGGTCGGCGACGACACCGTCGAATTCGTCCTCAAGCAGCCGACCGCCCCCTTCCTGACCAGTCTCGCGATGGTGTGGAACGGCTTGGTCAGCCCGGCCGCCGCGCACAAGGAGGGAAAAGATTTCCGCAATCACCCGGTCGGCACCGGGCCGTTCGTGTTCCGCCAGTGGCGCCAGCGCGACGAGATCGATCTGGACGCCAACCCCGACTACTGGGGCGGCAAGCCGAAGGTGGATCACCTCGTGTTCAAGGAGTATCCGGACCCGCAGGCGGCGGTGCTGGCGCTGCGGCGCGGCGACATCCAGATCCTCGGCGACGTCAGCACCCAGAGCATCCCGGCGGTCCGCGGCGACCCCGCGCTCGAGCTGCTGACTCAGCCGGGCCTCGCGACCAACGGCGTCGGCCTGCCGACCGAGGTGGCGCCGTTCAACGACGTGCGTGTGCGCCAGGCGCTGAACTACGCGATCGACCGCGACGCGATCGACAAAGCGCTGTACGCCGGCCTGGCGGTGCCGATGACCTCGCCGCTGCCGCCGAGCCAGTGGAGCTTCGATCCCGCGCTGAAAGGCTATCCGTACGACCCCGCGAAAGCGCAGGCGCTGCTGCAGGAAGCCGGCGTGAAGCCGGGGCTGCAGGTCGAGCTGCTCTCCTACAACTCGCCGCGCGGCTACAACCCGGCGGGGCCCAATCTCGCGGTCGCCGTGCAGGGCTACCTCAAGCGCATCGGCATCGACGCCTCGGTGCGGCAGGAGGAGATCGGCGCGTTCTTCTCGACGGTCCGCTCCGGCCACTACCCCGGCATGTTCCTGGTCGGCTGGACCGGCGACAACGGCGACCCCGACAATTTCCTCGGCGCGCTGTACGGGGAGGCCAATATCCCGATCACCAACACGCCGCACTTCCGCAGCCCGGAGCTGGAAAAAGTGCTGGCCGACGCCCTGGCGACCACGGACCACGACAAGCGCGTGCAGCTTTATCAGCAGGCGCAGAAGATCGTGCTGGAGGGCGCGCCGTGGATCTTCGTCAACTCGGTGCTGCAGGTGCGCGCGATCCGCAAGGAAGTGCAGGGTTTCCGGCTGAACCCGACGCAGATGTTCTTCGACATGCAGGACGTGTCGCTGGCGCGGTAGTCCGGCATCGTTCTCACCCAGGCGCGTCACCGTGCTGACGTGCGCCGCCGCGGGTCGAAGCGGTCGCGCAGGCCATCGCCCAGCAGGTTCAGGCCGAGCACCACCAGGAAGATCGCCAGGCCCGGAAACGTGGCGATCCACCACGCCGTCAGGAAATAGCTCTGTCCGTCCGCCAGCAGCGCGCCCCAGTCCGGCGAGGGCGGCTGCGCGCCGAGGCCGAGGAACGAAAGCCCGGCTGTCTCCACCACCACCGAACCCGCCTGCAAGGTCGCCATCACGAGGATCGGCGGAAAGCTGTTCGGCAGCACGTGGCGCAGCATGACGCGCAAGCCGCCCGCGCCCACCGCCTGCGCCGCCGTGACGTAGTCGGTCGCCTTCACCGACAGCACCTGGCCGCGCAGCAGCCGCGCGTATTGCGGCGTGTAGACGATGCCGATCGCGATCATCGCGTTGGTCAATCCGGGCCCGATCGCCGCGACGATGATCAGCGCCAGCAGCAGGTAGGGGAAGGCCAGCAGCACGTCGGCCAGCCGCATCACCGCGGCGTCCACCGACGCGCCGAGGAAGCCGGCGACCAGGCCAAGCGAGCAGCCCAGCACCAGCGCCAGCCCGTCCGCCACGGTGATCGCCAGCAGGGCGGTGCGCGAGCCGTAGGTCACGCGGCTCAGCACGTCCCGCCCGTACTGGTCGGCGCCGAGCAGATGCACGAGCGAGGGCGGGGCGAGCGCGCTCGACAGGTCCTGGTCGTACGGATCGTACGGGGCGAGCAGCGGCGCCAGCACGGTTGCCAGCAGGAAGGCCGCGACGATCGCCGTCCCGACCCAGGCGGCCCGCCTCATGCGTCGCGGATACGCGGATCGAGCAGCCCGTAGCTGAGGTCCACCAGCAGGTTCACCAGGACGAACAGCGCGGCGATGAACAGCGCACCCGTCTGCACCACCGGGTAATCGCGCGACAGGATGCTGTCGACCATCAGCCGGCCCAGCCCGGGCAGCGCGAAGATGGTCTCGGTCAGCACCGCGCCGGACAGCAGCAGGCCGAACTGCAGCCCGACCACCGTCACCACCGGCGTCAGCGCGTTGCGCAGCACGTGGCGCACCAGCACCTGCCGCCCCGGGAGCCCTTTGGCGCGCGCGGTGCGCACGTGATCGAGCGCGCCGGTTGCCAGCATCTCCGCGCGCGTGATGCGGGTGAGCATGGCGAGCGGCACGGTGGCGAGCGTGACCGCCGGCAGCAGCAGGTGGCGCAGGCTCGCGCCGAGCAGCGCCGGCTGTCCGGCGAGCAGGCTGTCGATCACCGTCATCCCAGTCAGCCGCGGCGGCGCCATGCCGACCGGCATCAGCCCGCCGGTTGGCAGCCAGCCCAGCGCCGCGCCGAACAGCAGCAGCAGCATCAGCCCGAGCCAGAACACCGGCATCGAGACGCCGAGCAGGGTCGCCGTCATCACCGCGTTGTCTACCGCCCCGCCCACCCGCAGCGAGCACAGCACGCCGAGCGGCAGGCCGGCGGCGATCGCCAGCAGCAGCGCCGCGACGGTCAGCTGCAAGGTCACCGGAAAGGCCGTGAGCACGTCGGCGATCGCCGGCTGGTTGTCGCGCAGCGAGGTGCCGAACTCGCCCTGCGCGAGCTGGCCGAGGAAGCGCGCGTACTGCACCCAGACCGGCCGGTCGAGCCCGAGCTGCATTCGCAGCCGCGCGAGCTGGGCGGCCGTCGCGTGCTCGCCGAGCAGCATCTGCGCGGTGTCGCCGGGCAGCACGTGCATGGTGACGAACACGGTCAGGCTGACGCCGATCAGCACCAGCACGAGCTGCAGCAGCCGTCCGGCGACGTAGCGTCCCATGCTCCCTCCGTGGCCTTCATTCAAGTAAAGGGGCCTGGGCATTGCCCCAGCGGGGTCCAGGGGCGGCGCCCCTGGCCTTCGCTTTCCGGACTGGCCGCCATACACTGGCGCCCGATCGGGGAGCCCAACGATGCTCGTCACTTCGCCTGAATTCAAGGAGAACGCCGCCCGGGCGCTCGGCGATCCCGGACTGCAGAAGGCGCTCGCGCGCACCGCGCCGCACTTCCAGGGGCGACGCTCGCAGGCGGTCGCCGCGCTACCGGAGTTCGAGGCGCTGCGCGACATCGGCCGCGGCATCAAGGACCACACGCTCGCCAATCTCGACTTCTACCTGGAGGCCTGGGCGCACAAGGTGGAGCGCGCCGGCGGCCACGTGCACTGGTGCGCGACCGCCGACGATGCGCGGGCGGCGGTATTGAAAATCTGCCGCGACGCCGGGGCGCGCACGGTGACGAAGGGAAAATCGATGATCAGCGAGGAGCTGGCCATCAACGAGTACCTGGAGCGCAACGGCGTCACCCCCGTCGAGACCGATCTCGGCGAGTACATCCTGCAGCTCCGGGACGAGCCGCCGAGCCATATCGTCGCCCCCTCCTTCCACCTCAACCGCGAGGACTGGGAGGCGAGTTTTCGCCGCGCGCATACCGACCTGCCGGCCGGCCGCGTCTTTCATGAGCGGCGCGACATCCTGACGGAGGCGCGGAAAAAGCTGCGCGAAAAGTTCCTCGCCGCCGACGTCGGCATCACCGGCGCCAACTTCCTGATCGCCGAGACCGGCAGCAGCGTGATCGTCACCAACGAGGGCAACGGCGATCTCACGCAGACCTTGCCGCGCGTGCACGTCGTGCTGGCGAGCATCGAGAAGATCGTGCCGACGCTCGAGGATGCGACCAGCCTGCTGCGCCTGCTCGCGCGCTCGGCAACCGGCCAGGACTTCTCGGTGTACACCACGTTTTCCACCGGCGTGCGCAGGCCGGGCGATCTCGACGGGCCTGAGCAATATCACGTGGTGCTGCTGGACAACGGCCGCTCGGCCATGCTCGGCACGGAGTATCAGGAGATGCTGCGCTGCATCCGCTGCGGCGCGTGCATGAACCACTGCCCGGTCTACGGCGTGGTCGGCGGCCACGCCTATGGCTGGGTCTACCCGGGGCCGATGGGCAGCGTGCTGACCCCCGCACTGGTCGGCGTCGACCAGGCGGGGCTGCTGCCCAACGCCTCCACCTTCTGCGGCAAGTGCGAGAGCGTCTGCCCGGTGAAAATCCCGCTGCCCGGGCTGATGCGGCACTGGCGGGAGCGCGAGTTCGAGCGGCACCTCACGCCGGCGACGATGCGCAGCAATCTCCGCCTCTGGGCGCTCTTCGCACGCCGCCCCGGCCTCTATCGCGCCGCCGCACGGCTCGGCGCGGCCGGGCTCGGCCTGTTCGGCCGCAAGCGGGGCCGCTTCACGCGCCTGCCGCTGGCTGGCGGCTGGACCGGCGGACGCGATTTTCCGGCCCCCGAGGGCGAGACTTTTTTCGTGCGCTATGCGCGTCGGCAGCGCGAGACGCGCCGATGAGCCGCGAGGCCGTGCTCGGCGCGATCCGCCGCGGCCTGCGGCGCGGGCCGCTCGGCGAAGACGCCGCCGCCATGCTGCGGACCCGGCTGCAGGCGCATCCGCGTCACCTGATCCCGGCGCGCAGCCGGCTGCCGCGCGCCGGGCAGATTGCCCTGTTCGCCGACAACATCGAGCGCGAGTTCGGCACCATCGTCCGCCTGCCCGACCATGCCGCCGTGCCCGCCGCGGTCGCCGACTACCTCGCCGCACAGAACCTGCCGCCGGAGCTGGTCGCCGCCCCGCACCCCGAGCTTGCCGCGATCCCCTGGTCGCAGCGCCCGATGCTCAAGCTGCGCGAGGGCCGCGCCGAAGCCAGCGACCTCGTCAGCCTGCAGCACGCCTTTGCCGGCATCGCCGAGACCGGCACGCTGATGCTGCCCTCCGACCCGACCCGGCCGACCACCATAAACCTGCTCGCGGAGACGGAAATCGTCGTGCTGCGCGCGAGCCGCGTCGTCGGCGCCTACGAGGAGGCCTGGGACCTGCTGCGCGGCGAGAGCCGGGACGCGATGACCGGCGGCTTCATGCCGCGCAACGTCATGCTGGTGACCGGCCCTTCGCGCTCGGCCGACATCGAGCAGACCCTGGAACTCGGCGCGCACGGCCCGCGCCGCCTGCACATCCTGCTGATCGAGGACGCCGACGCCGCCGCGTGACCGCACGGGCCGCCGGCGCGGACTGACCGAAGGCGACCGCGCCGCCTGGGGCGCGTACGTGCGAGAGGTCCGGGCGCTGCCCGGCCGAGTGGTGCCGGAGCCGCCGGGACCAGACCCCGCGCCGCCGCCGTCGCTCCCCGCGCCCGCCGCGCCACGGCCGGGGCGGTCTGCCCGGGATGTCGCGCCTCTGGTGATCGGGCGCCAGCCGCCGGGAATGGACAACGCGACCTGGCGGCGCATGCGCGCCGGCCGGCTGGCGCCCTCGCGCCGCCTCGACCTGCACGGCCATACCGCGCAGCACGCATTTCATGCTTTTCGGGATTTTTTGCATGCCGCCCAGGCGGCGCGTCTGCGCTGCGTCGAAGTGATCACCGGCCGCGGCGCACGGGAAGACGGTGTGATCCGGCGGGAGTTCGCGCTGTGGCTCAACCTGCCGCAGGTACGGCCGCTGATCCTGGCGGCAGCGCATCCGCCGAACAACCCAGGGTCGACGATGCTGTTGCTTCGCCGTCCGGCTATCCGGTCGGCCACAGCCACGCGGCCCCCCTGACGCCCGACGAATCGCCGTGCCGGTTGCGCACGATCGGCGTCGTGCAGACATCGCTGAACACGTACGATGACATCAGGCGCGGTAGCTCGGCGTAGAGGTGATCGAGGTTGGACAGCCCGCCGCCCAGCACGATCATGTCGGGATCGAGCAGGTTGACGACATGCGCGAGCCCGCGCGCCAGCCGGTCGGCGTGGCGAGCGAGGGCTTGGACGGCGAGGCCGTCGCCGGCGGCGGCGCGATCCGGCAGTCCGGTCGCGTCACGCGCGTCGGGGCCGTCGCAATCGCGCGCGAGGCCGGGGCCGGAGACGATCGTCTCCAGGCAGCCGCGCCGGCCGCACCAGCAGAGCAGGCCGGGCAGTTCGTCGGCGCGCGGCCAGGGCAGCGGGTTGTGGCCCCACTCGCCGGCGATGCGGTGCCGGCCTTGCACCAGCTTGCCGCTCACCACCACCCCGCCGCCGCAGCCGGTGCCGAGGATGACGCCGAACACCACGGCGGCGCCGGCGCCCGCGCCATCGGTCGCCTCACTGAGCGCGAAACAGTTGGCGTCGTTCTCGACACGTACCGGGCGGCCGAGCGCGGCGGCCAGGTCGCGGTCGAATGGATGCCCGTTCAGCTCGGTGGAGTTGGCATTTTTGACCAGGCCGCTCGCCGGGCTGATCGTGCCGGGAATGCCCAGCCCGACACTGCCAGTGCCCGCCAGCTCGCCTTCGACGGCGGCCACGAGGTCGACGAGGGCACGGATCGTGCGGTCATAGCCGCGCGGAGCGGGGATGCGCCGGCGCAGCCTCTCATGGCCGTCCGGGGCGAGCGCGATCACCTCGATCTTCGTGCCGCCTAGGTCGATGCCGATGCGGAAATCCCGCTGCATCCCCGCCTGCGCAGCCTTCGCCATGCACCCAGCATGCCCCGATGCAGGCCGGCCGCGTCAAGGACGCTACGCGCCGCTGCGGTCGGACGGCAGACGACGGGACGAAGAACAGGCTTTCCGGCTCCGAACAAAGAACATTGCAACCCCGGCGATGCAGCGCCGGAAGCCGGGGGCGCCAGCTTGCCCCAACCCCAAGGGGGGACGCAGGATGCCTCGATGGCCGAAACCCTGCTCGACGTGAAAGGCCTGAACTGCCCGCTGCCGGTGCTGCGCGCCAATCGCGCGCTGCGCGGCATGGCGCCCGGCGAGCGGCTGCGCGTCGTCGCCACCGACCGCGCCGCCGTGGCCGATTTTCAGGCGTTCTGCCGCGAGACCGGCCACGACCTGCTCGCCTGGAGCGAGGAGGCCGGCGTGTTCAGCTTCGTCATCCGCCGCCGCGCGGAAAAGGCCGAAGCGTGACCGTCGCCCTGCTGACGCACGAAGCCTGCTTCGATCACGACCCCGGCGCCTACCACCCGGAGTGCCCCGCTCGGCTGCGCGCCGTACTGGATGCGCTGGCCGCGCCGGATTTCGCATCCCTGCTCCGCCTGTCGGCGCCGCGCGCGACCGAGGAACAGCTCGCCCTCGCCCACCCGGAAAGCTACGTCGAGACCATCCTCTCGATCCGCCCGGGTGCCGACGAGGCGGTGGCGCTCGATGCCGACACGCTGATGAGCGCGGGCAGCGCCGAGGCGGCGCGCCACGCCGCCGGCGCCGCCATCGCCGCGGTGGATTGCGTGCAGTCCGGGGAGGCCCGCGCCGCCTTCGCCGCCACCCGCCCGCCCGGCCACCACGCCGAGCCGCAGCGCCCGATGGGCTTCTGCCTGTTCAACAATGCCGCGATCGCCGCCCGGCACGCCCGCGCGCGCTGGGGCCTGCGGCGCATCGCCGTCGCCGATTTCGACGTGCACCACGGCAACGGCACGCAGGCGATGTTCTATGGCGACGCCGAGCTGTTCTACGCGTCCAGCCACCAGTCGCCCTGCTACCCCGGCACCGGGCTGGCGAGCGAGCGCGGCGTCGCCGACAACATTCTCAACGCGCCGCTGCCGCCTGGCGCCGACGGGCCGGCCTTCCGCGCCGCCTGGGAGCGGCGGATCCTGCCGGCGCTCGACGCCTTTGCGCCCGAACTGCTGATCGTCTCCGCGGGCTTCGACGCCCACCGCGCCGACCCGCTCGCCGCATTGCGTGTCGAGACCGAGGATTTTCATTGGTTGACCAATCGCCTCCTCGCGCTCGCCGATGCGCATTGCAGCGGGCGGCTGGTTTCCGTGCTGGAAGGCGGCTACGACCTCGGAGCGCTCGGCGAGTCCGCGGCGGTGCATGTCCGCGCCCTGCAGCGCCGCTGACCCCGCAAGGAGGCGTGAAAATGTCCGAGACCCGGCCCGCACCCGCCGCCGAGCCCGACATCGCCGGCATGTCCTTCGAGGACGCGCTGGCCGAGCTCGAGCGCATCGTGCGCAACCTCGAGGCCGGGCAGCAGAAGCTCGAGGATGCCATCACCTGCTACGAGCGCGGCAACGCGCTGCGCCGGCACTGCGAGGCGAAGCTGCAGGAAGTGGAGGCGCGGGTGGCCGCCATCGTCGAGTCCGGCGGCGCGATGAGCCTGCGCTCGACGGACTGACGTGAACGCAGGCGGGCGATCCCCGCAGCTTGCCCGGCGCGACGGAAAGCATCCATAACCGCGCGGCCCATGACCACCGCCGACACGTTCCGCCTCGTGCTCGCGCCGCCGCACCCGGCCGGCCGGCCATTCATCGTCGCGGGCATCGTCGCCCTGGTGCTCGGCCTGATCGCCTGGCACGCGCTCGCCTGGCTCGCCCTGCTGTTCATCGGGTTCTGCTGCTACTTCTTCCGCGACCCCGAGCGCGTGCCGCCGGGCCGGCCCGGCGCGCTGCTGGCCCCGGCCGACGGCAAGGTCGTCTCCGTCACCGCGGCCGTGCCGCCCGGCGAACTCGGGCTCGGCCTGGCGCCCCGCTGGCGGGTCGGCATCTTCCTGTCGATCATCGATGTGCACGTCAACCGCGTGCCGGCCGACGGCACGGTCACCCGCATCGCCTACCGCCACGGCGGCTTCGTCAACGCGAGCCTCGAGGCGGCCAGCGAGGCCAACGAGCGCAACGCCGTCGCGATCCGCCTGGCCGACGGGCGGGAGGTCGCGGTCGTGCAGATCGCCGGGCTGGTCGCCAGGCGCATCCTGTGCGAGCTGCGGGAGGGCGACACGGTGCGTGCCGGCGCGCGCCTCGGCATGATACGCTTCGGCAGCCGCACCGACCTCTATCTGCCGGAGGGCGTGCGCCCGCTGGTCGCGGAGGGTCAGACGATGATCGGCGGCGAGACCGTGATCGCCGAGCTTGCGCCATGATGGAGCCGCGCGACCCCGTCGCCTCCGTGCACCGGCTGCGCCACCGCTTCCGCCCGCGCCACCGGCCGCGCTTCCAGGGACCGTCTTTCAACCGGATGGTCCCCAACATCATGACGCTGCTCGGCCTGTGCGCCGGGCTGACGGCGATGCGCTTCGCGCTGGAGGCGCGCTTCGGTGCCGCGGCGGTGGCGATCGTGGTGGCCGGCTGCATCGACGGACTGGACGGCCGGCTCGCCCGCCTGCTCAAGGCGAGCAGCCGGTTCGGCGCCGAGTTCGACAGCCTGGCGGATTTTCTGTGCTTCGGCGTGGCGCCGGGCTTCATCATCTATCTCTGGTCGCTGCAATCCCTGCGCGGCTACGGCTTCGCCCCCTGCCTGATGTTCGCGGTGTGCATGGCGCTGCGGCTGGCGCGCTTCAACGCGGCGATGGACGGCGCGACCCCGCCCGCCTACGCCTACAACTTCTTCACCGGCGTGCCGGCGCCGGCCGGCGCCGGGCTCGCGCTGTTCCCGCTGTTCGTCGGGCTGGAGGCGCGCCAGCTCGACTGGACCTGGCTGCTGCGCGCGGTGCAGTTCCCGCTGTTCTGCGCGGTCGTGCTGGTCGGCACGGCACTGCTCTGCGTCTCGACCTTGCCGGTGTGGAGCTTCAAGAACTTCAAGGTGCCGTCGGAATACGTGCTGCCGCTGCTGCTCGGCGTCGGCACATTCGCCGCCGTGCTGGTCGCCGATCCCTGGGCGGCGCTGGCGGCGATGGGGCTGATCTATCTCGGCATGCTGCCGTTCAGCGTGCGCAGCTTCCGCCGCCTGCGCCGCGAGGCGGAGGCGTTCCGGCACGATCAAACAGCGGAGGGCTGACCGCGATATCGCAGGCGAAATCCGCAGGCGGGTTCGACGCGTTAGGGTGCCGCATCAAAGGGAACGCCATGGGCCTGTTTGATTCCATCCTGCACAAAATCTTCCATGCGGCCGAGGCAGTGGTCGCGCCCGGGGGCGGCGCGGCCGCCCCTGCGCCCGCAGCGGCCGCTGCGGCGCCCGCGGCGGCCACTCCGGCGACTCCTGAAGCGGCCGCGCCGGCCCCGGCGGCGGCCTCGCAGCCGGTGGACGTGGAGGCGGTGCTGTCGCAGATGGCGGCCGGCAAAGGCGGCGGGGGCAACTGGCGGAGTTCGATCGTCGATCTGCTGAAGCTGCTCGACCTCGATTCGAGCCTGCCGGCGCGCAAGCAGCTCGCGACGGAGCTGGCAGTGCATACCGGAGCCGACGGCTCGGCTGAGCAGAACACCGCTTTGCACAAGGCCGTGATGCGAAAGCTGGCGGAGAACGGCGGCAAGGTGCCGGACAGCCTGAAGGGCTGAGCGTCGCGGCCCGGCGGCCGCAAGCGGGAGGATGGAAATGGGTCTGTTGGATCAGGTGGTCGGCGGATTGCTCGGCGGTGCCGGCGGCAGCGCCTCGCCGATGCAGGGCGTGCTGCTCGGACTACTCGGCGGGCAGTCGGGCCGAGCGGGACAGGCCGGTCTGCCGACCCAGGGGCTCGGCGGCTTCGGCGGCGGCGCCCCCGCCCTTGGAGGGGGGCTCGGCGGGCTGGTGTCGGCCTTCGAGCAGGCGGGGCTGGGCAACGTCGTGCAGTCCTGGATCGGCAATGGCCCGAACCAGCCGGTCTCGCCGCAGCAGTTGCGCAGCGTTTTCGGCGACGACCGGGTGCAGGCGATGGCCAGCCAGTCCGGCATGGGACAGGAGGATTTCCTCGGCCAGCTCAGCCAGCATCTGCCGCGCGTGGTGGACGCAATGACGCCGCAGGGACAGCTGCCCGACGAAGGAACCGTGTCGGTCTGATGGCGCGGGGTCCGCATCCGGTCGCGCCGGGGCCGGGCGGCTACGCCATCCGGCGGATCATCGCGGCGATGTTCGCGGCCGCCGTCGTGCTGTGCGGACAGCTTTCGACAGCGGCGCGGGCGGACAACCCGATGGGTTATCGGCTGTTGTCCACCCAGGAGGCGGCCGCGCTGCCGCAGCGTCATGGTGCGCTGGGGCTCGACGTGGCGCGGGCGCGGCAGATCAGCGAGGACGGCATGGTGTTCGACATCATGCGCATCCAGCAGGTGCGCCCGGGTTCGACGGGTGGTCAGGCGGGGCTGCGCATCGGCGACGAAATCATCGCGGTGAACGGGCGAGTGTTTCCCGGCATCGCGGCGTTTGCCGCTTATGTCGGATCGATGCCGCCCGGAAGCTACGCGACGATCGACTACATTCCGGCGGGCGGCGGCCCGGGTCAGGCGGAGCGGCTGGGCGTCACCCTGGGCGGCGCCGGCTGGTCCGGGCAGCCGGGAGCAACGGCGGGGAGCGGCGGATTGTCCAGCGGCGCGAAGCTGGCGATCGGCGCGGGCGCCGCGGCGCTGCTCTGCTATCGGATGGGCTGCCTTTCGCACGGTAACGCGGCTCCGCCGCAGCCGGCGTTTCGCTGACGCAAGCCGCTCAGCATGCCGGACCTTGTTCAGAGATTGATCGCTCCCGGGTGCGCAGGCGCTCAGGCCATGCTTGCGGCGAACACCCTCGCGTAGTTGCCGCCGAGCAGTTTCCGCACGTCATCTCCGCCGAACCCGGCAGCGAGGAGCGCGGCCGTGAACGCCGGTAGCTGGGCGTAGCTGTCGAAGGTGGCGGGGCCGACCAGGCCCATCATGTCGGTGCCGAGGCCGACGTGCTCGACCCCCACCACCGCCGCCATGCGGGCGAGCGCCCCGGCCAGCGCCGCCATGTCCGGAAACAGCGCGGCCACCGGCCAGATGCCGATCACGCCGCCGGTCTCCGCCACCTGCCGCGCGTGCTCGGGCGTGATCAGCCGGGTGAACGGCCGCGGCCGGGTGGTCAGCGAGGTATGCGACAGCACCAGCGGCTTCGTGGTGACCGCCGCGGCGCGGCGCACCAGCTCGAGCGTGCCGTGCGCCACGTCCACGACCAGCCCGCGCGCATTGCAGCGCCGGATCACCGCGGCACCTGCGTCGGTCAGGCCGCCATGCACCGGCTCCTCGGTCTGGATGTCGCCGAGCTCGTTGACGCGATAGTGCGTAAGCTGGAGTTGGCGGAGCTGCCAGCGCTCGTACGCTTCGTCCACCCGGTCGGGATTGCCCTCCAGGAAATCGCCGCCCTCGGCGGCCACGACCACGCAGGGCCGATCGGCCCGCGCGGCGCGCAGACCGGCGGCGTCGGTGACGATCGTCAGGGACTGCTCCTGCGCCAACTGATGCAGCCGCGCAAACGCGCGCTGCGCGTAGGCATAGAGCTCACCCGGAGCGGGATCGCGATACGGGTGGATGCGGTGGTCCGCCATCACCCTGTGCGTCGGCGCATCCGAGACGATCGCCAGGCACGTGACGGCCAGCCCGCCCTGGCGCATCGGTTCGGCCACCGGCGTGAACGGCGCGGCGGTGCGCACGTAGAGCAGCTTGCCGGCATGGGAATGCAGATCGACGGTGGCCGCGTTTGCCATCACCGCCCGCGGGTCCGCTCCGGGCGCGGCGGCGGCCACGCAGATCAGCGGCGCCGCCGCCAGCAATCTGCGGCGGCCGAAACCGCCGCCCACCGGGCGCGCATCGTCGAGCCGCCATCCGCCAGCCGGTCCGTCCAGCACGCCCTCCAGCCTCGCCGCGCCGCGGCCGAGCGGGACTGCGACCGACACCTCGACGCGGGCGAGGGCGCTGCCGGGCAGGCATCCCGGGCAACACGGCGGCTCCGCCACCAGCACGCTGCGCGCGCCGCCCGCGGCAGGACCCGCCAGCCATCCGGTCAGCCGGACGGTCCGGTTGCAGAATGCGGCTGCACGGCCGGAGGCGAGGTCGTTCCAGTCAAGCTGCATCGGTGGCGGCGAACCCGTGATCGAAGTGGGTGGGAGGTCAGTCACCGACCCGCCGCCGTCGGCCAGAGGCGACGACAAAACTCGGGATAGGTCTCCACCATCTCGTCGCGAATCGGGCCGCGCAGCAAGCCCAGCTCCGCTTGCGTGGGATCGGCGGTGAGCGGGGGATCCGCGGGTGCGTCGTAATCGAAGCCGGTGGCGGCGCGCACGCTCTCGACAGTCTCGCCGGGATGCAGGCTCGCCAGCGCGAAGCGCCCGGCCGCCTTGTCGAAGCGGAACACGCATCGGCCGGTGACCAGCGCCTGTGCGGTGCCGCGGCGGAATACGCCGGCCGGCGACAAGCCGGGCGCGGAGACGATGTCCACGCGCGGCACCAGCACGCGCCGCGTGTGCTCGGCGCGGAACAGGATCGTGCGGGGCACCATCATGTACATGAACGCAGAGCCGAAACTGCCCGGAAACCGCGCGGTCCGGCCCGGCCAGTCCCCGGTGCCGACCAGGTTGATATTCGCCTGGCCGTCGATCTGCCCGCCGCCGAGGAAGAACAGGTCGATCCGACCCTGTCCGGCCAGGTCGAACAGCTCGCGGGAGCCTTCCGTAAACGGGTTGCCCCGCCGCTTGTGCAGCAGCAGCAGCCGCACGGGATGCCCGCTCTTGCTGACCAGCCAGGAAGCGGCGGCGGGGATCGGGCTCGCCGCCCCGACGGCGATGTTGTGTGCCGGCGGCGCCGCCGGGTCGAGGATCAGCCGCGCGACGGCAGCGATCAGCCGTTCTTCCGGCGCGATCACTCCGCCGCCGCGGCGGCGGTCCCGAACACCCAGTGATCGAGATAGGCGCGGAAACCCGCGTCGGTGCGCGCGCGCTTTGCGTACTCCGCGATGTGCCGCTCGTCCGGAGAGTACTCGTCCAGCAGGCCGATCGGCCAGGCGCCGCGCTCGGCCACCGCGACCGCCTCGACATAAGCCGCGCCGATCGCGCCGGGGGCGAGGCGCTCGTCGTCCATCAGGTTGCCCTGAACGATGCGCTCGACGGTCACCAGCACGCGCCGCGCGGCGTGCGCGATCGTCGCCAGTTCGCGCCGGCGGCCGACCCAGACATTCCCCGCCTCGTCGGCGAACACCGCATGGAATGCCGCGACATCCGGGGACAGCGCCGGCAGCAGCAGGATCGCGTCGCCCTCGGCGAACGGGTTGTCGATCACCCGCCAGTCCGGCCGGTGTGTCAGAACGTCGCTGCCGAGCACGCCGCGCAGCGGCATGAACGGCACGCCCTTCTCGGCGGCTTGCAGCATGGTGTGGATCGCCGGGCAGGTCGCGTCGATCATCTCGATCGCCCCGGCCGCGAGCGCCGCCGAAAAGCGCGGCGCGGTGCCGGCCTCGCCCAGGCTCACCGCGCTGCTCTGCACGCTCGCCACACAGCCGGCGCCGATCAGCAGGTCGGTGGCGAAGCCGGAGACCGGCACCCCGAGCAGCCGCAGCCCGCGCGCGCCGCGGCGGATCAGGGCCCGGGCGAGCGCGCAGGACGGCAGCGAATTGTCCGGCGGCAGCGCCAGCAACGCCCCATCCGGCACCAGGGCGGCCAGGTCGTCCGCCGTCGGACAGCCGGTCATGTGCGCATGCGCGAGATTTCCAGCAGCACCCCGGCTTCCAGCTCCTTCTCGTCGAGCCGGTGCTTCACGAGGTCGCCGATGCTGACGATGCCGACCAGCGCGCCGTCATCCACCACCGGCAGGTGCCGGATTCGTTTCATCGTCATCACGCCCAGCACCGCATCGATGCGGTCGGCGGAGCGGCAGGTGATCACCGGCGAGGTCATCACCTCCTGCACCGGCCGGTCGAGCACGGCGTGGCCCTCGCGCGCCAGCCGGTTGACCAGGTCACGCTCGGAGAAGATGCCGAGCAGCTTCTGCCACTGGTCCTCGACCACCACCGCGCCGATGCGCAGCTCCGAGAGTTTCTGCACGACCGCCTCGACGGTGTCGGTGGTCTGTGCCGTGGCTACCTTCCGTCCCTTGGTGTCGAGGACTCGAGCGATCAGCATGGCGGGCCTCCGAGCAACGTTCGTTCACGGGCAAATATAGGCGCCCGCCCGGACCAGTCCCACTGTCCAGCGGCTTAAAGACGGCTCATCCGAGAGCGCCGACCAGGGCTTCCGCGCTGCGCCCGTTGGCGATCGTCGCCGCCCGGCCGTTCCAGTGCACGCCGCCCACCCGGGCGAAGGCGTGGTTGGCGCGCGGATAGGTGTAGGCGGTGATCTTCGGATGCCCCTTCACCGCCTGCACGACCTTCGCCCGGCCCTCCGGCGGAAAAAACTCGTCCTCCTCGGCGATGTGCAGGATCAGCGGCGCGCGAACTCTGTCGAGATCGCCGAGCAGTCCGTCCAGCCCGACCCCGTAATAGGAGACGTTGACGTCGGCGTCCGAGCGCTCGGCCATCATGAAGGCGAGCCGTCCGCCCAGGCAGTAGCCCATGGTTCCGGCGCGACCGTTGCAGCCCGGCAGTTTTCGGGCGGCGGCCAGCGTCGCCTGCAGATCCTCGATTCCCTTCGCCTGATCGAAGCGGTTGAACAGGGCAAAAGCCTTGTCCCACTCCTCCTTCGACTTGTCGGTGATGTCGACGCCGGGCTCGATGCGCCAGAACAGGTCCGGGCAGACGGCAAAAAAGCCGAGATCGGCGACGTCGTCGGCGATCGCCCGCATCGCCTCGTTGACGCCGAAAATTTCCTGGATGAGCACGACGGCGCCGGCCGGCTTGTCCGTCGGCTCGACCACCAGTGCCGCGAACGTCCCGCTGCCGTCCTTCGCCTCGATCTGGATCGTCGCCATCCCGCCCTCCTGCCGTGTCCGGCGCGAGAGTAGCCGAGCCGCCCTACTCCAGGTAGTGCTCGGCCAGCGGCGCGAAGCCGTTGAAGCCTTGGCTCGCGTAGCTGGCGACGTAGGCGCCGGCGGCATCGAGCAGCACGCGCTCGCCGCAGCGCAGACCCGTCGGCAGGTGGTAGTTCGCGGTCTGATACAGCACGTCCGCCCCGTCGCAGGTCGGACCGGCGATCACCACCGGGCCGGTCGCCGCGCCGTCGTGCGGCGTACGGATGCGGTAGCGGATGGCCTCGCCCTCGGTCTCGGCCAGGCCGCCGAAGCGGCCGATGTCCAGATAGACCCAGCGCACGCCATCCGCGGCGCCCCGGCTGCTGACCAGCACCACCTCGCTGCTGACCACGCCGGCGTCGCCGACGATGCAGCGCCCTGGCTCGATCACCGTCTCCGGCAGGTCGTTGCCGAAATGCGCGGTCATCGCCCGCATGATCGCCTGCGCGAACGCGTCGATCTCCGGCACCTCGTCGCGGTAGCGCACCGGGAAGCCGCCGCCGCAGTTCAGCATCCGCAGCTTCACGCCGCGCTCGCGCAGGTCGGTGAACAGCATGGCCACCCGGCCGATCGCCGCCTCGTACGAGGCGGTCGCCGTCTGCTGGCTGCCGACATGGAAGGAGAGGCCGAACGGGTCGAGCCCCATCTCGCCGGCGCGCAGCATCAGCGTCCGCGCCGACTCGACGGTCGTGCCGAATTTTTTCGACAACGGCCAGTCCGCTCCCTCGTTGTCGACGAGGATGCGGCAATAGACCCGGCTGCCCGGCGCGTGCCGCGCCAGCTTCTCCAGTTCTTCCGCGCAGTCGAAGGCGTACATGGACACGCCCGCCGTGTGCGCCCGCCGAATCGCCTCGGGCTTCTTGATCGTGTTGCCGAAACTGATGGCCTGCGGCGCGGCGCCGGCGGCCAGGCAGGCCTCGATCTCCTCGCCGCTCGCCGCGTCGAACCGGCTGCCCAGCCGCACCAGCCGGCGCAGCACCTGCGCCGCCGGATTGGCCTTCACGGCATAGAAAATCTGCGCGTGCGGCAGCGCGCGCCGGAGGGCGGAGAAATTTGCCTCGACGCGGTCGACATCGAGCACCAGGCACGGCGTCGCCGGCTGCTGCTCAGCAAGGAAACGGGCGATTTTTGGTGTCATCGCACCCGGCCTCCCCTCACGAAGCGCCCACCTGAGCCAGGCGACGGGCGATGATTGACGAAACGGTCGAACGAACCAGCGACCAGGAACGGCTTGCCAGAACGCTTGACGTCGTTGCGTAACCTCGAGGGCCAGAGGCACGTGCGTTGCTGCGTAGGAGCGGCAGATAGGGCCCCCACCCCCCCGGCGCAAGAGAAATCGGCGCCGGTGCCGGTCAGAACCCGACGAGCAGGATGTCGAGCGCGCGGGTGATGCTGTCGTGGTGTTTGGCGAGCGAGCCGACCGGCCGCTGCAACTCGCGTCCCGGGACGCTGGCGATCGCCTGGGTGACCAGCACGTATCGTTCGCCGTCAATGTCGAACACCGGATTGAGCTCGCTGATCGGCTTCGGCGCGGTCCGCTCGAGCAGCAGGGGCAGCACGGTCCGGGTCGCCAGATGCGACAGCAGCCCGGCCTGCATGTCCACGACGTAGCCGTCCCTGACCTCGTCCTCCCTGGCATCCCCGGGCATCGGGTGCACGTCGAGGCGAGCCATCAGAACTGGCGATAGGCGGCGAGCGGCAGCCCGTGCGCGGCGACGTATTCGTTCCACGCGCCGATGGCGTCCCGGTTCTCTTCCTGCCAGCGCTGCCGGCGCGCCTCCGCGATCGCGGCAGCGAGGCCGCGTTCGCAAGCCTGGGAGACGTTGATGCCCATCTGCCGCGCCTCTCGCAGCAGAGCGTCCGGCAGGGTCACGTTGGTAGCACGCCGGGGTCGGGCGGCAGGACGGGCGCGCTGGGCCGGGTGGGTCATCGCCTGGAGTATGCGCATGCCGGACGCGCACGGGAACGCGCATAGGCGAGGAACGACCCCGCGGGCGGGACGGCAACCCGGCCCTTCGCCCCTGCGTTCGCCGAACGTGCCCGCCCGGGCGCCCAAGGCGGGCGGCCAGGAGAGTCGTCTTGCCGAGCACTGAGGACACGCCGGGGCCGACGGCCCCCGATACGCCTGCGCCCGATATACCGGCGCATGTCCGCGAGCTGCGCTCCGGTCGCCGCGGCCGCCCCGTCGAGGTCCAGGGTCCCGCCGCCGCGGAGCTCGGCCGGCTGGCAGAGAGCCCGGGGCAGATTCCCTGGCGCGGCTGGCGTTCTGTATTGCGCCGTACTTTCCGCGAGATGATCTCCGACCGCATCTCGCTTGTCGCCGCCGGCTGCGCATTCTACGCGACGCTCGCGCTGTTCCCGGCGATCAGCATGCTGGTGTCCGTCTACGGCCTGGCCTTCGACCCCGTGACCGTGGAGCCGCAGCTGCAGACCTTGCGCCAGTTGCTGCCGCCGGAGGCGTTCACGCTGATCGCCGATCGCGTGCACACGCTGGTGACGCGCCCGACGCAGACGCTCGGTCTCGGGCTCGTCATCAGCGCGCTCATCACGCTCTGGAGTGCGGCCACCGGCACGAAGTCGATCCTCGGCGCGCTCAACCTGGCCTACGAGGAGACCGAGCAGCGCAGCATCCTGCGTTTTCAGCTGGTTGCCTTCCTGATCACGCTCGGCGCCATCCTCGGCGCGGTGGTCGGGCTCGCCCTGCTCGTCGCGCTGCCTGCGGCGCTCGCCTTCATCGGCCTCTCGGCCTACGCCAAGAACCTCATCCGGATCGCCAGCCTCGGCGTGCTGCTGCTGTTCGTGCTCGCGGCGCTGTCGCTGCTCTACCGCTTCGGGCCGAGCCGGCGGCCGGCGAAGTGGCACTGGGTGACGCCGGGCTCGCTGCTGGCGACGGTGCTGTGGCTGGCGGGCTCGGCGCTGTTCTCCTGGTACGTCGGCAGCGTCGCCAGCTACGACGCGACCTACGGGCCGCTCGGCGCGGTGATCGGCGTGATGATGTGGTTCTGGGTCTCGGTATTCGTGGTGCTGCTGGGGGCCGAGCTAAACGCCGAACTCGAGCTGCAGACGGTGCGCGACAGTACGGAGGGTGCGCCCAAGCCGATGGGCCATCGCGGCGCCTTCGTCGCCGACCACGTGGCGAAGTAAAGGACAGGGTGGCGGCTCAGCGCCTTCGCGAGGGGTCCAGCTCCATCGTCCAGCCCTCCGGCCAGATCGCCAGGACATGCGACGGGTCGCGCCGCCAGAGTGCCACCTCGGTCCGCCAGTCCGGCCCGTGGTCGATCAACGGGTCGGTCCAGAAATACTCGTGCGCGCCGACGAATACGAGCCACAGCACCAGGCCCCACGCGGCGGCGCTCAGCCGGTCGGCGCCGGTCGCCGCCAGCGCCAGCAGCGATAGCCCGAACAGCACGGACGGCACGAAGACGTAGCGCTGGCCGAACCCCACCATCAGCAGGTTGGCTCGCCCGTCGATCGCCCCGTAATAGGAGAGCGCCGCGATCACGCCGCCGGCCAGGAACAGCCAGGCCGGCTCGGGTCGCGCGCGGCGCCGGAACGCCACGGCCAGGGCCGCCGCGACGAGCAGTACGACGAGCATCGGCGCGACCGGCGGATGTCCGGCCGCCAGGCCGGCCTGCACCCGTGCCGCCACGTCGAGCGACCCGGTGCGGCCGAGGAACGGCACGACGATGTTGCGCACGAACAGCACGCAGAGCAGCAGCGGCAGGCCGATGCCGTAGCTTCGGCTCGGCGTGGCGGTATAGAACAGCAGGATCTGCGCCGCGGCGGGGACCCCGAGCACGCCGGCCTGCAACAGCCA
>Ga0213875_10000874_pt1 | contig 22133 bp, 19 predicted proteins | sample BarmaccomBMRX_R8_FD_160105 | JGI IMG/M metagenome (GOLD analysis project Ga0213875, IMG submission 160105) | Root-associated microbial communities from Barbacenia macrantha in rupestrian grasslands, the National Park of Serra do Cipo, Brazil - RX_R8 | ecosystem: Host-associated > Plants > Roots... | reverse complement strand
CCGTCCCCGCCGTCCCCCCCCCCCGCCGTACACCCCGCCCGCGCCCGCCCCTCGCCCGCCCGCACGCCCCAAGCGCGGGGCCGCTGGCGCATATGGCCCCGCCCAGTGGGGCCGATTGCGCCAGCGGCCCCGCCTGGACCGCCCGTTTTGTCAGAGGGCGGTGACATTGTGTCCGCATGCGGAATGGGTCTGTAGTTGATTTTGAGCGGCTGAACCGAACGCTCGAGGCGCAACATCAGGTGATCCGGAGATCGCAGGCGCTGTCGTGCGGCGTGCCGCACACCACCGTCGACCGCCGGATAGCACCGGGAGGCGCATGGCAGGTGCTGCTGCCCGGTGTCTACCTCGCGGTCACCGGAGCGGTCACGCAGTTGCAGCGCGAGGTGGCGGCGCTGCTCCACGCGGGCGAGCACGGCGTGATCACGGGTCCGTCCGCGGTGCGGCTTCACCGTCTGCGGTCGCCAGGACCGGATACGGTCGACGTCCTCGTGCCGGTATCGGTGCGGCGGCAAAGCGCGGGCTTTGCGCGGTTGCACCGAACGGAGCGCATGCCAAGGACCTGGTGTGCCGCCGGCCCGGTGCGGTTCGCGGAGGTCCCCAGGGCGGTGTCGGATACGGCCCGGATCCTTGCTCGCCTGGACGATGTGCGCGCGGTTGTCTGCGAGGCGGTTCAGCGACGGGCCTGCAGCGTGCATGACCTGCTCGCCGAGCTGGGCGAAGGACCGTCCGCTGGCTCCGCGCTGCTGCGCCGCGCGCTGGCGGAGGCGGGCGACGGCGTCCGGTCGGTGGCCGAGGGCGATTTTCGGCGGCTGATCATCCGCGGCCGGCTGCCCAAGCCGATGTTCAACGCGAAGCTTTTCACCCTTGACGGAACCTTTATCGCCATGGTCGATGCCTGGTGGCAGGACGCAGGGGTCGCGGCCGAGGTCGACTCGCGCGCCTACCATCTGTCGCCCGACGCGCAGGACCGTGACCGGAAGCGCCACGCCAGGCTCGCCAAGTACGGCGTGTTCCCGCTGCATTTCGCTCCCCACCGAATCAGGACTGAGGGCCACGAGGTCCTGGAGGAGATCCGGTCCACAATCGAGAAAGGGCTTCAGCGTCCCCCGTTGCCCATAGTCGCGATCCCGCCAGAGCGGTAGGCCGCCGGCGGGGCCGCTGGCGTAACCGGCCCCACTGGGCGGGGCCATATGCGCCAGCGGCCCCGCCCAGTGGAGCCGCCCGGTGGGGGCGCCGGGGGGCCACCAGGGGGCTGGCCCGCGGTGCGTAACGGAGGAATCCGCCACACTTCCTTGCACGGCGGGCGGGCAGTGCCGATACTCCTCTCATGGCCGGGTCCACGGCGGAGGCGCCGACATCCCCCGATCTCGTCACGCGCGCGTCCGACGCCGAGCGCGAGAAGGCGGTGGACGAGCTCAAGGAACAGTTCGTCGCCGGACGGCTTTCCCAGGAGACGTTCCTGCACCGCATGCAGTCGGCTCTGGGCGCGCGGCACCGGGAGGAGCTGCCGCCGCTGCTGGCGGACCTGCCACCCGCCGGCGGGCCAGCGGGGCTGCTGAGCCGGTTCCGCGCGGGGATCGCGGTCCGGGCCGCCTCGGCCCGCGACACGCTGGCAGACGCGGCGGCGGGCGCGCGGGACGCCGTCGGCGCCGCCGTCCGCGATATATCCCCGGGCGCCGTCGCCCGCCGGCGTCGCGCCGCCCCGTATCCCGTCCCGCCGGCGGCACGTCCCGGCGGCCATGAACCCGTTCCGCTCCCGTTCCCGCGCGGCGCCGCACGAGTCTTCACGATCGGCCGGGACGCAGGATGTGACCTGTTCATCGGGGACATGACGGTCTCCCGCGTGCACGCGAAACTGGAGCGCGGGCACGGCGCCGGCGGTGACTGGGTGGTCACGGACCTTGGCTCCACGAACGGGACGAGGGTGAACGGCTGGCGCGTCCGCGATCCCGTCCCGGTGCGGCCGGGAGACCGGGTCCGCTTCGGCGAGGCGGAGTTTCTGATCCCGGGGGCGGAGCCCCCGGTTACCCGCTCACAGTCCTCGCCGTAGCATCGCGCTGCCGGGGCCCGTGGGGCTCCGTGGGGCCCCGCGGGCCGCACGATCGTCGTTCATTGCCGTGTGGTGCTTTAAAGTCGGGAAGCGTGACCACCGTTCTGCTCGTCCGGCACGGGCTCACCGCGACCACCGGGCATGTGCTGACCGGCTGGCTGCCCGGCATCGGCCTCGACGACCGGGGACGCGATCAGGCGGCGGCGCTCGCCGCCCGGCTCGCCCCGCTGCCGCTCGACGCGATCATCACCAGCCCGCTGGAGCGCTGCCGGCAGACCGCCGAGCCGATCGCGGTCGCGCGCAACGGCCACCCGGCGGTGATCACCGAGGACCCGCGGCTTGGCGAGTGCCGCTACGGGGACTGGACCGGCAGGCCGCTCAGGAAGCTGGCCAGGGAGCCGCTCTGGCGGGTCGTCCAGGCGCACCCCAGCGCCGTCCGGTTCCCGGGCGCCGAAGGCGAGTCGATGCTGGACATGCAGCACCGGGCCGTGACGGCGGTGAGGGAGTGGAACGCCGCGCTCGGCAAGGACGCGACCTACCTGATCTGTTCCCACGGGGACGTCATCAAGGCCATCGTGGCCGATAGCCTGGGATTGCACCTCGACCAGTGCCAGCGCATCCAGGCGGATCCCTGCTCGCTGACGGTGATCCGCTACACGCCGCTGCGGCCTTTCCTTGTCCGGATGAACGACAGAGGAGGTGGCGTGGAAGACCTCATGCCGCGCCGGGCGGCGGCACACGGCGCCGCCGACAGCGACGCGGTGGTCGGCGGGGGAGACGGCACGACGCCCGGCCCCGCCCCTGTCCCCGCCGTCCCCGCGGTCCCCGCGGTCCCCGCGGTCCCCGCGGATGCTGGTCGTGGCGGCCCGGCCGACACGCGAGGATAGGACTATGCCGGTCTACTACTATGACCCGCCGGACAGGTTCGTCGCCGGCGCGGTCGGGCAGCCCGGGGAACGGACCTTCTACCTGCAGGCGAGTTCCCTTGGCCGCGTCACCAGCGTCGTGCTGGAGAAATTCCAGGTGACCCTGCTCGCCGAGCGCATCGACGAGCTGCTCGACGAGGTGCTGCGGCGTACCGGTGGCAGCACCGGGGTTCCGGCCTCCGCTCCCGCCGCGCTCCGCGATGACGGGCCGCTCGACCTGCCGCTGACCGAAGAGTTCCGCGTCGGCGCGATCGCGCTGGCGTGGGACAGCGACGGCGACCGGGTCGTCATCGAGGCACAGGAGGAGAGCGACGAGCCGGTGGAGCCGCTCGCCGAGGACGTGCCGCCGGACGGGCCCGGGGTGCTGCGGGTGCGGATCTCGGCGGGCGCTGCCCGGGCGTTCGCGCAGCGCGCGCTGCGGCTGGTCGCCGCCGGCCGGCCGCCATGCCCGCTGTGCGGGCTGCCGCTGGATGCGGGCGGCCACATCTGCCCGCGGCAGAACGGCCACCGGGTAAGCCATGGCTGACCGGGCCACCGCGGGGGCGACCGGCGTCCCGGCCGGCGAGCACGCTGCGCTCGAGTTGCTCGAGCACGGGACGCTGGAGGTGGAAGGGCGGCTCGTGGACGCGTCGAACGCGACCCTGTACTGCAGGGTGCGCGGCGGCGGCGCCGAGGCCGCGTGCGTGTACAAGCCGGTCGCGGGCGAGCGGCCGCTGTGGGACTTCCCCGCCGGCACCCTGGCGGGCCGCGAGGTGGCCGCGTACGCGGTGTCCCGCTCCGCGGGCTGGAACATCGTGCCGCCGACCGTCATGCGGGACGGGCCGTTCGGGCCCGGAATGTGCCAGCTGTGGATCGAGCCCGACCCGGGCGTCGATCTCCTCGCGCTCGCCCGCCGCACCGACCACGGCGGGCTGCGCGATATGGCGGTCTTCGACGCCGTGGTGAACAACGCCGACCGCAAGATCGGCCACCTGCTGCCGGTTCCCGACGGCCACCTGTACGGCTGCGACCACGGCGTCTGCTTCGCCGAGGACTACAAGCTGCGAACCGTCCTGTGGCAGTGGCGCGGCAAGACCCTGCCGCGGCGCTCCGTCGAGGTGCTGCGCCGCCTGCAGGCCGAACTCGCCGAAGGCTGGCTGGCCGATGAGCTCGCCAGATGGCTGTCCACGGGCGAGCTCGGCGCCACCAGGATCCGGGTCGACAAGCTCCTCAAGCACCGCGTCCATCCCTATCCCCCCGAAGACTGGCCCGCCGTCCCCTGGCCTCCCGTCTAGGACGGGCTGGCTTCGCGGGCGGCGGACTGCTGCCAGTAGGCGGCGACGGAGGGCAGCGCGTCCTGCAGGGCCTCCAGCGCGAACGCCCAGCTGTGCGTGCCGGGCGCGACCCGTACGGTCGCGGGCACCTTGGCCTTCGCCAGCAGCCCGCCCATCCACTCGGCCTGGCCGCGGACGAGGGTCAGCGGGTCGCCGGAGTCCTCCTCCAGGATGACGTGCATCCCGCGCGCCCTGGCGGGGTGCGCGGACGGGTCGTTCCTGGCGACGGCCGCCGCGTCGCTCCCGAACATGCCCGACAGGTCGTTGATGATGAAGTAACCGTCGATCGAGAGAACCTGGCCGAACATCCCGGGGTTCTGCATTGCGATGTTCATCGCGCCGTACCCGCCCATCGAGAACCCCGCGATGACCCGGTTCGCCCGCGCCCGCCGGTGCGGGCCCTCCACCGCGGCGACGTCGGGGCCGACCACCCGCGACATCACCCGATCCGTCCCGTCGTAGGAGTTCGCCCACTCGGTGTCGGAATGGTGCTCGCCGTTGCCGTCCGGGCAGGCCACGACGAACGGCTCATAGCCCTGCCGGAGGCGCTGGTTCAGGATGTCCGCGAGGCCGCTGTCGAACGCCTGGCTCCCGTTGCCCGGGTAGCCGTGCAGCAGGTACATCACCGGGATGGACGCCGAATCCGGGCCGGGCGGCCGCCACACCCAGACCGGGTGCGGCGTCTTGTCCGACGGCCCGCGCACCTGGAACACGGTCACGGTCCCGCGCAGCCTCGACGTGATGCGCACGTCCGAGCTCGCCAGCCTGGTCACGCCCGAGGGGATGACCATGAGCACGCAGAAGACCGCGAACATGGCCATGAAGTCCGCCGAGCGTGACAGCCGGCGCGCCCTGGCGGAGCCGTGCCGCTGCATCGAATCAGCCCGGTTCTCCCTGGTTGCCACGCCTGCGCAGGTAACGCTCGAACTCCCGCGCGATGGCGTCGCCGCTGGCCTCCGGGAGGTCGGTCGCGTCCTTCGCCTCCTCCAGGGTCCGTACGTACTCCGCGACGTCGGAGTCCTGCTGGGCCAGCTCATCGACGCCGCGCTCCCAGGCGCGTGCCTCCTCCGGCAGGTCGGCCAGGGGCAGCGGCGCGTCGAGGACGTCCTCCACGCCACGCAGCAGCGCGAGCGTGGCCTTCGGGCTCGGCGCCTGCGCCACGTAGTGCGGCACCGACGCCCACAGCGAGACCGCCGGGATCGACGCGCCCGCGCACGCGTGCTGCAGCACGCCGACGATGCCCGAGGATCCCTTGTAGTCCACCGGCTCCGCGCCCATGCCGCGCAGCAGCCGCAGGCTCGACCCGCTGGCCTGGACCGGCACCGGGCGGGTGTGCGGGGAGTCGGCGAGCAGCGCGCCGAGCACGATCACCAGCTCGACGCCGAGTTCGGTGAAGCCCTCGATCAGCTCGTCGGTGAAGGCGCGCCAGCGCATGTTGGGCTCGACGCCGTGCACGAGCACGATGTCCCGCGGCAGGCCGGTGGCCCCGGCGCGAGCCAGCGAAAGCCTCGTCGTCGGCCAGACCAGGCGCTCGGTCTTGCCGCCGCTGACCTCGATCACCGGCCGGTTCACCTGGAAGTCGTAGAAGTCCTCCGGGTCGATGGCGCCGACCGGCGCCGACTGCCAGGCTATGCCGAGGTGGTTCACCACGCCGCTGGCGGCTTCCGCCGCGTCATTCCAGCCCTCGAAGGCGGCGATGGCCACCGGGCTGTCAAGCGTGCCGATGTCGCTGAACTTGATGGCTTTCCACCTCCTGATCGCCGGACCTGCCGCCTGTCACTACCAGCCTACGTTGCCGGCCGGCCTCAGCGCGTGACCAGGCCGGCGATGGCGTGCCGGGCGGACAAAAGCAGCAGTGATACCGGTGCTGTCCGTAGACTAGGGAAGCTATGGGCGGGCTGGCGGCCAATCAGGGTACTGAACGGGCGGTGGAGCTTCGATCGGCTCTTGCCGAGCGCGTCGTCGTGGCCGACGGCGCGATGGGCACGATGCTGCAGGCAAGCGAGGCCACCGCCGACGATTTCGGCGGCCTGGAGGGCTGCAACGAGATCCTCAACTCCACGCGCCCGGACATCGTGCGGTCCGTGCACAAGGCGTACCTGGCCGCCGGCGCCGACTGCGTCACCACCAACACGTTCGGCGCGAACCTGGGCAACCTCGGCGAGTACGGGATACCGGAGAGGATCGGCGAGCTGTCCGAGCTGGGCGCCATGCTGGCCAGGGAAACCGCCGACCGGTTCGCGACCGGGGACAGGCCCCGGTGGGTCCTGGGCTCGATCGGCCCCGGCACCAAGCTGCCGACGCTCGGCCATGTGACGTTCCGCGAGCTGCGCGACTCCTACCAGGAGAATGCCGAGGGCCTGCTGCGCGGCGGCGCCGACGCGCTGATCATCGAGACCTGCCCCGACCTGCTCCAGGCCAAGGCCGCGGTCATAGGCGCCAAACGGGCGGTGGCCCGGCTCGCACCGCACGCCCTTGTGATAGCGCAGCTGACCATCGAGACCTCGGGCACGATGCTGCTCGGCACCGAGATCGGCGCCGCGCTGACGGCGCTCGAGCCCCTCGGCATCGACATGATCGGGCTGAACTGCGCGACAGGGCCCGGCGAGATGAGCGAGCACCTGCGCTACCTCGCGGCGCACTCGCGGATACCGCTGTCCTGCGAGCCGAACGCCGGCCTGCCGGAGCTCAGCGCCGTCGGCGCGCACTACCCGCTGACCCCCGCGCAGCTCGCCGACGCCCATGACAGGTTCACCAGGGAGTTCGGGCTGTCGCTGGCGGGCGGCTGCTGCGGCACCACGCCCGAGCACATCGCGGCGGTCGCGGAGCGGGTCGGCGGCCGCGAGCTGGCCAGGCGCAGGCCGCGCCCGGAGCCCGGCGTCGCGTCGCTGTACAGCCACGTCCCGTTCCGCCAGGACACCGCGTTCCTGGCGATCGGCGAGCGGACCAACGCGAACGGGTCGAAGGCGTTCCGCGAGGCGATGACCGAGGGCCGGTACGAGGACTGCGTCGCGATCGCGCGCGGGCAGACCAGGGACGGCGCGCACCTGCTCGACGTGTGCGTCGACTACGTGGGCCGGGACGGCGTCCGGGACATGCGGGAGATCGCGGGCAGGCTCGCCACCGCCGCGACGCTGCCGCTCGTCCTCGACTCCACCGAGCCGTCGGTCATCGAGGCGGGCCTCGAGCTGATCGGCGGCCGCACGGTGATCAACTCGGTCAACTACGAGGACGGCGACGGGCCGAAGTCACGCACCGCCCGGGTGATGCCCATGGTCCGCGAGCACGGCGCCGCCGTGATCGCGCTCACGATCGACGAGAACGGGCAGGCGCGCACCGCGGATTGGAAGCTCGCCGTCGCCACCCGGCTGATCGAGGACCTGACGGGGAACTGGGGCATGCGCCTCGAGGACATCATCGTCGACTGCCTGACGTTCCCGATCGCCACCGGGCAGGAGGAGACAAGGCGGGACGCGCTGGAGACGATCGAGGCGATCGCGGCGCTGAAGCGCCGCTACCCGGACGTGCAGACGACGCTCGGCATCTCCAACGTGTCGTTCGGCCTGAAGCCGGCCGCGCGGGCGGTGCTGAACTCGGTCTTCCTCGCCGAGTGCGTGCGGGCCGGCCTGGACTCCGCGATCGTGCACCCGTCGCGGATCGTGCCCCTGGCCCGCATCCCGGACGAGCAGCGGCAGGTCGCCCTGGACCTCGTCTACGACCGGCGCCGGGACGGCTACGACCCGCTCGCGAGGCTGCTGGAGCTGTTCGAGGGCGCCGGCACCGCGGAGCTGAAGGCCGGGCGCGCCGCCGAGCTGGCGGCGCTGCCGCTGTGGGAGCGGCTGAAGCGGCGGATCATCGACGGCGAGCGGAACGGCCTCGAGGGGGACCTGGAGGAGGCGCTGGCGCAGCGTCCCGCGCTGGCCATCGTCAACGACGTGCTGCTCGACGGCATGAAGACGGTCGGTGACCTGTTCGGCTCCGGCCAGATGCAGCTGCCGTTCGTGCTGCAGTCCGCCGAGGTGATGAAGGCGGCGGTCGGCTACCTCGAGCCGCACATGGACCGGTCGGGGGAGTCCGGCCGCGGCACGATCGTGCTCGCCACGGTCAAGGGCGACGTGCACGACATCGGCAAGAACCTGGTCGACATCATCTTGTCCAACAACGGCTACGACGTCGTCAACATCGGCATCAAGCAGCCGATCTCGGCGATCATCGCCGCGGCCGAGGAGCACGACGCCGACGTGATCGGCATGTCCGGCCTGCTGGTCAAGTCGACGGTGGTCATGCGTGACAACCTCGCCGAGCTGAATTCCCGCGGCCTGGCCGGCCGCTGGCCGGTGCTGCTCGGCGGCGCCGCGCTGACCCGCGCCTACGTGGAGCAGGACCTGGCCGCGCTGTTCTCCGGCGAGGTGCGCTACGCGCGGGACGCCTTCGAGGGACTGCGCCTGATGGACGCGGCGATGGCCGTCAAGCGCGGCGAGCCCGGCGCCGCGCTCCCCGAGCGGCGCACCCGCCGCGTCCGTCAGCGCCCGTCCTCCGGCGAGCTCGCCGGCCAGGGACCCGATGACGCATCGGATCCCGCCGGAGGGACCCGGTGGCGCAGCGGGTCCCCGGAGAAAGACGTTGCCGGGGGAGACACCACCGCCCGTTCCGGCATATCAAAAGATTTTCCCGTGCCGGAGCCGCCGTTCTGGGGGACGCGGGTCATCAAGGGCATACCGCTCGCCGAGTACGCGGCCTTCCTGGACGAGCGCGCCACGTTCATGGGGCAGTGGGGCCTCAAGCCCGGCAGGGGCCAGGGCGGCGGGCCGGGGGCGGCGGGGTGGGCGGAAAAAAGATCCAGCGTCGGCTACGAGGAGCTGGTCGAGACCGAGGGGCGGCCGCGGCTGCGGATGTGGCTGGAGCGGATGCAGACCGAGGGGCTGCTGCAGGCCGCCGTCGTCTACGGCTACTTCCGGTGCGCGAGCGCGGGCAACGACCTCATCGTGCTCGGCGAGGACGGCCGGGAGCTCGAGCGGTTCACGTTCCCCCGGCAGCGGCGCGACCGGCGGCTGTGCCTGGCCGACTACTTCCGGCCCGCGCCGGAGACCGACGTGGTGGCCCTCCAGCTCGCGACGATGGGGTCACGGGTGAGCGAGGCGACGGCCGAGCTGTTCGCGAAGAATGCCTACCGTGATTACCTCGAGCTGCACGGGCTGTCCGTCCAGCTCACCGAGGCGCTCGCTGAGTACTGGCACGCGAGGGTCAGGCGTGAGCTCGGGATCGACGGGGCCGACCCGGACGACCTCGAGGGCTTCTTCCGCGTCGGCTACCAGGGCGCCCGGTACTCGATCGGCTACCCCGCCTGCCCGGATCTCGCCGACCGCGCGAAGATCGCCAGGCTGCTCGAGCCCGGGCGGGTCGGCGTCGAGCTCTCGGAGGAGATGCAGCTGCACCCGGAGCAGTCCACCGACGCGATCGTCGTCCACCACCCCGAAGCAAAGTACTTCAGCGTATGACGGCAGGCCTCGCGGCGGTGCTGTTCGACATGGATGGGCTCCTGGTCGACTCCGAGCCGCTCTGGCTGGAGGTCGAAACCCAGGTCATGGCGCGGCTCGGCGCGCCGTGGTCCGAGACCGACCAGCAGGCCCTGCTCGGCGGCAGCCTGGAGCGGACCGTGAGTTACCTGCTCGCGAAGGCGACCCGGCCGGTGCCCCGTGCGGTGGTCGCCGAGTGGATGATGGACGGGATCGTGGAGCTCGTCCACGAGCGCGGCGTGCCGGTGCGGCCGGGCGCGCGCGAGCTGCTCGCCGAGGTGGCCGCGGCGGGCGTGCCGTACGCGCTGGTGACGTCCTCGCAGCGGGTGTTCGCGGACGTGGTGCTCGCGAGCACTGGGATGAGGTTCGGTGTGGTGGTGTGCGGGGAGGACGTGACCGCGACCAAGCCCGACCCCGAGCCGTACCTCCTGGCGGCCAAGCTGCTCTGCACCGACCCGGCGCGCTGCGTCGTGCTCGAGGACTCGCCGAACGGGGTGGCCTCCGCCGAGGGCGCGGGCTGCCGCGTCGTCGCCGTCCCCTCGCTGGTGCCCATTCCCCCCGCCCCGGGCCGGGTCGTGGTGGGCTCGCTGCGCGATGTCGGTCTCGCCGCCCTGCGCGCGCTCGCGTGACTCCCACTCCCCGGGATGTGTAACGATGGATGGAGCCGGGGGCTACGGGGCCGCTCCCCGGGCTAGCAGGGAGGCGCCGATGTCGACCTACAACAGCATCGCCTGGCTGCCCCTGTGCGCCGGGCTGACCGGCATCGGGGTGGTCCTCAGCGTCACCATCGGCCGCCGGCGGGGCATGCGGGCGATGCTCCGCGGCGTCGCGTGGTCGCTGCTGCCGCTCGCCGCGTACCTGACCGGCTCGATCGAGATGTTCTGGAAGATCGGGTCGGCGATCGGGGACTACGCGAAGTCGTTCGTGTTCTCGCCCAAGGTGTGGTCGGGTATCGCCGTGGCCGGGCTCGCGCTCGTCCTGTTCGTGGCGTCCGGCGGAAGACGGCGCGCGCGGGCCAGGCGGCGCGCGGCGCGCGAGGGCACCGGCACGGACGTCGTCCCGGCGGGGGATCAGCGGGCGGTGCCGGCGGCGTCACGGCCGGCCGCCACGGCGACGGCCGGCGATGCTGCTAAGGTACCCGTCGTGGCGGACACCAGAGCCGCCGCGGGGGCGAAGCGGGGCAGGAAGGGCGGCGGCGACGCGGATGACGATGACATGAGGGAGATCGAGGAGATACTGCGCCGCCGCGGGATCAGCTGACGCAGGGCGCTGCTCCGCACGCAGCCCGCGTACGGTCAGCACCCAGCTCGCGGGTACCCGCTAGTAACTTACCGTGATCCGGTGGAGGCTGTCCGGATTGTCACAATCCGGTGTAGGGGACCCCGTACGTCGCGTTTCGTACCTCAAGTAATGGTCTGCGGCATATCATCGCAGCGAACACCGGATGTAACTTCCGCGTATCCCCGCATGACGAACAAGGACGATTTTAGTCACAATCGAGCCACGACAGCAGGTTTGGGCTGGATTTTGGCGCCGGAAACGCACAATCTCTCCGGTAGGCAGTGATCATTAGCCAGGGGCCCAAGCGTTGCTGCCTCGCTTCAAGCTGACTGACATGACCAAAGGAACTTGACCCATGATCAGCATGTCCAAGCGCATCGCTGGACTGACGATGGCGGCGGTGGCCGCCGCGGGCGGACTGGCCGCGTGCTCGTCGTCTGCTTCGTCGTCCGGCCCGGCGGCCAGCTCCGCGAAACCCGTGATGGGCGGGACGCTGCGCATCGTCGCGGCCTCGGGACCGGACCACATCGACACGGTTCCCGCCTACTACACCGCGGATTACCAGCTGGAGCACGCCTACACCCGCCAACTCGTGCAGTACCCGACCCAGGCGGCGACCAGCATCTCGAGCTCGGGCTGGAACGCAGACGTCACACCGGTCGCCGACATGGCCACCGAGGTGCCGACCACGGCCAACGGCGGGATCACCAACGGCGGAAAGACCTACACCTTCCACATCAAGCCCGGCGTGGACTGGAACACCACCCCGCCGCGCCCGGTCACCTCCCAGGACTTCGTCCGCGAGTTCAAGGCGTTCTTCAACCCGGTCAGCCCGGTCGGCAACCCGGTGTACTACACGAGCGCGATCGCCGGCCTGGCGAACTACGACAGCCAGGAGACCGCGTACTTCGCGAACGCCAAGACCCACCCGCCGACGGCGGCGAACATCGCGAACTTCCAGAACACGCACAGCATCTCCGGCATCGCGACGCCGAACTCCTCGACCATCCAGTTCACGCTGACGTCGGCGGCCACCGACTTCGTCTACATGCTGGCGATGCCGTTCGCCTCGGCCCGGCCGGTGGAGTACGACAGCTACGTGCCGAACAGCCTGCAGCTCGACCAGCACACGATCTCCGACGGCCCGTACCAGATCAGCTCCTACATCCCGGGCAAGTCGATCACGCTGGTCCGCAACCCGGCATGGAAGCAGTCCACGGACCCGCTGCGGCACGACTACGTGAACCAGATCGTGCTGACCGAGGGCGTCACCTCCGCCGAGACCCAGCTGTCCGACATGCAGGCCGGAACGCAGGACGTCATCAACGACACCCCGCTGAACGCGGCGTCGATCCCGTCGCTGGAGTCGTCGCACTCGCCGAACTTCTTCGTTTTCCCGTGGTCGACCACCCAGCCGTACCTGGTGTTCAACCTGCGCAGCCCGGACGCGAACGGCGCCGCCGGCAAGCTGCTGGTGCGCCAGGCGGTCGAGTACGGACTGGACAAGGTGGCCGTGCAGAAGGCCTACGGCGGCCCGACGGTCGCGACGATCATCAACTCGGCGATCCCGCCGGGCAACGTGGGCTACCAGAACTACAACCTGTACCCGGACAACAACGGGGCGGGCAACGTGGCCATGTGCAAGTCCGACCTGAGCAAGGCGGGCTACCCGAACGGGCTGTCGCTCGTCTACATGTACCCGAACGACTCGTCCAACACCCGCGCGTTCACCGCCATCCAGGCGTCGCTCGCGGCCTGCGGCATCCACCTCCAGGGCAAGCCGGAGCCCGGCTCCACGTTCTTCACCGACATGGGCAACGCGCCGGAGAACAACAAGCCCAATCAGTTCGACATCGGCCAGGCGGCCTGGGTGCCCGACTGGTTCGGCAACAATGGCCGCACTATCATTCAGGCTCTGTTCCAGGGCCCGAACTGCGTCGTCAACACCGTTAACTACGGCTGCTATGACAACTCGCAGGTCAACTCGCTGATCACGCAGGCGGAGTCGGCGACCTCGCTGTCCGCCGCGGGTGCGGCCTGGCACCAGGCGGATGTGGACATCATGAAGGACGCCGCGATCGTGCCGATCGTCAGCCAGAACTTCCCGCAGTACTCGAGCGCCCGGGTCAAGGGCATCGGCTATCAGACGGCGATGTTCGCGCCGAACATCGGCGCGCCGGACATCACCAACCTCTGGATATCCGGCAGCTGATACGGGTAGTCCCGGCAGCGCACGACTGACCCGGGGGGAGGACTACCGTCCCCCCGGGTCAGTGCGGTAAGAAATCCAGATAGGCTCTCTGCCGGCTCCGTCACCGGACGGAGGGACTTGAGAGGCAACGTAGCGGTTTACGCGATGTTGTGCGACGCTTGCCGTGTCACCCCGCGCGTTGTGCCAGGTTGACCGGCTGGAGGAAAACAGTGACCCTGCTAGAAGTGAGGGACCTGACCGTCAGCTTCAACACGGCTGACGGGGTGGTCCAGGCAGTGCGCGGTGTGTCGTTCGGCGTCGATGCCGGGCGGACACTCGGCATCGTGGGTGAGTCAGGCAGCGGCAAGACCGTCCTGACGCAGACGCTGCTCGGGCTGACGCCGGGCGCGGACATCTCGGGCAGCGCGCGGTTCGACGAAAGGGACCTGCTGCAGCTGACCGAAGAAGAGATGCGCCACATCAGAGGCGAGCGCATCTCGGTGATCTTCCAGGATCCGCTGACGAGCCTGCACCCGCTGTACAAGGTCGGATGGCAGATATCGGAGCTGATCCGCGCCCACGACAAGTCCGTCTCGAAGAAAGATGCGGCCGAACGGGCGGTGGAGCTTCTCAGCCGGGTCGGCATCCCCCGCGCGGAGCGCCGGGTCAACGACTATCCCCACCAGTTCTCCGGCGGCATGCGGCAGCGGGCGATGATCGCGATGGCGCTGGCGCTGTCACCTCAGATGATCATCGCTGACGAGCCCACCACGGCGCTCGACGCCACCGTCCAGGCGCAGATCCTCGACCTGCTGCTCAGGCTGCAACGGGAGTCGGGGACCGCGCTGATCATGATCACCCACGACCTCGGGGTGGTGGCGGACATCGCCGACGAGGTCCTGGTCATGTACGCCGGGCGGGCCGCGGAGAAGGCGCCCAAGCGGGAGGTCTTCTACACACCGCACCACCCGTATACGAAGGGCCTGCTGGAGTCGATACCCAGCAGCTCCGCCGCGGGCGACCGGCTGCGGCCGATCGCCGGCCAGCCGCCCAGCCTGATCAACCTGCCGTCTGGCTGCAAGTTCCACCCGCGGTGCGGTTATGTGATGGACCGCTGCCTGTCCGAGGAGCCAGATCTGCGGCAGGTCGGCGAGTCCGGGTTCCACAATTCGGCCTGCTGGCTGCCTGCCGGGGCGGCGGGTCTCTCGGAGGAGGCGGAGGAACTCCGCGAGGAGGCCGTGCACGAGGAGCGTGGCGAGGCGGCGGCCGAGGTGGCGGAGGCCGTGGCCGCGGACGTGCCCGGCGTCGCGGTGGTCGGCATCGAGGGCGAAGGGGCGGCGGAGTGAGCGCAACGCCAGGTAACAACGGTGCATCTGACCCGCGGCCAGCCGGCGCGGTGCCGGCCAGCACGGGGCCAGCCGACACGGCGCCGGTCAGCACGGGGCAGCCCGTCGCGCTGGAGGGAATCCTCGAGGAGGACGTGCTCGTCCGGGTGGAGCACGTGACCAAGCACTTCCCGGTGCGCGCCGGCGGCCTGATCCGCCGGACGGTCGGCCAGGTCCAGGCGGTCGACGACGTGTCGCTCGTCATCCCGCGGGGCAAGACGCTCGGGCTGGTCGGCGAGACCGGCAGCGGCAAGTCGACGCTCGCCAGGTGCGTCGCAGGGCTGGTACCGGTGACCTCCGGCAGGGTGATATTCGACGGGCGCGACGTCACGAACCTGTCGAGGCGCGCCATGCGGCCGGTACGCCGCGACGTGCAGATGATCTTCCAGGATCCGTACAGCTCGCTGAATCCGCGGCGGCGGGTCGGGGCGATCATCGGCGACCCGTTCGCCATCCACAGGACCGCGACCGGCGGCGAGCGAAAGCGCCGGATCCAGGAGCTCATGGAGCGCGTCGGGCTCAACCCCGAGCACTACAACAGGTTCCCCGCCGAGTTCTCCGGTGGCCAGCGGCAGCGCATCGGCGTCGCGAGAGCGCTCGCGCTGCGGCCGAAGCTGATCATCTGCGACGAGCCGGTGTCCGCGCTCGACGTCTCGATTCAGGCGCAGGTGCTGAACCTGCTCGCGGACCTGCAGCAGGATTACGGGCTCACCTACCTGTTCATCGCCCACGACCTCGAGGTCGTGCGGCACGTGAGCGACTCGGTCGCGGTCATGTACCTGGGCCGTATCGGCGAACTCGGGCCGCGCGACGACGTGTACGACACGCCGCGTCATCCATACACCGCGGCGCTGCTGTCGGCCGCGCCCGCCGCCGATCCCGACACCGCGGCCGCCCGGCAGCGGATCATCCTCACCGGGGATGTACCGTCCCCGATCGACCCACCGTCGGGCTGCCGGTTCCATCCCCGCTGCCCGAAGGCACGCCCGCTGTGCAGCGAGCAGGAACCGCAGCTCGAACCCAGGCTAGGCGACGCGCCCACCCACGTGGCCGCCTGCCACTTCCCGGTCGAGGCGGGCGAGGATCTCGCCGCCGCCGCGCCAGCCAGGAGTGAAGTCTCATGAGCATCACCGAAGTCGAGTTCGAGGCACAGGGCGCCGAGGCCGCGCAGGAGGTCGCCGGCAGAAGGATCGAGGGCCGCAGCCAGTGGCAGCTCACCTGGGCGCGGCTGCGGCGCGACAAGGTGGCCATCGGCTCGCTGATCGTGATCGTGATCATGGTCGCGCTGGCCATCGCCGCGCCGGCGTTCGTCTCCCTCACGGGGCATCCGCCGAACACGGCGTACCCCATCACCGGCCAGGACGCGGCCGGCAACCCGGTGGGCCCGGGGACCAACGGCTTCTGGCTGGGCACCGACGGCACCGGCCGTGACCTGTTCATCCGCATCCTCTACGGCGCGCGCATCTCGCTGTTCGTCGGCGTGCTGACCACCGCGATCGGCACCGTCGCCGGCGTGGCCGTGGGCCTGATGGCCGGGTTCTTCGGCGGGTTCGTGGACAACGTTCTCGCCCGCATCACGGACGCTGTGCTCGCCTTCCCATACATCGTGCTCGCGCTCGCGCTCGCGGTCGTGCTCGGCCCGAGCCTCAGCGTGATCATCGCGGTCATCTCGTTCTTCGCCTGGGCCGGGATCGCCCGGATAGTCCGCGGGCAGACGCTGTCCATCAAGGAGAAGGAGTACATCGAGGCGGCCAGATCGCTCGGTGCGGGACCGTTCCGGATCATGTTCTTCGACATCCTGCCGAACCTGCTGGCCCCCGTGCTGGTGCTCGCCACGCTGTACATCCCGCAGGCCGTGGTCTTCGAGGCCACGCTGTCCTACCTCGGCCTGGGCATCCAGCCGCCGACGGCGAGCTGGGGAAACCTCCTGTCCGACGCGCAGAACTTCTACCAGCAGGCGTGGTGGTACGTCGTGTTCCCGGCCGCCGCCCTGCTGATCACGACGCTCGCCTTCAACCTGCTCGGCGACGGCATCAGGGACGCGATGGACCCGCGCACCGAGCGCGTGCTCGCCGGCCGGCGGCGGCGCAAGCGCCGCAAGCCGCGGGCGTCCGGGCCTGGCGGTCCCACGGCCGAGTTCCCCGACCCGGTGCGCCAGGTAGCACCGCCGACACCGTAGGAGGGCGGTCTCATGGCAATCGCTGGTTTCCTCATCCGCCGCATCCTCACCGGGATCGTGGTGGTCTGGCTGGTCTCCACGGGAGCGTTCTTCCTGTTCTTCGCCCGCCCGGTGGCGACCGTCGCCCGCCAGCTGGCGGGCCATGCGGCCACCCCGCAGGTTATCGCCGAGGTCATCAGGAACCTCGGCCTCGACCAGCCGATCATGGTGCAGTACTGGCACTTCCTCGACAACCTCGTGCACGGCAACCTGGGTTACTCGTACTTCACCCAGGAGCCGGTGAACACGATGCTCAAGCAGGACCTGCCGCCCACCATCTCAGTGGTCGTCGGCGGCGTGATCATCTGGCTGGTGGTCGGGATCGGGGTCGGCATCATCAGCGCCACCAGGCCGCGCAGCTGGTTCGACCGGGTTTCCAACATCCTGGTGCTTGTCGGCCTGTCGATGCCGGTGTTCGTGATCGGCGAGCTGCTCATCCTCGTCGTGTTCCTGCCGCTGAACCGGCACGGGATCACCTGGATCAATACCGGCTACGCCGGTATCTCGCAGGGCATCGGCGTCTGGATGGGCCACATGATCCTGCCCTGGATCACGCTCGCGGCCGTGTACGCCGCCGTCTACACCCGGCTGACCCGCGGCCAGCTGCTGGACACGCTCGGCGAGGACTACATCCGCACGGCCAGGGCCAAGGGCCTGTCGGAGCGGCGGGTTACCTTCCGGCACGGCGTCCGCGCGGCGCTCACGCCGGTGGTCTCCCAGCTTGGCGTGGACGTCGGGCAGCTGCTCGGCGGCGTCGTCGTGGTGGAGTCGGTGTTCGGGCTCGGCGGCCTCGGCCAGACGTCCGTGCAGGCGATCTACACCGACAACCTCCCAGTGATCATCGGCTTCGTGATCGTCGCCGCCGCGTTCGTCGTGATCGCGAACATCATCGTGGACCTGACGTACGCGCTGCTCGACCCGCGGGTCCGGATCACCTGACCCGTGTCGCCCGGCCCAGCTCAGCCCGGCAGGCCCGTTCGTCCCGCCCCGGCCGAGCCCCCTTCGCGGCCCGAACCCACCTTCGGCGCGCCGGCCGAGCCCGCCTCCGCCGGGGCGCGCGAGTCCGCCTCACCCGGGGTGCGCCGGCCCGCCTCCGCTTCCGCCGCGGCCGCGGGCCGCGAGGTCTTCCGCCTCGCTCCGCCCGTCGTCTTCTGGTGGGTGTGGGTCGCCTTCGCCGTGGCGAACGTCGCCGACTTCGCGATCCAGGGCGCGTCGGCCCGGTTCGCGGCCGTGGTGACCGCCATCCTGATGACGGTCACCGGGCTCGCCTATGCCCTCGCGCTGCGCCCGAAGGTAGCCGCCGACGAGACCGGGGTCACCGTGGTGAACCCGTTCCGCCTGCATCACGTGCCCTGGAGCCTGATCCAGGCCGTGGACACGGGGGACTGGGTGCGGATCCATTACGCCCCGGCCGGCGGCGCGCCGAGCAGCGCGAAGGCGAAGGTCGTCTATTGCTGGGCGCTGTATGTCTCGGCGCGGACCAAGCGCAAGACAGCGCGCCTGACCCGTCGCCCGGAGCGCTACGGGATGCCGCGGCAGGGCGGCCTGTTCCGGTTCCAGACTCCCGGCTGGCTCGCCGGGCAGCAGGGGAACGCCGAGGACTCGCGGCTCCCGGAGGAGGCCAGATACCTGGCCTCGCTGCCGGTGACCAAGGCGATAGCCGTCCGGCTGGACACCCGCGCGGAGAAGGAACGCGCCCGCGCTGCGGACGCCGCCCCCGCCGGGGTGACCGCGCGCTGGATGTGGCTGCCCGCCGCCGCCATAGCGGTACCGGCCCTCGCCCTCCTCATCATCGCGCTGCTCTAACGCCCCTCCGCCCACCCCCGGGCACCTGCGCCCCCAGCCACGTCCCGCCCGGCTCCCTCACGCCCGGCACCTGCGCCCCCCGACACTTCCGGGGCCGCTGGCGCAATCGGCCCCACTGGACGGGGCCAGATACGCCAGCGGCCCCGCGGCAAGAGCGCGCTCAGGCGTTCTCGCGGAGAAAGACGCGCGAGCCAAGCCAGAGGAACATCGCCGCCATGCCGGCGGCGACCGCGATGCCCTCCACCATGATCGTGTTGAAGTAATGCCCCTGGAACGCCTCGCGCATCGCGTCGATGATGTAGCGGAACGGGCTGATCCGCGCGATGCCCTGCAGCCAGCCGGGTCCCAGGGTCATCGGCAGCATGATCCCCGACAGCAGCATGAGCGGCACGACGATCGTGTTGACCATCGGGGCGAACGCGTCCTCGCTCTTGGTCAGCAGCCCCGTCGCGTAGGACACGGATGCCAGGCCGACCGCGACGAGGACGATGAAGCCGAAGCTGATCAGGATGGCGCCGAGCTGCGCCCGCAGGCCAAACGCCAGGCCGGCCAGGACAAGTACCAGCGCCTGGACGACGAGCGTGACGACGTCGCGCAGCACCCGGCCGGCCATGATCGCGAGCCTGCTCACCGGCGTGACCCGGAACCGCTCGATCACGCCGGACCGCCAGTCGGCGATGATGGTGAACCCGACAAACGTCGATCCGAACAACCCAAGCTGGATGAGCAGCCCAGGCACGAAGAACTTGTAGGCGTTGCCCGCAGGGACGCCCAGCGAGCTGGCTGGCAGCCTGGTCAGCAGCGGGCCGAAGAGGGCGAGGTAGAGGATCGGCTGCGTCAAGCCGATGATGACCCACGCGGGGTTGCGCAGCGCCAGCTTCTCCTGGCGGCGGAAGATCACCATGGTGTCGCGGAGAAAGGACATCTCGGGCTACTCCTTCGTGGCGGTACCGGCCGGGACGGCATCTTCCTGGGCTGCGGATCGCCGTTCCCGCGGGGGAGCCGCCGCGTCTTCCGGCCGGTCGTTCGGCGCGTCGTCCCGCAGCGAGCGCCCGGTCAGGGTCAGGAACACGTCGTCGAGGGTCGGGCGGGACAGGTTGATCGAGTGCAGCGTGACGCCGGCCGCGTCGAGCACCCGCAGCAGCAGGGGCAGCGCCTCCTCGCCGTGCTCCACGGTCAGCCGGAGAGTGCCGTCGGCGGAGGAGATGTCCCGGACGAGCGCCTGCGCGCGGAGCAGCGCGGCGGCATCCGCCGTCGCGCCGGCGTCGACGCTGAGCGACACGACGTCACCGGAGATGCGCCGCTTGAGCGCGTCGGGAGTGCCCTCGGCCACGATCATCCCGTGATCGATGATGAACACCCGGTCGCACAGGGCGTCCGCCTCCTCCAGGTAGTGGGTGGTGAGGAAGACCGTGGTGCCGAGATCCGACCGCAGGCCGCGGATGTGATCCCAGAGGTTGCTGCGCGCCTGGGGGTCCAGGCCTGTGGTCGGCTCGTCAAGGAAGACCAGCCGCGGTTCGTGCACGAGGCCCAGCGCGATCTCCAGGCGGCGCCGCTGGCCGCCGGACAGCGTCTTGACCAGCCGCTGGTCAAGACCGGTCAGGTCGAGCTGATCGGTGAGCAGCCGCGCGCGCCGTACGGCGTCGTCCCTGCCCATGTGATAGAGCGCCGCCTGGTCGAGCAACTCCTCGCGTACCAGGCAGGATGGGTCGGTGCCGCCCATGGTGGCGCCGATGGCCTGGGGCACGTAACCAATCCGCCTGCGGACCCCTACCGGGTCCCGGAGCAGGTCAGCGCCGGCCACCGTCGCGCTGCCCGCGGTGGGCTTCAGCAGCGTGGTCAGCATCCGCAGCGTCGTGGTCTTGCCGGCCCCGTTCGGCCCGAGAAAGCCGACGATCTCCCCGTCGGCGACGGTGAGATCGACGCCCCGTACGGCCTCCACCGTCCGTTTCCTGCTTGTGAACGTGCGCGCGAGGCCCCGTGCCTCGATGATCGCCATGTCCCTGCCTCCCGTCGAGGGGCGGCCGCCCCAATTTCCCGGCCGAGCATAGCCATCGCGTTTCTCGTGTCCAGGGCGGCCAATGAAGATTTTTGTCAAGACCAGGCGGCCCGGTCCTCTTGCCGGGTGCCCCGCCCGCCGGCGTCTTGCCGGGCGTCCCCACCAGCATCATTGTTGAGTAATATCTCAAGCCGAGTCAAGTAATTACGCATCATTGGCCCCATCCTCCGGCGCGCCGCAGGCGTTGCCGAGCTCGTCGTGCCACCGGATCTCGGTCTCGAGATGCATGACTCCGCGCTGCATCACCGCGGCGGCGGCCGGGCCGATATAGCCCTTTGCCAGCAGGCGCTCGCGCTCGGTCCTTAGTTCCTGCGCCGAGATCGCGAGCCTATTGCGGCGCGCGCGCAGCGCGTCCCGCATCTCGTCGCGATCGGCTCCCTCGAAGGCGAATGTCAGCGCCACCCCCAGCGGGTCCGGCCCGGTAATCATCGACTTGATCGCACGTTCCCGCAGTGTTGCCAGCTCCAGCCCGCCCGCATCCGTGATGCGGTACACGGTCCGCGCGGGCCGCCGCCCGACCCGCTCGGTCCGCACCGGCTCGACCAGCCCCTCACCCTCCATGATGCGGAGTTCCCGGTACAGCGCCCCGACGCTCACCCCGCCCCACTCGCCCACGTTGGAGACCTCGGCGAGCCGGCGGATCTGGTGCCCGTGAGTTGGCCCGTGCGCACTGAGCGTGCCGAGCACCATGAGCCGGGTCAGATTCACGAGATTAGTATCATGAGACTAATCTCATGATGTCAACCCCTTTTTGCCCAAGCGGCCCCTCAACGGCCGTGGACCTGCAGCCGCACGGACCCGCAGCCGCCGCGGACCTGCAGCCGCCGCGGACCCGCAGTCGCTGCGGACCCGCAGCCGCCGCGGACCCGCAAATGCCCTGGACCCGGCAGATGCCTCTGGACGCGCAGATGCCCGTAGACTCGCGGACGCCCTGGACGCGCAGTCGCCCGTAGACTCGCGGACGCCCTGGACGCGCAGTCGCCCGCGGTCGCCCGTAGGCCCAGGCAATCGCCCGCAACCGCCGCATTCTCGTTTTTGCGTGCGAAACTGTTCGGCTTTCCGAACACAACAACACTCAATAGCAGGACAACACGCAATAACGGCGCTGGCCGCGCCGAGGTGGGACAGCGGGGACAGTGCACCGGCGGACGGGGCAGGTGGGATTGGCAGACTGGGACGGTGGGTGAGCTGGGGGACGGCGCGCCAGGGCTGGGGACAGCGGGTGAGCTGGGGGGCGGTCCAGTTGGGACGGAGGTGAGCTGGGGACGCGGGCCAGCTGGGAACGGCTCGCCTGGCGGGGATGGGGGTGAGCTGGGACGCGGGCCAGCTGGGAACGGCTCGCCTGGCGGGGATGGGGGTGAGCTGGGACGCGGGCCAGCTGGGAACGG
>Ga0213875_10000873_pt1 | contig 22148 bp, 31 predicted proteins | sample BarmaccomBMRX_R8_FD_160105 | JGI IMG/M metagenome (GOLD analysis project Ga0213875, IMG submission 160105) | Root-associated microbial communities from Barbacenia macrantha in rupestrian grasslands, the National Park of Serra do Cipo, Brazil - RX_R8 | ecosystem: Host-associated > Plants > Roots... | reverse complement strand
CGTTGCTCGACCAGCTTTCCAGTGGCCGGTTCCGCCTCGGCGTGGGCCGGGGCGGACCCTGGGTCGACCTAGAGGTCTTCGGTACCGGGCTCGATTCTTACCAGCATGGTTTTGCAGAGGCCTTAGAACGTGTTGGGAAAGGGGGTCAGGCTGCTCTGGCTTTTTGCCAAGGGCGGCGTCCTGGGGCTGGCGCGAGGCGGCGGGTCATGAGCCCGATCATGGTCCACTTGACCATGGCCTCGGCGTGCTCGGGCAGGCGCTCGTAGTCGCGGTCCAGTCGGCGGCAGCGGACCAGCCAGGACAACGTCCGTTCCACCACCCAACGGCGAGGCAGCACCTCGAAAGTGCGCTGCCCGACGGGTTTGCGCACGATCTCAAGGATGATCCGCAGGAATTGGCGGGCGAAGGCCACAGCGCGCCCGGCGTAGCCACCATCAGCCCACACCAGCACGATGGAAGGCATCGCCATCCGAGCCCGGGTCAGCACCAGCCGCCCACCGTCGCGGTCTTGCAGGCTGGCCGCGGTGACCAGCACCACCACCAGCAGACCCAGGGTGTCGACCACCACATGACGCTTGCGGCCGTTGACCTTCTTACCGGCATCGAACCCACGGCTGGCTGCGGACACGGTGTCGGCGCCCTTGACTGACTGGGCGTCCACGATGCCAGCGCTGGCCATGGGATCACGGCCAATGTGATCCCGCACCGCTGCGCGCAGCGCGTCGTGGATCCGGTCGGTGGTGCCCTCGGTGTTCCACCGCTGGAAATACCAGTACACCGTGTCCCAGGGCGGGAAATCGTGCGGCAGCTGCCGCCAGGAGCACCCGGTCCGATTCACATACAAGATCGCCTCAACGATCCGGCGACGAGAGTGGATCGCCGGCCGACCACCAGGACGCACCGGCACCATCGGCTCAATCAACGCCCACTGCGCATCGGTCAGGTCGGAGGGATAACGCGCGGACGAAGAAGATCGCATGCGGCACAATCGCCACATCTGCCCCACCAGTCACGCAGGCACGCCGAGACCTTTCCCAACACGTTCTTAGGCTGCGGCGTCTGCTCCAACTGGCGCAGGTAGGCATCGACATGGGCGCGATGAACCTTCAGGGGGTACAGGCCCACCTGAGCACACCAGGCATAAAACAAGCGGATATCGCGGGCATACGCCCGGCGGGTGCTCTCTGTCCGACAACCCAGCACAAACGCCGCGGCCAAGCGCCACGCCGGATCCACCTCGTTGGCCGCACCCTCGTCGACCGCCAACCCCGCGACGATCATCAGCTCAGTCACGGGGCGACAGGATAATCAGCTCTTGATCCTGTCATCCGGGGAGAGGGCTTGACCCCCTGCCCCCGGGGACGGTCCCGTCGGCGTTGAGACGTAATGGCCTCGCCGTTTTCCCGCCTGTTGCAGTGCATGCCTCACCACGCGGGTCAATTTCCGTCTGACCGGATACACCCGTACACCGGCTCCGGCGACAACGGGGCAACAGACCGCCGTTGAGGGTTTTGAGCCTGGCTAGCGGATGCGTCGATCACGCTGGCCAGGCCCCACCCACCACCACCCTGATCCGACACAGTCAGGAAGCGGCGACGCCACAATACAGACTCACCACACGGACAGGATGAGTGATCACCTGACTGAAGTCCTGCTTCGTGCCTGCGCTATGACGCGGGTCGACAACGACCTCGGTCACCCCAGACGCCGCTGTCAGGCGGGTCGACCCGGGCCGTTTGTTTGCCGTGCTTGGGTTGTGACGGGCATTGCGATCAGTCACCACAGGCGGCGTGAATGGGGTGCCCATGATGCACATGGCACAGCTACGCATAGCGCGCCCGCCCAGTGTCGGTCAGTGATACCCGTGCCAGCCCCTTGTCATCGGATGATGTCAGCGCGAGCAACCCATCGGCTACCAGCGCGTCCAACAGCAGCCCGGGCAGCAACAAAGCGGGCAGCGGGTGGCCACCGTTGAGGTAAATCTGGTGATGCTTGGTCACCTGCCCGGTGCTGACCAGTCTCAGCACGATCCAATCGACCTGGTCGGCCGTCAGTGGCTTCATCGAAATCCTCTCCTGCCGCTACCGGGTCGGTCACGGCCACTGGGGGCGAGATGGCCCAGCAGCTCGCCGCGGATTTGGCGCCACACCACGCAGGGAAATCGGCGCCGGCGCCACAGACGGCGCCAACTTTCCCGGCGGCAGGCGCGGCAACGACCCGCCCGGGTCGGCTCGTGGTGGATCAGCACAAACCGCATAGCAGCGACCAGCCGCGCAGAGTGCCCGGCGGCTTCCAGCTCGGCCAGCGTGTCCCATACCGACTCGACCACCGCCAGATCCAACGGACGCGGCACCAACCACGCCAGGATCCGGGTCGACAGGCACAACGTGGCATCGACCCGGGGCCTGGGCACAGTGGCCGCGGGATCCCCCTGGCGGTGGGTGGGCGGGGTGGTGACCATCAGCCACCCTCGGCAGTGTCGTCGAGCACCCGGACCAGCGCCGGGGCGACGCTGATCAGCTGGCTTTCGTCGGCGAAACGCACATACAGCACCTCGGCGCCCAGGCCGACGCACCCGGTGGTACCGGCGGACCTGGTTGGCGGACTCGTGGCGGGTCGATGAGACCTCATGGGCGCGTCGGCGGGCGCTGGTGCTACCGGTACCGGGCGGTCACCTCCCGCGGCGACACCCTGGATTTCTTCCTGTCCCCCAGGCGAAACACCACCTCAGCCACGAGGTTGCTGGTCAAGACGCTGCGCTCGACAGCGCACGCTGGCCCACCACGGGTGATCAACACGGATAAGAATCCCGCCCTGGCCGCGGCGATCACACAGCTCAAGGCCGAGGGACGGTGCGCGACGTCGGTGCAGCACCGGCGGGTGAACTATCTCAACAACCGGATCGAGGGCGATCACGGCAGGTTGACGCGGATCCTCGGGCCCAAGTGCGGGTTCAAGACCCTGGCGACCGCCTACCGGACGCTCAAAGGGATGGAAGCAATGCACGCCCTGCGCAAGGGTCAGGGCAGGATCTTCGCCTACGACAGTTGAACCCGGGCGTGGTGATCGTCGAGAAGGCATTCGCCTACGTCTGACCACCGGCGGGATCTCGCGTCGCGATCGCAAGGTCAACACGACACCGGAGCGCCCTCAACCCAACTTTGCAACAGCACCGTTGACGTCCCCCCAGTACCGCCCTGGATGGGGGTGCCTCCGCTGCCCAGCGAGCCAGCATTGCCACCGCTGCCGAAGCTGGCCATTGTCGATGACCAGGCCAGAGTCTTCGCGCGGGCCCGTGTCGCCGACGACGCGGCTGGGTTTGGCCAGTTGCTGGAGCTGCTGGCTGAGCACGGTGAGGGTGAGCCGACCCGGATTGAGATCGCGATCGAGACCGACAAGGGGTTGTTCGTGGCGGCTCTGGTCGGCGCCGGGTTTACGCTGTTTTCGATCAATCCTCGGGCCGCGGCTCGGTACCGTGAGCGTCACGGGCAGGCTGGCGGGAAATCCGATCGCGGTGATGCGGTCATGCTGGCCAATATTCTGCGCACCGACCGCCACGTCCACCGGCCGTTGCCGGCCGACACCGAGCTAGCCCGCGCGGTGAAGGCGACCGCGCGGCAACACCCGGGAAGCGATCTGGGCTCGGCAGCAGGCGCTCAACCGGCTGCGCTGCTTGTTGCGCGATTACTATCCTCAGGCGCTGGTGGCTTTTCCGAATCTGGCTCACCATGCGGCGGCGAGCGTGCTGCGGGCCGCACCGACGCCGCAGGCCGCGGCGCGGTTGACGCCGCGTCGGGTGGTCGCGCTGCTTAAGCAGGCCGGTCGGCGCAATGATGCCGGACTCGCCGAGAAAATCAGCAGTACCCTGCGCGCCGCTGCGCTACGCCAACCCGCGCCCGTCGAGCACGCCCTGGGCGTAGCGGCGCTCGGGCTGATCGAGGTGATCACCGCGATGAGCGAGGCCATCGCGGCGCTCAAGGCGGAACTCGCCACCCTGTTTGACCAGCACGCCCAGGCGCCGATCATCACCAGCTTCCCCGGCCTTGGATCCATCCTGGGCGCCCGCATCCTCGGCGAGCTTGGCGATGACCCGCACCGTTTTACCGATGCTCGAGGGGTGCGTAGTTTCGCCGGCACCGCCCCCATCACCCGCGCGTCGGGGCGAAGTCGGGTGGTGTGCGCCCGACGGATCGGCAACCGGCGCCTGGGTGATGCCTGCCACTGGTGGGCCTACGCCGCGCTGACTAGATCAGCTGGTGCCCGAGCCCACTACGACCACCGCAAAGCCGTCGGTGACACCCACAACGCCGCGCTCCGCAACCTCGCGAACAAATTGCTCGCCAAACTTTGGCACTGCCTCCAGACCAACACCCCCTACCACGAAACAAGTGCCTGGCCGACACCCGAAATCGCCGCTGCTTGACAACTGACCCGCGTGGGGTGTCTATGTCCTCACCGCCACCCCCGTTACTGCCGTGGCGCTGGCCCCTACCGGCGCTTCCTATACCGCTTTTACCGGCGAGTTACTCACTTTGCCCCGTACCGGGATACCCGGTGCGCCAGAACTGCTAACTTTTGCCACCATTATCGACAGCTGCTACACGCGCTGACCACCCGCGGCCTGCCTCGCCCGGGACGAGGGGGCACTGGCACCGTCGATCAGCTCGCCCTCACCCGCAAACCCGCATATTGCACGCATCGCCTACAACAACCAGCACTGTCGATTCCGCAGCGCCACACGCGGCCCCTGACATCATTGACGATAAGGAGTTGAATATGTTATTTCCTCAGCTCACGATCGCCTTCGTGCGCGTGGGGATTGGCATGACAATATACACTGTGATCAATCCGGCTTGGCTGGATACCCCTGGTGATTCGAAATTTTTCTGGTGCTGGATTGCGTTTACGCTAATGTTGACATCGTACACTATCTGGGCAATCAAGCGATCTTTCGGGAGGACGGCTTGTTGTTGACGGCATGGGAATCACTATTCAAGGCGGCTGGGAGGGCAAGCATTACCCGTGGAATCAATTCTTGAGTGTCGAGATCCGTCGAGACCCATTTTGCTCCTGGCTGTCTCTTGTTGGCGTACCGAAAATGGGTTCCGCTCTGCTTGCCAACCAGCAAGTCAAGAATCAATGGGACAAGCAAGGTTATGTCTTCATCATTTGGGTCAAAATCGTTACACTGCTCGCCGCGTACGCTGAGCACGGTACTCATCCACTATTCCGATGGTCTGTATCGGACCGAAGACCCGAACTTGTTATAAAGGTCGGGTCGTGTTCATGTCTAGTGCTCCGATGCCTCTGTTGATGTATATCAATGTATCAATGATTCTTTAGTTGTTCACCAGCAAGTCTGCCCCTGGGTGTAACTATCCAAGCACTGGGTCTATTTGAAAGCCATAGTGAGCGTGTCACTATCATTCGGTGCGCAAGCCCCCGGCAGGGGCGCCGCGTAAAGGGGGTCGAACGGTAAGTGATGATGCGAGTTAAGCGCTAGAACGCGGCGGTGGTGTTAACACCCCTATTTTTGCAGCCTCAATGATCATCGCGCCAGCATCCTCGCCCGGTGCATGGAGACCAGCGCTGACCGCGTCAATCCATCTGCCGCAAACACTTCGAACACAATCGGCAACTCTTCGTTGCGACGTAGGCAGTAAGGCTCATCCCCTTGAGCGTTGCTGACGTCTCAGAGAGGGATCGCCAGCTCGGAAGGATGTAGTGACGCTTAGTCACCGCGTTTACCCGACCTTGACGGCTGTTTTCCTGCATCATCCGCGGACGTCGGCTATTCGTTACTTTGATCAAGAGTCTCGCGTGACATCACGACTGAAACGTCACTCAGTGTTTGCTACTCGACGGATGGTCATCGATGCGAGGATATGCAGGTAACCAAGTTCTTAGCGGATGACTCTCGCCGCTGACGGAGAGATGGGCCTCAATGCCGTCGCCACCTAATCTATGGATTAAGTCAACCGGGGGTTTAACTTCTCCCCACGAAGGGTACCAAAAGGCACTAGAACGGCGACAGGAACCGTACGGACCTTCGCACTTCAGCTCCGTACGTGCTCTTGGCGCCGGTTTGTTAGTCTTGTTGTTCTTCAGCTGGGTTATGACCTATGGTGATAGTCGAAGCAGTAGCGAAGGCAGTCGCCTAGCGACGGGAACGTATCAACTTAATCTAAGTATGGATACCACTGTTGGGCAGTTCTCGATCACGTCGCTACAGGTTGAGCCAACTAACTCGGTGCGACTGACGGGACTGTACCGGAATACTATCCAGGATAGCGTAACGCTCGAGTGCGCAGCAGGCACGGGTGGCAATATCAAATTTTCTGACGGTACGTCATTGAATGCAACTAGCCACACTTGCACTGGACGCGAGGGGCAAAACTTCAGGGCCGATCCGGGCCGGACAGTAAATCAATATCTTGTCTTTCCGTCGAATAAGGGTTTTAGTCCCGGCGCTTCTGTCGACTTGGTCTGGAGCGGCAGACGGTGGAAGTTCTCTCTTCCATCCACGCCTGGCAGCTCTTAATGCTAGACAGCTAATCATCGCGTAAGTTGAAACAGTGCAGCTATGAACGCGAGAAACGCGACGTGTAGAGCTTGATCGCAGGCAAGTACGCCAAGCGTCGTTTCGGCGAAGCTTGGGCTTCCGGCCTTACGCAATAACAAACGTACTGACCAGCGGCGGTCGATGAACGCGTGTAGCGGCAGAGACGCCAAGACCCAGAGCGGCCCATCTGTCATGCCAGAACGGCAACACGACCACGGCCATCGTGAGGTGGTATGTAAAGACATGGCCAGCCATTGCGCGCCAGGAGTCATCTTGGCGGCAGCCCCGCGCATCAGTTTGGATGAGCCAATCACCGAGCATGTGCACAGCGAAGAGCAGGGGAAAGATGTCAGTCATCGGCGTCGAGAAGGACGCCACGCTGTCTCGCGCTTGACTGTCTCAGGATTCTTCGGCGCAGAGATGAGTGGTGTCTGCTCACGCGCCGATTCATTCCTTACAGGCTCCTTGATGTGGGGCGGCACCCAAGAGTCGACACCAGATGGTGTTTAGCAATTTCACTTGGCAAATGGTACTGGTCGGCAATGTCGGAGACAATTTATCGCCTCTTAGCCATTTTATCCGATTCGACGCTTATAGGGATAAGTCGGTTCTGACTTGTTGGACTTAGGGATGTTCTAAGCAAGAACAGGGGTGTAACTGCGAAGCTTGCCGACGATCTGGGAACGCGAGGAACGTCAATAGATGACCAAGGTGAGGGCTTGCTGACTGGCATTCTGTTAGAGGGCCGGCAACCGTTGCCCGTGGCGTTTGGCGTGCGTCCCAACCTCGACTTGGTCTGCGGCGGCACAAGGCTGGAGGCTTTGACACCGCTGATGGTGTCTAAGACGATGGGTCACCAATCCCTCGCCTGGGGGCATGACCCAGCTGTGTCACGGTGGTGCCCGGTGAACACTGCCGAGGCTTCATCTAGCCACTTACCTATCGCGGCTTGCGCCCGGCGGCGAGCTTGACCGAAACGGGCACCTCAAGGTGGTCACCGCGCCGGTATTCGGTGACGAGTTGGTCAAACACAGCGCGGATGCGATCGCGCATCGCCTCGTGCTGGCGCAAGACCAGCGCCGAGACCCTCACCGTTGCGGCAAGCACACCGTCCCACCATTCGTCAGCGGATGGCACCCGGTGATCAAATACGATCGTGGTGACCTCGACATCAGTGAGCCCACGACCCTGGAGTAAGGCGGCGAACACTTCGTCGACGGAAAACCGGAAAAACGAAGGACCCGGGGGAACATCGGCCGGCGCGGTCACGTCCACCGCAGCGACCGCATCGAGGAACACACCCTGCCAACGCGCCCGCTGCGGCAGATCCCACACCGTCAGCGCCAGCTGCCCACCCGCTTTAAGCACCCGCACGCACTCACCCACCGCCTGCTCGGGACGCCCGAAGTGAACCACCGAGAAGTTGCCAACCACGGCGTCGAAGCAACCATCCGCAAACGGCAGTGCCTCGGCGTTGGCCTCACGGAAGTCCAGGCCGGGATGCAATCGTCGGGCACGCTCAACCATCGCCGTGGCGACGTCGATCCCCACCACGGCGGCTCCTCGCTGGGCTGCCTGGGCAGCTACGTGACCAGGACCGCTGCCGATGTCCAGCACTCGCATCCCCGCTTCGACGCGGGCGGCATCGAGCAACGGCGTGATGACTCGGCTGGTGATGGCCGCGATGGGGTCATAGGTCCAAGCCTTGCGCTGCCAACCCGCCGCCTCAAAGGCGTTGAATGCGTCCGGGTCGATCGAAAGCTCGGATGGCGGGCAAAGCAGCCGATCGCTGGAAGCCATTCGATCTCGTCTCCTTCCGGTGCATCCAGTCAGCGCCGTGACCGCATCGGCTGCATCCCCTGCCAGCGGCCTTTCAGTTGAAGGATCAGCTGCGGGACTGGCTCGACGAGCAGCACCTCAACTACGTCATGGCGGTGTCCTGCGACGCCCGGTTTGCCACCCCCAGCGGCCCCCGGCGGGCCGATGAGCTAGCCCCCTGCGCCCCGAAACGCGGCTGGCAACGCCTCTCGTCCGGCCAGGGCAGCAAGGGACACCGGCTCTATGACTGGCTGCTCGTCGACCCCGGGGCCGCCGATCAGCATCTGCTGCTGGTGCGCCGCTCCCTCAGCAAACCCAGCGAGCTGGCCTACTACGTCTGCCACAGCCACACGCCAGTACCCCTCGCCGAACTGGTCCGGGTCGCTGGATCCCGGTGGGCCGGGGAAGAAACCTTCCAATTCGCCAAAAACGAAACCGGCCTAGACCACTACCAAATCCGCCGCTACAACGCCTGGTACCGGCACATCACCTTACCCATGCTCGCCGCCGCGTTCCTGGCCATCACCGCCTACACCGAACAACTCCGCGATCAAAAGGGGACGCCGCAGCCAGCACCGAGCACCTGATCCCGCTGTCCTGCAACGAAATCCGACGGCTATGGGCCGCACTGACCCATCCGCGCCATCCGCGCCACCACACCAACCACCGGTCTGACTGGCGACGAATCCACCAGACACGCACCAAACGAAACCACTACCACCGACAACGCCTCAAACATCACAAGGTGCGGCTGCCGTACTAACCCATCATCCCTCGAAGCAACAGACCCCCAGATTTTTGTCAACGTATGTTTGGTGATATCTTCGCGCAGATTCGCTTCGAATGTATTCCAGCTTTCCGCGGCGAGGGGCTGCATTCACATTTTCACAACGAATGCGACCGGGTTGATGCCGCTACACCTCGAACGCCGCTCGGATAGCGTTGTCGACCTGTTCCAGCTCTTCGGGGGAAGCGTGGCCGAGATGCTCGACAAGGCGGCGGCGAGGTGGACGATCGATTTCCAAGGCGAATGCCCAGCCAAATTCGCCTATCCGCACGGCCAGCAGTGAGCCAGGGTCGGAATCCACCACGTGCATCGCGTAGACCGCGGGCAAGTCCTCGTTGGTATTGATAGCATCAGCCGAAACGATGAGCCGGGTGGTGGACTGGCCGGCTCTGCTCATCACGGGTTCGTAACGGTAAAGGTCTCCTCGCCTCACGCGGTCTCATCCAGCACGGCGATCGCCTCGGCCTCGCTGTCGGCTGCGTAGGTCGGATGTGCTGCATACCAGCGGGCCGCTGAGGCGGCTGCTTCCCGCAACGCGTCCTGCCGGACCAGGTGCTCGAGGTAGGCGGAGGCCCCACCTCTGAAGCGTGCACCGCATTGCCGCACCCGCGCCACAGCCTGCGGTTCCATACTCACCGTCAGTCGCTCTCGCTGCATACCCGGCAGCATACATCCATGCGCTGCGGGCTTGGGTGCTGTCCTGGGTAACTCGGGAAGGATCAGCCAGCGAGGCCGTCGCTGCCCGGGTGAGGCCGGCGAGGTCATCGGGTAGGCGCACGAAGGGGTGTTTCAGGCGTGCGATCTTGGCGATGTGTTGGGCTAGCTTGCCCATCCGCATCAGATGGGACTGTTGCACAGAGAGAAGACGTCGTTCGGCATGCTCAAGCGCATGCGCCGCATACGCCGTGCTCGTCCGGTCCTGCCACCGCCATCGGCGTTCACCGGCTTTCGGTTTCCCCGGGAAGTGATCTTGCTTGCACCTCCGTTGGCGCTTGGTGCCGGCACCCAAGCGGGGCGAACTGGTTCACCTGTTCGGCGAGCAGCTGCGGGCTCACAAGGATGCCCTGGCCGCCGTGGTCACGCTGGAGACCGGCAAGATCCTGGCCGAGGCCGGTGGTGAGGTGCAGGAGATGATCGACGTCTGCGATTTCGTCGTCGGGTTGTCCCGCCAGCTCTACGGCAAGACCATCGCCTCGGAGCGGCCGGGGCACCGCATCATGGAGACTGGCACCCACTCGGGGTAGTGGGGGTCATCTCGGCGTTTAACTTCCCGGTGGCGGTGTGGTCGTGGAACGCTGCGGTGGCGCTGGTCTGCGGCGATCCGGTGATGTGGAAGCCGTCGGAGAAGGCGCCGTTATCGGCGTTGGCCTGCCAATCGATCTTCAACCGTGCCCTGCGCGACTACACCGCAGGTAGCGACGGTGACCAGGACTGGAGCGCACTATCCACCGTTGTGCTAGGCGGCCGCGACACTGGCGCCACGTTGGTCTGCGATCACCGGGTAGCTCTGGTCTCGGCGACTGGGTCGGTACCCATGAGTCGTGCGGTCGGGTCGGTCGTGGCCCAGCGGTTCGGGCGCGTCCTGCTCGAACTGGGTGGCAACAACGCCGTGATCGTGGCGCCGTCAGCCGATCTCGATCTCGCGGTCCGGGCCATCCTGTTCGCCGCGGTCGGCACCGCAGGCCAGCGCTGTACCACCCTGCGCCGGCTGGTCGTCCACGACTTGATCGCCGACGATCTAGTTGACCGCCTGCGACGGCACTACGACTCGGTCCTCTCATCGATGCTGCAGCCCTGAAAGCGATGGACACGGCACTGACGGCCGCCCGTGCCGATGGTGGCATCGCCCATGGCGGGGACGGATACTGGCCGATGAGTTCCCAGAGCCTGCTACGCCCGACCGGCCCTGGTCGAGATGCCCGCCCAGACCGAGATCGTGCGACGGGAGACCTTCGCTCCCATCCTCTACGTGTTGCACTACGACGACTTCGACAAGGCCATCGCCCTGCACAACGACGTACCCCAGGGATTGTCGTCGGGCATCTTTACCAACAACCTGCGGGAAGCCGAGCAGTTCCTGGCCGCTGCGGGGTCGGACTGCGGCATCGCCAACGTCAACATCGGTCCGTCCGGTGCCGAGGTCGGCGGGGCCTTCGGTGGTGAAAAGGAGACCGCCGGCGGCCGGGAGTCCGGGTCTGACTCCTGGCGTTCATACATGCGACGATCAACCGCCACGATCAACTTCTCAACCGAGTTGCCACTGGCCCAAGGCATCGAGTTCGGCCGGCAGGATCGCTAGCATGCATATCGTCGGTAAATGCGATTTGAGACAATCCGGGAGTGACCGGCAGAACTGTCTTGGCGTGAAGTAGCGGAGCGTTACCGGGTGGCTGGCGTTTGGGCGTGGGCTAGTGTGGCTCGCAGGCTGTCCGGGGTGCAGCTGGTCACCGCCGATGCTCATCCGGGCTGGTCGCGGCGATCGGCGCGCAGCGTTGCCCGGCGCGTTGTGGCAGCGCTGTCGCAGCCACACCTGCGGCGTGTTGGCCCGTGGTTCGTGTGGAGTGCGCGGTGACGCGCTCGATGTTGGGTTAGCCTGCTGTGGTCGGTTCTGTGCGTAATTGAAGTGATTCTGGCGTGGGCCGGCGTTGTGTGGGTCTGTGTTGGCGAAGGAGGTTGTGTGTTTTTCTATCGCTGAGCTGCTCGTTGTCGATCCGTCCGGTCGGGCGGTTTCACCCGCGGTCGCAGGACCAGCGCGGGACGGGGTTGACTCCGGTTACTTGCTTTCCCTGCGATCGTCATCGATTCGTGAGGAGAGCTTTCTTGCGTTCTGACGTGCATGCCGAAACGGTTACGGATTTCGGTCCTGGGTTGAAGTCAGTCATCACAGAGGTGATCGCCCCCGCTGCGTCCGAAGTGGATCGCTTGGGTATTTTTCCTCGGTTGGGGCTGGATGCGTTGGCCGAGGCGGGGATTCTGGGTTTGATGAGTTCGTCTGAGGTCGGGGGTGGGGCTGGCTCGCTTGCTGATGCTGCGGAAGTGGTGGAGCAGCTGGCCGCGGCTTGCGGCTCGACCGCGATGGTCGTCTTGATGCATTACGCGGCAGTGGCTGTGCTGGAGGTCTACGGTCCTCGAGAGGTCCGCGAGGCGATCGCGCGCGGGCGGCATGTGAGCAGTCTGGCGTTTTCCGAGACAGGCTCCCGTAGCCATTTCTGGGCGCCCATGAGCACAGCAACTCCCGCTGGGAATGGCGTGCGGTTGGATGCGCGGAAAAGCTGGATTACCTCGGCGGGTGAGGCCGACAGCTACGTCTGGTCAAGCCGCCCGCTGCGTGCTGACGGTGCGATGACCTTGTGGCTGGTGCCCTCAGACACGCCGGGACTAGCTACGGCGGGTCCGTTTGACGGCATGGGATTACGGGGCAACGCGTCTAAGCCGGTCACCGCGGAGGGGGCTGTGGTTGCTGCGGACGCCATGCTCGGGGCAGATGGTGCTGGCTTGGATATTGCGCTGTCGGTGGTGTTGCCGACGTTTTTGGTCGGTAATGCGGCATTTTCGGTGGGATTGATGGAGGCATTACTCGGCGGGGCGGCAGAACATCTGAGCCGGACCCGGCTTGAGCACCTCGGTCAGACGCTTGCTCAGCAGCCGGCCAGTAGGACCGAGTTCGCTCGGCTTCGTACTCGCGCTGACGAAGCCCGGGCTTTTTTGGCCGACACGTTGCGGGCGCTCAACGATGAGCGGCCCGATGCGGTGTTGCGGGTCCTTCAGGTCAAGGCGGTGGCCTCCGAAGCGGCGTCTGAGGTCGCCGACGGCGTGATGCGGTTGTGTGGCGGTGCGGCATTTCGCAAGGAGCTGGCGGTCGAGCGCAGTTTCCGCGACGCGTTGGCCGCCCGGGTGATGGCGCCCACAACAGCGGCGCTGCGTGACTTCGCCGGCCGCGCCACCCTGGGGCTGCCACTATTTGACCAGGCAGGTGTCTGATGACCGAGTCAGCGCTGGTGATGGGAGCAGTCGCCTACGACCCTAAAGTGGTCACCATCTGGGAGGGTTTTCGCCGATGGCTGCGAGCGGCGAAGCTGCCGTTTGATTTTGTGCTCTACTCCCATTACGAGCGCCAAGTCGAGGACCTGGTCACCGGACGGATCGACGCAGCGTGGAACTCGCCGCTGGCGTGGCTTCGTGCCCAACGCCTGGCCGCCGCCTGTGGCCGATCGGTGCGCTGCGCGGCCATGCGTGACACCGATCAGAATCTGACCTCGGTGGTGGTAGTCCGCGCCGATTCTGACTGCACGTCGCTGCCCGATCTCAAGGGCCGCGTCGTCGCGGTCGGTGCAGTGGATTCCCCGCAGGCCACCCTCATCCCGCTGTCGCACCTGCGCGCAGCTGGCCTGCGACCGGGGCAAGACGTCACCGTCCGTCGCTTTGATGTCGGCGTGGGCTTGCATGGTGATCACATCGGTGGGGAGCGCGCGGCCGCCCGTGCGCTGGCTGCTGGCGGGGTCGACGCCGCTTGCATGATCGACGCCAACCACCTTCTATTCAGCCAGGAAGGCATCCTGCCAGCCGCAGCGTCCAAGATCCTGGCCCAAACTCCGCCCTACGATCACTGCAATATGACCGTGGTGGACACCGCGCCAGACCAGCTAGCCGACCGGTTTATCAACCTGCTGCGGTCAATGTCCTACGACGACCCTGAGGTACGCCCTCTGCTGGATCTGGAGGGCCTGCGGGCCTGGCGGCCGGGGCGCACCACCGGATACGCGCTGCTGGACACCGCGGTCAAGGACAGCGGGTTCTACGACGCCGCAGGCGCGGTCACTGACCCGGAATACCTTCCGTGACCGGCCCGCTCGACCTGGAGCACCTCAGCTTCACCTGCGGCGCTCACCTGCTCATCAACCGGGCGCTGCGCGCGCTGCCCCCTGGGGGACAGCTGCGGATCATCGGCACCGACCCAGCGCTCGGGGTGCATCTGCGCGCCTGGTGTCGCAGCACCGGGCACGGCTTCGCCGTCGACCCAGCCGACGGGTTCCAGGTCGAGCGGGGACAAGTCGAACAACAACGGTGGGCCGGCGCGCAGCGCGCCGGGGGACCAAATCCTGACGGGATCGTCCGCCGCCCACCCGCTCACTGGGGTCTGGCAGCCCGGGGCGCGCTCGTGCAGGCCGGTGGACCGCCCGCGTTTTTCGATCTCGACGACCGTGACGTGGTCTGGGCAGACCTCGCGCCCCGGCTCTATGCCCACGCCGCCGCCAGGCAGTGGGACCCGGCCACCGCAGTGGACTGGGCAACCGCCACCGAACTGCCCACCGAAATCGAGACTGCCGTGGTCCAAGTCATGACCTATCTGGTGGAAAACGAGCAGGCCGCGCTGGTTATCCCGGCGCGACTGCTCGCCCGCATCCACCCGCACTTCCGCGAGGTGCAACAACTACTCGCCGTCCAGGCCGCCGACGAGGCACGCCACATCGAAATCTTCACCCGCCGCGCGCTGCTGCACGGCGCCCAGATGGGAACCTCCTCGGTCGGCGGACGGGCATCACTGACAACGCTGCTGGCCGAGCCCGATTTCTCGCTGGCGTCATTTCTGCTGTCGGTACTCGGCGAAGGAAGCTTCCTCGCCCTACTGGCCTTCCTCGACCATCACGCTCCGGACCTGGTCACCCGTCAAGTCACCCAACTCGCCCGGATAGACGAAGCCCGACACGTCGCCTTCGGCATGGCACACCTCGAACACCAAGCTGCGCTCGACCCCGCGCTGCGCGGCCGACTACGCGCCGCCATCCAACGCCGCCACGACGCACTCCTGCACACCGCAGGCCTCAACGCCGACGTCCTCGACGCACTGACCATCCTCGCGGCCGGACAATGGACTCCCACAGCAATCGCCCGCGGCCACCACGCCGTCCAGCAGCTACAGCACGCAATGGACCAAGGGCGCCAACAACGCCTCACCAGACTCGGATTCCCACCCGACGAAGCCGCAGAACTATCCGCCCTACACACCCGCAACTTCATGTAAACCAAGCACAAACCCAAACCCCGACAACTCCAACACACTCCACGACACCACACCACCGGGTGCTCCCGATCGATCCTCCAAAAGCCTCACCCAGCGCCTTCACACCAGTCGATCTAAGATCAATACACGAAGATCATCCTGGACTCTCACCAATAATGACGCCGGCCGAACACGGCGCGCTCGAGGGCGCCGAGCAAGGCCAGGAACGCCCCAATTATCGACAGAAAAGTTCCAATAACCCACAAAATGGCACTATGGATCGACAGCCCGACGATGAGCAAATAACACCCAGAGCGATCACCCGTTCGTAAGTCCACGGGGAGCGGGCCGTCGAGATGCTTGTGGTAGCAGGAATGCGTTATAAGTCAACCGTGGAGCTGTTAGAGTTTGGCTGGCCAGTGATCGTGACTGGCTTTTCGATGAGGTGCAGATTTGGCTCGTCGCTAGCGGGAGCGAGCCAGGGCGCATGCGCCGGCGCGTCCGGGCGGAGTGTCCATTTCCGGCCGACCCGGTCGATGCCTATCGGGTACAGGGTCAAGACACCGTCGGCGCCGATATGCAAACGTATAAAATGCTTGAGGTCTTGATGGTGTTGAGCTGCATACCCCACGGTGTCGTGTAAGCCAAAACAGTTGGTGGCCCACAGGTAGCCCGACAGCCCCACCATTCCTCCGATGCCACCTATCACGAACAGCCAGCCGAGGAAGGCGACCAACGACCACACGCCCTGAAGCCCCCAAGCAGTCGACAGCCAAGACGCGGCGATCATGGCCGCAGCCGCGCCGGCGAGTTGCAGCGTCGAGTGGACCAGTCCGACTAGGAAGCGGCCGACGCCGCGGGCGTCGTGCGCGAAGCGCACCATCCCGACGACCAATACGGTCACAAACACAATAAAAAGATAAAAGTTTGGGCTTTCCCACAAGGCGTGACGCAAGTCGCCCAGGCCCAACGCGACGTGACGGTCTCCCAGGTGCAATCCCAGCATCAAAGCCAACAACACGTGGACAGCACCGAACACTCCGGACAGAGGAAGGTTGTAGGGAGCGAGCAGCCAGATCCGCTTCCGCAGCCGTTTCGATACCGCCGCCGAGGGATAGGTACTGGCTTTGCGGTACGCCACAGGTCCCTCCGCGCCAGGAAGATCCATGCGCTCGGGCAGATTATGAGTGGGATGCAAAAAAGCGCCCCCACCGCCAGAGGCAATATGCTGACGACAACCCTCCTCCCGCTCATAGCGGGCATAATAGTGCTTCCCACTCTTAAAAGACACCACCAGCCGAGCACCGCAGGGCCGAATGACCTCACGCTCAAGAAACTCAACATCCCGATCAGAATGAACCTCGGCGCCCTTCCTGCCGCTATCAACCTCCTTGGCCATACACAGGATAATCCGATCCCCCCGCTCCACCTCGTAAAGGGCAACCCCCGTAAAGTACCGCAATTGGGCCTCGTCAAGGTAGGACCCAAACTGGATATCAATGCCCCACAGCCACCAACCCTGCGGCAACTTAACCGCAAAATAACTCCGACGCTGACGCGTTCTCCATCCACCAATCCAACGCTGGCGACAAAAGATGCTCGTGAAGTTAACCAGCCCGTCATACCAGTCATGGCTGCCCGGAATCACAAAAAGCTCAGGAGCCCGCTGCGCGGCACACGGCAACGCCGCCCGGTACGGACCCAGCAAACGATTCTCATACTCCGCGGCCGTGGGCACCGGATACACCTGATCACCCCCCATGACCAGGATCTGACCCCGCTCGGTGGCGTAGGACTCACCATCCCAGTCGAACTTCAGCTCCTCGGAAGCCAGCAACCAGGCCACGGTGTACGTCGAGTTCCACCCATCACCAACGTCGGCGACGTAGTCCAGCCACAGCTCAGCCTCCCCCGAGCGGTCTGGCACCTCGGCCGGCTCCAACGCCTGCAGCTCCCGACTATCGGCATAGGAGCTAAAAACACCGGACAACAAGACCCGCACTGCGGTATCAACGAGTTGATGCGGATCCAACCAACGCACCATGGGCCTGCGGACAAACCCCAACTCCGATGGATCCAAAGACAACGGGCGAGCAGGACATGGCGAAGGTGTGTCCGCGAAACCCAACCGTATCTCGTCCATACTCGACATTCTCGCAGCGACGCTGGCCGGACCCGAACCAGCGACGCGCAGTCGGGGGCGCTCGCCAGTGGTGTGATCGGAGGGGCGTGGCATACATCGCGTGGAAGACATAGCCACCGCAGATCTCCCCCCACGGGCGGTGGCCACCGGCGGCCGGTTAAACCTCGCACCGCGCCGCGCCCGGTCTCATGTTGACGACCCGGTTTGTGGCTGGCAGGGCGTATCTTCAGAGTCTGTGGAACCAGAGCCGGCGCCACGCTCACTGCCGGATGGCCCGTTGCCCGCAGTGGTGGTCAACCCCATTCACCTCGATGACCTGGCAAAGCTCCAGACCCAGATCACCAGGGTGTGCGCGGAGTTGGGGTGGGGGCCACCGCTGTGGCTTGAGACCACTGTCAAGGACCCGGGTGGCAGTCAAGCCAGAAGCGCGCTGGCTGCCGGCGCCGATGTCGTGCTTGCCTGTGGCGGGGATGGCACGATTCGCCACGTGGCGCAAGTTCTCGCCGGATCGGGCACCCCGCTGGGCCTGGTGCCCACGGGTACGTCCAACCTGCTGGCTCGCCACCTCGCGATTGGGCTAAATGACCCGGCCCACGCGACCCGGATTGCGTTGTCCGGCAAAAACCATGCGGTTGACATCGGGCGGGTTTTTATCGACGACCGCGCCGAAGAGCAAGTGTTTATGGTGATGGCCGGAGTGGGTTTTGCCGCGGCCATCATGGCCGGCGCATCCCATGAGTTAAAGACTCGGTGGGGCTCGTTGGCGTATTTCGTCTCCGGAATGCGAGCGCTGAGGGGCCCGAGAGCCTGGATCACCCTCGCCGTGGATGGCCGGATTGAACTGCCCCGTCAAGTCCGCACCGTGGTGGTCGGCAACTGCGGCAAGCTTCTCGGTGGGCTGGTGTTGATGCCCGCGGCGAAGCTGGATGACGGGCTGCTGGATGTGGTGGCCATCGGGCCAAGGGGCATGCCCGGATGGCTGGCGGTGACCACGCGGGTGCTCGCTCGCCGTTGTCGTGGCCACCGGATAGTGCAGCACTGGCAAGGCAGCACCGTCATCATCAGCACCGAGCACCCACAGCAGGCCCAACTCGATGGCGACCCGGTGGGCGAAATACAGGGCATGCGGGTACGCATCGACCCGGGCGCCTTGCTGGTGCGCGTCTCGCCTCGCCTATGACCTGGTCAGACATGGCGCGTAGCTCGCAGCCGAAACAAGGATCTATACCGGGGCACCTGAGATCGGCACGACCATGAACCCGCCAGAGTAGGGCTCGAGTATGGGATCCAGGGGCTTGACCTGCGAGCTTACGGGCATCCTGTATCAGGTACTCGCTGGTGAGCTCACCGAAGACCGCTTTATGGCGCACTTGGTAGTCGGCGAGATTGATCAGGCGCGGGGAATGGATTACCCCAGATGGATCGCGGCCTCTCTAGTCATTTAATTCGGGGGAGCTTGTGCGGGAGGCTTGGATGTGGCTAGGGCGGCCCCGGTCATAACGCCATCAGTGACCGAGGCTGATGCTGTGATCGGGGCAACCCGTGGTGGCACTCGGACTGGTGAGGGATGCGAGAAGCGCGCCCCTGGCGGGGTTAGGCGGTGGCAGTTTGGCGCGAGCTCATCGCGCTGAGCAGTCCGCTTCCGAAGATTAGGGTCGCTACTGCGGTTACCAGATGCAGCCAGTTATCGCCGACAGCAAAGCCGGCCGGGATGGACAGCAACGACAGATAGCCCAAAAAGCCGATCACGGTGGCCCGTGCGTAGATACCGCCGATAGAGATGTTGAGTCCTTCATTACCGGCTGGGGTGAGCACAAAGGCGCCCAGCAGCCAAAACGTGCCGATACCGATGTGCACAATGTGATGGTAGGGATTCAGCATAAAGATCCCGAACAGGGCATGATGTGTCATCTCGGTGACATTGTTAAAGCCATGCGCCAGACGGCTACAGAACCTGGGCCAGGGCCTGCTCGTACTCCTGGTCAGCCAGCTCAGCGTAGTCGGGATGGTCTCGGTGCCAGCGCTCAAGCGCTCGCATAGCATCGCTCAGAGCCATCTCCCGCAAAGCAGCAGCCGCGACAGCAGCCAGGTCACCGCGTCGTACGCACCGTTGCCGCAGGTAAGCTACGGTCGCCTGGTCGAGCTCCGCTTCGACGCGTTCGCTCATATAGCAAGACTACAGGGCAGATCGAGCATGCTCGCCAACGTGCTCAGACCTAGGCCGGCCGGCTCGACCGCCGGACTGACGGGTGTGATCGCGCGGGGATGGCCCACGAGGCGTTCGGCTGGCAGCAGGCCTGCGTGAGGTCGGTTCGGGGTGATCCGATCCATTGTTCCCGATGGGCCGGTCCGCTGCGGGAGCTCCCCGCAGGTGTGGCTGTCGCCGCGGTGACAGGATGGCGCGCATGGAGACCACCCGGCGCGGTAGGCGCAGCAACGGCAGGCGACTAACCGCCGTGGACGGAGGGGGTCAGCCCAACGATGAGTTGGTCGAGCTGCGCGCGCAGTTGACCGCTGCGGGCGCGCCCGAGGCGGTATTGCACGCACTGGACCAGGCCGGTGATGCCGAGGAGGCGCTGCGGAATCTGGTCCAAGCGGGGATGCTGCCCTCGCCGCAGGAGTGCCTGGCCGGGCTGCTCGAGGGGTGGGAGCCACTGCTGAAGCCGGGCGCTGACGCGTTGAGCGCGGAGTTGTCCGGGGCCGAGTTTTTGGCCACGATCCGCGAGGCTGCCCCCGAGCCCGAGGCGGTGCCGGAGATCCTCACCGGGCTGATCGGGCACGCCGAGACCACCGCCAAGCCCGAGGCGCTGGCCATGCTGCGGGTGCTAGCCGTGCTGGGCCCACCCGAGATCGCGCCCGCAGCGACCCAGGCCGCGGACCGGCTAGTCGCCGCCGGGCTCACCGACCGTGCGTGGGTGGCCGGGCTGGGCACGCCGCAGGTTGGCCCGTGTTTCGGATTCGTCGACGGGTTGGGTTTCCAGGAAGGGATCACGGTCAGCTTCCGCTACGGCCGCAAAACTCACGCGTTCGTCGTGTTGATCGATCATGGTCTGGGCGGCGGGGTGAAGGACTGCTACCCGACCGAGCGCCCCGACAAGATCCGCGCCGAGTACTGCAAGGTTACCCAGCGCCACGGGTGGGACTTGTGTGACTATGCCCCCGCCACGGCCCGCGCGATCCTCCAGCGGGCGCTGGCCGCGCGACCCTGTCCGGTCGCGGCCGACCAGGTCGAAGACGTCGGCGCCTATCTGGATTTGCTGCGGCGGCGGGTGGCGCTGCTACCCGACGAGAAGACCGCCCCACCGATCAAGCGCGGTGTCGCGGGCACGCGCCGGGCACCGGCCGCCACCGGGCCGACCGTGCACCGGGTGAAGATCACGCTGCGGGGTACCCGGCCGCCGATCTGGCGCCGGCTGGAGGTGCCCTCTGCCATCACCCTGCTGGAGCTGCACCACAGCATCCAGGAGGCCTTCGGATGGCTGGGCGCCCACCTGTGGGTCTTTTCCACACCGCGCGGCGACTACGGCGTAGCCGACCCCGAGCTCGGACACCGCAGCGCGGCGTCAGCCACGCTGGACACCGTCGCCGGGCGCGCCGGCGACCGTCTGCGCTACACCTACGATTTCGGTGACGACTGGGACCATGAGCTCCTCGTCGAGCAGGTAGACACCGCCGAGCCTGGCGTGGCCTACCCCCGCTGTCTGGCCGGGCGCCGGGCCCGCCCGCCCGAGGACTGCGGCGGGATCTGGGGATACCAGCAACTCTGCGAGATCCTGGCCGACCCCAGCCACCCCGAACACACCAACCAGCTCGAATGGCTCGGTCTGGCATCAGCCGAGCAGTTCAACCCCACCCAGCTGGACCTCGCTGAGGTCAATAACACCCTGTCACAAAGAGCACGGGTGCTCCGGAAACGGTGAGGGTCGGCTCACCACCCGATCCTGCTGACAGCGGTGCAAGCCGCGACCCGGGTCAACCGCCACAACCGGCGCCGCCCTGCGTACGAGCGGCAGGGAACCGACGACCGCTCGTTGCCTCAACGGGTCCGAGCCGGCCTCGACAGCACCAGGCACAGAAGTCTCTGTGGGTTTTCCAGGACGTCGCTGCGTCGTGTCGGGCCGGGTGCGGCCGGTAGGCGCTGGTTTACTGCGGTGATGCCTCAAGATAACCCGGCTACCGCCGTGGGCGCCGGCGCCGCGTGCGCGGCGTCGTGGCGCGGGATGGGTCGGGCGCATTGCCGGGGATGTCATGTGACCTTTGATGATCAGGGCTTGTTCGAGACCCACCGGCGCACCGGCAGCTGCGTACCGCCTCGCTGCCCGGAGCTGGTCGCCGTGGGCGGTGTGTGGTGCCGCCTGCTGGCCGGGGAGCAGACCACGGCGTGCTAGATCCCGCTCCACACTCGCTCCCGCGACAACATGATAAATGCCCCTTCCAATGGTATCAGCGCCGTAGCGATGGAGTGCAGCTCATGTTGTTGTTAGCGGTTGATGACTCGCGTAATGCGCCGGGCAATTCATCGCTTACTGAGACCAGGAGCGCCGCGGGATTCAAAAGCTCAATCGTTCGGAACCGACGTAGATGAAATGTCACTGGAAGCGGGCGTACGGAATTGGCCATAAAAAATACAAAACCGCCTATTACTAATCGATGATATGCTTACCCATCTCGACCGGTGATCCGTACGGGGAGACAGTGGCGCGCCTTATGATCGGGCGCGTTTAGATCACGGACATCGAGATCATCAGAACAAATCACACTGGGAGGACAAGTATGTTCGCATCGACAGCCGGTCAGATTGCAAAAAGGGCCTGGGTTGTTGCCGCAGCTACGATTA
>Ga0213875_10000872_pt1 | contig 22168 bp, 18 predicted proteins | sample BarmaccomBMRX_R8_FD_160105 | JGI IMG/M metagenome (GOLD analysis project Ga0213875, IMG submission 160105) | Root-associated microbial communities from Barbacenia macrantha in rupestrian grasslands, the National Park of Serra do Cipo, Brazil - RX_R8 | ecosystem: Host-associated > Plants > Roots... | reverse complement strand
TGTGCTCATAAAGGGCGGAATTGGTGGCGACCTTGATGGAAGGTACCGGGGTACACCCGAAGGCCGACCCCCGCCCGGTCGTGAAGCACACGACGTTCGCGCCACCAGCGACGATGCCGGTCACCGAGACGGGGTCGTAGCCCGGGGTGTCCATGAAGACGAAGCCCGGCGACCGCACCGGCTCCGCGTACTCGACCACATCGGCCAGGGCCGTCGTCCCGCCCTTGGCCACGGCGCCGAGCGACTTCTCGAGGATGGTGGTGATGCCGCCGGCCTTGTTGCCGGGGGAGGGGTTGGCGTCCATGGTGGCGCCGTTCTTGGCCGTGTAGCCCCGCCACCAGTCGATGCGCTCCAGCAGGCGACGGCCGACCTCCTCGGTCACGGCGCGCCGGGTCAGCAGGTGCTCGGCCCCGTAGATCTCCGGCGTCTCACCAACCACGCCCGTCCCGCCCTGCCGCACCAGCCGATCGACCGCGTTCCCCAGCGCCGGGTTGGCGGTGAGCCCGGAGTACGAGTCCGAGCCGCCGCAGTTGGTGCCGAGCACGATCCGGCTGGCGGGCACCGTCACCCGCCGGGCCTCGTCGGCGACCGGGAGCATGGCGGTCAGCCACTCCATCCCCGCCGCCACCGTCTTCTTGGTGCCGCCGATCTCCTGGATCGTGCCGGTCGACAGTTGCAGGTCGGATCGCAGGTCGACGCCGTGGGTCAGCGCCTTGACCTGGTTGTCCTCGCAGCCGAGGCCGAGCAGCAGGAAGCCGGCGAAGTTCGGGTGGGTCAGGTAACCGCGCATCACCCGGCGCAGCACCTCGATGCCTTCGCCGGACGGGTCCATGCCGCAGCCCAGCCCATGCGTCAGCGCCACCACCCCGTCGACGTTTTCAAAATCATCCAGAATGCCGGAGTAGCGCATCCGGTTGGCGATCTGGCGGGCGGCCGTGGCCGAGCAGTTGACGGTGGTCAGGATGCCGAGGAAGTTGCGGGTGCCGACCGAGCCGTCGGCCCGCACGTAGCCCGCGAACGTGTCCTGGTCCGCCTCGGCCAGCACCGGCTCCGGCCCGGCGCCGACCGCGAACTCATAAGCCCGCTCGAACTCCCGGTACTCCAGGTTGTGCAGGTGAACGTGTTCCCCGGCCGCCACCGGCCCGCGGGTGAAGCCGATCACCTGCCCATACCGGTGCACCGGCGCCCCGGCCGCCAGGTCCCGCACCGCCAGCTTGTGTCCCCGCGGCACGTCCCCCCGCACCGTGACCACCTCACCGCCGACGTCCACCGCGGTCCCGGCGGCCGTGTCGGCCACGGTGATGGCGACGTCGTCGTCGGACTGGAGCCGGATACCTCGGGCAACGGTGGGAGCAGCCACAGCAAACCTCATATTCGAGACGAAGCGGACCGTTATTGCGATCGTAGCTTCCGCCAGGTGTGGCGCAGCGCATCGGACCGGCTGACCAGGTCGAGGGCGGTCAGCACGGGCTTGAGCAGGATCAGCTCGCCGAACCGGTAGTCGGCCGCCGGGACCAGGCGCTCGGCCAGGTCGGGGCGCAGCCGCCACAGGTAGCCGCGAGCCCGGCCGGCGTGGACCGAGTTCGAGACGATCTTGATGCGGTCGGCGTCCTCGATGAAGGGGATGACGTTTTCGACGTTCTCCCGGGTCGACCGGCTGGTCAGCTCGGTGATCAGCACCCCGGTGTAGCCGAGCTCGCGGGCGTAGCGGGCCATCAGCTCGGCCTCGGGCACCTCTCCCGCTACCGGCCCGCCCGACAGCACCAGCCGGGACGGCCCGGGATCGGGGTCCAGCGAGCGCAGGCCGGCCCGGACCCGCCAGCGGTTCAGGAAGTTGGCCCGCTCCCCCCGGTCGCCGAACCCGAGCACCACGACGGCCTCGCCGGTCCCGGTCTCACCCGGGCGGCTCCCCATCCGGCGCCGCGACGCCCAGCCGTGGGCCAGCTCGCCCCACAGCAGGGCCCCGCTCGCCACCAGCGAGCCCAAACACGCCTTCGACCGCCAGGCCACGCCAGCAATCTAGCCCCCAGCCGGCCGGCCAGCCTCCAGCCGGCCGGGTCACCACCATCGTCACCGGCCGATGCCCGCCATCACCCCGCGGACGAAGTGCCGCTGCAGCGCGACGTAGAGGATCAGGCAGGGGATCGCGGTGATCATCACGCTGGCGTCGAGGATGCCCCAGTGGATGCTGCCCAGGGTGCCGGTGAGCAGGGTCGTCAGCACCACCGGGAGGGTGAATTTCGGCTCGTTGGACAGCAGCACCAGGACGATGAAGAACTCGTTCCAGGCGGTGAAGAACGCGAACAGGCCCGCGGTGATCATGCCCGGCCGGATCAGCGGCAGCGCCAGCCGCAGGTTGCGCCAGAGCCCGGCCCCGTCGACGGCGGCCGCCTCCCACAGGTCCTCGGGGATGGCGGCGAACGAGTTCTGGATCACGAACGTGGCGAACGGCAGCTGGAACGTGGTGATGACCAGGATCACGCCGAGCAGCGAGTTGGTCAGCCCCACCTCGTTCAGCACCGCGTACATCGGCACCATCAGCACCTGGAACGGCACCATGATGGCGGCCAGCATGACCACGAACACCATCCGCGAGCCGCGGAACGAGTAGCGCGAGAAGCCGTAGGCGGCCAGCCCGGCGACGACCACGGTGAGGGCCATCGTCGCCACCGCCACGATCACGCTGTTCAGGAAGAACCGGTCGATACCGAGGCCGCCGACGTTCAGCCCGGTGTAGTTGCCCAGGGTGACGTGGTGCGGGTAGTAGGTCGGCGGCTGCTGGGTCGACTCGGTCTGGGTCTTGAGGCTGTCGATCAGGCCGAAGATCAGCGGCGAGGCGAACAGCACGGCCACGCAGGCCGCGACCACGTACCAGGTGACCCGGCCCGCCGCCTTACGGCCGGCCTTGCGGCCCACGCCCCGCGGGCGGCTGCTGGCGATGGCACTCATTCAGACCTCACCCTTCTTCGGCAGCAGGAGCAGTTCCAGGCCGGTGATGATCAGCACGATCACCAGCAGGACGATCGACAGCGCCGAGGCGTAGCCCAGGTTGCCCTGGACGAACGCGGTGTCGTAGATGCGGAACACGGCGGTGATCGTGCTGTTGTCGGGGGCGCCGCCGGTCAGGATGTAGAACTGGTCGAACGACAGGAACCCGGCCAGCGCCACGAACACCAGCGCCAGCACGATGCTGCGGCGCATCAGCGGCAGCTTGATGCTCCACAGGAGGCGCAGCCGCCGCGCCCCGTCGATGCGGGCGGCCTCCTCCACCTCCGTCGGGACCCCCTGCAGCCCGTTGATCAGCACGATCATCGCGAACCCGGCCAGCTTCCAGACCGTCAGCACCACCACCACGGTCAGCGCCAGGGTGGAGGTGCTCAGCCAGTTGACCGAATGGCCGGCCAGGTGGAGGTCGAGCAGGGACCGGTCGAAGATGCCGGTGTTGGGGTCGATCAGTGACAGCCACAGGTAGCTGGCGGTGGCGAAGCCGATCGTGACCGGGGCGATCACCGCGGCCCGGAAGGTCGACACCCCCGGCCGCGCGTGCTGCAGGAAGCTGGCCAGGGCCAGCCCGACCAGGAACACCAGCGGCACGATGACCACGGTGAACAGCACCGTGAAGACCAGCGCGTGCCGGACCCCGCTGTCGCCGAACAGCTCACGGTAGTTGTGCAAGCCGGTGAAACTGTGGCTGCCCAGCAGCGGCCAGTTGTTGAGCGACATCCACCCGTCGAGGACCAGGGGGATGACGAACAGCCCGGCGATGAGGATCGCGGCCGGGGCCACGAGCAGGGCGCCGGTGAGCCCTCGCCGGGAACGTCGCGAGCCTGCGAACCGGCGCCGGGCCGGCCTGGGCCGGCCCGGCGCCACTGGCCGCCGCGAGGTCTCGGATATGACCTGCCTGGCCATGGTTCAGTTATCCTCCCTGCTCACGAGCCGCCCATCAGGCTGCTGGCGCTGGACTGGGCGGTGCTCATGGCGCTGGTGATGCTGCCGGTGCCGAAGATCGCGTTCTGGATCAGCGAGTTGAACGGCCCGGTGTTGTCGAACAGCACCGGCGAGGCCTTGGTCGACTTGGGGGTGTGCCCCACCGCCAGGGCCTGGACGAACACCGCCTGCCGCGGGTCCTGCTTGGCGTAGTCGGCCTCGGCGATGTCGGAACGGGCCGGCAGCACGCCCTGGGCAGCGAGCATCTTCTCCCCGGTCGACTCGAACCACAGCAGCGCCGTCTTCGCGCCGGAATGGGCATTCTTGGTAATGGCGAGATTATCGCCGCCGGCGTACGAAGCCGTTTTACTGCCGTCGGTGCTGGGAATCAGCTCGACCCCGAAATCAACGTTCTTGTACTGATTCTTCAGCACCGAGAACGGATAAGTGCCCTGGACGAACATCCCGATTTTACCGCTGTAAAAGGCGCCGAACTGATTGGTGCCGTTCTCGGTTTTCGCGGTCGGTGCCACCGCGCCGCTCTGCCACATGGACCGGTAGAACGCGAGGGTCTGCTGCAGGGCCGGGTTCGGCGACAGGGTCGGGGTGCCGGCCGCGCTGGTCTCCTTGAGGATGTTGCCGCCGTCGGCCCACACGTACGGGAGCATGGTGAAGGCCATACAGCCCGCGCAGGCTCCGGAGAAGAAGTAACCGTAGTAGCTGCCGCCCAGCTTGGTGCGGATCTGCTTGGCGTCGGACTCGATCTGGGCCCAGGTCTTGGGCGGGTCGTCCGGGTTCAGCCCGGCCTTGGTGAACAGGGTCTTGTTGTAGTACAGGGCCGACACGTCAGCCGTGAACGGCAGGCCGTAGATCTGCCCGTTGTAGGTGGCCTGGCCCAGGTGAGCCGGGCTCAGGGCGCTCTTGTACGACAGGCCGTCGACCAGCGACGTGATGTTCTGGTACCACCCGGTCGGGGTGAAGGTGGCCATGGTGCCGATCTCGGTCGAGACCAGGTCCGGGCCGTTGCCGCTGGACGCGGCCTGGCTGTACTTCTGCACCACCTGGGCGTCCGGCACCAGCGTGAGCTGGATCTTGATGTCCGGGTGGGAGTTGTTGAACGCCTTGACCAGGGTGGGCAGGAAGGCCGCGTCGTCGGCCCGCGCCCACATCTGCAGCGTCTGCTTGCCGGACGAGCCGGAGCCGGAGCCGGAACCGCCCGAACCGCCCGCACTGCAGGCCGCGGCGGCCAGCACGCCGACCGCCGCCACGGTCGCGCCCGCGGCTCTCCACCATCGAGTTCTCTTCATTGATCCTGCTCCTTTGCGGGGGAATTTAATTTCAGATGATCCGGGGCCGGTCGAGATCGTGATAAACGCGATAAGGGACGTTTTCCGGCACTTCATATAGCGGCCGGAATGAGCCGGTGGCCATTCTGGCGGTTCCCGGAGTGACCGCATCGAATACGAGGCTGTCGCCTTTTCGTTTCAGGAAGCTCTCCCATTCGTCCATTTCCCACGGCACCGGGGCGCTGAAGGGCGCGGCCCACGAGGCGTCCTGGGCGAGCACGACCGGGCCGAACGCCAGCGCGACCCGGCTGGGGTGGAATGAATCAACCGGCTCGGCCCGGAGCGCGCAGTCAAAGCGCAGCCGCACGGTGTCGCCGTCCTGCCACTCCCGGCGCAGCACCGCCCACTGCCCCGACTGCGCCGTCCGCAGCACCGGCTCCCCGTTGACCTCGACGGTGGTGTGATCGGACCACTCGGGCAGCCGGGCCCGCAGGGTGAACTCGGCCGGCCGGCCGGTGCCGATCCGCAGCTCGGTCTGGCTGGTCTCCGGCAGGCCGGTGCGCTGCTCGAGGGTGACGGTCTGGTCGCCTTCCTGCCATTGGACCCGGGACGGCACGAACAGCGAGACCGTGATGCCGTCGTCGGCCGCGTGGTAGACGAGGTCGGGGATGTGGGCGACCGCCTGGACGTAGGTGCCCGAGCAGCACGGCCATTCCTCCCAGTAGGGGAGCTTGCGGGCCCAGCCGAGCCGGTAGTCGGAGTAGTACGGGGACAGCCCGTTGGGCTGGACCGGGGTGACCGTGTGCAGGCCGTTCCACAGCAGGTTCTCGGCCCAGCGCAGGTAGCGGGCCTCGCCGGTCTCGGTGATGAGCTTGCTGCCGAGCTTGAACACCGCCCAGGTGCCGCAGACGATCTCGGCGGTGTCGTTGCGCCACTCCAGCGCCCGGCCCAGGGTGCCGTCGTCGGGGACGGTCAGCTCCATGGGCCCGTAGCCGCCGGTCGCGTAGACCTGGGTCCCGGTCATGAAGTCGTGCGCGTTGGCCAGGATGGTCAGGTACCGCGGGTCGTGGGTCACGTCGTAGACCGCGCCCGCGCTGGCCAGCGTGTTGACGTGGCTGTAGGCGTGCAGCCAGACCGGCACGTCCCAGCGCTGGCCGCGCTCCGGGCGGGTCAGGAACCGGTCCCAGTAGGCGTCGTAGTGCCAGCGCCGGGCGTACTCCGCCAGCACCTCGTCCCCGCTGGCCAGATAGCCCTGGTACAGGTTCTCCGGCAGCGTGTACCACTCGGGGGTGAAGGCCGGCCCGGCCCCGCCGAAGTCGTTGCCGGTCGGCACCCGGCGGGACTCGTCGAAGTCCTCGGCCTGGACGATCTTGGACAGCAGGGTCAGGCCGTCGCCGTAACCGGCGTAGGCGGCCAGGTCGACCAGCCCGCAGACCAGCTTCTCCCAGCCGTAGATGCCCATCCCGGTCGCGCCGCTGGCGGGCAGCGTGGCCGCGTACCCCTCGACCAGGTCGACCGCCCGGGCGGCCAGCGCCGGGTCACCGAGCACCCGCGACAGCCGGGCCAGGCCGCTGACCCACTGCCCGAACGTCGGCTCGGTGGTCTCCCGCGACCAGCCCTTCAGCCCGTCGCCCGGGGCGGGCAGGCCGGCCCGCTCGCGAAAGCCCTTGAGCACGCTGTCCAGCGACAGCCCGCCGTAGACCTGCGCGGCGTGGCCCAGCCGGTCGGCCAGCGGGCCCGCGGTGAGCTGGACGGCCCCGGTGTAACCGAGGTCGCGGAGCGGCCCGGCCGACGCCTCGACCGGAACCGGGCCCGCGGGAAGATGATTCTGCACAAAACTCCTTCAGAAAGGGTGAGCCACCAGGGGGCGATCTCAGGAAGTGGCGATGTCCGCCTCGACGAGGGTGAACGAGCGGTCGGGCAGGTCGAGGACGAGCTCGCCGCCGTCCGGGTCGGCCGTGCCGGCGGTCAGGTCGGCGTCCTCGACCCCGGTGATCCCGTCGGCCGGGAGCGGCTTGCCGGTCCCGGTCAGGCTGCGCAGCCGGGCCGGGCCGGCCAGGGCGCCGTCGCGCAGCCGCAGCCGCACCCGCTGGCCCTGCTCGGACCGGTTGATCAGCGTGACCGCCAGCCGGCGGCGCCCCTGGTCGACGGTCGCGGTCGCGTCGACCAGCGGGAACGGGCCGAGGTCGGTGAGCGGGTACTCCCACCGGCTGCGCAGCTCGGCCGGGGGTTCGACGGCCGGGCCGGTCACGTAGGCGTCGACCGTGGTGTCCAGGTGGCCCTGGGCGTGCAGCAGGAACGGGTAGTAGATCGGCTGCACCGCCGCGCCCTGCGGCGACGTCACGATCGGGGCGATCGCGTTGACCATCTGGGCCAGGTTGGCCATGGCCACCGAGGCGCTGTGGCGGACGAAGATGTTCAGGTACAGGCCGACCGCCAGCGCGTCGTGGAACACGTAGCGCTCTTCCAGCGCGCCGGTCATCTGCCGGAACCAGACGTTCCACTCGTCGTAGACCAGGCGCGGGGCCCGGTCCAGGCCCTGCTGGTAGGCCGCCCGCCGCAGCAGGGTGCTGGCGGTGGTGATGGCCCGCTCGGCCGCGTGCGGGGCGAGCACGTTCGACCAGTAGTCGTCGGATCCGGTGTAGAGGTGGATCGAGTGCAGGTCGACCAGGCGGGCCAGGCCGTCGATGACGGTCACGTCCCAGTCCGTCCAGCCCAGCTGGCCGCAGGACACCAGCCGGGCGGCCGGGTCGATCATCTTGATCGCGCGGGCCCAGCGGGTCGCCTCGGCCACGTACTCGGGGGCCGACATCGCCCCCACCTGCCAGTCGCCGTAGATCTCGTTGCCCAGCCCCCACCAGTGCACGTGGTAGGGCTGGTCGTGGCCGCCGGCCCGGCGCCGGTCGGCCCAGTAGGTGGCCCGGGCCGAGTTGCAGTACTCGACCCAGGCCAGCGCCTCTTCCAGGCTCCCGCTGCCCATGTTGAGGCAGATGTAGGGCTCGGCCCCGAGTTCGGCGCAGTACTGGACGAACTCGTCGGTGCCGAACTGGTTGGACTCGGTGCCGCCCCAGGCCAGCTCGGCGCGGACCGGCCGGTCGGCGCGCGGCCCGATGCCGTCGGTCCAGTGGTAGTTGGACACGAAGTTGCCGCCCGGCCAGCGCAGCACGCTCAGCCGCAGGTCCTTGAGCAGGCCGAGCACGTCGGTGCGGAAGCCCCGGTCGTCGCTGAGCCCGGAGCCCGCCTCGTACAGGCCGCCGTAGACGCAGCGGCCGAGGTGCTCGACGAACCCGCCGAAGATCCGGCGGTCGACCTGCCCCAGGGCCCGGTGCGGGTCGATCGCGACCGTGGTCACCCCGTCCGGGGCGGATGCTGACGTCATCGTCTGGTTACCTCCTCGTTCCGTCACGGTAGGTAGGCGACAGGGATGGTGACGATGGGTGATGTCGATCAGATGATGCTAAAACCGCGTTATCCAGTACGCGAAAAAGACATCATCGGCCGAGCCGTGACGGCCAGTCCGGGCGGGCCGACCTTGACCAGATTGATACATTTATCTGCAACTTCTTGGATTTGACCCTGGTTAACCTGGACTGATCAGTTACCGGCGGCGAGCGGGACCGGGATCAGTCAGTCATGTCTAAAACGAAACAAGCCACCACGTTCACGTTCCGCGGGGTGCCCCGCGTGATCGACCTGGGTACGGTGCGCGACGTCGTCGGCCATACGACCCGGCTGCTCGATTTCGCCGTGCTGGGCATCGTCACCTCCGGCGAGCTGCACGTCGAGGTGGGCGACGAGCGGCTGTCGGCCGGCGTCGGCCACTACTACCTGCTACCCCAGCTGGTGCCGCACGGCGGCTTCGACACCTCGACCTTCGACGCGGTGTTCTTCCACTTCCTGCCGGGCGGCGACACCCGTGAACCAGCCGCCCCGGTCGAGCCGGGCTACGTGGCCGGCCACGTCTCGCCCATCGAGCTGCCGCTGGGCGGGCCGACGCCGCCGCTGGTCGACTACGCCGCGCTGTTCCGGGTCCTGGAGAGCCAGTACCGGACCGGGCTGCTCGACGGTGACGAGCTCGGCGTGCAGCTGCTCGCGATCGCGGGCCAGTTCGCGGCCGTCCACCGGCGTCAGGTCACCGCCCCGGCCGACCCGGCCCATTCGCTGGCCCACCGCGTGCTGGAGCTGCTGCACACCGACTACCCGAACGAGCTGCGCGGCCCGGCCATCGCCGCCCGGCTCGGCTACAGCTACGCCTACCTGGAGAAGGTGTTCCGGGCCACCTACGACCGCAGCATCCACCAGGAGCTGCTGCGGACCCGGATCCAGGCCGCGTCGCACGGGCTGCAGATGGGCAAGTCGATCAAGGACGTCGCCCGCGAGGTCGGCTTCGGCGACTACTACTACTTCCTCAAGGCGTTCAAGCGGGCGACCGGCGTCTCGCCCGGCGCCTTCCAGGCTTCCTTCCGCGCCCGCGGCCGCCGCTGAGTGAGAACCGGCCGTCAGACCAGGGTGACCTCGACCCCCGCCTCGGTCAGCGCCCGCACCGCGACCGGATCGGCGGCCTGGGCGGTGATCAGCTCGTCGACGTCGCGGACCGGGCAGATGCGGGCGAACGTGACCTTGCCGATCTTGGAGCTGTCGGCCACCAGGATCGCCCGCTGGGCGTGCCGGATCATGACCTGGTTGGTGTGGGCCTCGACCTCTTCGTGGGTGGTGCAGCCGGCCCGGGCGTCCACCCCGTCCACGCCCACGAACGCCAGGTCCAGGGTCAGGCCGGCCAGGCTGGCCTCGGCGATCGGGCCGGACAGCTCCGAGGTCTGGCTGCGGGCCAGGCCGCCGGTCACGATCAGCTTGAGGTTGGGGCGGACGCTCAGCTCGGAGGCGATGTTGAGCGCGTTGGTCACGATCGTCAGCCGCGGCCGCCCGGCCAGCGCCCGGGCCACCTCGGTGGCGGTGGTGCCGCCGGTCAGCCCGACCGCCATGCCCTCGACCACGCTGGCGGCCGCGGCGGCGGCGATCCGGCGCTTCTCGCCGGCGAACCTGACCCCCTTGTAGCGCAGCGGCAGCTCGTAACTGACCGCGTGGGCGACCGCGCCGCCGTGGGTGCGTTCCAGCAGGCGCTGCCGTTCCAGCGTGGCCAGGTCGCGGCGGATGGTGGCCGGGGACGCGGCCAGCTCCTTGGCCAGGCCGTTGACGTCCACGGTGCCGCTGGTGGCCAGCTGCTCGAGGATCGCGCTCAGCCGCGCCGACTTGTGCATAGCAGGATCATCGTAGCCCGGCCGGTCATCGCCCTTTAATCAAATCTATCCCTACTAATCTGCGCGTAGATGCTCTAATCTGGCCAGAATGAGCACAAATGATCAAAACGGTGCTCCTGGGGCTGCTGGTTCGGGGGCGGCCGGTGGCACTGGGGCTAGTGATGCGAGCGGTGCTGGAGCGGCTGGTGATGCGCTAGGGGCCCGCGGTGCGGGGCCGGCCGCAGCCGGCGTGGCCCCGGATGGCGGCGACCGCGGGTTCATCCGCGCCCTGGGGCTGTTCCCGGCCACCGCGCTCAACATGGCCCAGATGGTGGGTATCGGGCCGTTCATCACGATCCCGCTGATCATCGCGGCCATGGGCGGCCCCCAGGCCATCCTCGGCTGGGTCGTCGGCGCGATCATCGCGCTGCTCGACGGGCTGGTGTGGGCCGAGCTGGGGGCGGCGATGCCGCGCTCGGGCGGCACCTACACGTTCCTGCGCGAGGCCTACCAGTACTCCACCGGCCGCCTGATGCCGTTCATGTTCGTGTGGACGACGCTGCTGGTCACCCCGCTGATCATGTCGACCGGCATGATCGGGATGACCGACTACCTGGGCTACTTCTTCCACATGACGACCTTGGAGAGTCACTTCATCGCGGTGGGCTTCACCGTCATCACCGTGGCCCTGCTCTACCGGCGGATCACCTCGGTGTCCAAGCTGACCAACCTGCTGTGGGGCGGGATGATCGTCACCGTCCTGCTGGTCATCGTGGCCGCCTACAGCCACTTCCACGGCTCGCTGGCGTTCCATTACCCGGCCGGCGCGTGGACGCCGAACGCCAAGTTCTTCGGCGGGCTCGGGGCCGGGCTGGTGCTGGCCATCTACGACTACTTCGGCTACTACACCGTGACCTACGTCGGCGACGAGGTGAAGAATCCCGGCCGGGTCATCCCGTTCTCGATCATCCTGGCCATCCTCGGCGTGCTGGTCATCGACCTCGGCATGAACATCGGCATCATCGGCGTCCTGCCCTGGCAGAAGGCCGAGAAGTCCACTTCGATCGGCACCGACTTCATGCAGGCGGTGTGGGGCCACGGCGCCGCCGACGTGCTGGCGGTGCTGATCATCATCTGCGCGTTCGCCTCGGTCTACACCGGGCTGCTGGGCGCCTCCCGGCTGCCGTACAACGCGGCCCGCGAGCGGTTGTTCTTCACCCCGTTCGGGCGGCTGCACCCGCGGCTGCGCTTCCCGCACATCTCGCTGCTGGTGATGGGCCTGGTCACCGCCATCGCCTGCTTCTTCTCGCTGACCACGGTGATCAACGCGCTGATCGCGCTGACCCTGTTCACCCAGTTCATCGCCCAGATCGGGGCGCTCACGATCCTGCGCCGCAAGCAGCCGGGGCTGAAGCGCCCGTACAAGCAGTGGCTGTACCCGGTGCCGAGCATCCTCGCGCTGGCGGGCTGGGTGTACATCTTCCAGGCGTCGGGCTGGGCCGCGATCCGGATCGCGATCGGCTGGACCGTGCTCGGCATCATCGCGTTCCTGATCTGGGCGCGGACCGAGCACGTGTGGCCGTTCGGCCCCAAGGAGATCCGCGAGGAGTTCCTGGCTCCGGCGACTGAGCCCGCTCCTGAGGCCACGCGCTGATTCAAAGGGGGCCCGGCCTGCCGCCCGGTGGCCAGGGCTATTCGCTGTCGCCGACAGTGGCTGTACCCGGTAGGATTTCGCCCGTGCAGGCAGAACGGCCGGGGAGTGAGCTCACCGGCGACGCCGGGTACCTGCTGTCGCGGGTGGGGGCGGCGGTCCGGGCCGGATTCAAGGAGCTGCTGGGCCGCTGGCGGGTGCGGCCCCAGCAGTTCGCGATCCTGACCGCGCTGCGGGCGGGCGGCCCCGCCAGCCAGCAGGAGCTGTGCCAGGCCCTCGGCATCGACAGCGGCAACATGGTCGAGCTGGTCGACGGGCTGGAGACCCTCGGCTACGCCCAGCGCCGCCGGGACCCGCGCGACCGGCGGCGTTACCTGCTGGCCATGACCGACGAGGGCCGGGAGGCGTTCACCGCGATGACCGCGGCGGCCGGCGAGTACACGGCCGGGTTCCTGGCGCCGCTCGACGCCGCCGAGCGGCACGCCCTGGTCGCCGCCCTGACCAAGCTCTACGTCACGACCCCGGAGGGGCAGCGGCTGCCCCCGCCCTGACCGGCCGGTCAGAACCGGCCGGCCGCGATGGCGGCCAGCGTCACCCGGGAGACCTGGTAGACCACGGTGGTGCCCGGGCGCTGGCCGATGATGCCGCCGGTGAACCCGAGCGGTATCCCGGTGCGGGCGTTGAGGGTCAGCGCCTCCTGGTAACGGAAGTGCCGGGGCCCGCGGACGGGCGCCGGGGTCGTCATCGACGTCACCTCCGCCACGACCAGGGTGGGCTGCCCGGCGGTCCGGCCGGCGGTCACGGTGATGCCGGACACCGTGGTGAGCAGGCGCAGCACCCCCGCCCGGACCTGCGGGTTGCCGGAGCCGGCGACCAGTGCGTCCTGGCTGTTCTCCCACACGTAGTTGTCGAGCATCGCCTGGCCGACCGCGTCGCGCAGCGACTGCCCGGGGGCCGGTTTCACGCCCAGCTCGTCCGCCTTGAACTTGACCAGTGCTTCGCTCATGCCCTGGACCGGGGAGTGCGACAGGGCCGCCATCCGCAACCGGGCGGTCGCCAGGTCACCGTGGACCGCGTACCTGGCGGCGGCCACCTCGTTGGCGAAAGTCTCGCCACCGGTCGGGTGCTGGCCGGCGACCTGCGCGGCCAGGGCGCTCCTGGTCTGCCCGAAGTAGTACGGGCCGCTGTCGGTGTACAGATCGTAGACCCGGTAGGTGCCCGCCTGGGGGTCGCCGGCGGGCAGGGTCGTCGTCCGGACGACCAGCGTCGCGTCACCGGGCTGGCGGCTCGTGCTGGCCGCGATGTAGTCGGCCAGCCGCGTCAGCGGCGACTCGACGGTGGGAGCGGAGGTACGGTCGGCGGCTGACCGGGTGGGTGCGGCGGCCGCCGGCCGCGCCGTGGATCGGCCAGGCGGGGAAGCTGAGCCCGACGGCGCGACGACCAGCGCCACCGCTGTCGCGGCGGCGGCCGTCACCACGCCGGCGGTGCCGCCGATGACCAGCAGCCTGCGGCGACGGCCGGTTCGCGGCGGCGCGGTGTCGTCGTGCCCCCGCCCGGGACGTCCGGCGTCCAGTTCTCGTTGCAGACCGGCCCGGAAGCGCTCCTCGGCCCGTGGGCTCACACCCGGCGGGACCGTGGCCCGGAACTGGGCGAGCTGGTCCATCTCGTTCATGCTGGGGACTCCTCACGAGCAGCGGCCGGGTTGGTGTCGTCAAGGGCCCGGCGCAGTCTGGCCCGGGCCCGGCTCAGCCGCGACCGCACCGTGCCGACGGGTACGCCGAGCGCCGCCGCCGCTTGCTCGTAGCTCAGGTCACCCCAGGCCACCAGCAACAGCGTGTCGCGCAGCTCGGCCGGCAACCGGGCCAGACCGGCCGCCAGCGGCCGGCCAACGGCTTTCGCACTGACCCGGTCATCGACCCGGTCGGTGAACGGTTCCAGGATCGGGTCGGCCCCGGTCCGGGTCAGTGCGCGGTACTGCCTGATCTCGGCCCGCCGCTGACGGCCGATGAGGTGGGTGGCGATGCCGTACAGCCAGGGCCTCGCGTCGGTGCGGTCCTGGTCGTAAGAATCCCGCTGGCGGAAAGCGAGCAGGAACGTCTCCGCGACGATGTCATCGGCCGCGTCCTGGCCGAGTCGCCGCGTCACATAGCGCTGGATGTGCGGCGCGTGCCGGTGGAACAGGACGGTGAACTGCTCCGGTTCAGCCCGGGACCGCTGGATGACCGCGGCGTCGTCGGACTCCGCATCGGCCGCGGCCTCGGCCCGGCTGAAATGTGTCATGCGCGACCCTCCGGATGACGGCTTCGTACCTGTCATTGCCCGCAGCCCGCGTTCGGGTTCCCGGATAAGTGGAGGTTTTTGTGAGGAATTCTTCGCGCGATCATCGGGCTGCGTCGTCGATGTCCTGGCCGGGTGCGTGGGATCCGGCCGGAAGGACACCGCCCGCATCGAGGGGACACGGCTACCTCGCCCCCGTCAGGACGTCAGGAGTCGACGCCCCACTTGATATGAGCCCGCTTGTGATTGGTGCCCAGGCTGCTCAGCAGGCTCTTCAAGTCTTCGCGCTCGGACAGTTTGGCCACCGTGGCCGCGAATGCGTCGTCGGATTGCCCACTGATCAGCAGTTCCGACATCTCCATGAACAGCGTGACGCCCTTGTCGGTACACGACCACTTCTTGCCCCCGCGGACGTGGGTGCCGATCTTGATGTAGCCCGCCCGGGCCAGGATCGTGCAGCCGTCGTGGTCGGGAGTTGTGGACAGCCTGACCTCCGGCTCAATCCGGCGGCGACCACCAATGGTCGAGACCCAGTGCCGGGTCAAGCGCTGCAGCCGGGACGCTCCATTCTGGAGCAGCTCGGTGTCGTCCCCGTTCTCTTCCTCGTCGCCGAGGCCTTCACAGCCCTCCAGCAACTCCAGGTCGAACAGGGTCGAGTCATGGTCCGCGTGCTGGAACCCGGAGCAGTACCTGATGGCCCCGAAACGAGATTGCAGCCGCCGCAGATCCCAGTTCGAGAAGTCGAGCCGTTCCAGCGACAATTCGTTCAGGTGCATGTCGGCGAGATCCCGGCTCTGCAGAATCATTTCCAGAGCCCGGCTGCGCTGCGAGGGCGGATCAGCAGTGGCCCGCTCGGTGACCTTGGCCAGCGCGATGGCCAGCAGGTTGCGCCGCGTGTACTTGTGGAACCTGGCCTGCGAGTCCTCGCAGGCCATCATCCAGGCGTCGGCCAGCGCCTGGTCGGGCACCAGCGAGGCCAGGTATTCGCTGACCACGGTGTCGAGAATGGTGGTCGAGAACTCGGACCAGAACGTCTCGAATCCGTCCGCGACCCATTCATCGGCAAAAGACTTGGCCTGGAACAGCAGCTCGAACTGGGGATACTTGAAGCCGACGAGGGTGTCGCCGGATTTCTCGAGCAGCGCGTGCGGGTTGTCGATGATCCGGGTCGTCGGCGCGTCATCTTCGAGGTCCAGTACCTGAAGTGCGGATTCGCGCGACAGCGGGCCGAGAAACTTGAGCCAGCGAGCCAGTATCGTCAGCGCCGCCATCTGATCTTCGGCCGATACGTGCAGCCGTTCTTCCTCCCGGGCACAGAACCGCTCGATCAGCAGCAGCAGGACTTCCGCCGGTGTCGTGACCGTGGCGGCGTCTCCCTCGTTGAGGGTCGTGTAGGCCGCCAGCAGCAGAAACAGCGGCACACCATTCACCGTGGTCGGCAGCGCACTGTAGACCTGCTCGGCGAAGGTCTCCGAGTACTTGTGCACCTTGAGCAAGTCGATGGCCCGATTCTTGGGCAGTCTCTTGATGGTGGCGATCTCGGACGGCTCGAACTTGGCGTTGACCGACTGCGCCGACTTGAAGTGCCCCTGGCGGGTGGTGAGAACGATCCGCCCGCCGCTCAGTGCGATGGTCCGGAGCCGTTGCAGCCGGTCGTCCAAGCGGTCCGGAGCCAGTTTGAGCTCATCCAGGCCGTCCAGGAGCAGGATGATCCGGCGCTTGTCGAGCAGCATCCGGAGCGCCTTACCACCATGGATGGCCGGCAGCGGCTTGCAGTCACCCGCCCCGGACCGCAACAGCTCGCTGATCGAGTCCATCGTCAGTTCGTGGGCTTCCCGGAGCGGGACCCGCAGCGCGATCTGCGGCAGTATGGTGACCCGGCGCTGAGCCACGGCGTGCTGATAGGTGCTGGCGAGCCGCCATTCGTGCCACTTGAGCAGCTCGGTCTTGCCGAAACCGGCGTCGGCGATGATGGCCAGCGCACCCCGCGAAGTGGGCTCCCGCTCGAGCAGGTCCAGGTCGCTGATGTCGGCGGCGCCGATCCGCAGCGCCTGCTCCACGTGTTGCTCATGCGGTCCGAGGCCGGTTCGCGGCGGCGCCGGGAAGGGTAGCTCGGCCTGTAGCTCCGCGTCCGCAAAGGCCCGTTCCACGGCCAGGCTGGCCTGCCAGAGCTGATCGATGAAACGGGTTCGCGACATCACCTTGGCCGAGCTGCCGACGTCGGTGGCGAGGGTCTCCAGCCGTATCCGGTCCAGATCACGGGTCTTGTCGTCGTAGACAATGTAATCGGGCTCGGCCTGCTCGAGCTGTCGTTCAGTCAGCGTGCGCGCATGGGCCGCCAGGAACGCGAGCGATCTTGGTTCGAAGGAAGGCTCGGTCGCCTTCACGACCGAATTTCTGATCTCTGCATGCCAGCCAAAGGCCTGCAGGATCTCGTGTATCTCTCTGTGCCTGGTGGAGTTGGGTGCGTCGCTCATCGTGTCAATCTTTGTCGCGGCTAGAAAATTTCCCCGGCGGTATCGGTAGCATCGAAGGCGAACTGCTGATACCAGCCGTCTTCGTCAGGATTGTCAGCCAGATAGTCCTTCAGCTGCCCGATGATTTCCGGGTCCGCTGTGTCGGCCAGCAACTGCCTCAGAAGATTGCCCAGCCCCCAGTCATTGTGCCGCGCACCCAGCGCGATCAGCCGCTTCAGTATGACCAGACGGTACTCACTGGCGGGTGTCCCGTTGTAGATCGCCTCATACAGGGATGCGACCTGGGTGCAATAGGAGGAGGGTATCTGCTCGGAGATATATGAGTCGTACTTCAGCAGGACCGGGCCCAGCAGATCGTCGTGCGCGCCAAACAACCGATTGATCACGTCATACGGCATCCGTGGCAAAGTATGAACGATCAGATTGAAATCGTCGATGTTCGCCAGCAGGAGCCGGGCCAGGTTCTCCAGATCGTTCGGGTCGGGCTTTTCGAGGTTGGCGATCTTGGCGGAGAGATCCCGGGCCAGCTCGGCGATTTCGTTGGCAGATTGCACGGGACGCTCGGCCAGCAGGATATCTTCCATGAACTCGGTCATCGACTGGTATCGGCGATCCGGATCTTCATACGTCGCTTTACGCACGATGTACGCGTACTTCGGGTCGACCAGGGAAAGGTCAATGTCATTGAGGGCTGGCGGCATCCGGCCGGTGCGAATCTGGAAGAGCACGCGCCCCATGGAAAAGATATCTGCTCGCTCGTCCACATACTTGGCCGCGATCCGTTGCTCGGGCGCCATATATCCCGGGGTGCCCATGCCGACGCGGGTTGCCGTGATCGTCGGGGTGTCGCGATCGATGCGCCGCCCCAGGCCAAAGTCGGACAGGGCGGCGGTCAGTTGCTGGCCGTCGCGAAAGAGCAGGATGTTGTCGGGCTTGATGTCCCGGTGCAGGACGCCCTGCTCGTGCGCGAAACTCAAGCCCGCGCAGGCATCGAAGAACAGGTTGAGAGCGACGTCCCGGTCGAAGCGCCGGTCGGCCAGGAACTGGCCCAGGCTGGTCTCGGCGCGGGGCATGACACACCAGGCCGGATCTTCCTCGACCCCGAGATCGAGGACCGGGACGACGTGCCGGTTCACCAGCTCACCCTGCAGCCGCAGCTCGCGGCGGAACCGTGCCAGTTTCCGCTCGTCCCCGTTGATCCGCACAAACTTCACGGCCACCGGTGCTTGATCGTTCAGTCGGGTCGCTTCATAAACTTCACCGAAGCCACCCCGGCCGAGAGGCTTTCCCAGCTTATAATCGCGCACAACCGCCCCTCCACGAAGGTGCTTGAAAAGCACAAGCGTACATGCAAATATGGCTCTTTAGCGGCTTGTGGCGGATTCTCATCTTGTGCGTAAAAGGCTCATAGGTCTGCCCTTTTGGCCGCTGTGCGGCATTGGTGGACGCCACGCCGACCGCCCAGTCGATACCTGATCACCCTGGTGAAGAGTTACCGGGCCGGCACCGGCGCGGTCAGCACCCGCAGCAGCCGCGCCGCCTCATCGGCGACCGCGTCCCGGGCCGGCCCCAGGTACTTACGCGAGTCCACCAGGTCCGGCTGGGCCGCCAGCACCTCGCGCACGGTGGCGGTGAACACCGACACCAGGTGCGTCGAGATGTTGATCTTGGTCATCCCGGCCGCCACCGCCCGGCGGATCTCCTCGTCCGGCACCCCGGACGAGCCGTGCAGCACCAGCGGCACCGGCAGCGTCGCGTGCAGGCGCCCGATCAGGTCCTGGTCCAGCTCAATCGTGCGCTCGGTCATCGCGTGCGAGGAGCCGACCGCGACCGCCAGCGCGTCCACCCCGGTCGTCTGCACGAACCGCAGCGCCTCGGCCGGGTCGGTGCGGGCGCCGGGCGCGTGCACGCCGTCCTTGCCGCCGACCTCGCCCAGCTCGGCCTCGACGTAGACGCCGCGGCGGTGGCACCAGGTGGCGACGTCGGTGGTGACCCCGACGTTCTCGGCCCAGGGGAGGGCCGAGGCGTCGATCATCACCGAGCTGACCCCGGGCCGGGCTCCCGCCCCGGCCTCGACCCCGGCCCGGATGAGGGCGGGGTCAGTTATGTGATCAAGGTGCACCGACAGCTCGGCCTCGGCCCCCGCGGCCACCGCCAGGGTGGCCCGCAGCAGCGGCAGCAGGCCATGGTGATAGCGGATGCAGTTCTCGCTGATGCTGAGGATCAACGGCACGCCGGTCTGCTCGGCCGCCGCCGCCAGCGCCTCGGCCGACTCCAGGTGCAGCACGTTGAACGCGACCGCGGCCGTCCCTGACCGGACCGCCCGGGCCACGATCTCACCGGTCCGAACCAGCGCCATCAGACCGGCCCCGGCATCGAGACGCCGACCTTGTCCCAGGCCAGCAGGGCCGCCCCCAGCAGCCCGGCCTGCTCGCCGAGGGCGGCCGCGACCAGCTCGGGCTGGCGCTGGGGCGGGGTCACCCGGCGGGCCACCCCGCGCCGCAGCGGTTCCAGCAGCACCGGGCCGGCCCCGGACAGGCCGCCGCCGAGGATGATCAGTTCGGGTGCGGCCACCCCGGCCGTGACCGCCAGCACCAGCGCCAGCGCGTCGACCGCCTCGTCCCAGACCGCGGCCGCGTCGGCGTCGCCCGCCCCGAGCCGGGCCGCCACCTCCAGGGCCCCCGGCACCGCCCGCCCGCTGCGCTCGGCATAACGGCGGGCGATGGCGGCGGCCGACGCCACCGTCTCCAGGCAGCCCCGCGCCCCGCAGGGGCAGGGCAGCCCGCTGCCCACGTCGATGTGGCCGATCTCGCCCGCCCAGCCGCCGCCCGCGTAGGGCCGACCGTCGAGGACCAGGGCGGCCGAGATCCCGGTCCCGATCGGCACGAACGCCACGTCCCGGTATCCCTGGCCCGCCCCGAACCGCTGCTCGGCCGCGCCCGCCGCCCGCACGTCGTGGCCGAACGCGACCGGCAACCCGGTCGCCGCGGCCAGCCGGTCCACGAATCGCACGTCTTTCCAGCCCAGGTTCTCGGCGTACAGGGCCACCCCGGCGGCCGCGTCCACCAGCCCCGGCACGATCACGCCGACCCCGGCCGGTGCTCCATCGGCGGCCGAGCCCAGCTCCGCCACCAGCCCGGCCAGCCGGTCCAGCACGCCCTCGGCGGTGGCGTCACCGTCCCCGTCCACGACCGGAGTCGGCACCGTGACCGCCCGCCGGACCCGGCCAGCGGCGTCCACCAGCCCAGCCTTTATTCCGGTACCACCAACGTCGCAGGCGATGACCACGCCAGCCGGCCCGGCCACCCCAGTCACCGGGCGCCCAGCACCACCGAGCGGGTCAGGTGCCGGGGCGTGTCCGGGTTCAGGCCCCGGTCCCGGGCCCGCTCCAGCGCCACCCGCTGGACCAGCACCAGGTCGGCCAGCGGGTCGCCGTCGTGGGCGACGAACCGGGCCCCGGTCGCCTCCACGTCTTCCCGCAGCCCGTCCGGGGCCGGGCCGAACATCCAGGTCACCCGGCCGGGGGCGGCGATCGAGATCGGGCCGTGCCGGTACTCCATGGCCGGGTAGGACTCGGTCCAGCTCTGCGACGCCTCCCGCATCTTGAGGGCCGCCTCGTTGGCCAGGCCGCAGGTCCAGCCGCGGCCCAGGAACGCGAACTGCCCGGCCTCGATCCACTCGGCCCGCACCGGCGCCGCCAGCGCCGTTTCCACGTCGGCGATCGCGCCGGACACGTCCTCGCCCAGCTGCGCCCGCAGCAGGATCAGCGCGGTGGTGGCGAACCGGGTCTGCACGACCGACTGCTCGTCGGCGAACGGCAGCGCCACCACCTGGTCGGCCAGCCGGGCGATGGGGGTGCCGGGGTCGCCGATGATGGCCACGGTCGGGGTCCGCCCGCGGGCCTGGTCCAGCAGCTGCAGCACCTCGGTGGTGGTGCCGGACCGGCTGATCACCACCAGCGCGTCGTAGTCGCGGGTGGCCAGCGGGGCCTCGGACGCGGCGAACGCGTCGGTCACCCCCAGCCCGGCCGCCTCCCGGCGGGCCGCGTACGACTGGGCCATGAACCAGGAAGTCCCGCAGCCGGCCACGGCGACCCGCTGCCCGTGGGCGGGCAGGATGCCGTCCAGGCTGGCGGCCAGCCGGGCGGCCTGCCGCCAGGTGTCGGGCTGGCTCTCGATCTCCTGAGCCATGAACTCGGTGGAACTCACAGATACCTCATGCTTTCTATTTTCGGGCGAACGCCGGGGACAGCAGGTCAGCGTGGGCCTCGAACAGCTCGTCGCACATGGCGACGGTCTGGGCGGTGGTCAGCGTGGCCGCGGTGTTGGGGTCGAGCAGGGCCGCCTGGTACACGTGGTCCCGGGACTCCTCGAGGGCGGCGGCGACGGTCAGCTCGACCACGTTCAGGAACGTCCGGTTGAGCGCGGCCAGCTGCGGCGGCAGCGCACCGACCTCGACCGGCTTGGGGCCGCCCGCCCCGACCAGGCACGGCACCTCGACGCAGCAGTCGTCGGGCAGGCTCGCGATCAGGCCGCCGTTGCGGATGTTCACGTGCAGCTCGCGCTCGGTCCCGGTTTCCAGCGCGTGGATGAACTCCGAGGCCAGCTCGGAGGTGGGCTCGAGATCGAGCGCGGTGCCGGCCGCCAGGTCGCGCTCCAGCGACTCCAGCTCGGCCAGGTTCTCCTCGGACCGCTCCAGGTAGTCGCCGACGAAGATCCGGTACTGCTCGATCTGGTCGTCGTGGCGCATGAACCAGGGCACGTACTCGGCCGAGTGCTCGCTCGACTCGGTCGGGAAGTAACCGAACCGGCGGAAGATCTCCACCCGGACCCGCCGCTGCAGCTCCGGCGAGCCGTCGATGACCTCCCGCAGCTTCGGGTACAGCGACCGGCCGTCCTGCTCGAACCGCAGCACGAACGCCTGGTGGTTGAAGCCGGCCGTCAGGAAGCGCACCCGGGCCGGGTCGGCCCCGGTCAGCTCGGTCAGGAACGCCTGGGTGTCCCGGACCGAATGGCACAGCCCGTACACCCGGCCGAAGCCGGTGCCCGCGTACACCGCCCACGGCAGCATCGCCATCGGGTTGCTGTAGCTGAGCAGGTAGGCGTCCGGGCAGACCTGCTGCATGTCGGCCGCCAGCGCGGTGGTCACCGGGATCGTGCGCAGCCCGCGGAAGATCCCGCCGATGCCGAGGGTGTCGCCGATCGTCTGGCGGACGCCGTAGCGGGCCGGGATGTCGAAGTCGGCCCGGGTCGACGTGTACCCGCCCACCTGGACCTCGTTGATCACGTAGGTGGCGCCGTCGAGCGCCTCCCA
>Ga0213875_10000871_pt1 | contig 22203 bp, 23 predicted proteins | sample BarmaccomBMRX_R8_FD_160105 | JGI IMG/M metagenome (GOLD analysis project Ga0213875, IMG submission 160105) | Root-associated microbial communities from Barbacenia macrantha in rupestrian grasslands, the National Park of Serra do Cipo, Brazil - RX_R8 | ecosystem: Host-associated > Plants > Roots... | reverse complement strand
GGTGCACGTGATCCCGTTCAGCGCGGTGACGACCCTGACCAATACCGATCGCGGGGTGGGCAATGCCGCGATCTCGGTGATCGTTGCCTTCAAGGAGGACACCGACCGGGTCGGCGCGGTGCTGAAGGAGATCGCCGCCGGTCTGCGCGACGACCCCGCCTTCGGCCCGCTGATGCTGGGCGAGCTCCAATTATGGGGCGTGGACCAGGTGCGCGCCGCCGGCGTGACCCTGACGGGGCAAATCAAATGCACCGATGCCGGGCGCTGGACGGTCCAGCGCGAGTTCAACCGCCGCATGAAGAAGCGCTTTCAGGAGCTAGACATCCAGCTCGGCGAGGAGTGACGGCCGGCGCCTTGCTGCCGCGGCCGACGCGTCCCGAACGCGATCACCGAACCGGGGAGTCAATCACGTTTATTCGCGCCGTTTCGGTTATGGTGCATTGGAGCCTGACAGCCGTTCCACGAGCAGGCTGAAACTGACGTCTGGTTTGCGCACGTAGGTCAGTGCAGCAAAGCTAAGGGCCGGCACCAGGGGCGGCCGAGGCTGTGGGAGTGGTGCGACCGCGGCGAAATCTCGTCTCAGCCGGCGAGTTCCCGGCGGACCAGGGCGGCACCTTCGGCCATGGCCTTCAGCTTGCCGAAGGCGCGGTCGCGCGGCAGGTATTTCATGCCGCAATCGGGGGCGGCGACGAGGCGCTCGGGTGCGACATAGTCGAGGCCGGCGCGCAGCCGGGCGGCGACCTCCTCGGCGGTCTCGACCGCGGGATCGTTCAGGTCGAGGACGCCGAGCAGGATCGTCTTCCCCGACAAATCCTTGAGCACGCCGAGATCGAGCCGCGGCTGCGCCGCCTCGATCGAGATTTGTCCGGCGATCGTGTCGGCGAGCTGCGGCAGGAAGGTGTAGCCGCTCGGCTTTTCCTTCACGACGCGGGCGTAGCCGAAGCAGAGATGCACGATCGTGACCCCGGCAATGCCGTCGAGAGCGCGGTTGATCGCGCGAATGCCGAACCGCGCCGCCTTGTCGGGCGCGGTGCGCACCCAGGGCTCGTCGAGCTGCACCGCATCGACGCCGGTTGCCTTGAGATCGCGCAATTCCTCGTTGACCGCCGCGGCATAGTCCATCGCCATCTCCTCCTCCTCGGCGTAGAAGGCGTTCTCGGCCTGCTGCGACAGCGTGAACGGGCCGGGCAGGGTGATCTTTGTGGCGCGGTCGGTATTGGCGACGAGGAACTCGGCGTCGCGCCGCTCGACCGCCGCGCGGCGTCGGATCTTGCCGGTGACGCGCGGCACCGGCATGCGGCGCCCGCGCTGCGCGACCTCGCCCGGATGCTCGCAATCGATGCCGTCGAGGGCGAGCGCGAAGCGGTTCGAATAGCTCTCGCGGCGCATCTCGCCGTCGCTGACGATGTCGATGCCGCCGCGCTCCATGTCGCGGATTGCGAGCCGGGTCGCATCGTCCTGCGCCTCTTCGAGCAGCGCTTCGGGAACGCGCCATATCTCGTGCGCATGGGTGCGCGGCACGCCCCGCGCGAGCAGACCGTCGCGGTCGACCAGCCAGTGCGGCTGCGGGTAGCTGCCGACCACCGTGGTCGGGATCAGATGGCTCGGGTAGGGCATCGGCGCACTCCTTCCTCCTGTCGCGGCGCCGGCGCCTAGCGGCTCAATTGCCGGGAAGCTGCTGCGCCTCGGGAAAGAACACATCCTTCCAGGAATTCGGGCGGATCTTGATCAGCCCGGTGTCGTACATAAAATCCGCATATTGCATGATCTTCATCGGGGTCGTGCCGAACTTCAGGTCCGGGCTTTGCAGAGTGGCGGCGATTTCATCGGCCGAGAAACCGCCCGGCTCCTGGTCGAGGAATACCTTGGCGGCGGCCGGCTTGTCCGCCTCGATCAGCGCGATTGCCTCGTTCAGCGCGGCCAGCACCGCGGCATAGGCCTTCGGGTTGTCCTCCCGGAACCGGGCGGTCGTCGACAGCATCGTGAAGGTCGCCGGCCCGCCGAGCAGCTCATCGGTGTTGGTGATCGTGTGGATCGCCGGGTCCTTGATCTCGCGCTGGTAGAAGGGCGGCGACGACCAGTCGGCAGTGATCAGATCGTTGCCGGTCAGCATCGCAATCGTCGCGTCGGGGTGGCTCATCGGCACGCTCATCGCCTCGAACCGATAGGTTTCGGCCGGTCCGAATTTTTGCCGCGCGTAGATCTGCATGCAGATCGAGACGATCGACACCCGCGGGGCGGTCACCGCGATCCGGTCCGTCGGCTTGAAATCGGCGAGCGATTTGAGCCGTTCCTGCCGTGTCGTCAGATAGGTTGGCAGCGCCGTCATCGCGGCGACGCTCCTGACGCGCAGCGATGTCGTCGTGCGCGACCATAGCGTCAAAAATCCCGGCGGCCCGGCGGCGATGAAATCCGCCGCGCCGGACAGCAGCGCGTCGTTGACGGCGGTCGGCCCGCCGACCTTGATCCACTGCGCGCGCAGCCCGTCGAGGCCGAGGGCGCGCCCATGCTTCTCGATCAGCCCGCCGGCCTGCATGACGTAAAGCGGCAGGAACCCGAAGCCGCCCGCGCCGAGCGGAATGCGAACCTCGGCCACCTCGGCATGAGCCGCCGAGAGGGCCGCGAACGCTGACAGCCAGAGGGCGAGCAGCAAGGACCTCATCCGCGGGTTTGCGAGCATGGTCATGTTCGTTCGAGGCACCCCGGAATTGCGCGCGGCCGCCGCAGAAGACGGCGGGCGTACGATTGTTTTATCATAAACGCGACCGCCGGTTCCGTCGTACAGCCCTGCCGCCGGCGCCGCGCCCGCAACGGAGAGAGGCGGCAGATGACCGAATTCGTCAAATCCGCCTGCCCGCACGATTGCCCCAGCGCCTGCGCGCTCGAAGTCGAGCGGCTGTCGCCGACCCGCATCGGGCGGGTGCGCGGCAGCGCCGACAATCCCTACACGGCCGGGGTCGTCTGCGCCAAGGTCGGCCGCTATGCGGAACGGGTGCATCATCCGGCGCGGCTGTCCCGTCCGATGCGTCGTATCGGCGAGAAGGGGGCCGGCGACTTCGCGCCGATCTCCTGGGAGGAGGCGCTCGACGAGATCGCCGAGAATTTCACGCTGACGACGCAGCGCGCCGGCTCCGAAGCGGTGTGGCCGTACCACTCGGGCGGCAATATGGGGATCGTCAACCGCTGGGGGCTCGACCGGCTGCGGCACGCGTTCCGCTACTCGCGGCAGCACACGACGATCTGCGTCACGCCGGCCGAGTCCGGCTGGCGCGCCGGGGTAGGCAAGGTCAAGGGCGTCGATCCGCGGGAGATGGCCGATTCGGAGCTGATCATCGTGTGGGGCGGCAATCCGGTGTCGACCCAGGTCAATGCGATGACGCACATCACCCGCGCCCGCAAGGCGAATGGCGCCAAGTTCGTCGTCATCGACGTCTACCGCACGCCAAGTGTCGAGGCGGCCGATATCGGGATCGTGCTGCGCCCCGGCAGCGATGCGGCGCTGGCGCTCGCGCTGATGCATGTGCTGCTGAAGGAGGGGTATGCCGACCGGGACTACCTGTCGCGGCTGACCGATTTCGGCCCGGAGGTCGAAGCGCATATCGCGGGCTGGACGCCGGAGCGAGCCGCCGCGATCACCGGGTTGGCGGCGGAAGAAATCGTCGCCCTCGCCCGCCTCTATGGCGGCACCAAGCGCAGCTTTCTGCGGATCGGGTTCGGCTTCACCCGGTCGCGCAACGGGTCGGCCAATATGCATGCCGTGACCTGTCTGCCGGCGATCACCGGCGCGTGGCAGTACAAGGGCGGCGGCGCCTTCTTCCTGAACTGGGACAATTGGGGCCTCGACGTGACCTTGGCGCATGGGCTCAACCGGCGCGATCTCGCCACCCGCATTCTCGACCAGTCGCAAATCGGGCCGATCTTGTGCGGCGAGGAGCCGGCGCTGGCGGGCGGGCCGCCGGTCGAGGCGATGATTATGCAGAACGCGAACTCGGCCAATGTGGCGCCGGACAGCCGCGCCGTCCGGCGCGGGTTGAGCCGGCCCGACCTGTTCCTCTGCGTCCACGAGCAGTTCATGACGGCGACCGCGAAATACGCCGACATCCTATTGCCCGCGGCGATGTTTCTCGAGACCGACGATCTCTATTACGGGCTCGGCCACACGTATCTGACCTTCGGCGGCCGCGTGCTCGACCGCCACGCCGAGGCGCGCAGCAACCATGAGGTCGTGTGCGGCCTGGCGCGCCGGCTCGGCTCCAACGATCCGAGCTTCTCGATGTCGGAGTTCGAGCTGATCGATGCGACGTTGCGTGCTTCCGGGCGCGGCACCGCCGCCGAAGCCGCCGAGCGCGGCTGGGTCGACGCGACCGAGCCGTTCGAGGACGCGCATTTCCTCGACGGTTTCCCGAGCAGCGACGGCAAGTTTCATTTCCGCCCGGATTGGGAGGCGGTCGGCCCCTATGGCGCCGGGATGCCGGCCATGCCGGCGTTCCTCACCACCTACGAGCAGGAGAGCGACGAGCTGCCGTTCCGCCTGGTAGCCCCGCCGGCGCGGTCTTTCCTCAATACGACCTTCACGGAGACACAGAGTTCGCGCGCCCGCGAGAAGGTGCCGCGGGCGCTGATCCACAGCCTCGATGCGAGCCGGCTCGGCATAGCGGCAGGGCAGCGGATCCGGCTCGGCAACACCCGCGGCGAGGTGACGCTGGCCGCCGTACCGCTCGACACGGCGCAGCCCGGCGTCATCATCGTCGAAGGCATCTGGCCGAACGCCGATTTCGCGGGCGGGCTCGGCATCAACCAGCTGATCGGGGCTGATCCGGTGCCGCCCAATGGCGGCTGTGCCTTCCACGACACCGCCGTCTGGGCGCGGCCGGTCTGAACCGCGGCCGCCCCGGCGATTTGCCTTTCGCAGGCGGTGCGGCTACTAATCCGGTCGATTTGGCTTGATTCTTGAAAAGGACGGCATGCGCCAAGAGGTCGTCGCGCGTCTCGTTGACGCGATGAGCGAGACGGGTTTGGACGCGGTGGTTACCAGCTCGCCCGAGAATTTCGCGTATGTCACCGGGTTTCTGTCGCCGACCCAGGCATCGATGCGCTGGCGCCATGCGATGGCGCTGGTCAGGCGGGACGGCTCCGCCGCGCTGCTCGTCGTCGATATGGAGGCGAGCACGATCGAGGCGCGGGCGCCGGGCACCGAGATCGCGGTCTGGCGCGAATTCCGCTACGAAGCCGTCCCCGTCCTGGCGCAGCTCTTGCAGCGGCACGGGCTCGGAGACGGGCGGATCGGCGTCGAAATGGATTACCTGCCCGCGGCCGACTTCTTGGAACTTCGAGAGCATTTGCCGAAGGCGCAATTCTCCCCCGTTCAGGCCATGTTGGCGCGGCTGCGGCAGGTGAAGACGGCGGGGGAGATCGCGATCCTGCGCAAGCTGTCGCGGATCGCCGATCAGGGGATCGCCGACGCCTATGCTGCGGTCGGCCCCGGCATGACCGAGATGGATCTGGCCGGCGTCCTCGGCCGCCGCATGTACGAACTCGGCGCCGATCATTTCAAGATCATGATCGTCGCGACCGGCGAACGCAGCGTCTTTCCCAATGTCGGGCCGAGCGAGCGCGTGCTGCAGCGTGGCGATGTGTGCAGGGTCGAGATCTTTCCGAACCTCGACGGCTATCACGCAGGCGTCTGCCGCACCGCGGTGATCGAAACGCCGCCGCCCGAAGCGGAGCGCATCTGGGCCAATCTGGTTGCCTGCAAATACATGCTGCTCGACGCGATCAAGCCGGGCGCGGGTAGCCGCGACATCTACGACCTCTATCTGGACAAGATCGGCGAGCTCGGACTGCCGCCGATCTCCTTCATCGGTCACGGCATCGGGCTTCACCTGCACGAGGACCCTTATCTCGGCCCCACAGCGAGCCAACCGCTCGAACCGGGTATGGTGCTCGGCATCGAGCCGCTGATCTATCAGACGGGGTTCGGCTTCGGCATGCAGAACAAGGACATGATCCTGGTGACCGAAACCGGCTGCGAGCTGCTTTCCGACTATACCGACACCGACCGGCTGATCCGGGTGGCCTGAGAGGCGATGCCGGCTCCAGAGATTCGCATCGACAATCTCGCGCTTGGATACCGGACGAGCGGCGGTCCCGTTACCGCCATCGAGAATGTCTCGCTCGACATCGCGCCGCGTTCTTTCGTCAGCATTGTCGGCCCGTCGGGATGCGGCAAGACCACGCTCCTCAAGGTGCTGTCGGGTGTGCTGAAGCCGACCAGCGGCCGCGTCACGCTCGACGGCACGCCGATCGAGCGGGCCAGCCTGTCGGGCCAGATCGGATATGTCTTTCAGAAGCCGCTGCTGCTGCCCTGGCGCACCGCCATCCAGAACGTCTTGCTGACGACCGAGATCGCGCGCAAGGACCTCGCGCTGAGTGCGCGGGTAGCCGAGGCGCGGCGATGGCTTGCCCTGACCGGCCTTGAAGGCTTCGAGGACCGCCTGCCGCACGAACTCTCGGGTGGCATGCAGCAGCGCGTGTCCTTGTCGCGCGCCTTGGCGCTGCATCCGTCGATCCTGCTGATGGACGAGCCGTTCGCGGCTCTCGACGAGATCACCCGTGAGGCGATGCAGGAACAGCTGCTGCGGCTGTGGAGCCTGACAGAGAGCACCGTCGTCTTCGTCACACACAGCATCAGCGAGGCCGTGCTGTTGTCGGAAACCGTGATCGTGATGAGCGCGCGCCCGGGCCGGGTCGATGCGGTCATCGAGATTCCGTTTCCGCGGCCGCGCGACGAGGCATTGCGCGGCAGCCCGGCCTTCACCGAACTGGTACAGCAGATCCGCGTGAAATTGCGGCACAGCCAGAACGGGGCGGGAGGACCGGCTTGATGGGCCGTTTCTTCGCCCGCACCGTCGGGCAGGTCGCGGTGTTTCTCGCCTTCTTCGCGATCTGGGAAGTCGCGGTCGATGCGTTGCGCATCAAACCGGTGATATTGCCGGCTCCGAGCCTGATCTTCATGACGATCGTCAAACACTGGTCGTATCTGGCCATCAATTCCTGGCCGACCCTGCTCGCGGTCGGCGGCGGCTTCCTGGTCGCCGCGGCGCTCGGCTTCGCGATCGCGGTCGGCATCGCCTATTCGCGCTGGATCAGCGACCTGACCTACCCGTTCCTGGTGGCGGCGCAGGTATTGCCGAAGGTGGCGCTGGCACCGCTGTTCCTGATCTGGTTCGGCTTTGGCCTGACCCCGAAAGTTGTCATCGCCGCACTGATCGCCTTCTTTCCGATCGTCATCAACACGGCGCGCGGCCTCGTTTCGGTCGAGCAGGAGCTGGTCCAGTACATGAATTCGCTCGGCGCGAGCTGGCGCGAAATCTTCTTCAAGATCAGCCTTCCCTGGGCCTTGCCGTACATTTTCGCCTCGTTCCGCATCGCCATCACCCTGGCGGTGGTCGGCGCGGTGGTCGGGGAGTTCATCTCGTCGGATTCCGGTCTCGGCTATGTCATCAGCTACGCCAACGCCTCGCTCGACACCGACGTCATGTTCGCCGGGATTTTCGTGCTGAGCGCGCTCGGCGTGGCGTTGTTTCTCCTCGTCGTGCTGGCCGAGCGCCTCGCGCTCTCCTGGCAGGCGGCCGTCGAGGCGGCGCCGGAGACGCTGTAGCGATGCGACGGAAGCGGTGATGCGATGCCAAAATCGGGGAGAGCGACTTTGATGTTTTGCCGCCTGTTACTCGCGATCGCCCTCCTGGGCGCGATCGGCGCCGCCGCACACGCCAACGACAAGGTGACGCTCCGCCTCGATTGGGTCTACGGCTCCGAGCACGCGCCGATCTTCCTCGCCCGCGACAAAGGGTTCTTCACCAAAGAGGGGATCGATGTCGATATCCTGGCCGGCGAAGGCTCGACCGTCACGGTGAAGCTGGTCGGCAACGGCACCGCCGATTTTGGCTATGCCGCGGCCGATCAGGCGCTGATGGCCTATGCCAAGGGCTTGCCGGTCGTGACCACGGCGGTGATCCTGCAGAAGAACCCTTCCTCGATCATCTTCCCCACCGCATCGGGCATCAAGACGCTGACCGATCTCTACGGCAAGACGCTCGGGGTGTTGTTCCTCAGCGTCGGCGAGAAGCAGTGGCGCTATGTCGCCCGCTACAATCATATCGACACCTCCAAGATTCACGAAGTGGCGCTCGACCGGAACATCACCCAGATGATCGAGGCGGGGAAGGTCGATGCCAGCCTGGCTTTCTTCTTCAATGACGGGATAAAGATCGAATCCGACGGCACGCCGATGAGCTGGATTCTGTTTTCGGATATCGGTCTGCCGATCTATTCGACCTCGCTGATCACCAGCGAAGACATGATCCAACAGAAGCCCGATCTGGTGCGTCGCTTCACCCATGCCTTCGTCGAGGGGTGGAGCTACTCGCTCGCCCATCCGGACGAGGCGCTCGCCGCGTTCCTGAAGGACAATCCGACGGTCGATCCGAAATACTCGGCCCTCAAACTGCCCGAGGTGCTGAAGCTGACCCAGACCGACGACACCGCCAAGAACGGCATCGGCCATTCCGCGCCGGAAGAGTGGGAGGCGATGCAGAAGGCACTGATCGAGATGAAGATCATGGAGACGCCGATCGATGTGGCCAAGGTCTTCACCAACGACTTTCTGAAATGAGCGGACGACCGGTCAATACCGTCGCCATCCTCGGGGCGGGCCACGGCGGCTGCGCTGCGGCGGCCGATCTCACACGCCGCGGCTTCGCGGTAAAGCTGCATGCGCGCAATTCCGAGCGCCTCGCGCCGTTGCGCGCGGCCGGCGGGGTCGAGGTGCGCGGCGTGCAGCAGGGCTTTGTCGCGCTGCCGGCCGCCGCGATGACCACCCGCATCGAGGAGGCGATCGACGGGGCCGACCTCGTGATGCTGGTGGTGCCGTCGGTGGCGCACGAGCACTATGCCCGCGCGCTGGCGCCGCTGCTGACGCCCGATGTGCCGGTCTACCTCAATCCCGGACACACCGGCGGGGGGCTGCATTTTGTCCGCGAATTGCGGAAGGCCGGCTACGCTCGCCCCGTGCAGACCTGCGAGACGGTGTCGCTGACCTATGTCTGCCGGATGGAGGGACCGGCCGTCGTCAACATCTACAGCTACACGACGCAGCTCGCCTTTGCCGCCTTTCCGGGCAAGCACGCCGCCCGGCTGTTCGAGCTGGTGAAGCCGGTTTTCCCCGAGATCAGGCTGGCCTCGAGCGTGCTCGAAACGGCGCTGACCAACCTCAACGCCGTCTTCCACCCGCCCGGCATGCTGATGAACACCGGCTGGATCGAGCATACCCGCGGGGACTTCCTGTTCTACCGCGAGGGAATTACGGAAGGGGTCGGACGCGCGACCGCGGCCGTCGATGCCGAGCGGATGGCGATCGCCCGCGCGCTGGGCCTGCCAGTGCGAAGCTTCCTCGAAGCCTTCTACCAGGCCGGGCTGACCACCCGCGACGCCTTCGAGAGCGGTTCGATCGCGCGCGCCTGCCGCGACAGCGAGCCAAACTGGACGATCAAATCGCCGCCGTCGCTGTCGCACCGCTACATCGACGAGGATGTCGGCTTCGGCCTCGTGCCGATCGCCGCGCTCGGCCAACTCGCGGGCGCCGAGACGCCGACCATCGACGCCCTGATCCAGCTCGCGCAGGCCGCTACCGGGATCGACTTTCGCGCGAGCGGCCTGACGCTCGACAAAATGGGGCTGGCCGGGCGCGGGCGCGACGCTGTCGCGGCCTTCCTCGAAAACGGCGAGTGACGGGGAGGGCACGGGTATGACGCTGCGCATTGGGATCAGCTTCGACGGCTTCATCCCGTTCGACGCCGCGATCGAGATCGCGAAGGAGGCGGCGGCCGCCGGCATCGCCGATCTGTGGATGGCCGACCATCTCGGCTATCGCGAGGCGATCCTGTCCTGTCTCGGGCTCGCCTCGGCGGTACCGCGCGCGCGGGTCGTGCCGACCGCGATCAGCCCCTATCTGCGTCACCCGACGCCGACCGCGATGCAGATGGCAACGCTGGCCGAAGCGGCGCCGGGCCGGGTCGCGCTGGCGGTCGGGATCGGCAACCCGTTGTTCCTCGGCGAGTCCGGGGAGAGCGCCGACAAGCCGGTCCGGGTCGTGCGCGAATTCGTCGAGGCGTTGCGGGCCTTGTGGTCGGGCGAGCCCGTGACCCAGGACGCGATGAGGTTCCGCCTCCGCGGCGCCCGTATGATGTTCCGCCCGTCCGCGCCGATCCCGATCTATCTGGCGCCGATGCGCGCCCAGATGCTGCGCCTATCGGGCCGTATCGCCGACGGGGTCGTGCTGTCCGCCGGCATCTCCCCCGCCTATGCCCGCCATTCGCTGGCTCTCGCCGCCGAAGGCGCGGCGGCGGCCGGCCGCGACGGCGGCGCGCTCGCGACCGCGGGCTATATTTTCGTCGCGGCCTCGCCCGAACGCGGCCGGGCGTTCGAGGCGGTGCGCCGCAAGCTCGCTTTCGTGCTGCGCAACCGTTTCCTGGACGAAAACATCGCGATGTCCGGAATTCCGGTCGACCAGGAGGCGATCATCGCGGCGATCTCGCGGCGCGACCTCGACGGCGCGACCGCGCTGGTGCCGGACGAGGCGGTCGAGGCGTTCGGGGCTGCCGGCAATCTGCGCGAGTGTTGCGACCGGCTGCAGGCCTTTGTCGATGCCGGGGTGAAGGAGCTGGTGCTGTTGCTGTGCGGCGAGCCGCAAGACCGGCAGTCCGGTTTCGCGATTGTGCGCGAGCTTATGGGATGAGCGCGGGCGTGTTGCTGCAGGCGAGCCGGGGCGCGATCAGACGGGAAAGGAGTGTGAGGTCATGACCACCGAACATCAGGTGCTGCGCAAGCTGCGCGGCATGATGCAGGCGCAGGGATGCGACGCGCTCGTCGCGTTTTCGCCGGACAATGTGACCTATACGGCGGGCTTTCTGGTGCCGAGCCACGCCACCAACCGCTTTCGCCGCACGATCACGATCCTCGCGGGCGACAGCTTTGCGGCGCAGATCGTCGTCACGGTCGAGGAAAAGCTGGCGCGAGAGCGCTCGCGTTTTACCGACATCCGGCCGTACGGGCAGTTCGACCAGGACCCGGCCGATCTGCTCGCGGCGGCACTGACGGAAGCGGGCGTTGCCGACGGCCGCATCGGCATCGAACTCGACTATATGCCCGCGAAAGATTACCTGCGGCTCGCGACGCTGCTGCCGCGCGCCCGTTTCGAGGAATGCCGGGACCTCTACTTCAAGGCCCGCATGATCAAGACCGATGAGGAGGTCGCAACCCTGCGGCGGGTCGGCGAGCTGACCGACCGCGTGATCGGCGAGGTCCTGGCCGAGACCAGGCCGGGCATGAGCGAGCTCGATCTCGGCCGCATGACGGTGGATCGCATGGTGGCGGGCGGTTCCGCCGAGCTCAAATACCAGATCGGCTCCGGGCCGCGCAGCGGCATCACCAATTGCGGCACGAGCGGGCGCAAGATCGAACCGGGCGACGTGATCCGCATCGAAATCCTGGGCAACATCGACAACTACCGCTCCAACGTGACGCGGACGGCCGTGGTGGGCCCGCCGACCGAGGAGCAGAAGCGCATCTGGCGAACGATGATCGCGGCGCGCGACCGCTGCAAGGAGATGCTGCGGCCCGGCACGCGGGTGGCCGAGCTCTACCAAAGCTATGTCGACTCCTGCCGGGCGGGCGGTATCGAGCCGACCCTGCAGTTTCTCGGGCACGGCATCGGGCAGACGATCCACGAGGAGCCGTATCTGACCACCAGCCGCGACATCGTGTTCGAGCCGAACATCACCTTCACGATGGAGCCGCTCTACATGATGCCGGGGCGCATGGGTTTTCATGTCGAGGACATGTATGTGATCACCCCCGGCGGCTTCTCGCCGATCACCGGCGACATCACGCCGAACGACACGCTGATCGAAATCGGCTGAGGGCGCGGGGATGAGCCTGTCGAGCACGAAAATCCGCGGCGGCGAGGTCTTCCTCGTCGCGCTGCCGGTCCGCCGGCCGCATCTTTGGGTCGGGCTGACGACCCCGATCGGTCACGGCTACATCGTCCTGCGCCTCGATCTCGAATGCGGCGTTTCCGGCTGGGGGGAGGCGCAGCCGATCGGCACCTGGGGCGGCGATCACGGCAGCAAATACGGCGAGCCGCCGGCGATCGCGGCGGTGGCATTGCGCGAGGTCCTGTTGCCGGCGATCGCGGGTCACGACGCAACGCAACTCGACCGATTGCACGAGCGCATGAACGGGGCATTGCGCGGACATCCCTATGCCAAAGCGGCGATCGATGTCGCCGCGCTCGATGCCGCCGGCCATGTCCATGGCCTGCCGGTCTACCAGCTGCTCGGCGGCAAGTATCGCGACCGCGTCGAGGTCGCGCATAGCATCGGCTTGATGGAACCCGAACCGGCGGCGCGAGAGGCCGCCGAGGTCGTCGCCGAAGGTGTCAAGACGATCAAGATCAAGATCGGGGTCGAGGCGGCCCGCGACATTCGCGTCGTCGGCGAGGTGCGCAACGCGGTCGGCCCGGCGGCGCGCATCCGAGTCGACGCCAACCAGGGCTATCGCACTTGGCGCGAGGCGGTCGCGGTCATCGAGGCGCTGGAAAAATTCGACATCTGGTACGCCGAGCAGCCGGTCGAGGGGCTGCGCGAGATGGCCGCCGTCAGCGCCCGCAGCCGGGTCCCGATCATGGCCGACGAAAGCGCCTGGAACGAGCACGACGTGCTCGAAATCCTCCGCCTCGATGCGGCGCAGATGCTGTCCGTCTATTACACAAAGCCGGGCGGCCCGTCCCGTGCCAAGCGGCTGCTCGCGGTGGCGGGCGCCGGCGGGCTGCCCTGCGACGTGAACGGCTCGGCCGAGATGGGCATCGGCAACGCGGCCAATCTACACCTCGCGGCCTCCTCGCCGGAGATTTCATTGCCGGGAACGATTCCGATCACCTCGACCGCCGAGCACACCGTCACCCAGGTGGCCTCGCACAAATATCTCGACGATCTGATCAAGGAGCCGTTCGGCTACGCCGATGGCTGCCTCTGCGTTCCGGACGGGCCGGGACTCGGCATTGAGGTCGACGAGGAGAAGGTCCGCAAATATCGGATCGGATGAGCGCGCTTCCCGAGATCGCCACGGTCGCCGTCATCGGCGCCGGCAATGGCGGCTGCGCCGCGGCGGTCGATCTGACGCAGCGCGGCTTCGAGGTGCGGCTGTGGGGTCGCAGCGCCGCGACGATAGAGCCGCTGATCGCGGCCGACCGGATCGAGCATGAGGGCATTCTCGGCGAGGGTGCGACCGCGCCGGCGCTGATGACGGCCGATCTCGCGCGCGCCCTCGACGGCGCCGATCTGGTCCTCATTCTCGGCCCGACGCACGCTCATGAGGAGATCGCTGGCGCCCTCGCGCCCTATCTGACCTCGCAACAAATCGTGATGGCGGCGCCCGGCCACACGCTGCTGCTGATCCCCGATACGATCCGGCGCCTCGGCGGTCGGTTCGCGGCCTACTGCGATGCGACGACGCTCCCCTATATCTGCCGCAAGCTGACCCCGATCCGGGTGCGGGTCAGCCGGGCGGCGCGGGTGCTGCTGTTCGCCGCCTTCCCGGGCGAGATCGCGGCGGAGGCGGCGGCGCGGATCGGGCCGGTCCTGCCGGCCATCGCCCCGACCCCATCGCTGTTGCACACGGTCTTCCCCTACACCAACGCCATCCATCATCCGGCGGCGCTGCTGCTCAATGTCGGGCGGGTCGAATCGACCGCCGGCGATTACTGTCATTATTTCGACGGCATCACGCCGGCGGTCGGGCGGCTGATCGACGCGCTCGACGCCGAGCGGATCGCGGTCGCGGCCGGGTTCGGAATCGCGACCGAGCCGCTGCCGGATTATTTCTTCCGCATCGGGTATACCTCGGCCGAGGGCCGGGCCGGCGGCGCGCATGGCGTCTTTCATCACAGCGAGCCCAACCGGTGGATCAAGGCGCCGGCCACGATCGATCACCGTTTTTTCAACGAGGATGTCCCGTTCGGGCTGGTCGCGCTGTCGGAACTCGGGCGCCTCGCCGGGGTCGCGACCGGTATCGTCGACGCGGTCATAGCGGTCGCGAGCGCGGTTGCCGGGCGCAGCTTCCGCGCCGAAGGGCTGACATTGCAGCGCATGGGTATCGCCGGGCTTTCTCCCGAGCAGCTCGTGGCGCTGCTGCGCTCGGGAAATCGAGGCGATGCGGAATGAGTTCCGGCGTGCGACAACCGCTTGGCGGGCCCGCCGCCCGTTCTTCCGGCGGCGTGGGCGCGCCCGGCGGGTGAAAGGCTTGCGGAATTTTGCCGTTCTGCTTACCTACTGCGCGTCGACCCGTTTGCGTTCGGCCTCGCTGCCTGCGTTCCCCGCGACCGTCGGACCGCGTCCCCCGATCCAACCGAGATGCGATGCGCCGTGCATCCGCGCGGCGCCCTGACTTGCTACGTGGAGTTACCGATAATGGCGACCGGTACGGTCAAATGGTTCAATGCGCAAAAAGGATATGGGTTCATCCAGCCTGAGACGGGCGGGCCGGATGTATTCGTGCACATCTCGGCGGTCGAGCGGGCCGGGATGGACAATCTGCGGGAGGGGCAGCGGCTCAGCTACGACCTGGAACAGGGGCAGCGCGGCCGGGTTTCGGCCGTCAAGCTGAAAGCGGTCTGAGTGCCAGGCGCCGGCGCGAGCCGCCGGCCCGCAAACCCGTTCCCGTCGGGATGATCGGAACGCGCGACAGTCATGACCGAGACCGGCTCCGCATTGGACCGAATTGACCGTCGACGAACTGACCTTTAACCGAACTGACCTTAGACTCCGGGGGGCGTTCCGCGCCTCCCTTCCTCTCTCCGGGAGAACTACTTGGCCAAAGAAGACCTGATCGAATTCGAAGGGACCGTGCTCGAGTTGCTGCCCGATGCGCGGTTCCGCGTGAAGCTCGATAACGGGCACGAGACCTTGGCCTATTCTTCCGGAAAGATGAAAAAGAACCGCATCCGCATCCTGGCGGGGGACCGGGTCACGGTCGAGATGACCCCCTACGATCTAACGAAGGGTCGCATCAACTTCCGCCACAAGGACGAGCGCGCCGCCCCGCCGATGGGCGCGCGGCCGCAATTCCGCCGGCGCTGAAGCGGTTACGGGCGCATAAACCCGTTGCGGGAATGGCGTTTGACTTTTGCGACACCGCACCCAATTTGAGGGGCAGGGCGAGAGCCCCCCGGGCGAACCGCCCGTAATTCTTTTGCAAGGCTACCTCTTCTCAATGGGCTTTTCCGAACTTGGACTGTCCCCTGAAGTTCTTCAGGCCGTTTCCGACTCCGGTTACACCGCCCCGACCCCGATCCAGCAGCAGGCCATCCCCGTCGTTAAAAGCGGCCGGGACGTTCTTGGCTGTGCGCAGACCGGCACGGGCAAAACGGCGAGCTTCGCGCTGCCGATGATCGACAAGCTTGCGGCCGGTCGGGCGCGGGCCCGCATGCCGCGCTCTTTAATCCTCGAACCGACGCGCGAGCTGGCGACCCAGGTCGCCGCTTCGTTCGACCTTTACGGAAAATACAATCGGCTGACGACGGCCTTGTTGATCGGGGGCGAAAGCTTCGTCGACCAGGAGCGCAAGCTCGATCGCGGCGTCGATGTGCTGATCGCGACGCCGGGCCGCCTCATCGATCTGTTCGAGCGCGGCAAGATCCTGCTCTCGGATGTCCGCATCCTCGTCATCGATGAGGCCGACCGCATGCTCGACATGGGCTTCATCCCGGATGTCGAGCGCATCGTCGGGCTGCTGCCGAAGAGCCGGCAGACCCTGTTCTTTTCGGCGACAATGCCCCCCGAGATCCGCAAACTGGCCGATGCCTTCCTGAATCAGCCCGCCGAGGTCTCCGTCGCGCCGCCCGCCTCGCCCGCGGCGACCGTCATGCAATCCATCATCGTGATCGAGCCCGAGGGCAAGCGCGAAGCGTTGCGCCGGCTGATCCGCAGCGAGGACGTGAAGAACGCGCTGATTTTCTGCAACCGCAAGCGCGATGTCGACATCCTCAACCGCTCGCTGAGCCAGCACGGCTTTGACGCCGCGGCGTTGCACGGCGACATGCCGCAGGCGAAACGCACCGAGACGCTGGAGCGTTTCAAGAAGGGCGAGATCCGGCTGCTGGTCGCGAGCGACGTTGCCGCGCGCGGCCTCGACATCCAGGGTCTGAGCCACGTCTTCAATTTCGACGTGCCGTATCACGCCGAGGATTATGTCCACCGCATCGGGCGGACCGGCCGCGCCGGGCGGCACGGCCGCGCTTTTACGCTGGCGGTACCGGAAGAGGGTAAGGCCGTTGCCGCGGTGGTGAAGCTGATCGGCAACGAGATCCCGCCCGCGACGATCGACGGGATCGCGACCGCGGAGCTCGATTACGAGGGTGACCGCCGTCGCGGCCCGCGCCGCGGCGCTGCCGCACCGCGCCGCGATCGGGCCGGCGCCGAGCCCCGAAGCGAGCGGCCGGCTCGGCGCAGCGAACGTGCCGAACCCCGGCGGGAACCGGCCCGCCGCGAGCGCACCGCAACACGGTCCGAGCGCGCGGCGCCCGAACGCGCCGCGCCCGCGAACGCCGCGACGAACTCGGGCTCGTCGCACTCCACCAATGTCGTCAGCTTCCCTCGTTCCGGCGCCTCGCCCGCCTCGCGCCGGTCGACCACACGAAGCGAGCGCAAGCCGCAGGACGAGCACGCCGTGATCGGCTTCGGCGACCACCTTCCGGCCTTTCTCGCCCGCCCGCCAGTCGCCGCCGGACGCGGCTGACGCCGCGTTCAGGATTCCAGGCACACCTGAAGCCAGCGGTCTGTAAAGGCAGTCGGTGAAGACGATCTTCGTCATGACGAAATGCGAGCTCGGCCAGGCCTACGCCGTGGCCGACGAGGCGGTTGCCCGCCTCGAGCAGGTCTCCGAGGTCTACTCGACCTCCGGGCAATACGATCTGATGATGAAATTCTACCTGGCCGACGACGCCGATATCGGGCACTTCGTCACCGAGCGGGTCCAGACCCTTCCGGGCGTCAAGGACACCTTCACGATCATCGCCTTCAAGGCGTTCTCCCCCGACGCTTCCAGCTGAGCCCTGGATTAACATTCCCGGATAAACCCGCTGCCGCGGCCCGCGCTGTTTGCCCTTGCATTCGCGCCGCCGCGGTGCGATCCCACCCGCAGCTGGCGGGAGCCAATGCGGTGAGAATCGCGATCGACGGCGCGCGGGTCCTGTTGCCGGACGGCGAGATCGCCGAGGTAACGATCACGCTCGCCGAAGGGCTGATCATCGGCGTCGGTCATGCGATTGCCGCGACCCACCGCCTGCATGCGCGCGGGCTGCTGCTGTTGCCCGGCATCGTGGACCTGCATGGCGACGCCTTCGAAAAGCAGCTGATGCCGCGTTCGAGCGTGTACATGCCCGACGAGATCGCGCTGCAGGCGGTCGATCGCCAGCTGCTCGCCAACGGCATCACCACCGCCTTTCACGCGCTCTCGGTGTCGTGGGAACCGGGCCTGCGCAGCCGCGAGACGACCAGGCGGCTGCTCGATGCGCTCGACGCTTTGCGCGTCGACCTCGATTGCGATACGCGGGTGCATCTGCGTTACGAAGCGCTCGCGCTCGACGCGCTCGAAGATGTGATCGACTGGATCGAGGGCGGCCGGGTCGATCTGCTCGCCTTCAACGACCACGCCGAAATCTTGACGCAGCATTTCGAGCAGGGCGGCTCCGGCGGCAGCGTGCTCGCTCGCAGCGGCCTCACCGCCGCGCGCTATCGAGCGCTGCTGAACGAAGTCGAGCGGCGGCGGGATGAGCTGCCGTCGGCGCTGTCGCGGCTTGCCGCCGCAGCGGGCGAGCGCGCCTTGCCGCTCGCCTCGCATGATGACGGCTCGCCCGAACAGCGCCGGCATTATCGCGCTCTCGGCTGTCGGCTTTGCGAATTCCCGGTCGATGTCGCGACAGCCGAGACGGCGGCGGCAGGCGGCGACCGGGTTCTGCTCGGCGCGCCGAATGTGCTGCGCGGCGAAAGCCATGCGCGGCGACTGTCCGCCCGCCAGGCGGTCGGCGACAGGCTCTGCTCGATTCTCGCCTCTGATTATTTCTACCCGGCCATGGTCGCGGCTCCGTTCCGGCTCGCGGCCGAGCGCGTCATCGATTTCGCGTCGGCCTGGCGGCTCGTTTCGGCGAACCCCGCCGCGGCGGCGGCGCTGGACGACCGCGGCGAGATCGCCGTCGGCAAGCGAGCCGATCTCGTCCTGATCGACGATCGGAGGCCCGAATTGCCGCGGCTCGCGGCGACGATCGCGGCCGGCCGCATCGTTCATCTCGCCGAGGCGGCGCTCGCCGCGAGGCTCGAACATTTTCCAGGAAGCGAGCGATGAGTGCGCCAGAGACGGGCTGGGTCAAGGCTGCCGCACGCGGCGATCTCGCGGAAGGCGAGGTGCTCGGTGTCGAGGTCGCCGGGCATGACCTCGCCCTCTACGATATCGATGGCGCGCTGTTCGCGACCGACAATGTCTGCACGCACGCCTATGCGCGGTTGTCCGACGGCTGGCTTGAGGGCGGCGAGATCGAATGCCCGCTGCATGCCGGCCGCTTTGACGTCCGCACCGGCAAGGCCCTGTCCCCGCCGGTCGACGAGGACATTAAGACCTATCCGGTGCGCCTCGTCGGCGACGAGATCCAGGTCAAGCTCGGCTGAGCTGCTTCCGCGTCCGACAAATTGCCGATGCTTCAGCGGTAAACCCGCCGGTACAGCTCGACGATTTCGCCCTCGTTCGGCACGCGCGGATTGTTGGCGGGGGAGCCGGAAGCGAGCGCTTGGGCGGCCATGACAGGCAGCACCTCCTCGTAACGCGAGGCGTCGATGCCCCAGGAGGCAGGCGTCGGAACCTGCAGATCCTCGTTCAGTCGGCGCAATTCGTCGAGCAGCCTGGCGACGGCGGCCTGGCTGCCTTCCTCGGCCTCGGCCACTCCCATCGCCCGCGCGCAATCGGCGTAGCGGTCGAGCGCCGCCGGCGCCGAAAAGGCGGTGATCGCCGGCAACAGCATCGCGTTCGACAGCCCGTGCGGCACGTGAAAGAAGGCGCCGATCGGCCGGCTCATGCCATGCACGAGGCAGACGCTGGAATTGGAGAACGCCATCCCGGCGGTGGTGGCGCCGAGCATCATCGCCTCGCGCGCGGCATGGTTGCCGGGCTCGGCGCAGGCGGTGCGGATGTTGCGCGCGATCAAGCCCATTGCCTCTCGCGCGAGGCCGTCGGCGTAGGGGTTGGCGCGACGGCTGACATAGGCCTCGATGGCGTGGGTCAGGCTGTCGAGCCCAGTATCGGCGGTCAGCCGCAATGGCATCGACAAGGTCAGCTCGTAATCGACGACGGCGGCGGCGGGGCAGCAGGCGAGGCCGGCAATCAGCATCTTTTCATCGGTTTCGGTATCGGTGATGACGGTAAAGCGGGTCACCTCGGATCCCGTCCCGGCGGTGGTCGGAACGGCGACGACCGGCGGCCCCATGCGCGGGATTTCGGCCGGCACCTTGTAATCCCGCATCTGTCCGCCATTGGCCGCAAGCACCGATATCGCCTTGGCGGTGTCGATCGGGCTGCCGCCGCCGATCGCGACGAGGCTGTCGAAGTCGCCCTCGGCAAACCGCGCGACCCCGGCCGCAATCACCGCCGTCGTCGGATCGGACACCGTGTCGGCGAACGGCGACCACGGAATGCCGGCGCTGTCGAGGCGGCCGGTGGAGCGGTCGAGCAGCCCGCTCGCTTCGATGAACCGGTCGGTGACGATCAGCGGCCGCGCCAGGCCCAGCCGGCCGAGCAGGCCCGGCAATTCGGCCACGGCGCCGCCGCCGATTGCCATCAGGCGCGGCGCGGTGATGATGGCAGCCATTCGCGCCTCCTCCTTCCGCACGATCGCCGCGATAATGTCAGCCGCGCGCCGGCGCCGCAGCCTCGTTTTGCGAATAGGCGGCGAGGTCGATTCTTTCGAGATAGAACAAGTCGGGGCGCAACTCGGTAAAGCCGCAGCGCAAATAGAGGCTGCGCGCGTCGCGCGTCACCAGCAGCCAGCGCCGCAGCCCTTGCAGGTCGGGGCAGGCGAGAATCGTCTCGACCAGCCAGCCTCCGAGCCCGGCATGGCGCGCCTCGGCGATCACGAACACATCGGCGAGATAGGCGAAGGTCGCTCGATCGGTGACGGCGCGGGCAAAGCCGATCTGCACCCCGTCGCGGTACAGCCCGAACGCCAGCGAATGCTCGATGGCGCGGCACAGCACATCGCGCGGGATGCCGCGCGCCCAATGCGAGCAATTCGCGAGAAAATCGTGGATCAGCGCGAGATCGAGCCGGTTGCGGTCGGTGTCGATTTCATAGAAGGAGCCGCCCGTCTTGCGGGCGGCGATCACGGTGTCGGTCATCGGTATTCCCTGCCGGGGCGCTTGGACGATTGCGGGGCCGCGCAAGCGGGCGGCCGATGCAGCCCCGAGCGGGGCTGCTAGTGCTTTCGTCGTCGCGCGCAGCAGCAGGTCATGGCGGTAAGAGACGCGGATCGGCCGGGCCGAGTCAACCCGGCTTTTTCAGCCGAAAGCGCAAGAGGCCGCCGGGTTCCTCGCTCAATCCGAGCAGTTCGCAGCCGGTGGTGCTGCAGAAATGCGCGAAATCCTGTCGCGCGCCGGGGTCCGTCGCGAGCACCTCGAGGACGGCGCCGGCCGGCAACGGCTTCAGCGCGCGCCGCGCCTTCAGCACCGGCAGCGGGCACAGCAGCCCGGTCGCGTCGAGGGTTGTGTCCGCGCTGCCGGTGTCGTTCATCTTCGGGTCATCGTGGTCGATCCGCTCGCGGTCGCAGCCTAGCACGGATCGGCGCCGCCGCTTCGGCCGTTCATGCTGCGAGCCGAAATGGAGGGATCCGATGCCGGAGCTGCGCATCAGCACCGAAAAGGTTTGCGCTTTTATCGAGGCGGCGCGCGAGCTCGCCGGCAAGGTGCCGTCGACCGCGGGAGATCGCACCACGACGGGCGACGACAGCAAGCTCGTCACGATCGAGGATTACCCGGGCGAGGACGACCGGCGCCAGCAGACGGTCGAGTTCATCGCGGGGCTCAATGTGGAGGAACAGGTCGACCTGTTGGCGCTGATCTATCTCGGGCGAGGCGATTACGACATCGCCGAATGGGACGACGCGCTCGAGGAGGCGCGCGCACGCATCGACGGCCGCGATCCGGACTACATGATCGGCGATGCGGCGCTGCCCGAATATCTCGGGGACGCCCTCAACGCCTTCGACCGGACCTGCGACTGACTCCTGCCGGCGGCAGGAGCAATGCGGGTCGCCTCTGGCCAAAGCCGAAGAGGCGGAAGCGACAAGGGCGATCGGGCTGAGCCGATAAGCGTTCGGCGATCTCAGCGAGATCTTACTCGGCGGCGGCCCGAACCGTGGCGGTCCAGGACGGCGATTTGAGCACTGGCAGCACCTCCTTGGCGAACAGCCTCAGCCCCCGCTCCGCGACCTCGTACGGCGTGCCCCCGAAGCGGAAGGCGACGTTCAGCTCGAAATCCCCGAGCACCTTGCGGCGCTGTTCGAGCCCGCGCAGGATCTTGTCGGGTGTGCCCCAGCTCGCCGCCTGCATGAAGCCGGCGACCGCACCGTCGAGCCCGCCCTTGCGCGCGATCTCCGCCTTCTGCTGATAGGCGTCGTAGCCCTTCACCGTCTTGAAGTGCTCGCCGAGAAATTCGTAGTGGTAGAAATTGCTTTCGACGAATTTCCCCTGATAGCGGCGGGCCTCCTCCTCGGTCTGCGCGAGATCGGTGCCGCACACGCAGAACTCGGTGAGCATGACCTGCGGGGGCTCGGTGCCGTGGTATTGGCGGTGCAGCTGGCGTCCTCGTTCGATGACCGGCACCCGCATCTCCCAGGGCCGGTCGGCAAACATGACCATATGGGCGCCGAGCTTGGCCGCGGAATCGACCGATTCCTCGCTCGAGGCCACGGCGTAGATGCGGCCCTCGAAGGAATGCTGCGGCCGCGGCCGAATCTCGGTGCGCGGCTGCTTGTAGAAGGTGCCGTGCCCCTCGATGAACCCGGTCTTCAGCGCATCGATGATCATCGGGGCCGCCTCGTCGAAACGC
>Ga0213875_10000870_pt1 | contig 22272 bp, 24 predicted proteins | sample BarmaccomBMRX_R8_FD_160105 | JGI IMG/M metagenome (GOLD analysis project Ga0213875, IMG submission 160105) | Root-associated microbial communities from Barbacenia macrantha in rupestrian grasslands, the National Park of Serra do Cipo, Brazil - RX_R8 | ecosystem: Host-associated > Plants > Roots... | reverse complement strand
GGCTGCTCGGGCCGCTGTTGGTCGCGACCTCGCTGGCCGTCCTGGGCACCGGCGTGATGCTGGCCGTCACCGGGGCCGGCCCCGGGCAACTGGCTGTTCTTGCACAAGGCATCGTTCATCGTGTGGCTCGGCGTCATGGCCATCCACGTCCTGGCCCACCTCGGGCGGCTGCCCCGCATCCTGCTCGGCTCCGGCGATCAGTCGGCCTTCCAGCTGCCCGGCGGCGTCGCCCGCTGGCTCACGGTAGCCGTGTCGCTGGCTGGCGGCCTCATCATCGCCCTGCTGGCGGTTCATCTGGCCGGGCCCTGGGAAGCCGTACGGGCCGGGCATGCGGTCAAGGTCAACCATTCAGGGGGGTTCGGGCAGTGAGCAGCGAGGACGACGTACTGCAGGCGGCCGACCCCGGCGAACCGCACGCCGGGGCCAGCGCAGGCAAGCTGAACTGGCTGCGGGCGGGGGTGCTGGGCGCCAACGACGGCATCGTGTCGGTGGCCGGCATCGTGGTCGGGGTGGCCGGGGCGACCAGCTCGCGCGGCCCGGTGTTCACCGCCGGCCTGGCCGGCCTGGTAGCCGGGGCGGTGTCGATGGCGCTGGGCGAGTACGTGTCGGTCTCCAGCCAGCGCGACAGCGAGACCTCGCTGCTGGCTCAGGAGCGCCGCGAGCTGGCCGACCAGCCGGGCCTGGAGCTGGCCGAGCTGGCCGCGCTGTATCAGGCCAAGGGGCTGTCCGAACCGACCGCCCGCCAGGTGGCCAGGGAACTGACCGAGCATGACGCGCTGGCCGCCCACCTCGACGCCGAACTCCACATCGACCCCGAGGACCTGGCCCGCCCGGTCCAGGCGGCCGCCGCCTCGGCCGCGTCGTTCACCTCCGGCGCCCTGCTGCCGCTGCTGGCCATCCTGCTGCCGCCGGTGTCGTGGCGGATACCGGTCACGATCGTCGCGGTCCTGGTCGCGCTGGGCGTCGCCGGAGCGGGCAGCGCCCGGATCGGCGGCAGCAACATCCGCCGGGCGGTCCTCCGCGTCGTCATCGGCGGGGCGATCGGGCTCGCTTTCACCTGGGGCATCGGCCACCTGTTCGGCACCGCCATCGGCTGACCGGCCTCACTATTACGTATGACGTAGTATCGTAGTACGTACTAGCCGGGTCGAGACGGACGGGGTGCCGGGTGACTGACGACGTGGGCCGCTGGTCAGATCCACCGTTGCTGGTGCTGGCCAGCCTGGCCGGTGGCCCCAAACACGGCTACGCCATCACCCAGGACGTGGCCGACCAGGCCGGGGTGCGGCTCGGCCCGGGGACCCTGTACGGAGCGATCCGGCGACTCGAGGACCGGGGGCTCATCGTGGCGCTTCCGCCCGAGCAGCGTCGCAGGCCCTATCAGCTGACTGCCGCTGGGGAACAGGTGCTGGCCGAAACGGCCACGCAACTGCGCCAGGTCGCCGAGCTGAGCCTCAGCCGCCTGGCGGCCCGGGGGCCGGCGTGATGGGGCGCGGACCCGCGGGGCCGGAGGGTACTCCCGCTGGCCAGCGCGACCCACTGGTCATCCGGCTCGTCCTCCACGCCTATCCCCGCGGGTGGCGTGAACGCTACGGCGATGAATTCGCCGCCCTGCTCGTTGACCTGACCGGGTCAGCGACCTTCCGGGGCCGGGTCCGGGTCATGAGCGACGCCGTGCGTGGCGGCCTGACGGCCTGGATCGGCGCCGCGAACGGCCGGGTGCTGCCCGGCCACGGCAAGCGGCCGCTCGCGACCGTCGCCTGTGCCGTCATGGTCTTCGCGGTCGCGATCGCCGGTCTGGCCAAGATGCGCGAGGGCAAGCCGTTCGACTCGGTGACCCGCGCGCACGTCACGGTGGCGGTGGCCCTTGACGTGTTGCGGGCCACCGCTGGCCTGGCCGCCCTCGCCGTGCTGGCCGGGGCGGCGCCACTGGCCTGGGTGGTTTTCCGCCAGATGATCGTCGACCGGCGGCCGGGGCTGCTCGGCCCGCTGACCGCGGGCCTGGCGACGGCTGTGGGCTGGTCCGGCGCCGTCTGGATCACCGCCCGGCTGGCTGGAGCACACCAGGGCACCGGGCCGGACGTCCTGGTTGTGACCGCGCTGGCCGTTTCCGGCGCCGCCGCCGTGGTTATCTGCGCATGGGCGGTCACCACCGTCATCCGCCGGATGCAGCTGCCCGGCCGCCTGTTCCGGGCCGAGATCCCGGCCATGGCCATGCTGAGCCTGAGCATGGCCGCCGTGACGGCCGCCGACGTGGCCTGGGGCCTGGCGGTCCGGTCAGCCGATGCCGGTTTGTTCAACAGCGACAACGGGCTCATCTCGACCCCGCTCGCCCCCAACTGGGCCGGCAGCGCGGTGGTGCTGCTCGCGGTCACGGTGGTCACGTGCACGGCCACCGCCCGGGCGGCTCGGGCGGCCTACGCGCCGGCCGGATCATGAGTTCGCCGCCGGCGCTTTCGCTACGGCTGGTACGCCGCTTCGGGTACCGGCTGTACGCACGCCGGCTACGGCGCCAGCTGACCGGCAGGCCACTCCCCCGCCACGTCGGCATCGTCATGGACGGTAACCGGCGGTGGGCCCGCCAGCGCGGCCTGGCCAGCCCGAGCCTGGGCCACCGGTACGGGGCGGAGCACGCCGTGGACGTACTCGGCTGGTGCCAGCAGATCGGGATCAGCCACGTGACGGTGTTCATGTGCTCCACTGAGAACCTCACCCGCCGCGATCCGGCCGAAGTGGCGTTCCTGATGCAGGTGATCGAGCAGTTCGCGGCCGACCGGCTCAGCCGCATCCCCACCTGGCAGGTTCACGTGGCGGGCGATCTGGATGTCCTGCCCGACGAGACGGCCCGGGCCCTCAAGCAAACCGTTGAGGCCAGCCGCGAGAGTGCCAGCGGCCGGCACCTCACGCTCGCGGTCGGCTACGGCGGCCGTCAGGAGGTCGTCGAGGCCTTCCGCGCGCTGCTGTACGAGCAGGCCGGAGCGGGCGGCACACTGGCCGGCCTGGCTGACCAGCTCACCGCCGACGACGTGGACCGGCACCTCTACACCGCCGGGCAGCCGGATCCGGACCTGGTCATCCGCACCAGCGGCGAACAGCGGCTGTCGAACTTCCTGCTCTGGCAGAGCGCCTACTCCGAGCTGTACTTCTGTGAGGCCTACTGGCCCGCCTTCCGGGAGATCGACTTCCTCCGCGCCCTGCGCAGCTTCGCCGCCCGCCAGCGGCGCTACGGGCACTGAGACGGCCGGTCAGGCCGCGCGGCGGCGGACCAGCCAGATGGCCACGGCGATGAGCAGCACGGACAGGGCGAGCAGCCAGCCGGCCTCGATCCACTGGAAGGTCCAGAACCGGCTGGCGGGCTGGTAGCTGGTCCAGTGCGTGTAGCCGCGCTGGGCGAGCAGTTGCGCTGGGTCCTGATGCGTCCCGTGGCAGGGGCCACCGCAGATCTGCCGGACGGTGTTCGCTATCCCGCTGCCGTGGTCGCCGAATGCGAACCTGCCCCCCTTGGTGTACCACCCGCTGATGGCCCAGGACGAGGCGGGCGGGCTCGCGCTGCTGGTGACCAGCGGGGAGATGTAGCGTTCGCGCAGCCACAGCCCGGTGGCGAAGGCGAGCGCGGCGTAGGCGGCCAGGGTCGTGGCGATCGCGGGGACGGCCCGGCGGATGAGCATCCCGGCCAGCACCCCAATCGCGAAGGCGGCCAGCGTCCAGGCGGCGAACACCATCCCGAGCAGGTCGAAGGTGCGAGCCGAGAACGGGGACACGTAGCCCGCGGCCGCCCACGGCTGGTTGTACCAGGCGAACAGGACGGTGAACGCACCGGCCACGGCGGTCACCGCGACCGCCAGCAGCACCAGCTTGGCCAGCGCCCAGCGCAACCGGCCGATCCCCTGGGTCCAGGTGTACCGGAAGGTTCCGGTCTCCAGCTCCCGGGCCAGTACCGGCGCCCCGATGAACGCCCCGATCAGCGCGGGCACCGCCTGCAGGACGATGCTGACGATGATCGCGCTCTCGCTGTACGGGCCGGTGAAGTTGACGGCGCAGCTGATTGAGGCCGCCGGGTGGCAGTAGGCCGCCTCGGCGTGGTGCATCTGCAGGCCGCTGAGCCACAGGTATACCGCGAACCCGCCCAGGAAGGCGGCCACCCCGGCCAGCGCGACCCGGTGCTGCCGCCAGTTGACCCAGGCCATCCGGCGCCACGGCACCGGCCGCAGGCGCCCGGGGCCGGCCGGGCGGGTGGGCATCGTCTGCGCGGTCATCGGGCCACCCCCGACAGACTCGGGCCGGGCAGGGCCCCGGCTCCGGGCTCACGCAGGTAGGCCAGCGCGAGCTCCTCCATGCCGACCGGATGGGCCTCCCAGCCGGGCGGGACCGGATCATCGGCGGCGACCCGGACCAGCAGGTGGGTCTGGGCGTCGCCGCGCCGGGTGTACACGACCGGCCCGGCCGTGTACCGGTCGGCCTGCGCGGTCGGGCCGGTCAGCAGGCGGTGGCCGGCGAGCAGGTCCTCGACCTCACCGGCGATCTGCACCTGACCCGCCGACAGCAGGACGAGGTAGTCGGCCACCCGCTCCAGCTCGGCCAGCACGTGTGAGGACAGCAGCACCGAGACCCCGTCGTCGGCCACCGCGGTCAGCACGCTGGCCATGAAGTCGTGCCGGGCGATCGGGTCGAGCATCGCCACCGGCTCGTCCAGGATCAGCAGCCGCGGGCGCCGGGCCAGGGCCAAGGTCAGCGCCAGCTGAGCCTGCTGGCCGCCGGACAGCTTGCCCGACTTGCGCTTGAGCGGGATACCGAGCTCGCTGAGCCGGGTCTGCGCGTAGTGCTGGTCGAAGTGGCGGTTGAGGTTGCGGGTCAGGTGCAGCATGTCCGCCACCGACACGTTCCGGTACAGCGGCGTGTCCTGGGCGACGAACGCGATGCCGTCCAGCGCGGCCGGCGACCCGGCGGGCTGGCCGCCCAGCACGCTGACGCGGCCCGCGGACGGTTCGGCCAGGCCGACCGCCAGGTTGAGCAGCGTGGTCTTGCCCGCGCCGTTGGGGCCGACCAGCGCGGCCACGTGCCCGGCCGGGATGGCCAAGGTGCACTCACGCAGCGCCCAGGTGCTGCCGTAGCGCTTGCCCAGGCCGCTGGCCTCGATGATGTTGGTGTTCACGCGACAACCTCCGTTTCGCCGCTGGCGGCGCCACCCCGGCCCCCCTGGCCCGGGCACCGCTCATAAAAATCCCGTAGCGCCCGGGTGACCAGCGCCACGATCCCGTCCTCGTCCAGGCCAGCCGCGTCGGCCGTGGTCAGCCAGCCGAGCAGGGACTTGCGCAGCTCCGCGAGCTCGGGCAGCGCAACCTGACTGAGGGCCGCCTGGATGAAGGTGCCCTGGCCGGGCCGCCCGACCGCCAGCCCCTTGGTCTCCAGGTCCTTGTAGGCCTTGAGCACCGTGTTGGGGTTGATGGCAAGGTTGGCCACCACGTCCCTGACCTTGGGCAGCTGATCACCGGGCTTGAGGTAACCGAGCCGCAGCGCGTGCTCGACCTGCTGCACCAGCTGCAGGTAGGTCGGGACCCCGGAAGCCGGGTCAAGCCGGAACTCGATCATCTGACCCCTTTATCTATAACAATAAGACAAGGGTACAGCGATGATCGGTGCTGTCAACACAGAAAGGGCCGGCGGGGCAGCCGGTGCGGTGGGCGGGCCGGCGGGGCGTGCGGCGGTGCGGTGCGCTGGGGCGGGCCGGTGCGCTGGGGCGGTGGGGCGGTGCGGTCACCCGGGCCGGTCACCCGGCCGGTCGTCGGTCCTTACTCAGGAGCGGGCCGACGGCCGGAGTCACGGGTGCCGAAGACGGTGACGGCGACGACCCCGGCGACCAGGACGCCAGCGGCGCAGAGCGCCCCGCCGAGGTCGTGCGGCGGGCGGGCCGCCCAGATCCACGGGGTGGTCGGGTGACCGCTGAGGGCGACCTCGGTGACCAGCAGGTAGGCCAGCGGCCCGGTCCAGCCGAACGCGCCGCCGAGCGCGGCTGCGCCCAGCAGCCCGAGGCCGGCCAGGCCGGCCAGGTTGCGGAGCAGGGCCAGGCTGCCGCCGGGCAGTGACCCCCCGGTGGCGGCGGCCGCCAGCGCCCCGAACGCGATCGCGGTCAGCGCGACCGCCGCCCCGGCCCGCAGGTACGGCAGCCACCGGCCGGTGGCCCGTTCGACCTCGCCGAACGGCCCGTGGGTGCTGACCGCGATGACGCTGGCCGCGCCGGCCTCGACCGTGAGCGAGATGAAGTCCTGCGCGGCCGGGCCGCCGGCGATGCTCCAGCGCCAGTTCAGCGCGCTCCACAGCAGCAGGCCGAGCGCGGCCAGCAGGGCGAGCGCGACCGGGATGCGGCGGCTGGCCGAGTACAGCCGGGCCAGCCGGAGCACGCTCCGGCGGCCACGGGCGACCGGGGCCGGGGCGGCACCCGCGGCCGGGTCCTGGACGGCGGCGGTCACGGCAGCTGCGCCAGCGTGAGCTGACCGGCCCGCAGGGCAGCCAGGTGGGTGGTGAGCCAGGCGCCCCGGCTGGCGGCCGGGAGCGCGGCCAGGCGCCGGGCGGCCGCGTAGACCGGACCGGCCGCGGCCGGCGGCCCGTGGCGGTGACCGCCGGTGTTCCCGGTCGCGGGCCGGGCCCAGGACGGCAGCCCGACCGTGGTCCGCAACGACGGCTGGCTGGCGAACGGCACCCCCGCTCCCTCCAGCAGGGCGGCCTCGACCGCCTGCTGGGCCAGCGTGCCGGTACCGGCACCGCCGCCCACGAAGGCGTGGGCGGCCAGCAGCCGGAGCTGGCCGTCAACCTCGGCGCTGGTCCAGCCGAAGGCGCCGCGGACACCGAGCGCGCCGAGCGGCAGGCCGAGCACCGGCGGCTGGCCGGTGATCGTCATCGCCTGGCCGGCCTGGCCGTCGGCCGAGTCGTAGACGGCCGGGATCTGCTCGGCCCGGACCGGCGCCCCGGGCAGGCCGGACACCTCAGCGAGGAGCGGGGCCAGGGCCGTGGTCACGTCGGCCAGGTCGGACCGGTAAGCGGGGTTCACGCAGACTGGCCGTCCGGCCGCCTGCCCGCAGACCGGGGTGTAGCTGCTCAGCCGGTCGCTGGCCGCGTCGTGCAGGGCCGGGATGACGATCCCGTGCGGACTGAGGCGCGCGGTGGTGACCAGGCCGATACCGGTCCCGGCGGCGGCCATGCCGGTCACCGTGACCGCGGCCGCGATCTGCCGTAGCCGCAGGCCGCCCGCGGCCCGGGGCAGCCCGGTCAGCCCCAGGAAGGCGATGGCCAGGCCGGCCAGCAGCATGACGCGGGCGATCGGGAGGTCGGGCAGGTAGGGGTAGAGCATCCCCGAATCGGGCTGGAGGTTCCCGTTGGAGTTGGTGGGCAGGATCAGCGCCCAGCCGCTGGTGTCGTGGAATCCGGTCTGGGACGACATCACCATGGCCAGGAAACCGCCGAACGCGGCCAGCGGGGCGGCGAACCGGCTGGGCCAGTACGCGCCGACCGCGAACCCGGCCGCGCTGAAGGCAGCCACCGCGGCCGCGCCGACCGCCACCCACCACCAGGGGGGCTGGCCCTGCACGTGCTCGGTCGCGTAGACCGCGAACATCACGCCGACGAAGACCAGATAGGCCCCGACCGCCCAGATCGCGGTGGCCGCCCAGGTGGCCAGCTGCGCCGTCCAGCGCGGCCAGGCGGTGCCGGTCACCAGGTCGGCGGTGCGGCGGCGGCCGTCGCGGGAGCCCATCCAGGCCGCCACCCCGGCCACGAACGGGCCGAAGTCGATGATCGTGTGCCCCTGGCCCAGGTTCCAGAACGTGCGCAGCACGTACAGCGGCGGCACGCTGGCGCTCGGCCGGTAGCTGTCGAACCAGAACAGCACCGCGATGAGCGGCAGCAGCCACGGCATCGAGTTGCGGCGCAGCTCGATCCGCAGCAGCCGCAGCAGGGACAGCGGCGCGGCCGCGCGGGAGGCGCCGGTGCGGGCCGGCCAGGCCGGGGCCTCGGTGACGGCGGTCATCGCGCAGCCGCCAGCGCCGCGCTGTAGCCGCGTTCGAGCGGCGCGTCCCCGGCCGCCCCGCTGCCCTCGCCGCGGGCGACGAGCTCGGCCGGGGTGCCGTGAAAGACGATCTTCCCCGCGTCCATCAGCGAAACCTGGCTGCAGGCCGCCCCCACGTCCTCGACCAGGTGGGTGGAGACCACCACGGTGGCGTGCTCGCCGAGCCCGCGCAGCATGGCCCGGAACGACACCCGCTGCTCGGGGTCCAGCCCGGCGGTCGGCTCGTCCAGCAGCAGCAGCTCGGGGTCGTTGACGATCGCCTGGGCGATCCCGGCCCGGCGCAGCATGCCACCGGACAGCGTCCGCAGCTTGGCCCGGGCCTTGTCGCCCAGCCCGACCTGCTCGACCGCGCGGGCGACCGCACGCGGCACCTGACCGGGCGGCATGTCCTTCAGCAGCGCGAAATACTCGACGAACTCCACCACCGTGAAGCCCGGATAGTAGCCGAGGTTCTGCGGCAGGTAACCGAGCCGGCGCCGGATCTCCCGGCGCGGGCCGTAGCTGCCCGGGTCCCGCCCGAGCAACTGCAGCCGGCCCGAAGTGGGCGGCAGCACGGTGGCCATCATCCGCAGCAGCGACGTCTTGCCCGCCCCGTTGGGTCCCAGCAGGCCGAACACCCCCGGGCCTGCCTCCATGGTGACCCCGGCCACCGCGTAGGTCTTGCCGAACCGGCGGGTCAGGTCGTCCAGCTCAATGTTCATGAGGCTCCCCTCGGAATCCGGGTCACGTACCAGGCGATCGCGCCGCAGACCGCGGCGAAGAGCAGATAAGGCAACAGCAGGGCCGAATCGGTGATCGCGGCGGTGAGCTGACCGGCGATGGCCCGGCCCGCCAGCACCGCGATCACCCAGCCGGAAAGGCCCGCGGCCACGCCGGCGTTGGCCGACCGGGTCACGGTCGCGGTGGCCAGCGCCAGCGCGCAGACCGCGGTCATCGGCACCAGCCAGCCGAACGTCACCGCGGCCGCCGCCCCCGTGGCGGCCGAGGCGACCAGGCCGGCCGCGGCGTTCAGCCCGAACACCGCCAGCGCCCGCACCAGCAGCACCATGCGGCCGCTGACCGCGGTGGACTGGGCCAGCTCCCAGGCCGGGTCGAGCCCGGGGCCGTAGGCGTAGGCGATGCCGGCGCCGGCCACGGCCGGGGCGAACAGGGCCACGTACGGTGTCCCGGTCCCCCAGGTGGCGATCACGCCCGCGGCCAGCACCACCACGGTGGCGATCAGCCAGCCGAGCAGCAGCGAGGGCGTGATCACCAGCGCCCGGGCGAGGCCAGGCGATCGCAGCAGCCAGGCGGCCAGCCGTTCGGCTCGGCCGGGGCGGCGGCGCCAGACCTCGGCAGCCACGCCGGTCCACACCCGGGACAGGTCGACGTCCGGGACCGGGCCGGGGAAGGGTCCGGGGTTCGGGCCGGCGCCGGTCATCGCGCCCCTCCTGCCATCGGGTTGCTGCTGAGCGCGGCCCGCAGCCGCTGCCGGGCCCGGTAGGCGCGGCTCTTCACGGTGCCCTCGGGCACCCCCAGCAGCGCCGCCACCTCCGCCACCGGCCGGTCCTCCACGTACATGAGCTGCCACACCTCCCGCTCGGGGCTGCTCTCGGGTCCGAGCGCCCCGACCGCCTCGGCCAGGGCGGTCCGGGACAACGCAGTGTCGGCCGGGTCGCCACCGTCACCGTCGCTGGCCGAGTCGAGGACGGCCAGCGTCAGCCCGGCCGGGCCGCGGCGGCGCAGGAACAGGGCCGCCTGGCGGCGGGCCACGCCCCACAGCCAGCCCCCTGCGGCCCCCTCCGGCCGGTAACCGGCCGCGCCCCGCCACACGGCCAGGAACGTTTCCTGCAGGACGTCCTCGACGTCGGCGGCCGGCAGCACCGACCGCAGCCGGGCCGCCAGCCACGGAGCGTGCCGGGCGAACAGCGCCCGCAGCGCGGTGTCGTCGCCGGCCGCTATCGCGGCGATCAGCAGGTCATCGTCCATCGACTGTCTATTGCAGTCGGCCGCCCCGCGGTTCGCTACTCCGCGGAGAATTTTCCGCCCGGCCGGATCAGCCCGGTCTCGTAGGCCAGGACCACGACCTGGACCCGGTCGCGGAGGCCGAGCTTGGCCAGGATCCGGCGGACGTGCGACTTCACCGTGGGCTCGGACACGAACAAGCGGGCGCCGATCTCCGCGTTCGACAGCCCCTGGGCGACCGCGATCAGGACTTCACGCTCGCGGTCGGTCAGCGCCGCCAGCTGCGGCTGGCGCGGGCCCGGCTGACCGGCGGCCAGCGGCAGGACCGGGGCGTACTCCTCGAGCAGGCGGCGGGTCACCCGGGGCGAGACGACCGCGTCACCGGCGGCGACCGTGCGGATGGCGGCGACCAGCTCGGCCGGGCGCACGTCCTTGAGCAGGAAACCGCTGGCACCGGCCCGCAGCGCGCCGAACGCGTACTCGTCCAGGTCGAAGGTGGTCAGCACCAGGATCCGGACACCGGCGTCGGCCGCCGTGATCCGGCGGGTGGCCTCGATCCCGTCGGTACCGGGCATCCGGATGTCCATCAGCACCACGTCGGGCCGGTGGCGGCGGGCCTGGTCGGCGGCCTCGTCGCCGTCACCGGCCTCGGCCACCACGGTCAGGTCGTCCTCGGTCTCCAGGATCATCCGGAAGCCGCGCCGCAGCAGCGGCTGATCGTCGGCCAGCAGCACCGAGATGCTCACGGCGCCTGCCGCGCCGCGTGCCTGCTCACCGGGCCGCCGCCGGCAGGGTCACCTCGACCAGCCAGCCGCCGCCGGGCGCGGGTCCCGCCCGCAGCGTGCCGCGGTGCAGGGCGGCCCGCTCGCGCATGCCGTCGAGGCCGTGGCCGGCCCGCCCTTGGGTGATCGTCCCGGTGGCGGCGTGGCCGTCGTCGGACACCGTGATCCGCACCTCGGGCTCCTGGTAGCTGATGGTGACCCGGGCCTGCCGGGCGTCCGCGTGCCGGATCGTGTTGGTCAGCGCTTCCTGGACGACGCGGTAGATCGTCAGCCCGGCGGCCGCCCCGAGCGGGAACGGGGCTCCGGTGGCGGTGAGGCTGACGTCGAGGCCGGTGGCCCGGATCCGGTCGATCAGCGCGCCCAGCTCGGCGACATCGGGCAGCGGGGCGGGCGGGTCCTGGCCGGACGGCTCGTCGGTGCGCAGCACCCCGAGCATGGCGCGCATGTCCGACAGGGCCTGGCGGCCGACCTCGGAGACCTCGGTCATCGCCTCGGCGCTCTTGTCCGGGTCGGCCCGGCTCACCACCGCGGCCGCGTCGGCCAGGGTGATCACCACCGACAGGCTGTGCGACACGATGTCGTGCAGTTCGCGGGCGATCCGGGTCCGCTCGGCGGCGGCCGCGATCGTGGCCTGCTGGTCGCGTTCGATCTCCAGTCCCCGGGCCCGTTCGTCCAGCCAGGCCAGGTAGCGCGCGCCGGAGGCGGCCGTCAGGCCGGCGAACAACGCGGCCACCACCATCGCGGTCAGGAACGCCAGCGAGCGGGGCACGGTCGCGGCCGGGACCCAGCGGACGGCGGCCACGATCGCCCCGATCTCCAGCACCACCGCCGCCAGCGCGGCCCGGGCCCGGGACTGGTGGGCCGCCACCGAGTACAACGCGGCCAGCAGGGCCGCGTCGCCGAGCAGCGGGAAACCCAGCAGCCACTGAGTGAACGCGATCGCGCAGGCGGCCACGAACACCGGCGTCGGCCAGATCCGGCGGGCGGCGATCACGGCGATCAGGACGGCCTGCACCAGCCAGGCCCGCACGCTGCTGAACGGCGACTGCGCCAGCCACGAGCTGCAGACCGCGAGCAGCACGGCCGCCGCCAGCGAGTCCAGGAACAGCGGGTGGGCGCCGAGCACCCGGCGGACCCGCACGAACAGGCTGCGGGTGATCTCGTCGGGTGGCTGCAGCGTGGTCCGCGGCGGAGTAACGGGCAAGGTGACGGGCAGGCCGGTCATCAAGCAGTTATATCGCTGCGCAGGAAGACCAGGGTGGCGGCCGCGATGGCGGCGATGAGGTAGACGGCCCCGAGGACGAGGCCGTGCCCGTAGCTCACCCCTTCACCCCCGCCCGAGGCCACCGCCAGGATCGACTGGCCCGGCAGCCAGCTCTGGGTGCTGGGCACGATGCGGACGACGATGTTCTCGACCGCGATCAGCCAGGCGAAGCCAATGATGACCGCGAACACGGCCGAGCGGACGAACTGGCCCAGCGCCATCCCCAGCACGCTGTAACCGACCACCGCCAGCGCGAGGTCGCCGAGCTCGCGGAACAGGTCACCCAGGCCCGTCCCGGTGAACCAGGCGCTGGTGGAGACGCCGCGGCTGTGGGCGGCCACCACCGCCACGATCAGCGCGACGACCGCCGCGAAACAGAGCGCCAGCACCAAGAACGTGATCACCCCGAGCATCTTCCCGGCCAGCAGCACCGCCCGCCGGGGCTGACGGACCAGCAGCTGGCGCAGGGTGCCGAGGCTGTACTCGCTCGCGACCTGCGAGGCGGCGATGCCGAAGGCGACCACGCCGAGCAGCATGGCCGCCCGGGCAACGCCGATGACCAGGCCGTTCGGCTGGGCCAGCTGGTGCAGCGTCACGATCCCGCCGTGGGTTGTGGCCTGGGAGAACACCAGGATCACGAACAGCGAGGCGGCCAGCGCCAGCCCGAGGAACGTCGAGAAGAAAAGGGTGGGCCGCCGGAGTTTGGTCCACTCGCTGGTGAAGGCCGCCCACGTCATCGGATCGCTCCCAGTTCCTGGTCGTCGGGCACGTCAGCTGATTTCGAGCCGGTCAGCGCGAAGAACGCCCGCTCCAGACTGCGGGTGCGCTCGCCCAGCTGGCGCAGGGTGATGCCGTACTGGGTGGCCAGCCGGTTCACGTCGGCCGCGCCGAGCCCGCCTTCCTGGACCAGCAGTACGCCGGCGCCCTCGCCCGGCAGTACCGTGCAGCCGGCCTCCTGCAGCAGCCGGGCCAGCCGGTCGCGGTCGGCGTCGTGTTCCGGGGCGATCAGGTACTCCGCCTGTTGGGTGGCGCGCAGCGCGTCCACCGGTCCCTGGTGGACGAGGCGGCCGGCCCTGATCATCACCACGTGGTCGCAGATCTGCTCGATCTCCGAGATCAGGTGGCTGGAGACCAGCACCGTGATCCCGTCGCCGGCGAACGACCGGATCAGGCTGCGCATCTCGACGATGCCGGCCGGGTCGAGGCCGTTGGTCGGCTCGTCGAGGATCAGCAGTTCGGGCCCGGCCAGCATGGCGGCCGCGATGCCGAGGCGCTGCTTCATGCCCAGCGAGTACGACCGGTACCGGTCCCCCGCCCGGGCCAGCAGGCCGGAGCGTTCGAGGACCGGATCGACCGCCGCCAGCGGGAGCCGGCCCAGCCGGGCCAGCACCTTGAGGTTTTCCCGGCCGCTCAGCTGCGGGTAGAAGGCGGGCGACTCGATCAGCGCCCCGACCTTGTTCAGGTAGCTGGCGGGCTCGGACAGGCGGCCGCCCAGGATCGTCCCGCTGCCCGAGGTCGGGCGGACCAGCCCCAGCAGCATCCGGATCGTCGTCGTCTTGCCGGCCCCGTTCGGCCCCACGAAGCCGCAGACCGCCCCGGCCGGGATGGCCAGCGCCACGTTGTCCACCACGGTCCGGTCGCCGAAGCGTTTGCTGAGTCCGTCCGTCGACACGGCCAGCGGGGCCGCCGATCGCTCGCCGGTCCGCTGTTCCGCCTGCCCTATGACCATGCCCGGAACCCTAATGACGCCGGCCACCCGGCCACGCCCGCTGCGGGCCAATCTCATTCCCCGGGCGCAGCAATTTCATCCCTGGGGCGTAACCGGGTGCCAGCGGCGTCATCCCGGGGGCGGCTACCAGCCGGGCGCGAAGATCATGCCCTGCGGCTGCAGCGACGGGCCGCTCAGGGTGACCTTGCTGATGTGGCCGGTCGACATGTTCAGCTGGCCGAGGTAGTTGGCCGGGAACGCGGGCGGCGCCGGGCAGGTGGCCGGAGCGTTGCTGGCGTCGCAGGGGGTCACGGCCACGAAGGCGGCGCCGGGCCGGAACGAGCCGGTGACCGTGTCGACGTAGTCCTGGCTGTTGTCGGTGGTGAAAATGCGGCCGGGCCCGGTGACCCAGGCGGTGTCGTCGACCGACTGGGACAGGCGCAGCACCGCCAGCGACTGCCTGCGGGCGCCGGCGTGGCGCACGTAGATCTGCTCCTTGTCGCCCTGGCTGGTGAGCATGAAGTCACCGCCAAAGCGCGGCGCGGTGGACGGCACGATCTCGTTGGAGTCGGGGTCGGTGAGGGCAAGCTTGACCGTCTTCCCGGCCGTGGCCCCGGTGTTGGCGACGGTCGCGCTGGCCTCGTCGTAGAACAGCGGCCGGACGGCGGCGACGTGGGTGCGGCCGTGCAGCGCCACCGCGTAGACGGCCGGGTAGGCCGGGTTCGGGGCGGCCGCCCCGCTGGTGCCGGGGGCGGAGGCGCTGACCAGCAGCTGGCCGTGGTAGACGGAGATGGCGTCGGTCCCGCCGTGGTGCGGCAGCGGCTCGCTGTAGGCGTAGTGCCCGATCTGGTGGCCGGGCCGGGCCGCGGGCGTGACCGTGTCCAGGCTGGAGTTGGCGTCCTCGTTGATCGTCGCCACCACGATCCCGGCCTGCGGATCGGCGGTGAGGCCGTCGCACTTGCCGGTCAGGTCCCACTGCCGGATCTCGCGGCCGCCGGTGGTGAACTCGACCACGGTGCTGTCGCGGTTGCCGTCGGTGCTGGCCTGGCCCTGGGGACCGACCCCATTCTGGAACGCCACGTACAGCCGGCCCCGCAGCATCGTGATGTCGTCGGGGCTGGTCAGGTGCTCCTGGTGCCGCTGGCCGGAACCGGCCGCCGTGAACGAGTGCGTCAGCCGCTGCCCGGAGGCGATCCGGGTCACCGTGAACGACGGGGAGCTGCCGTGGTTGGCAGGGGCCGTGACGGCCGCTCCGGCGCCGGACATGCCGGTCAGGGCCGCGGTGGTCACGCCGACCGCCACCGCGGCGGCCTGGACCAATGGTGAGCCGAACCTCTTCTTCTGCATGCGGTCAGCCCACCGCCCGAAAGCAGACCACACATGATCACGACCTGAACGGAGCATGACACTTACTACATTGTCGGTAGTAGGAAGGGCAGCCTGGACACCGCCTTGTGACAGTGATAGCTTGCGCAAGCCATGACTAACGCAAGGTCTCTCATCGAGGTGCTCGGCGAGCCGATGCGCATCACCATCCTCGAGCGGCTGCTGGACGCCCCGGCGACCGCGACCGAGCTCGCCCAGCAGCTGCCGGTGACCCGCTCGGCCATCTCCCAGCATCTGCAGACGATGAAGTCGGCCGGGCTGGTCGCCGACACCCCGGCCGGCACCCGCCGCGTCTACGCCGTCGACCCGGACGCGCTGGCCCTGTTGCGCAGCTACTTCGACGCCTTCTGGAACCGCTCGCTCGAAGGTTTCCGCCGCGCCGCCGAGACGGCGCCCACCCCGATCCGCCCCGGAGGTACGCCGTGACCACGCAGTCCAGTCCCACCTCGGTCAGCACCGAGATCGACGTCGATGCCGACGCCGAGCACGCGTTCCGCGTTTTCACCGAAAAAATCGGCACTTGGTGGGATGACGACAAGCACATCCTGCAGGCTCCGCTGGCCGAGATGATCTTCGAGCCTTACGTGGGCGGCCACATCATCGACCGCGGCACCGACGGCAGCGAGTGCCGGTGGGCCACGATCCTCGCCTACGAGCCGCCCGCCCGGGTCTGTTTCAGCTGGAACATCAACCTGCAGTGGCAGCTCGAAACCAACCCGGACCGCACCAGCGAAGTCGAGATCACCTTCACCCCGCTGGCGGCCAGCCGCACCCGGGTCGTGCTCACCCACCGGCACCTGGACCGGCACGGCGACGGCTGGGAAGGAATGCGCGACGCGGTCGGCTCCGGCTGGAGCCTGGAAGGCTTCGCCAAGGCGGCCCAGCAGCCGGCCGGCGGCGGGCTCGCCGAGGCACTTCCGGTCATCACCGACGAGGTGATGCGGTCCCGGCTGGCCGAGGTCCAGCCCTACACGATGCTGGTGCTGAACACCACGCCGGCCTTCGCCCGGCCGGCCTGCGACGCCATCATCTGGGAGCACGGGCGCCGCAATATGACCCTGGTGGAAGCGGGTCTGCTGGCAGTGGTCCTGCCGGTGGACGATGACAGCAGTGTCGCCGGCTACGGCGTCTTCAACGCCGACGTGGAGATGACTCGCCGCCTCATGGACGAGGACCCGGGTGTGCGGGCCGGCATCTTCTCGGTCGAGCTGCACCCGGTCCGCGGCTTCCCCGGGTCATCCCTCCCGGCATAAACGGAATATTTCGCCCGGATGGGGCAAGGGGCCGCTAGTGGTGCCACCAGGGGGCCGGCGACGCGCTGGCCGGGGTCGCGCCCTCTGGTTGCGCGCCCTCCGGGGTCTCGTGGACGTGGAGGAACAGCGGCAGGTCGTCGGCGGCGGGGCCGGGGGCCCGGTGGGCGGCCGCCTGGGCGCTGGAGCCGTCCTTGGCGTTGGACCCGGACTTGGCCAGCACCAGCAGCAGGATGCCGCTGACGGCGACGACCACGATCCACAGCGGCCGGCCGTTGACCCGGCCCCAGTCGTTCAGGCCGTGCAGGATCATGGCGGCCGCCAGGCCGATCCAGGCGGTCGCGTACCACTTGTGCCGCCGGGTCACCGCCAGCCCGATGAAGTAGCCGGTCAGGCCGGACCAGCAGGCGTGAGAGATCGGGTCGGTCAGGAACCGCCACACGAAGTCGAGGGTGAAGTAGCGGACCGGCTCGATCAGCACCGAGAACAGCGCGGTGGGGGCGTCGTGGCCGGTGGCCAGCAGCCGCTCGATCTCGGGGACGGCGGACTTGATGGTCAGGTAGAACTGCTCGACGCCGTTGACCGTGAAGTAGTGCACGACCTCGCTGGCCCCGAACGCCAGGCCGCTGACCGCGCCCAGGAACAGGTAGTCGCGCGGGGTCAGGCTCCGCCGCCGGTAGACCAGCACCACCACCAGCACCGGGATGGCCTTGGCGAGCTCCTCCGGCAGGCCGATGGTGAAGATGCTCTGGCCCAGGCCGGTGTTGGCGGCGTGCAGGTCGGCTTCCAGGGTGATCGCGAGCGGCACCTCGACCACCAGCGCGACCACCGTCACCAGCACCAGCATCGCCCGGGTGACCTGTTCGGGGCGGATGATGATGCCGAGCAGCAGCAGCCAGGCGATGCTGAAGTAGGCGGCGAAGATCCAGGCCACGTGGTCGAAGGTGCTGGCGGTGGGGTCGGCCCCGAGGATGACCAGGGCGATCGGCGGCACGCAGATCAGCACCAGGAACAGCAGCACCGGCCAGCCGAGCAGCGACCGGAGCTGGAAGCCCTGGTCGAGCCCGAACAGCTCACTGGCCAGCCCGCGGCCGCGGGACTCGGCGGACGGTATCGGCGGACGTGCGGACGTCATCGGCTGGTCTCCCCTTGCATCGCTACGGCCGGGCCAGCTCATTTAAGCAAGCGGGCGGGCGGCCGCCCCGCAACGGCGGGCCTGAATCGGACTAGTCTTTGCCCGTGGCTACGCCGATCGGGCCGCTGCCGGACGCGGAGGACAGGCTCAGAGACATCCGCGCGATCACTGACGCCGCCCTGTCCTACCTCAGCGCCGACGCCTTCCTCACCGAGCTGCTGGGCCGGGTGAAGGCGAGCCTGGACGCCGACACCGCGGCCGTGCTGCTGCTCGACGCCAGCGGCAGGCAGCTGATCGCCACCGCCGCCAGCGGTCTGGAGGAGGAGGTCCGGCAGGGCGTCCACATCCTGGTCGGGCAGGGATTCGCGGGGCGGATCGCGGCCGAGGCGCGGCCGGTCGCCCTGGATCACGTCGACCACACCAGCGTGCTCAACCCGATTTTGTGGGAGAAGGGGATCCGCTCCCTGATCGGGGTGCCGCTGCTGGTCAACGGGGCCGTGATCGGCGTGCTGCACGTGGGCTCGCTCAGCAGGCGCGAGTTCGGCACCGACGACGTGACGCTGCTGCAACTGGCGGCCGAACGCGCGGCCCTGGCGGTCCAGTCGCTGCGGTCCCGCGACGACCTGGCCGCCGCCACCGCCCTGCAGCAGAGCCTGCTGCCCTCCGAGCTGCCCACGGTCCCGGGGGTGGAGGTCGCCGCCCGCTACGTGCCCGGGCACGGCCGGGTCGGCGGGGACTGGTACGACGTGTTCACGCTGCCGTCCGGCCAGCTGTGCGTGGTGATGGGCGACGTCGCCGGTTCCGGCCTGCCGGCCGCGGTCATCATGGGCCGGATGCGCAGCGCCCTGCGCGCGTACGCGCTGGAGACGCGCGACCCGGCCGAGGTGCTGCGGCGGCTCGACCGCAAGATGCAGCACTTCGAGTCCGACGTCATGGCCACCGTGTCCTACACGGTCGCCGATCCCGGCACCGGACGGCTGGACATCGCGTCGGCCGGTCACTTCCCGCCGGTCGTGGCCGTCCCCGGCCGGAACGCAGTGCTGGCCGACATCGCCGTCGGCGTCCCGATCGGCGTCGCCGACGACCCGCCCCGGCTGACCACCACCATCGGGCTGGCGCCGGGGACCGTCCTCGGCCAGTTCACCGACGGACTGGTGGAACGGCGTGGTGCCCTGATCGACGACCGGCTCGCCCTGCTGTGCCGGACGATCACGCCCGCACCCCCGGAGAGTGTCTGTGTCGCGGTGATGGGAACGCTGGTGGGCCGGGAGCCGGTCGGGGACGACGTCGCCCTGCTGGTGCTGCGCTGGCAGCCGCCGGACTGGGCTTGAGGCTCAGCGCGGCAGCAGCGCGGCCGGGTGCGGCAGGCCGAGGTGGTCACGCAGGGTGCGGCCGGTGTACTCGGTGCGGAACCGGCCGCGGCCCTGCAGGATCGGGACGACCTGGTCGGCGAACGTGGCCAGCTCGTAGGGCAGGGTCGAGCCCATGATCGTGAAGCCGTCGACCGCGCCCGCGTCCTGCCAGGCAATGATGTGGTCGGCCAGTTGCTCGGGGGTGCCGACGAAGTGGCTCTGGCCGGCGCCGCCGCTGGTGTGATCGGTCAGCTCGCGCAGGGTGGCCTGCGGGCGGGCCCGGGCCGCCTCGAACAGCAGCTCGGCCCGGCTGGACGGGGCCGTCTCACCGTCCGCCCACAGGCGGGCGGGCAACGGGGCGTCGGGGTCGAACCCGTCGGGCTCCAGCCCGGCCGTGTAGAGCGCGTTCTGCCAGCGAAAGTCGGGACTGGCCAGCTCCTCAAGGCGCTGGGCGCGGGCCTGGGCCTCGGCCTCGGTGCCGCCCAGCGTCACCATCAGCGCGGGCAGCACCAGCACGTGGGCGGGGTCACGGCCGGCCGCGGCCGCCTGCTCGTGCAGGCTGGACCGGAACGCGACCGCCGCCGCCAGTGACGGCGGCCCGGAGAACACCAGGTCGGCGTAGCGGGCGGCCAGCCCGATGCCGGCCGCCGACTGGCCGGCCTGGACCAGCACCGGGTGGCCCTGCGGGGGCCGGGGGAACGGCAGCACGCCTTGGCTGTCGTAGTACTGGCCGTGGAAGCGCGGGTCGTGCAGCCGGCCGCGGTCGGCCCAGACGCCGTGCTCGCGGTCGCCGATCACCGCGTCGTCGTCCCAGCTGTCCCACACCCGCTGGACGACCTCGACGAACTCGTGGGCGCGGGCGTAGCGGTCGGCATGATCGGGGTGGAATGGCTCGCCGAAAGCGGCCGCCGCCAGCGGCGTGACCGTGGTGACGATGTTCCAGCCGGCCCGGCCGCCGCTGAGATGGTCGAGGGTGGCGAACCGGCGGGCCAGCTCCCACGGCTTGCTGTAGGTGGTCGAGCCGGTCCCGATCAGCCCGATGCGGCTGGTGGTGGCGGCCAGCGCCGACAGCACCGAGATCGGGTCGAACTGGGTCTGGGGCAGGTAGGTGGCCCGGTACTCGGCGATGGCGATGTTGTCGGCCAGGAAGATCGAGTCCATCAGGCCGCGCTCGGCGATCCGCCCGATCTCGGCGTAGTACGGCAGCCCGAGCACGCCGCGGACGTCGTCGGGTACCACCCGCCAGGCCGACTCGTGGTAGCCGTTCGGCCAGATGAAGGCGTTGAAGTGCAGCGGCCGGGCCGTCATGGGCAAGCCTCCTCGGTGGATGCTCAGGCGACAGCAACGCGGCGGCGGCACTCATTCCATTTACGGTGATGTCGAAATATTGACGTTAGTATTGAACTTGGGCCGGGCGGCCGCTTACGCTGACCGCATGTCGTCGCCGCCGATACCGGAAACCGTGACTCCCTACGACGAGGCCAGCGTGCTGGCTTACCGGCGGGCCGGACTGTGGACCGGCACGTCGCTGCCCGCGCAGCTGCTGACGGCGGCCGCCCGCCACGGCGCCCGCCCGGCCCTGATCGCCGAGGGCCGGACCTGGACCTTCGACGAGCTGCTGGCCGAGGCCGGGCGGCTGGCCCGGGGTCTGCTGGCGGCGGGCGTGGTCCGACCCGGCGAGCCGGTCATGTTCCAGATGGGCAACGTGGCCGAGACCGCCGTCGCCTACCTGGGATGCCTGCTGGCGGCCGCCTCGCCCGTGTGCACGCTGCCCATGCACGGCACCCGCGAGATCGGGCTGCTGGCCCGCCACGTCGGGGCCCGCACGCTGATCAGCCAGCACGACTACGGCTCGGGCCGGCTGCGGGCGCAGGCGGCCGAACTGCTGGCCGGGGGCGTCATCACCGACGTGGTGATCAGCCGCGGCGAGCCACTCGGATCCACCCCCGGCTACACCCAGCTGGTCGAGGCCGGAGCGGCCGAATCAGCCGGCCCGCTCCCCTACCGCGACATCGACCCGACCGTGACCCCGGCCCTGCCCGCGGTGTTCCAGCTGTCCGGCGGCACCACCGGGCTGCCCAAGGTCGCCCCCCGGCTGCACGAGGAGTACGGCTACAACGCCCGGGTGTGGGCGGACACGATGGAGATGGACACCGGTACCCGGATGCTCTATCCGCTGCCGCTGATGCACAACGCCGGGATCTCGACCGGCCTGCAGCCGACCCTGTTCGCCGGGTCGACACTGGTGCTGGCGCCCTCGGCCGACATCGACACGCTGCTGGACCTGATCGAGGAGCACCAGCCGCGACTGGTGCCGGTGGTGCCACCCGCGCTGGCGGTGCGGCTGCTCGAATCGCCGCGGGCGCACCAGACCGACCTGTCGGGCCTGCGCGACTTCGTGATCGGCGGCCAGCGGCTGGCGGCCGGGGTCGCCGAACGGCTGCGCGACGAGCTGGGCTTCCGGGTCCGGCAGATGTTCGGCATGGCCGAAGGCATGTTCCTGGCCACCCCGGCCGGAGCCAGCGAGGCGGTCCGGCACCACACGGTCGGGGCGCCGGTGTCAGCCGCCGACGAAATCCGCATCCTCGAGCCCGGCTCCGAGACCGAGGTCGCCGACGGGGTGGTCGGCGAGTTCGCGGCCCGCGGCCCGTACACGATCCGCGGCTACTACCGGGCCGAGGAGCACAACCGGGCCAGCTTCACCAGCGACGGGTTCTACCGGACCGGGGACCTGGCCCGGCGCCACGTCACCGCCGAGGGCGTCTTCTACTCGATCGACGGCCGGATCAAGGACGTCATCAACCGGGGGGCGGAGAAAATCTTCGCCGAGGAGGTGGAGGAGATCATCGTCCGCCACCACGACGTGGTCACCGCCGCGCTGATCGCGATGCCGGACCGGGTGCTGGGCGAGCGCGCCTGCGCCTACCTGGTGATGGAGGACGGCGCCGCCCCGCTCACGGTCGGCACGCTGACCAGCCACCTGCTCGGCCACGGGCTGGCCCGCTACAAGCTGCCCGAGCGGGTCGAGATCGTGACCGCGCTGCCGCTGACCAACATCGGCAAGGTGGCCAAGAACAAGCTGCGCGAGGACATCGCGGCCCGGCTGGCCGCGGCCCGGGAGGAGTCGTGACCCGCCGGGTGGACGTCATCGGCGGCGGGCCCGGCGGCCTGTACGCCGCCCGGCTGCTCAAGCGCTACGACCCGGGCCTCGAGGTGACCGTCCACGAGCGGATGGACGGGGCCGCCCAGACGTTCGGGTTCGGGGTCGGGCTGACCGAGGCCACCATGCGCAACCTGGAGGAAGCCGACCCGGAGACGGCCGCCCGGGTCCGGGCGGTCAGCTACGCCGGGCACGAGCTGCACTGGCGGGGGCCGGACCGGTCGGTGCGGCT
>Ga0213875_10000869_pt1 | contig 22278 bp, 13 predicted proteins | sample BarmaccomBMRX_R8_FD_160105 | JGI IMG/M metagenome (GOLD analysis project Ga0213875, IMG submission 160105) | Root-associated microbial communities from Barbacenia macrantha in rupestrian grasslands, the National Park of Serra do Cipo, Brazil - RX_R8 | ecosystem: Host-associated > Plants > Roots... | reverse complement strand
CTCGATGGAGCGCAGCCCGCTGAGCTCCTCGGCCTCCGCCTGGTCGAGCCAGCCGTCGCAGCCAACCGCGAACTCGCCGCCCGCGGCGCCGCCGACGGCCCCGCTCACCGTCAGCTCCAGCGCCGAGACGAGATCGTCGATGTGGCAGAACTGCCAGCGCGGCGCGCAGTCCCGCACGGCGAGCAGCCGGGGCGCCTCGAAGTGCCTGGTCACCAGCGTGTCCACCGCGTCACCGACGAGGGCGGCGGGACGCACCACCGTCACCGCGGTGCCCTGGTTCGCGCGGCGCGATCTGCGCGCGAGCTGCTCGATCTCCAGCATGTCCCCGGCTACGCTGCTGTCCGCGTCCGCCAGCAGCGGCCGGTCCTCCGGCAGCGGCACCGGGTTGTCCGGCCGGGCGCCGTACACCATCGTGCTGGTCACCAGCACCACCCGGCCGATCCGTTCGGCCGCCGCGGCCGTCAGCACGGCCTGCGCGCCGCGCACGTTGAACGCCCGGCGGCGGCGGTGGTCCGAATCGGGGGACAGGTCCAGGTCGGCGTGCACCACCACATCCACGCCCATCAGGCGGCCGGCCAGCGCCGGATCCCGCACATCGGCCACCCGCCATGTCACCCCGGACACGTCACCGCGATGATCGTCGATCGCCACCACCCGCTTGACGTGCGGTGATGTGGCGAGCTTCGCGGCCAGGGCGTGGCCGACGCCACGTGCGGCGCCGGTGACCGCGACCACGGGCAGCGCCGGCCCGGTGCTACGCTCACGGCTGACGCTGCGCTCCTGGCGAACCTGCCGCTTCGCGTTTCTCAAAATCGGCTGCTCCCGAGATAACGTTGCGATTGTGACCCTTCCATCCTGCCCGAATACCGAAAGCTGAGAGGGACCGCTCATGGCTGACCGTCCGTTCGGCTTCGGCCCGCCCGGCCAGCCCGGCGACCCGGACCGTAAGCCTGATGACCAGGGTCCGCTCGGCCCGCTCGGAGATCCTGACCAGTTCGCCGCCGCGCTGCGCCAGTTCGCGGACCTGCTCTCGTACCGCGGTGGCCCGGTGAACTGGGATCTCGCGAAGAACGTGGCCAGGCACGCGATCGCGGCGAAGGGCGATCCGAGCGTACTCGGCGCCCAGCGCGCGGAGGTCATCGAGGCGCTCCGCCTGGCCGACCTGTGGCTTGGCGAGGTCACCACCTTCCCTTCCGGGATCACCAAGATGGAAGCGTGGAGCCAGTCGGAGTGGCTGGAGGCCACCTTCCCCGTCTGGGCGAAGCTATGCGAGCCGATCGCGGCCAAGGGCGTCGAGGCGATGAGCTCGATGCTCGACGTCGACCCGGCGCAGCTCGGCGAGGGCGTGCCCGAGGAGATCCGGACGGCGCTCGGCGCGCTCGGCGGCGGCCTCGGCGGGCTCGCCGGGATGCTCAGGCAGCTCGGCGGGGCGATGATCGGCGGCCAGACCGGCACCGCTGTGGGCGAACTGGCCGGTGAGGTGGTCGGCTCCACGGACATCGGCCTGCCGCTCGGTCCCGAGGGCACCGCCGCCCTGCTGCCGTCCGGCGTCGCCGCCTTCGGCGAGGGACTCTCCGTGGACGCGGGCGAGGTGCGGCTGTTCCTGGCGCTTCGCGAGGCGGCGCACCACCGGCTGTTCGCCCACGTGCCCTGGCTGCGCGCACACCTGCTCGGCGCGGTCGAGGCGTACGCCAACGGGATCACCGTGGACATAGCCCGGCTCCGGGAGGCCATGCCGGACGTGGATGTGACCAACCCCGAGGCGCTGCGCGAGGCGCTGGCGGGCGAGGCGCTCTTCCGTCCCGAGGACACGCCGCAGCAGCAGGCCGCGCTGGCCCGGCTGGAGACCGCGCTCGCCCTGGTGGAAGGCTGGGTCGCGACCGTTGTGGACGCGGCGGCGTCCGCCCGGCTCACGCACGCCTCCGCGCTGGCCGAGGCGGTCCGGCGGCGGCGCGCGAGCGGCGGCCCCGCGGAACGGACGTTCGCGACCCTGGTCGGGCTCGAGCTGCGCCCGCGCAGGCTGCGCGAGGCGGCCGCGATCTGGGAGGGCCTCACCTCGGCGCGCGGCGTCGACGGCCGGGACGCGCTGTGGGCTCACCCGGATCTGCTGCCGACGGCGGAGGATCTGGAGAGTCCTTCGGCTTTCGTGCACGGGGAGCCCGAGCTGGACATGTCTCTTTTCGAGCAGAACGAGGGCGGCGGTGCCTCCGGGGCAGATGAGCCTCCTGGGGGCGGCGCTCCTGGGGGCGGCGCTCCTGGGGGCGGCGCTCCTGGGGGCGGCGCTCCTGGGGGCGGCGCTCCTGGGGGCGGGGAGTTCCCTGAAGGCGGGGACTCTTCCGCGGGCGGCGAGACCGGGCCGCAAAGCTGACGAGAATTTTTCCCGCACAGCCTGTGGGGCGTGTTACGCCAGCTAGACGGGGGTCGGTGCGCTTCGCCGCGAAGCGGCTCCACAGGTTCTCCCGCGGCTGTCCCCAGCGGCGCGCCGCTGCGTCCCCATCGTTTCCACAGCGGTGTCCACAGGGGGGCGTTGACGCCCGGTGGCGGCGGTGCCTACGTTGGCGCGGCGGAGTCCCCGGCGGATGCCGTGCGTCTCTCGGGGAAGGGTGACGCACGGGCAGACCGGCGCACACCGGATAACACCACCCTCGCACCCGGGGGCTCCGCCCGTTCTGGGGCTCCGCCCGTTCTGAGGCCCCGCCCGTTCTGAGGCCCCGCCCGTTCTGAGGCCCCGCCCGTTCCGTGATCACGCATACTTTTACGGCCGAACCGTCGCGCGACCCTGCGTTTCCGCGACGCGGCGACCTCGAACGCTGTCGTGGAACTTAGGGTGTCATATACGACCCTGGGTTTCCACGACGTCGCTGAGGCGGAGAATTTCTGGAAATTAAGGGTCAACAGCTGTCGCTCTTTGTTCTCCCAGTAACATGTCCTCTCCCGAACCGGAGACTAGTGCCGGGCTCGGGGGCGGTTGACCCGCCGACTGGAGACTGCCGGGGCAAATGGGAATCCTGGGCCTTGGGCGCCTCTGTCGCGCGCCGAGAAGTTCCCTCGCCGGCGCGGTCCGGCGCGGTCCGGCGCGGTCCGGCGCGGTCCGGCGCGATCCGGCGTGACCGTGACGAGGGAGCCGGCTACAGCCTGGCTTGAACCGGCAAACTTGGACCGGCAAAGAGGCAGGCGGTCATGGAAAGCGTCTGCCGACGGGAACCGGTAAGACGGCACGTGATCATCGGGGCGCGGGGGTTGCGGGGGGTTTGCGCCGGGGACGGCGGAATGTCAGTGGCCGGTGACAGCATGTGCGCCATGAAACCAGCAGTCAAGGCAGGCCTGCAGCCGCTGTGGCGGGACCGGGACACGCTGCAGATCGGGGTGGACCCGCGGCGGGCGATCGCGCTGACCGGGCTGGGGAAGGCCGCGGCGGTGGTATCCCTGCTCGACGGGTCCAGGGACGCCGCGGAGGTGGTCAGCACCGCGCGGGCCTACGGCATCCCGCCGGATGCCACCAACCGCGTCCTCGGCCTGCTGGCGTCGGCGGGGGTGCTGAACGACTTCCCCGCGCACCTGCACAGGGCGCTGCCCGAGTACCTGCGGGCGCGGCTCGCCCCCGAACTGGCCTGCGCGTCGCTGGCGTACGCGGACGGGGACGGCGGCGCGCGGACGATCGCGCGCAGGCGCGCCGCTTTTGTCCGTGTGCACGGCGCCGGGCGGATCGGCGCGTGCGTCGCCACCTTCCTGGCCGCCTCCGGCGTGGCGCGGGTGAGCTGCGCCGACGGTGGCCGGACCGTGCCCGCCGACCTCGCACCCGCCGGGCTGACCCAGGCCGACATCGGGCACGCCCGGGAGGCCGGCGTGGCCCGGGCCATCAGGCGGATCGCGCCCGAGGTGCAGACAAGGGACGACGGGGCGCAGCCGGATCTGGCGGTGCTCACCGGCGCGCGGGACGCTGAGCTGATCGCGGCGCTGATGCGCGACCGCGTCCCGCATCTCGCGGTCAAGGCGGACGAGGCGATCGGGATCGTCGGGCCGCTCGTCGAGCCGGGGATCTCCGCGTGCCTGCGCTGCGTCGACATGAGCAAGGCCGAACGCGATGACGCGTGGCCCCTGATCCTGGCGCAGGTATCCACGGCGTCCCCGCAGGCGTGTGACACCGTGCTGGCCGCGGCTACGGCGGCGCTGGCGTCCGCCCAGGCCCTGGCGTACATCGACGGCGCGGGACCGCGGCCGGTCGCGGCCAACGGCACGCTCGAGCTCGTGCTGCCCGAATGGCAGTGGCGGCGGCGCACCTGGCCGCCGCACCCGGTGTGCACGTGCGGCGCGGGGACGGCGGCAGGCACGGGGACGGCGGCAGGCACGGGGACGGCGGCAGGCACGGGAAGCGCGACTTCGGGCGGCGAAGCCGCCGCGGGAGGGGAACCGCGCGCCCGTTCGGCATAAATGCTCTTGACTTGGCGGAAGATAGATGGTGTGACTGACCAGCCCCAGGACGAGCAGCCCCACGACGACCAGGACAACAACGAGCAGGACGGGCCTCGCGGCAATCAGCCGCGGGGCGACCTGCCCCGCTACGCCGTTACCCGCACCATGAAGCTCGCCCGGCTGCCCGTCGGCTTCGCCGGGCGCACGGCTGTCGGCCTTGGGAAACGGCTCGGGGGACGGTCCGCGGAGGTGGTCGCCCGGGAGATCCAGCAGCGCACGGCCGACCAGATCTTCCGGGTGCTCGGGGAGCTCAAGGGCGGCGCCATGAAGCTGGGGCAGGCGCTGTCCATCTTCGAGGCGGCGCTGCCGCCGGAGCTGGCCGAACCGTACCGGGCGACGCTGACCAGGCTGCAGGAGTCCGCTCCCCCGCTGCCGGCCGCCACCGTGCACCGGGTCCTCGCGGCGGACCTCGGCGACGCCTGGCGGGACAACTTCCGCGAGTTCGACGACAGGCCGACCGCCGCCGCGTCCATCGGCCAGGTGCACCGGGCCGTGTGGGAGGACGGCCGGCGGGTCGCCGTGAAGATCCAGTACCCGGGGGCAGGGCGGGCACTGATCAGCGACTTCACTCAGCTCAGCCGGGCCGGGCGGCTGTTCGGCGTGCTGATGCCGGGACTGGAGGTCAAGCCGCTGCTCGACGAACTGCGGGACCGGGTCACCGAGGAGCTGGACTACCTGCTCGAAGCCAGGTCGCAGCAGGCGTTCGCCGACGCCTACGCGGGAGACCCGGATATCTACGTCCCGCCCGTCGTCACCGCGACCGAGCACGTGCTCGTGTCCGAGTGGATGGACGGCACCCCGCTCTCGAAGATCATCAGTGACGGGACCAGGGAGCAGCGTGACCGGGCCGGGATCCTCCTGGTGCGGTTCCTGTTCTCCGGCCCTTCCCGGGCCGGGCTGCTGCACGCCGACCCGCACCCGGGTAACTTCCGGTTGCTGGACGACGGCCGGCTCGGCGTGCTCGACTTCGGCGCGGTCGACCGGCTGCCGGGCGGGCTGCCCGTGTTCTTCGGGCGGCTGCTGCGGATCATGCACGAGGGCGCGCCGGACATCGGGGAGGTCGAGCGCGAGCTGCGCGCCAACGGCTTTCTGCGGCCCGGTATCTCGGTGGACCTCGACGCGCTGCGCGCGTTCCTCGCGCCGCTGGCCGAGCCGTCGAAGACGGAGACGTTCAAGTTCAGCCGGGAGTGGATGCGAGGCGAAGCCGCGCGGGTCACCGACCTGCGGCCGTCGAACATCTCGCGCAAGTTCAACGTCCCGCCGTCCTACGTGCTGATCCACCGGGTGTCGACCGCCGGGATCGGCGTGCTGTGCCAGCTCGAATGCGAGGGAGCGTTCCGCGCGGAGGTGCTCAGGTGGATACCGGGGTACTCCGACGAGGCCGACGCGGTGGCGCGAACCTGACAGCGTCGCCGGCGCGAGGCGGTGCCCGCGGTGCCCGTGGCGCTCGCCGCGCGACGTCCGCCGTCCCGGCTGGCGCCCGGCGCGCCGGAGCCCGGGACGCCCTCGCATGCGTCCCGGGCCCCGGCGGCGGGTAGCGGCCGGTTACCGCGTTTCCAGCGCCGAGCGGAGCTGTTCCGCACGGCTCCAGGCGCGCAGCAGATGGCGTTCGGCGCGGTGCTCTGTCCGCCTGGCCCTGCGCAGTTTTACGAGCCGGCGTGCCTCGCGCGATCTGCGCGCATGTTCCATGTGGCCGCGATGTCGCTCGCGTGCCAGTTCCATCTCCATGTGCATGGTGTCCACCTCATCGTGTACATCGTGTGCGTGGCTTGATCCGGGACAGGGCGTGAGCTCATCGCCTGTGCTGTGAAGCCGCTGGGGCGCCGGCTGTTACGCCGCCTGTTCGCTGGCCTTCCCGATCTCGGTGTCGGACTTGCGCGGGCGCCCGCGGGGGCGCTTGCGCGGGACGATCGTGCCGCGCAGGAGCAGTTCGCCGCCCCAGACTCCCCACGGCTCGCGGCGCTCGAGCGCCCCGGCCAGGCACGCGAGCCTGACCCTGCAGCCCCTGCAGAGTGCCTTCGCCGCCTCGACGTCCTGCGGAGCTTCGGCGAAGAACAGTTCTGGGTCTTCGGTGCAGGGCAGGTCCAGGCCATTGGGTATGTCGGCGGCCGTGACGTGGCCGTTGACCTTGCTGGTGGCCAGAGTTCCCACCTGAACCCCCGTGACCGCTTCGAACCCGGACGCTCTTGCCTCGAACCCCGCCGCGCTCGCCGCGCCCGCGGTGGCATCGGGCCACTGCATCGGTGCCATCCCCTCTCGCTTTGCTGGTCCTGTTGAGCTGTCCCAGGGACCTAGGCCTAGCGATTATTCAGGCCGCGGACCCTGTGTCTGGGTCCGCGGCCTGAAGGGGATCTCGGCCGGCCTGTCTTAGGCCGGAGCCCTTTCTGGATGCGGACCCGATGCGCCATCGCCACCGGCGTTAACGCGGGTCATGTGCACGTGCTGCTTGTTGTTAATCGGCTGCCCGGACGGGGTCACACCGGTCGTGCCGGTCTTGCCGGTCTTAGGCGCGACGACGAGCACCCGCAGACGTGGCGTAGCGGCAGAAGTGCTGCCGGTCGCGCCTGGGAAGCCAACGGGAGCAGGGGTGAGCGCCGCAGCAGGCAGAACCCCGGCCAGCACGGCGCTCTCTTGTGTCCACGGGCCGACGACACCAGGAATGGCGACGCCACAGCGCGAACGCCGGGCAACCAGGGCGCTGAAGCTGGTGATCGTCACGCTGGGCACCTCCCTCCTGAGGCGTCGACAGTTAGCCCACGGACATGTGAGAAGCCTACGTAACGGCCCCCGCCGGAGCAATATATTTTTGACCTGGCCGTTTCCGCCCGCGGTGAACTGGCTCAGGCCTGCGTCCTGACCAGGCCCTCCTGCACGACGGACACAACAAGATCACCCTCGGCGGTGAAAACCTCGCCTCTGGCGAGTCCCCGCGCGCCGTAGGCGGCCGGCGACTCCTGAGCGTAAAGCAGCCACCGGTCGGCGCGGAACGGACGGTGGAACCACATGGCATGATCGAGGCTCGCGCCGCTGGTCTTCCCGTCGGCCCAGGACAGCCCGTGCCCCAGCAGCACCGTGTCGAGCAGGGTCATGTCCGAGGCGTACGTCATCAGGCAGACGTGCAGCAGTGGGTCATCGGGCAGGTCGCCGTCCACCCGCAGCCAGACCAGGTTCCGCGTTGTGCGCAGCGCCGGGTCGCGCTCGGCCTCGACGCTCAGCGGGCCGATCGACCTGAGGTCGATCGGGTTGTCGCGGACGTGGCTCGGCAGCGGGCCGAACAGTGCCTCGAACCGGTCCGCGTTCCGCTGTATCGCCTCCGGCGGAGGGACGTCCGGCATCGGATCCTGGTGGAACGGGCCGGCCTCCGGGCGGTGGAAGGACGCGGACAGCGTGAAGATGGTCCGCCCGTGCTGGACCGCGGAGACGCGCCGCGTGGTGAATGACCGGCCGTCCCGCACCCTGTCCACGGTGTACACCAGCGGCACGGAGGGATCTCCGGGCCGGATGAAGTACGCGTGCAGCGAGTGCACCGGCCGGTCATCAGGCACCGTGCGGCCGGCCGCGACCAGCGCCTGGCCCGCGACCTGGCCGCCGAACACCCGCTGCACCCGCTCGTCCGGGCTCCTCCCGCGGAAGATGTTCATCTCGATCTGCTCGAGGTCGAGCAGGTCGAGCAGCTTGTCCAGCGCCTTGCTCATCGCGGGCGCTCCAGGCTTCCCGGGCTCGCGCCCGCGCGGGCGCTCGCGTCGGCACGGGGACTCGCGCCCGCGCGGGGACGCAGGTCCGCCAGGAAACGGGACGGCCTGGCCTGCCGCGGGCCCGGGGCCCAGGACATGAGCAGATGCTGCCGGGCTCTGGTCACCGCCACGTACAGCAGCCGCCGTTCCTCCTCGACCGCCTCCGGCGTCCGCGCGTGCACGATGGGCATTATTCCCTCCACGAGCCCGGGCAGGATCACCGCGTCCCACTCCAGGCCCTTGGCCGAGTGCATGGTCGCCAGCGTCACCCCGTCGGCGACCGGCGCGTGGCCCAGTTCGGCTCGCTGGGCCAGCTCGGCGGCGAAGTCGCCGAGCGTCGCGTCCGGGCGCGCCGCGTGCATGTCGTCGGCGAGCTGGGCGATCGCCATCAGCGATTCCCACCGGTCTCGTGCGGCGCTGCGGGTGGCGCTGCGGGCCTCGCTGCGGGCGGCGCCGGCCGCGCCCGGCGGCGCCGGGGTCAGGCCGGCGCTCGCGAGCACGTGCCTGACCGCCGCCCGCAGGTCGTCGGGACTCGCGGTCGCGTCCGCCCCGGCGCTTTCCGCGCGCGCCGCGCCGCGCAGCAGGACGAGCGCCTGCCGCACCTCCGGCCGGTCGTAGAAGCGCTCGGCGCCGCGCACGGTGTACGGCACGCCCGCCTCGGTGAAGGCGTGCTCAAAGCGTTCCATGTGCGCGTTTATCCGCAACAGGACCGCTATCTCCCGGGCGGGCACGCCGCGTGCGATCAGCGCGCCGGCCTGGGCGGCGGTCCCTGCCGCCTCGGCCGCCTCATCGGCGTACTCGTCGAACAGCGGTTCCGGGCCCGCGGGCCGCTGCGCGACGAGCGAGGCGGCCGGCGTGATCCGGTTGGCGACGGCCACCACCTGCGGCGTGGACCGGTAATCGCGGACCAGCCGGACCGCCGTCGCGCCCGGGAACTCCGCGGCGAACTCACGCAGGTACGCCGGGGTGGCACCGGTAAACGAGTAGATCGTCTGCTGCGGGTCGCCCACGACACACAGGTCGTCGCGGCCGCCGAGCCAGGCGTCGAGCAGGAGCTTCTGCAGCGGGTTGACGTCCTGGTACTCGTCGACGGTGAAGACCCGGAAGACGTCCCTGACCTGTCGCGCCATGGCGGGCTCGGTGAACAGGATGGCCGCGGTCAGCTCGAGGACCGACTCGAAGTCGATCATCTGCCTCGTCCGCCGCAGCAGCTCGTACGCCTCGTACAGCCGCGCTGTCTGCTCCGCGCCGGCCGCCGTCGCGCGCCCGGCCGCCACCGCCGCGGGCGGGTACGCGTCCGGGCGGACCTGGTTCACCTTGGCCCACTCGATCTCGGCGGCCGCGTCGGCGAGGCCGCCGGGGTCCAGGCGGGCGCGCAGCTCCCGCGCCGCGTCGCGCAGCAGCGGCAGCTTGGATTCGATCAGTCGCGGCGGCCGCCCGCCGATCACGCGCGGCCAGAAGTAGGTGAGCTGCCGCAGCGCCGCCGCGTGAAAGGTACTTGCCCGCACCGCCTCCGCGCCGTAGCCGAGCGCCCGCAGCCTGCCGCGCAGCTCGCCCGCCGCGCGTACGGTGAAGGTGAGCGCGAGCACGTGTGCCGGGCTGACCAGGCCCGTCCGAACGGCGTAGGCGATTCGGTGGGTGATGGCACGCGTCTTCCCGGTGCCCGCCCCGGCGAGCACGCAGACCGGCCCCCGGGCGGCGAGCGCCACCTCCCGCTGCTCAGGGTCGAGCGCCTCGAGCAGCGCGTCCGCGTCCACCGTCACCTGTCACATTCTTCCGCACGGCCACCGCCCCGCCCCGAAGGCGCGGGAACTCTCCGGCCATCAATGTTGTTGCAACTTCCAGGATTCCGCGAACGAGAAGGAGGCTGTGGGTGCCGCTCACGATGTACACCACCCAGTGGTGCGGGTTTTGCAAGCGTCTGAAGGCTCAGCTGGCCCGGGCTGGAGTGGAGGTCACCGAGGTTGACATCGAGCGCGACCCCGCCGCGGCGGAGTTCGTGATGACCGTCAACGGCGGAAACCAGACGGTGCCCACGCTGCTGTTCGCGGACGGCAGCACGATGGTCAACCCGTCAGCGGCGCAGGTCAAGACCCGCCTCGCTGAGCTGGCCACCGTAGAGCAGCCTCCCGTCCAGGCTGGCTGAGCAGGCATTTGTACCAAACGGAAGCGGCTATTCCGTCCACGGCACGCGGGACCTCGCGTGCCGTGGTTGTGCGTGAGGGGCGCGCCGCGCCGGTGTAGCGTCGTGACAAGTCGGGAAAAGGGGGAAGCATGAGTGGGCCAACCGGTAAACCTGAGAACCATGAGGATGTTGTGGTTCGCAAGGCGGAACGTGGGTGGGTGGTCGGTGGTGAGAAGGTTTCCGAGCTGACCAGCGCGATGGTGCTCGCCGACCTGCTGGCGGCCGAACGCGTGGCCGATGCCCCGGCGTCGGCGCGGCAGTCATCAGCCAGCTCGCCAGCGCCCGCTTCTGTCACTACAGCCGCTTCGACCTCGTCGGCCACTGCAGACCTTGCACGTGGTTCTTCCCCTCTAGGCCCAACTCCTCTCACCGCCTCCACCGGCCCCGCCGCGCGCCGGTCTCCGCCCGCCGCGCGGAGCGAAGCGGAAGAGGCGGCGAGGCTCGCGGTGACGGTCGCGCAACTGGAGCACGCGCTGGCGTCAAGGGTCGGCGTGGAGCAGGCGATCGGCGTACTGGCCGAACGGCACAGGCTGCGTCCCAGGGAGGCCTTCGACCTGCTTCGCGGCGCGGCGCGCTCGCGCGGCCAGCGGGTCGCCGAGATCGCGCAGGATGTGGTCGCCAGCGCGACGAACCCGCTGCTCCGGCTGCCTGAGGAACTGGCCAGGAAGCTTCCGGCACCGCGCCCGCGCGGCAGGTCGCTCCGCCGCGCGCGCCACGCGCAGCAGGCGAATTGACGGTGGCCGGCGCTAGAGTGCGACCGAAAACACGAGTGCCGCCGAAGACACGAGTGCCAGCAAAGACACGCTGACGAACACGACACCCGCCGGCACCCAGGGATCCGCCGCCGGCCCCGGGACACGTTCGCGCCCGTCCTCGTCCAGCTCCACCCGTTTCCGGCTGGGCTGCGCGAAGATGGGCGCTAGTCAGCGCAGCGCACACCGAGGAGGCCACATGGCGGATCTTGACCTGGTCGAGATCTGCGCCGGCGCGGGCGGCCAGGCGCTCGGGCTGGAGCGGGCGGGCTTTGAGCACGCGCTCGCGGTCGAGCTGGATCCCGCGGCCTGCGCCACGCTGCGCGCCAACAGGGCCGCCTGGAAGGTCGCCGAAGGCGACGTCGCGGACCCCGCGGTGTGGCGGCCGCGGGACTACCGGGGCGTGGCCCTGCTGGCCGGCGGGGTTCCCTGCCCGCCGTTCACGGTGGCTGGGCGCCAGCTCGGGGCCACCGATGAGCGCGACCTGTACGCCTGGGCGGTCGAGCTGTGCGGCGTCATGCGGCCCCGCGCGTTGCTGCTGGAGAACGTCAGGGGGCTGTCCACCAGCAGGTTCAGCGCGTACCGCCAGCACGTGCTCGACCGGCTCCGCGCCCTCGGCTACGTCGCGGGCTGGCGGCTGCTGAACGCCTCCGGCTTCGGCGTGCCGCAGCTGCGGCCCCGGACGATCCTGGTGGCGATGCGCAGGACGGACGCGCCCTGGTTCCGCTGGCCGGAGCCGTCGGCCGTGCCGCCGGCGACGGTGGGCGAGACGCTGGGCGACCTGATGTCCGCGCGCGGATGGCGGGGCGCACCCGCGTGGGCGCGCGGCGCCGACCGGATAGCCCCGACGATCGTCGGGGGCTCCAAGAAGCACGGCGGCGCCGACCTCGGGCCGACGCGGGCCAAGCGCGCGTGGGCCGAACTCGGCGTCGACGGTCTGGGCATCGCGGACGCGCCGCCGGACCGCGCCGACAGCCCCGCGTTGCGGCCGAAGCTGACCTGCGAGATGGTCTCCCGGCTGCAAGGCTGGCGGGACGAGTGGGGCTGGGAGTTCACCGGCCGGAAGACCGCCCGCTACCGGCAGATAGGAAACGCATTCCCGCCACCGGTCGCGGAGGCCGTGGGCACCGCCATCCGCCGCGCCCTGGAGCACGACGGCGAGCCGTGCCGGGCCGGGGACTCGGCGCACGTGCACGACCCGGTATACCTGGTGCTCCGCGGCCGGGACAGTTTCCTGACGGCCCGCCAGATCGCCCACGCCGCCGCCGATCACGGCGGCCCGCTCACCACGTCCGCCGTGCTGCGGCAGCTGAGCCACCTGAGCCAGGATTTCGAGCTCGAGATCGGCGACTCCCGCGACGGACCGGCCTACCGCCTCGGCGCGTTCCGGGCGTTTCTCGGCCAGCGCGACCACATCAGGCACGAGCGCTTCGCCGCGGCCCGCGGCACGATCAGCTAGTGCAGGGCGGCGATCACCCGATCGGCCATGACCCGCTGGCCGCGCGCGTTCGGATGGAACGGAAAGGCCAGCGAGGTGGGTATCAGGCCCTCGATGTCCTTGATGGCTGTCGGCTCGCACACGTCATGGCCGATGGTCGCCCTGTAGGTGTCGACGAACGTGGCGCCGTTGGCCGCGGCCACGCTCGCGAGCATCCTGTTGAGCCTCACCTCCGTGCCCCGCAGGTAGCCGACGTCCCCGGAAGCTATCGGGACCACCGGCCAGCAGCCCCCGCCGCTGACCGGCAGGATGTCCGGGTAGCCGAGGAGCAGAACCCGCGCCCGCGGCGCCCGGCGGTGGATGCCGCGCAGCGCGGCCGCCACGCCCGGCCTCGCCGCCGCGACCGCCGCGGCGAGGCGGTCGGTGCCGCCACCGGCGTAGTGGTTCTCACAGGGGGCACCCCACGGATCGATGAAGCTGAGCAGCGTGCAGGTGACCAGCACGTGCGTGAACCCGAGGTTGTCACCGCCGAGCGTCAGCATCACCAGCGAGTCGTTCCGCGCCAGGTAGCTGAACTGCGGCGGGTTCGTCCCGAAGAGCGTCCGCTCGGATCTCGCCATGCTGGCCGTCGTGGCGCCGTTACACGCGCCGTCCACGAAGCTCGCGGCGTGCAGCGCCCTGGCGACGTCCGCCCCGTAGTTGCGCGTCGAGCGCAGGCACCCGAACGGGCTGCTGCCCGCGGGAGACGCCCCCACGAGGTTCCCCGCGGTGTAGGAATCCCCGAGCGCGACAACGGGACCGGCCAGCCCGGCGCTGCCCCGGATGCTTCCCAGCGGGGCGCTGGCCAGCGCGGACCCGGAGAGGCTCAGCACGCCGAGCACCGCCATGAGCGCCGCGGCCGCGCGCCCCGGCCGGCGGCGTAGCCGACCCCGCCACCACCGCCGCACGGAGGGCACCCCCAGCCGCCCGGCCCACAGCGACTCGGCCCACAGCGGCTCGGCCCACAGCGGCTCACGCGCATCGTCCATGGGCGCCGCACCCTCCCGCTCCCGCTCCTTGCCGGCATCCTCGCGGCATGCCCGGGCCAGCCCCGCCTGCCACACACTTTCCGGCATGCCGTTCGGATACATGGCGTAACCTCCCCGTACTCCGGGCGGCTAACACGCAGTGACTCCAAAACAACGTCACGTAATGCAAGTAACCCTCACGGAGCCAGAAAAATCAAGACATAGATGTATGTCCATCATGGAATCATCGGTCGTAGCACACCACGGCTACCATTGCGGCTCCCGTTTCATGTGCGACTTACGGTGCTTACGAAAGTTCGCTTGCGTGTTACCACTTGGCGGGCAGGAGCTCCCGATGCTCATGAGGTGACCCCCACGGCGGCCCTTAATTTCCGCGACGTTGTTCCTGCCGGGCCTGTCGTGGAAGTTACGGGTCGCATAGGGCACTCTCGTTTCCACGACGTGCTTCGCGTCTTCACGTCGCGGAAATTCGGGGTCACGTAAGGCGCCGCCAGCGGGAATTTCGCCACCACGCACCGGTACCCGTGCACGGTGGTCAAACCACCAGCCCCGTTCACCCCACCGGCAACAGCCGCACCGAGGATGCGGTCGGGCCGCCGCGCGAGGGCCTCCGGCCGCGGGGCCGCTGGCGCAACTGGCCCCGCCCAGTGGGGCCAATGGCGCCAGCGGCCCCACCGACGGCCCGGGCGACGGGACCGCTGGCGCTCAGGGGGCGGCCTGGGCGGCGGGCGCGGCGGGGACGGAGACGCCCGCGTGGGCCCATGGCCGGGTGAACCCGACGACCGCCGTGTCGCCGGGCGCCCCGGCGGTACCGAAGTGGGAGACCCGGATCGGGAAGCCGGTGGCGTACGCCTCGATCATCGTCCCGTTGCCGATCACCAGGCCCACGTGCCCCGGAGATGTCGGCGTGCCGTCCGAGCCCGCGAAGAACACCAGGTCGCCCGGCTCCACCTGATTCGCCGGGACCTGCGGTCCCCATGCCCACTGCTCCTGTGACGTCCTGGGGATGTCGATCCCGGCGGACCGGTACGCCATCATCATCAGCCCGGAGCAGTCGAACGCGTCCGGGCCGGTGCCGCCCCACAGGTAGGGCTTACCGAGCTGCTGCTGCGCGTACGCGACGATCTGCGCCACGACCTGGTTGGGCGTGCTGATCGAGGCGAGCTGGTTGTTCCCGGTTCCCTGGCCGCAGGCCGGCTGGGAGGTCACCTGGCTCACCGTGAACCCGCCCCCGGCGTACCTGCCGGCCCAGGAGAGCACGTTCTGCACGTACGAATCCAGGTGGTTGTAGGCGAAGATCGCCGCGGGCACGCTCGACTGCACGCCGTGCTGGACCAGGTACTTCGCCGCGCCCGCGATCGCGTCGGCGGGGTCGTACACACTCGCGGTCCCGTCCCCGTTCTCATCGGTGGCCACCCCGCTGACGACCTCGCTCGCCGGATGGGTGGGGGCGCCGCCCCACTGGTCGCCGGCGGCACCGCCGATGCCTATCTGCATCGGTCCCGCGGCGCCGAAGGCGTTGGCTCCGCTGTGCACGCCCGGCAGCGTCGTCCGGCCGTTGTCGCTCTCCACGGTTCCGATGCCGGCCAGGACCGTCCACGGCACGCCGTACTGCTGGCCGACCTTCTTGTACCACAACAGGTAGTCCGATGGGATCGACGCCGTGCCCTGTTTGCTGGCCGGCGGCTGGGTGACCGACTTCCCCGAGCACCCGTTGCCGCCCGCCGTGAACAGCAGGCCCGACCCGGAGATGAGCATGGGGATGGTGAGCAGGCCGAGGAGCAGGAACGCCGCTCCGGCGACGGCCGCGACGACGATGATCCGGACCGGGCCCCGCCCGGGATCACGCGCACGCATCAGGAATTCCTCATGCATCACCCGCCGCAGAGATTCCCGGCGCATCAAAGGTCTCCGCACATCAGAAGTTCCCCTGCGACGCGAGCTCGATGTCGTTGACCTGCCAGCCGCCGGCCCCGGAGACCACGGTGATCGCGTACTGCGTGCTGTGCGTCGCGGCCCCCTGGGTGCTGAGCAGCCGCTGTCCCAGCGTGACCACGAAGGTCAGGCTGTGGGCGCCGAACGCGCGCAGCGAGTCGATGGTCCCGCTCCCGGTGGATACCTGCTTCTGCGCGGTCCGCGCCTGCGCGACACCGGGCGTCAGGTACGCGTTCTTCAGCGCCTGCGTCAGCGAGCTGGTGGCGAGGCCGCTCAGCCGCGAGGCGTAGGCGGCGCCGCTTTCGGTGTAGGTGTAGTCCTCGTAGGCGGCGCAGAACGCCGTCGTGACCTGCGCCGCATCCGCCAGATCCTGCTGGGTGAACGGAAGCCAGCCGTAGATGTTCGCCGAGCCGGCGGACGAGGAGGCCGACGGGGCGGCCGAGGACGCGTTCGCCGCGGCGGACGGGACCGCCGCCTGTGACGGCGGGGCGCTCCGCGGCGGGCTGGCGCCGTGGCTGTGATGCAGCGGGCCGACCAGGTACAGGCCGAGCCCGGCCAGGCAGGCGACCACGACCACGAAGATCGCCCGCTGCTGCGCCGTGCTCAGTTCCATGCCGGGCCCCCGCTATTTGCCGCTGTCCCGCCGGACCGGCCGCAGCCAGAACGGCATCGGAGTCTTGCGCTCGCCCGTCTCGGTGCTGGCCAGCGGAGGTCCGTCCCCGGCTGGGGTCGCGGAGCCGGCTTCCGGCTGCGAACCGGCTGAGCCTCCTTGCTGATCCGAACGAACCGGGCTTCTCCCGCCGGGGAACCATCCCGCACTGCCGGGCCAGGCCGATCCGGACTGCCGCCGCTCGCGGCGCCGGCTCGCCCGCTCGGGCGCGGAAGGACGCGACGATCCCGCCCCGCCGCCTCGTGCACCGGTGCCGCCCGCTCCCCGGCCCGACGGGCCACCCCCCCGGCCCGACGGGCCACCCCCCCGGCCCGATGGGCCGCCTCCCCGGCCCGACGGGCCTGCTCCCCCGCCGCCGGACGAGCCGCCCGCGCCGCCGCCCAGCGAACCGCCGCCGGCACCGCCCGCGCCAGGGGCGCTGCCCCCGCCGGCGGCACCCTCCGCGCCGGAGCCGTTCCCGCCACCGCCAGAACCGCTTCTTCCCGCGCCGCCACCGGTGCCCCGTGCCCACCAGCCTCCGCCGCCACCGCGGCCAGCGATGACGCCACCGCCGCCAAAGATGCCGCCGCCACCGGAACCGCCCGGCCCACCGCCGGAACCGCCGCTGGCACCAGGGCCACCACCGCTTCCGGAACTGCCGCTGCCTCCGGAACCGCCGCTGCCTCCGAAACTGCCGCTGCCTCCAGAACCGCCGCTGCCTCCAGAACCGCCGCTGCCTCCGGAACCGGCGCTGCCTCCAGAACCGCCTCCGGTGCCACCGGCCCCGGCTCCGCCAGCGCCGCCCGGGCCGCCGCCGAACCGGCCGCCGCCACCCGGGCCACCCGAGCGGCCACCACCGCCGGGCCAGCCACCGCCTCCGCCCGGCCAGCCACCGCCTCCGCCGGACCGGCCGCCGCCGGACCGGCCGCCGGCGCCCGGCCAGGGGGCGGGGCCGCCAGCGCTCCCGCTGGCACCGGACCCGCCACCGTTAGCGGATTCGCCGCCGGTGCCGCCACCGCGGGAAGCGCCCCCACCGCGAACCGCTCCCCCACCTCGGAACGCTCCCCCACCACTGAAGCCAGTGCTACCACCAGAGCCACTCCTACTACCGGAGCCACCACCACCACCGGAGCCACCACTACCACCGGCCGGCGTGCCTCCGCCGCCAGGCGTGCCTCTCCCGCCCGGCGTGCCTCCGCGGCCCGATGCACCTCCGCCGCCCAATACGCCTCTCGCGCCCGGCATGCTGCTCCCGCCCGGCGTGCCTCCGCCGCCCGATGCACCTGCGCCGCCCGATGCACCTGCGCCGCCGGAGGTGCCTGCGCCGCCGGGCGTGCCCTTGCCGCCGGGCAGCGGCCCGGGCGCCCTGGACAGGGGGCCGGTCGCGGCGGGCAGCGGCCCGGGCGCGCCGGACAGCGAACCCGGCGTGCCCGGCGCGGTTGACCGCGTCCCGGTCGCGCCAGCCCGCGCGGCGCCGCGCGACCAGCCCGGTCCCGCGCCGGAGGCACCCTCCTGCTCGGCTCCGCCGGGCGGCGGGAGCGGCAGCGGCGGAGCCGCGCGGTTCCCGCCGTTTCCGGCGGCGGGCCAGTTTCTGCCCCGTCTCGAGGAGCCTGCGTTCGCGCCGGCGCCTGTCCCCCCGCCGGCGGGGTCGTGCCCGGAAGACGCGGCGTCGGCGGCGGTGTCATCGGCGGGCACGTCCGGCCGCAGCCTGCCCGCGTGTCCGTCCGCTCCGCGTCCGCCCTGCCCGGCGGCGGCCTCGGCATCGGCCGCGCTGGCCGCCGCCGAGGCGGCACTGGCCGCTCCGGCGGCCCCAGCGGCGAGCGCGGCGGCCTGCGCCGGGTTCCGCCGCGCCCAACGGGCGGCGCGGTACGCAGCGACGCCGGGAACCGCCGCGGTGGCGGAATCCCAGGTGGCCCGGCGGAAGCCGTAGCTGGCCTCACGCAAGCTGTAGTCGGACCGCTCCGAGGAACCGATCATGCCGTAGCCGACCGCGGAGAACAGGTGCTGGAACGGCCTGCGGTAGATGAACACCGCCACGGTGACCAGCGCGATCATCAGGATCTTCAGGGCCCACGGCAGCACGTTGTCGGCGGTCCCCATGATGAGCGAGTAGCAGTACAGCAGCACGCTCAGCACGAGCGCAATGGCCACCTGTTTCATCAGCACGCCGACGAGCATCTCGAACCAGCGGATCGCGATGACCCGGCCGAAGCCGGGATGTGTGCCGACGATCAGGAAGAATGGCCCGGCGACGAGCAGCAGCAGGAAGCCGAGTTTCAGCACGATCAGGGTCAGCGCGATCAGCAGGATGAGCAGGCCCGCGACGACGGCGGCGAACAGTGCGGCGAAAGCGATTTCGAGCCGGGTCGTCCACTGGTTGCCCTGGAACAGCCCGTAGATCCCCGGCTGGTTCTGTTTGATGGACGCGGCGACGCCGCCGTACGTGGTCTGCTTGGCTTGCAGCAGCGCGGATGTGGGCTGTTCGTTGGCGGCGAACGCCTGCGACCACAGCAGCGACCGGCCGTAGGTGTCCACCACCGTCGGCGGCTTGCCGGGGCCGTTGTAGGCGGTGGTGCCGAGCTCGCCGTCCAGCCACGGCTTGCAGATCAGCACCGACCACAGCTCGTTGGCGTTCTGGTCGACGAGGCCGTTGGCCGAGGTGAACGCGAAGTTGGCGGTGACGCTCTGCTGGTCGCCGCGAGCCACCGGCAGGCAGTTGCTGCCCCCGGGGCTGGGCAGCTTGGAGAACGCGACGTTCAGCACCTGGGTCACGCCGTTGGACACGCTCGTGCCGACGCCGGTGAAGTCGGCCGGCCTGCCGATCAGCCAGATGGCGGCGGCGCACGCCACAACCATCCACAGCGTGCCCTCGATGGTCCGCGTCGCGCGCTTGCGGATCAGTCCCTGCCAGGCCAGCCAGATCGCGCCGAGGATCACCACCGGCGCGAGGTACGGGAAGTAGATCGCATTGCCCAGCGCGCTGATCAGCCGGTCCACGGCGTTCTGCAGCCAGGTCAGGATGTTGTTGCCGGCCGCCGACTGGTACACGGTGATCGTGACCCGGTCCAGCGACTTCGCCATGTCGAAGACCATGCCGGCGACGTTGTTGCCGATCAGCGACGTCATGTCGGAGCACTGCAGGTCGTGCGCGGCCCAGAACTGCCCGGCGACCCCGTAGTTGTCGTACAGCGTCTTCCCGCCGGCCTTGTTGCCCGGTGCCTCGATCAGCGAGTCGATGCCGTTGGTGGCCGACTCTGGCTGCGGCAGCGAGGGATTGCAGACGCTGTTCAGCAGCCCGGGGACGCCGCTGCTGCCGAGGTTGCAGAACCCGAGAAGGCTGCCGATGTCGCCGATCCCGGGCACCTGGCAGATGCCGCCCGCGGGCGCCGCCACCGCGCTCCCGCGCGCGGGAGTGGTGCGGGACATGAGCGTCGCCCGGATGGGCGCCGCCCCCGTACGCGAACGCGCCCCCGCGGCGGCGGGCGCGCGGGACGACCGCGACTCCACGGCGGCCGCCGCGTACGACCGGGAGATGACCGCGGCCGATGCGCGCGACCCGGACGCGACCGCGGCCGATGCGCGCGACCGCGACGTGACCGCGGCCGCCACGTGCGACCGCGACGTGACCGCGCCGGCCGCCTGCGACCCCGACGTGACCGCGACCGCCGCGTGCGGCGTCACCGAGGCCGCGGCCGGGCGCGCGAAGAACACGCCGGCGAGCAGCGCCGGGGCGATGGCGGCCGAGGCAAGCAGCACCCGGACGGCGCGGCGACCGTGTTTGCCGGGAGCACCGGCCTTGCCAGAAGCACCGGCCTTGCCAGAAGCACCGGGCGCGCCGGAGGCACCGGGCGCGCTGGAAGCACCGCAGGCAGCGGAACCATGGCGCCTGCGGGAACTCTGCGTACCGTAGGCGCTACGGAAAGTCCGCACGCTACGGCTGGCGCGGACCTGGGTTTCAGCCATCGGGGGGCTCCTGTGCATACGGGCGTTCTGACGGGTTACGAGGGCGCCTGCGCCACCGGGGGTGCCGGCTTGCGGGCCCGGGTCGGGTTGGTGTCGATCCAGTCCCGGAGCTCCTCGGAGACCAGGTCGACGCCAATTCGGCCCGCCCGGTCGTCCAGGTCGCGGAAGATGCACTCGCCGTTGCCGAGCGCACGGAGGACGGCCTTGTGCTCCTCCGAGGGCTCGACGCCGAGCAGCGACATGACGTTCGCGACCTCCCCGCGCTCCGACGACCGGAACGCGAAGACGCTGGACAGGCAGTTGGTGACCTGCTCGTTCAGCAGGTCACCTGCGTTCTGGGAGACGAGGATGAGGGCGGTGTTCCGCGACCGGCCCATCCGGGACACCTCGGGAACCAGCTTGGCTCCCTCGGGGGTCGACGTGATCGCCCATGCCTCGTCGAGGAAGATCGCCTTCGGCTGGGTGCGGTCGATGCTGTTGAGCAGCCTGCGGGCGAACTGCGACACCAGGTACAGCAGCGCGACCGACAGCCGCTGCTCGTAGGAGTAGTCGTCGCGGCCGGTCGTCGTGTCCGGCAGGGTCAGACCGCCCAGCGTGAAGACCGTCGTCCAGCCCTGGGCGTCGATCTGCTGGCCGCCCGATGGGGCGAAGCACAGCCTGGCGAGACGCATCTCCGAGATCGACCGCATCACCGCGCCGAGGTTCTTCCACGCGGGATCCTCCGCCTGCTCAAGGTACCTGACGACCTTACCGAGACTGGGCCGCTGGCCGCCCGCCACCGCGCCGACGGCCTGAATCATCGCGCTTTCCCGTTCCTCGCTCATCCGGGGGAGCAGCAGCCGCAGCGTTTCGGTCGCCATCGTCCGCTTCTCCGCCAGGTCGTCGCCGAACGAGAACGGGTCGAGCAGGCCCGGAGCGGCCGAGCCGAGCGGCAGCACGCGGGCTCTGCGGTTCGACCTTGTCAGGTACTCCACCAGCGACTCGGCGTCGCCCTTCGGGTCGATCACCGCGACCGTCGCGCCGCGCAGCGCGAGCTGGTAGATCAGCAGCATCGCCAGCGTGGTCTTCCCGCCGCCGGGCTCACCGGTGATCGCGATCGCCGTGGGCCGGTTCCTGGCCGCGGCCAGCATCGGGTCGAAATGCACGACCGAACGGGCGCGGCCGAGGGTCTCGCCGACATACGGCCCTATCCAGCCGACGCCGTCCGCGATCCGGTCTCCCAGCTCGACGGTCGCGGTCGGCATGCCGCCCGCGATCGTGTACAGCGGCTGCCGCTGCACGTACGAGCTCAGCCGCACCCGCTCGCCGGGCAGCGTCTCGCACAGCAGCGAGAACTGGTCGCCGGTGGAGTTGACGATGTCGATGCCGATGTCCCGGTAGTGCTCGGTGACCGCCTCCACCCGGCGGACGCACAGCTCCCTGGTCGGCGCGGTCACGATCAGCCGGTGCCAGCCGTACACGAACGGCAGCCGTTCCTTGGTGATGCCGTGCTCCAGCATGCGCGCCGCGGCGATCTGCTCGGCCAGCGCGATCGGCGCCTCGGCGCCGGCCTCCCTGATGTGCGCGTCCATGTCCCGGGCATGCGCGAGCCGGCGGCTGACGTCCTTGCTGGCCTTGGCCGGCGGGATCAGCCGCATCCGGGAGCTGACCTCGACGGGGAACGGCAGTGAGTCCGCGTAGTGCAGCCACGGCTCCCCGTCGGGGAACGACATCACGTCGGGGAACCTGGCGAACGACAGGAACGCCGCCCAGGACTCCCCGCCGGTGTGCTCGAGCCGGAGCAGCGTGCGGCCGTTGTGCACCTGCCCCTCGAAGAGCTCCTCGATCTCCCCCGCGCCCCAGGTCCGGCGCCTGGCCGCGGACGGCGGCGGGTCACCGAGCGAGCCCATCAGCGTGTGCCTGACCAGCCACGCCACCTCGCGGGCGGTGGCGTGCCTGGCCGCGAGCGCGCTGGAGGTCAGCGCCCTGCCCAGGCGCTCGGCCTGATCGGTCCACTTGGCGACCTCGGTGGCGCTGACCGACTCGTCGTCGAGGCCCATCGTCTTCTCGGCGCCGCGGTACAGGGAAACGAACTGGGAAAGCGCGCCGCCGGACAGCTGCATGCGCATTCCCCGCGGGCCA
>Ga0213875_10000868_pt1 | contig 22304 bp, 22 predicted proteins | sample BarmaccomBMRX_R8_FD_160105 | JGI IMG/M metagenome (GOLD analysis project Ga0213875, IMG submission 160105) | Root-associated microbial communities from Barbacenia macrantha in rupestrian grasslands, the National Park of Serra do Cipo, Brazil - RX_R8 | ecosystem: Host-associated > Plants > Roots... | reverse complement strand
CAAGCCGCTCACCTACATGAATGGCTCGGGCGAGAGCGTGCAGCCGGCGCTCGCCTTCTACAAGCTGGAGCCGCCGGCAGCGACGGTGTTCCACGACGAACTGGACCTGGCGTTCGGCAAGGTCCGGGTGAAGCGCGGCGGCGGCGCCGCCGGGCATAACGGGCTGCGCAGCCTGGATCGCGTGCTCGGGACCCAGGACTACTGGCGCGTGCGGCTGGGCATCGGCCATCCCGGCGACAAGGAACGCGTGCTGGGCCACGTGCTCGGCGACTTCGCGAAGGTCGAGCAGCCGATGCTCGCGGCGTTGCTGGACAGCGTGGCGGACGCCGCGCCGCTGCTCGCCGAGGGTCGGCCGGAGGAGTTCATGACCCGGGTGGCGTTGCTGATGCAGGACGTTTCGTAATGGGCTTCAACTGCGGCATCGTCGGCCTGCCGAACGTCGGCAAGTCCACGCTGTTCAATGCGCTGACCGCGACCGCGGCGGCGCAGGCGGCGAACTACCCGTTCTGCACGATCGAGCCGAATGTCGGGCGGGTAGCGGTACCCGATCCGCGGCTCGATGCGCTCGCCGGCATCGCCGGCTCGGCGAAAATCGTGCCGACCAGCCTGGAGTTCGTCGACATCGCCGGGCTGGTGCGTGGCGCGTCGAAGGGCGAGGGGCTGGGCAACCAGTTCCTGGCGACGATCCGCGAGGTGGACGCGATCATCCACGTGCTGCGCTGCTTCGAGAGCGGCGACGTCACGCATGTGGAGGGCAGCGTCGATCCGCTGCGCGACGCCGAGACGGTGGAGACCGAGCTGATGCTCGCCGACCTCGAGAGCCTGGAGCGGCGGCTGCCCGCGCTGCAGAAGCGGGCGCGCGGCGGCGACCGGGAGAGTGCCGCCCAGGCGGCACTGATCGAGCCGCTCGTGCAGGCGCTGGGCGACGGCCGGCCGGCCCGCGCGGCGATCCCGCCCGACCAGGCGGAAGCGGCGCGGCGGCTGCAGCTGCTGACCGCCAAGCCGGTGCTCTATGTCTGCAATGTGGAGGAGGCGGCGGCGGCGGCCGGCAACGCCTGGTCCGCCCGGGTCGCCGCGCGGGCGGCCGCCGAGGCGGCGGGTGCGGTGATCATCTCGGCGGCGATCGAAGCCGAGCTGAGCCTGCTGTCGCCGGCCGAGCGGCCGGATTTCCTGCACGACCTCGGCCTCGCCGAGGCCGGGCTCGACCGGGTGATCCGCGCCGGCTACGACCTGCTGGGGCTGATCACCTTCTTCACCGCCGGCCCGAAGGAGGCGCGTGCCTGGACCGTCGTGCGCGGCACCCGCGCGGCGCCGGCGGCGGGCGCGATCCACGGCGATTTCGAGCGCGGCTTCATCGTCGCCGAGACCATCGCCTATGAGGACTACGTGGCCTGCAACGGCGAGGCAGGCGCGCGCGAGGCGGGCCGGATGCGCGTCGAGGGGCGGGACTACGTCGTGCGCGACGGCGACGTGATGCTGTTCCGCTTCAACGTCTGACACCACCCGGCCGGCGTCCGGGACGGAACCGTTCCGCGCCGCAACGGTTGTTGCTCGCGACGCCGGGCCGCCGGCGGAACAACGGGAGTGCGCCGATGAGCTTTATCGCGTGGATCGTGGTCGGCCTGATCGCCGGCTTCATCGCCAGCAAGATCGTGAACAAGGCGGGCGAGGGCTTCGTGCTCGACATCGTGCTCGGGGTCGTCGGCGCGATCGTCGGCGGCTTCGTCTTCAACGCCTTCGGCTACAGCGCGCCAAACGGCGTCAACCTCTACAGCATCTTCGTCGCGGTGATCGGCGCGATCATCGTGCTCGTCGTCTATCATGCGGTGTTCGGCCGACGAACCTATTGAAGACGACCCGTCCGGCCCGGGTGAGCTGCGGGGTGATCGTCAGCGACGGCGCCTGCATGCTGCTCGGCCACGCGGCCCGCTCGCCCCGCTGGGACATCCCGAAAGGTCTCGCCGAACCCGGCGAGAGCGACGTCGCGGCGGCGCTGCGCGAGCTGGCTGAGGAGACCGGCCTGGAAGCGCGGGAACGGGAGCTGGCGGCGCTTGGCCGGCACGACTATCTGCCGGGCAAGGCGCTCGCGCTGTTCGCGCTGCGGCGGGCTCCGCTGCCCGACCCCGCAACCTTGCGCTGCCGGGCCAGCGTGCCTCTGCCGTCCGGCGCGTTGCTTCCGGAGTTCGACCGGTTCGGCCTGTTCGCCTGGGACGAAGCGCTGAAGCGCGTCGGCCGAAGCCTCGCGCGCGTGCTGGCCGGGCTGGGCGAGGCCGCCGCCTACGGCAGCGCCAGCGCGTTGGGCTGATCGCCGGGCTCGATGACGGCGGCGGCCTCGCCCGGCCCGCGGCCGGCCGCGTCCGCGGCCCAGACCTCCAGCCGGTTGCGTCCCTTGCGCTTGGCCGCGTAGAGCGCCGCGTCGGCCGCCGCGAGCAGGGTCGCCGCCGCGGCGTCGTCCTGTGGGGTCATGCTCGCCAGGCCGATGCTGACGCTGACCTGCCGGGCGGGCGACGCAAGGTGCTCCATGCCGAGCTCGAGGACGGCTCGACGGATGTCCTGGCCGAGGGCGAAGGCGTTGCGCGCCTCGGTCGAGGACAGCAGGATCGCGAACTCCTCCCCGCCGTACCGGGCGGCGAGGTCGCCGGGACGGCGCACCCGGGCCCTGATCGCCCCGGCGATCGCCCGCAGGCAGCGGTCGCCCTGCTGATGGCCGTAGCGGTCGTTCAGCGCCTTGAAGTGGTCGGCGTCGATCATCAGCAGGGCGAGCGGCGTCGCCTCGCGCCGGGCGCGGCGCCACTCGCGCTCGAACGCATCGTCGAAGCCGCGGCGGTTGGCGAGCCCGGTGAGCGCGTCGGTGGCGGCCAGCGCCTGCAGCCGGTCGGCGGCATCGGCCAGCGCGTCTTCGGTCTGCTTGCGGCTGGTCACGTCGCGCGTGTTGGAGACGACGCTCTCCGGCACGCCCGTCAGCGGGTCGCGCACCAGGGCGGCCCGGCTCTCGACCCAGAGCCAGTCGCCGTTCTTGCAGCGAACGCGGATCTGCCAGGTGGCGTGCGACGCACCGCCGCGCACCGCCGCGAGCCCGGCCTCGACGCGTCCCTGGTCCTCGGGGTGGACGATCGCCTGCCAGCCCTGGGCTTTGAACTCATCCGGCTCCCAGCCGAGCAGGTTGCGCACCGAGGGCGACACATATTCGTGGGCGCCGTCCAGCGCGATGCGGGTGATCAGGTCGCTCGAGTTCTCGGCCAGCGCCCGGTGCAGCGCCTCCCGCCGCACCAGCTCGGCGTGACCGGCGGCGAGCTTGGCAGCCATCAGGTTGAGGGTGCGCCCGAGCGCGCGGAACTCCGGCGCCTGCCAGGCCGGCAGCTCGACCCTGACCGCGAGATTGCCGCTGCCGACGCGCATCGCGGTGTCGGCCAGCGCGCGGATCGGCCGAAGCTGCGAGACTTCGGCGAGCAGCCACGCGAGCAGCGCCCCCAGGCCGCCGGCCAGCAGCGCGAGCGCGAGTCCGGTCCAAAGCCGCGCATCCGCGCGCGCGAGCACGGCGCGGCGGTCGAATGCGACGGCCAGCATCATCGCCGAGCCGCCACCGGGCAACGGGGCGTAGCCGACGATGCGCGGCGTCATGTCCTCGAAGGTTGGCCTATCCGCAACCCCGCCCTGCGGCGCCGCCCGCATCGCCTGGGTCAGAGGATCGTCCGGGAAGCGCTTGCCCACCCAGGCGGCGGGGTCCGGATAGCGTCCGAGCACCGCGCCATCGTGCGGATCGACCAGCAGGACGACCGCGTCCTGGCCGGAGGAGACGTGCTGCGCGAGGCTCGAGAACCAGGAGAGATTGAGGCCGGCGGCGATCACGCCGTCGCTGCCGGGCCCGTCCGCGCCGCCCAGCCGGACCGCGGCCACGACGGTGGGCTGGCCGGTCTGCCGGCCGATCAGCAGGTCGCTGAACACGAGGCCGCCGGGTGCGGCCGCGCGCGCCCGGTGGAACCAGTCGCGGTCGGCTACCGAATACGTGGGCGTCGCGGTTGCGCTCGAGCAAGCCACCGTGCCGTCCATCCGGACGACGAGGATCGAACCGAGCCGCGGGTGGTCGGCGCTGATGTCCCCGAGTACCCGGTGGCACGCTTGGGGAGTCATGGTCCCGACGGCGGGCACGCGCGCCAGCACGTGCAACAGCACGCGGGCTTCCTGCACGGAGTCGTCGCCCTGCTCGGCGCCGAGGCGGGCGAGTTCGAGCGCGCGCGCCCGCGCCAAGCGCAGCACTTGGTGCCGCTCGCCGGACGCGCCGGCCAGCAGCACGGCGACGAGCGGGAGCGCCGTCAGCAGGGTGAGAACGATCAGCCGGGCGCGCACACCCAGCCCGAAGAGCAGTCGGCGCAGCACACTTCCTCCGAGCCGGTCCGGCGAACCACGCGCCTTCGGCAACACTGACGGGGGAAGTTCAATGCCGGCTTAACCGGCGCGGGCTCAGCCCTCGGGCTGTCCGAGCAGCGGCCGCAGCGCGGCGAGCACGTCGCCGGCGCGGAACGGCTTGGGGAGCAGCGCCTCGCGATCACCGAGCCGGCCGAGATCGGCCAGGGCGTCGGGCCGTCCGGTCATGATCACGATGGGCAGATCGGGGTGTCGGCACCGGGCGCGCATCGCCAGACCGACGCCGTTCAGCCGACCGGGCATCTGCAGGTCGGTCAGCAGCAGGTCGAAGCTCGACCGGTCCATCTGCTCGGCCGCGGCATCGCCGCTCTCGGCCGCGATGACGATGAACCCGGCCTCCTCCAGCAGTTCCGCCACGCTCAGGCGGATCAGTTCGTCGTCCTCGACCAGAAGGATGCGGCGGCCCATCGACGTACGTACTCCACGGCGCCGCGGTCGACTCGTCGGGAGGGGGCCGCGGTACAGCAGCGAACGTCAGCGAGACGCCGATCGTTCGCGCCGCGCGCGGCTTATCGAGCGTTGTTGACAGACACGGCGGCCGACGCCTGACCCGCATCCGCCGGCGCCGCGGCCAGCCGGGGCAGCAGGATCCGCACGGTCGTGCCCTGCCCCGGCTTGCTGGCGATGCGGACATGACCGTTGGACTGCCTGACGAAGCCGTAGACCTGGCTCAGCCCGAGCCCGCTGCCCTGGCCGGTCTGCTTGGTCGTGAAGAACGGCTCGAAGGCGCGCTCCACGGTCTCGGGCGGCATGCCGGCCCCAGTGTCGGTGACGGCCACGCTGACATAGTCGCCGGGCTGCACCGGGACGGCCTCCTGCGCCGCTTCTTCGCGGGCCAGGCGCAGATTGGCGGTCTCGACGGTCAGCCGGCCGCCCTCGGGCATGGCGTCGCGCGCGTTGACGGTCAGGTTGAGCAGCGCGTTCTCGAGCTGGTTGGGATCGGCCAGCACGCGCCACAACCCGCCGGCGAGCAGCGTGCCGACGGCGATGCCCTCGCCGAGCGTGCGGCGGAGCATGTCGGTCATGCCCTGCACCAGGGCGTTCACGTCGATCGGCCGCGGGTCGAGCGGCTGGGGCCGGGCGAAGGCGAGCAGCCGCTGGGTCAGCGTCGCCGCCCGCCTGGCGCCCTGCATCGAGGTCTCGACCGCGCGTTGCATGCGGCCGCGTTCCGCACCGTCAGGCAGCGCGGCGAGCTGGCGGTCGATCGTCTCGAGGCCGCCCATCACCACGGTCAACAGGTTGTTGAAGTCGTGCGCGAGGCCGCCGGTGAGCTGGCCGACCGCCTCCAGCTTCTGCGCCTGGCGGAACTCGGCCTCCACCCGGCCGCGCGCCGCCGCCTCGGCGCGCAGGCGGGCATTCGCCGCCTCGAGCTCGCGCGTCCGCTCGGCCACGAGGCGCTCGAAGCGCGCCTCGTTCTCCCGGAATTCGCTGACCTCGGTGTTGGTGCCGAACCACCGCACGATCCGGCCGGCCGCGTCGCGCAGCGGCACCGCGCGGGTGAGAAAGGGGCGGAAGCTGCCGTCCGCGGCGCGCAGCGGAAACACCATCTCGAACGGCTCGCCGGAGGCGACGCTGGCGCGCCAGCGCCGCACCACCTCGGGCAGCATCGCCGGATCATGCACGCAGGCCCAGGCCCAGCCCTGCACCTGCTCGGCCGACGTGCCGGTGTAGTCGTACCAGCGACGATTGAACCAGTCGATCGCGCCGTCCGGCTGCGCCGTCCAGACCAGATGCGGTATGGCGTCCGACAGCGCCTGAAGCTGCTGGTCGGCCTGCTGGCGGCGGCGTTCCTCGGCGGCGCGGCGTTCCGTGACGTCGGCCTGGTAGCCGAGGAAGTGGGTGAGCGTGCCGTCGATCGCCACCACCGGGCAGACCTGCACGGCGTTCCAGAACGGCGTGCCGTCCTTGCGATAGTTGAGCAGTTCCAGCGCGACCTCGCGGTGCCCGGCGATCGCCTCGCGCATCGCGGCGACCGCGTGCGGGTCGGTTGCGGCACCTTGCAGGAAGCGGCAGTTGCGGCCGGTCACCTCCTCGCGGGCGTAGCCGGTGAGCCGCAGGAAGGCGTCGTTGGCGAACACGATCGGGTTGTCCGGCCGGCGCGGGTCGGTGACGACCATCGGCAGGCGCGAGGCGCCGACCGCGGCGGCGAAGAACGCCAGGTCCGCGGGAGCCCGGCCTGCCTCCGGCCTGCTCGGTGTCTCGTCCATGCGCCGCCCGCGCCCTGCCGCCGTTCACAGATTGCGTGAGCCGCCGCCACCGGTCAACGCGGCGGTATGCGGGGGCGGCGGTATGCGGGGAGAGCTATGCGCGGGCGCGGCCCGGATCAGCCCGCGGCCGACCGGCGCTTGAGGTCGGTGATCGGGATTTTCAGGTAGGAGACGCCGTTGTCCTCGGGCGGCGGCAGGTTGCCGGCGCGCATGTTCACCTGCACCGCCGGCAGGATCAGCGTCGGCATCTCGAGCTTGGCGTCGCGCGCGGTGCGTAGCGCGACGAACTCCTCCTCGCTGACGCCGTCGCGGACGTGCACGTTGGCGGCGCGCTGGGCGGCGACCGTGCTCTCCCAGGCGTATTCTTCGCGGCCGGGCGCGCGGTAGTCGTGCGCGGTGAACAGGCGGGTCTCGGGCGGCAGTTCGAGGACGCGGCGGATCGAGCGGTAGAGGGCGCGCGCGTCGCCGCCCGGGAAGTCGGCGCGAGCGGTGCCGAAGTCCGGCATGAACATGGTGTCGCCGACGAAGGCGGCGTCGCCGATCACGTAGGTGACGCAGGCCGGGGTGTGTCCCGGCGTGTGCATCACCCGCGACTCGATGCCGCCGATCGCGAATGTGTCGCCATCGGCGAACAGCCGGTCGAACTGGCGCCCGTCGGTAACGAAGCCGGGCTCGGCGTTGAACAGCGCCTTGAAGACCTTCTGCACCTGCCGGATGTGCTCGCCGATGCCGATCAGCCCGCCCAGGCGCTGCTTGAGATAGGGCGCGCCGGAGAGGTGGTCGGCATGCACGTGGGTCTCGAGCAGCCAGGCGACGTGCAGGCCACGCTCGGCGACGCAGGCGGCGACGCGGTCCGCCGACTCCGTCGCGGTGCGGCCGGACTTCAGGTCGAAGTCGAGCACCGGGTCGATCACCGCCGCCTCGCGCGTCGCAAGGTCGGTCACGACATAGGTGATCGTGTTGGTGGCCTTGTCGAAGAAGGCCTGCACATCCGGGCGCATGCCAGCCTCCCCACGCGGGTCCACCGAGGACTCTCATCCCGCTACGGCAGTTGCGCCAGCGTTTTTCCTTGGCTTGGCGCCGGAATGGTGTAAATCGACGCCGAGGCTATCAACCATTTGGTTCATTCCTCGCGGCGAAATCCAGCTCTGGTTTAACGGATCATTTTCTAGACAGGTGTTTGATGGCCTCCCAGGCAACGGCGGGCGCCGGCGTCCCGCCCCTCCCCGAGAGCAGCCAGAGAAGAGGTAGCGGCCACCATGTCCTTCACGTTCTCCGTCCCCACCGTCCCGACCCTGCCCACCGGGTCCACGTCCACCACCCCGACCAGCACGCCCGCCGCCAGCTCCGGCAGCGACACGTCGGGGACCGGCGCCGGCGCTTCCGGCTCAGGTACTTCCGGCGCGGGCACCTCCGGAACCGGCACCTCCGGCGCCGGCACCTCGGGCAGCAGCACGTCTTCCTCCAGCAATCCGCTGAGTTCCCTGCCTTTCCTGGTCGCGCCGACCGCGCCGACACTTGGCGGCTTCGGGTCAAGCTCCACCGGCAGCGACACGACCAGCACGCCGACCTCGAGCGGGAGTGCCGACACCGGTTCCGGGTCGTCGGGCAGCGGCACGAGCTCGAGCGGCACAAACTCGAGCAGTACGGGCGCGCCGGCCGCGAGCAGCGGCAATTCCGCCGGCAGCGGCGCCGCGAGCAGCGCGCCGGCCGCCTCCCCGTCGACCGCGAGCACCGCGCCCAGCTCCAATGCGACGGCAAGCTCCGGGTCCGGCAGTTCCTCCTCATCGAGCAGCTCGAACCCGTTCGCCGCGCCGGACGCGCCGGGCCTGCCCGCCGGCCTCGCCTCGCTGCTGAGCGCCGTCTCCAGCGCGACCAGCGCGGCGGCGAGCAACTCGGGCAGCGGCACCACCAGCCAAAGCGGCAGCGGCTCGCCTCCCACCTCGGACCAGTCCTCCTCCAGCCAATCCGGCAGCGCACCGACCTACATGCCGATCACCGGCGAGGACGGCAACCCGTTCGCCGCACAGATCCAGGCCGGCTACCAGGCGGCGGCGGGGGCGAGCGCGCAGGCCAATGGCGGCTCGCCGAGCCTCGTCGCCTATGACCCGAGCAACGGCACCGACCCGACCGTCAGCTCGACGCAGGTCGGCTACACCCAGCTGACCGACGCCAACATCGGTGACGGCACGGTGGTGCTGCCCAACAACATCAGCCTCGTTGACGACACCGCCGACCAGCCGGTGAGCCTGTCGGGCGGCAGCGCCAACCAGGTGATCCGCGGCTCGTACGCCAGCCTGACCGTGTACGCCGGAACGGGCAACGGTGTGATGCTGGCGGACGGCACCTACAATCCGAACAGCCATTCCAGCATGCCGCTGACCGACAACAACTTCGTCGCGCCGAGCGTGGGTGGCGGCAGCTGGGTCGTGTCGGTCGGCAACGGCGACAACATGATTAACGCCGCGTCCGGCAACGATTCGATCGCCACCGGCACCGGCGACAACGCGATCTACCTCGGCAGCGGTGCCGACCAGGTGGCCAGCGGCGGCCAGGACACCATTCTGGGCGGGCTGGGTGCGGCAACCATCGCCGCGACCGGCAACGCCGCGGTGTTCGCCGGCCAGGGCAGCATGAATTTCGCGAACGGCGCCGGCACCAGCACCGTGATCGGCGGTACCGGTTCGCTGGCGGTGACCGGCGGCTCGGGCAAGCTGACGCTGTTCGGCGGCACGGGAAACACGCTGGCCTTCGGCGGCAGCAAGGGCGGCAACATCTTTGCGGCCGGCCAGGGCAACGCCACGCTGGTCGGCGGCGGCGACGGCAACCTGCTGGTCGGCAACGCCGGCACCGACCTGATCGTCGACGGCGGCGGCCAGAACAACACCGCCTTCGCCGGGCACGGCCAGAACGTGATCTTCGGCGGCCCGACCTCCGACATGATCGTCGGCGGCTCCGGCTACGACCTGATCCTGGACGGCAACGGCAGCGAGCAGGTCTATGCCGGATCCGGCGTCTCCACGATCTTCGGCGGCAGCGGCAGCGACCTTACCTTCGCGGGCAAGGGCAACACGACGCTGATCGAGGGCAGCGGCGCCTCCACGGTGTTCGGCGGCTCGGGCAGCGGCGTGTTCTTCGGCGGCACCGGAACCGATCTCTACGAGTTCGCCAACGGCAGCGCCGGAGGGAACGACATCATCTACGGCTTCAAGGCCGGCACCGACCACATCGCGCTGGCCGGCTACTCGGCCAACCAGGTGGCGGCGGCGATGTCGCAGGCGGCCACCGGCTCGGGCGGCAGCACGGTGTTCAGCCTGGGCGACGGCACGCAGGTCACGGTGCAGGGCGTCTCCGGCCTGTCGCACAGCGCCTTCGTCTGATCCTCCGAAACTGGAGCGTGATCGGCGCGCCTGCGCCGATCACGCTCCAGCCGACGGGACGGCGGCCGGGGCACGCCTCCCTCGTTACGGTGCCGCGGGCAGCGGCAGCAGCCCCCGCACCGCTGCGTCCCGCCCCTTCGCCGGCATCCGGGGACGCCCCATGTAGCGCGGATGCCGATCGAGCTCTCCGAAGACGAAATCCGCCGCTACTCCCGCCACATCCTGCTGCGCGAGGTCGGCGGCACCGGCCAGGCGAAGCTGAAGGCGGCGCGGGTGCTGCTGATCGGCGCCGGCGGGCTCGGCAGCCCGCTGGCGCTCTACCTGGCGGCGGCGGGGATCGGCACGATCGGCATCGTCGACGACGACCGGGTGGAGCTGTGCAACCTGCAGCGGCAGGTGGCGCACGACACCGCCCGGCTCGGCATGCCCAAGGCGCGGTCGGCCGCGCAGGCGGCGCGGGCGATCAACCCGGAGGTGACGGTGCACGCGCTTCAGGCGCGGCTGACCGCGGAGAATGCCGCATCGCTGATCGCCGGCTATGACATCGTCTGCGACGGCAGCGACAATTTTCCCACACGCTTCCTGGTCGCCGACGCGTGCGTGCTCGGGCGACGCACGCTGATCTCGGCGGCGGTGCTGCGCTTCGAGGGACAGCTTGCCACCTTCAAGCCGCATGCCGGCGATTTTCCCTGCTATCGCTGCCTCTACCCGGAGGCGCCGCCGCCCGGCGAGGTGCCGACCTGCAGCGAGGCCGGCGTGCTCGGCGCCGTTACCGGCGTGATGGGCACGTTGCAAGCCACCGAGGTCCTGAAGGAATTTTTGGGCATCGGCGAAACCCTGGCCGGCCGCCTGCTGGTCTGGGACGCGCTGGCCGCCCGCTTCCGCACCGTGCGACTGCGCAAGGATCCCCTCTGCCCGCTCTGCGGCGCGCACCCGACCATCGCCGACCTGCGCGCCCACACCACCTCGGCGCCCGCCTGTGCCCTCTGAACCCCTGGGCATCCTGCTGATGTCCGGCACGCACGACCGCGCGCACTACGCCTTCGTGCTGGCCACCGGCGCCGCCGCCCTCGGCCGCCCTGTCGTCCTGTTCGCAACCAACGCCGGCTGCCGCGCCCTGCTCGCCGACCCCGCCTGCATCGCGGATGCCGGGCGCGACGCCCTGATCCGCGCCCGCGGGGTGGCGGGGATCGCGGAGCTGCGGGCAGCGGCCGGTGAGCTCGGGGTTCGCATGATCGCCTGCGAGGCCGGGCTGCGGGCGGAGGAGGTCGCACCGGCAAGACTGCTGACGGGTGTGGAGGTGGCGGGGATCGCAACGTTCCTCGAGGCGTGCGCGGGCGGGCAGATTGTCTCGCTCTGATCTGCCCAGGGAAGGGCCTGGGAAATTGCCCCAGCGGGGTCCCAGGAGCAGCGCCCAGGCAGCACGCCCGGAGTTTTCCTTTTGCACGGTCGGTGAAGCACCATCGGCCGCTTGACCGAACGACGCGGGGTTTGGCAGGCATCGCGCATGCGTCTGCCGCGCCCGGCCGTGCTCGCCCTCGTCTGTCTGCTGCCGGCAGCGGCGAGCGCGCAGGCGCCGGCGCCGGCGCCGGCGCCGACGAGCGTGCCCCAGCGACCGGCGGTCCCCGTCCCGGCGCACCCGGCTCATCCGGCCCCGCCTCAGCATCCGGTGCAGCAGGCGGCCCAGCACCAGCCCGCGCACCCCGCCACCCCGGTGATCCGGGCGCCGAAGGTTGCGCGGCCGCGGCCGCAGCACCCGCCACCCCCGCCCGTTCCGGTGGCACCGGCGCCGGCTCCGCCCGCCCCGGCGCAGCCGGCCGAGCCGGCGAAGGGCAGCGTGACCGGCCTGCCGCTGCCGCGCTTCGCCGCCCTGCGCGCCGACGAGGTGAACCTGCGCGCCGGACCGGGCACCCGTTACCCGATCGACTGGGTCTACAAGCGGCGCAACCTGCCGGTCGAGATCGAGCGCGAGTTCGAGGTCTGGCGCCTGGTCGCGGATGCCGACGGGGTGAAGGGCTGGGTGCACGAAGCCACCCTCACCGGCCGCCGCAGTTTTGTCGTCACCGGCGAGCAGCGCGCGATGCGCCGCACCGCCGACGACCACGCCGCCCCCGTCGCCTACCTGAAGCCAGGGGTGGTCGGCCGCCTGCTCTCCTGCGCCGCCGGCGCGGACTGGTGCCAGGTGCAGGTCGGCGAGTATCGTGGCTACCTGAAACGCGGGGATTTTTGGGGCAGCTATGCCGGAGAGGCCGTCGACTGAGGAACTCGACCCCGACGAACTCCCGCGCGCCCACCACGACCTCGGCGGCGTGCAAAAATACTTTTGTGAGGCGATCGATACCGAGCCCCACGCACTGACCGACTTCGACAAGGAGGTGGACGCCATCCGCCAGATTCTCGGCATGAAGCGCGTGATGAGCGTGGATGAGCTGCGCCGGGGCATCGAGGCGATTCCCGAGGAAACCTACCACCGGCTGTCCTACTACCAGCGCTGGATCCGCTCGATCGCCGACAACCTGCTGCGCAAGGGCGTGCTCAGCGAAGCCGAGTTGCGACAGGCGCTGGAGGGCGGGGGATGACGGACACCTTCGCCCCCGGCGCCGAAGTGCGCGTGCGCTTCGATTTTCCCGAGGCGCGCGGCCCCGCGCATATCCGCACGCCGCACTACGTGCGCGGCCGGATCGGCCGCGTGGTCCGCACACTCGGCGCCTTCCGCAATCCGGAAGACCTCGCGTTCGCCCGCCCGGCGCCGGTGCTGCCGCTCTACCACGTGGCCTTCGACCGCCACGCGATCTGGCCGGACGCGGCACCGGGCGAGGAGCTTTTGGTAGAAATTTTCGGCCACTGGCTGGATGCGGCATGAACAGCCCGATCGAAGCCGAAAGCACCCGCCTGCTGGACGCGGTGCGCAGCCTGCTGCTCGCGAAAAACGTCACGACCCCCCAGGAAATCGCCGAGCGCATCCGCATCACCGACGCCGCCTCCCCCGCGCAGGGCGCGCGAATGGTCGCAAAAGCCTGGTGCGACCCAAAATATCGCGCGCTGATGCTGGCCGACGGCACCAAGGCGGCGGAGGCGCTCGGCATCGCCATGCGCGGCGCGCCGCCGCTCGGCGTGCTCGAGGACACGGGGGAGCTGCACAACCTCGTCGTCTGCACGTTGTGCAGCTGCTATCCACGGGCGGTGCTGGGCTATCCGCCGTTCTGGTTCAAGTCCGCCGCGTATCGCGCGCGTGCGGTGCGCGACCCGCGCGGCGTGCTGGCGGAGTGGGGCACCGTGCTGCCGGAAGCGACCAGGGTGCGGGTGGTGGATTCGACGGCGGACTATCGCTGGATGGTGCTGCCGCTGCGCCCGGCCGGCACGGAGGACTGGCCGGAGGAGCGGCTGGCCGCGCTGGTGCGCGAGGGCGACATGATCGGCGTGACGCTGCCGGATCGCCTCGCGGTTACACGCCCGGGGGCAGCGGCGGGTCCTGCCAGTTGACGCCGCCGTCCGGCGCCGGGCCCGGCCCTGTTGTCGGTGGCGGCGGCGGCGCGGTCGGGATCGTCCCGGCGAGCGCGCCGAAATGCATGCGCGTGACATAGTCGGCGAGGCCGGTGCGGGGATCGCGGCTGAACGGCCGGCCCATCGCGGCGAGCCGGGTCTGCGCGGGGTTCTCCCAGCTGCACAGCAGCAGCCCGCCGCGATTGACCTCGGCGCCGTTCTGCGTGGTGCCGATGTAGCGATCGAAGTTGCCGTCGATCCAGTCGTCCAGCACGTTCATGTAGGCGACGCAGGCGGAGTCCTGCAGCGCGGAGCTGGCGAGGAACTCCTGAGCGCTGCTGCCGTAGCGGCCGGTCCAGTCGGCCGGGCGATTGACGTCGCCCTGCGGGCGCACCGCGCCGATCTGTTGCAGCGAGGAGGCGCCCATCTGGTAGGCGCCGAGCGCGTTGCCGTTGCGCAGTCCGTAGTTCTCGCCGGTGAGCGTGGTGCGGTCGCCCGATTCCAGCACGCGCAACAGGCGGAACAGCTCGCTTTCCGTGTCGACGAACGGCATCGGGCACCTCCCAACCGTTGCCTATGTGCCTTGCGAGTCGTGCGAGGGCAATCCCGGTCCGCCATCCTGTGCCGCCGGCGTGCACGGCGCGCGTTGCGCCGGCGGGACAGGATGGCCTCAGTCCAGCCGCGCGAACTCGACGGCCGCGAGCGCGACGCTCAGCACGCGGGAGTCGCCGCTGAGGCTGGCCTGGCACGGGCGGGCGCCATCGGGATGGACGAGCAGCAGGGTGAGCTGCGACCGGCCGGCGATCTGCTCCGCGGGGATGGTGACGCGCACGGTCTCGTCGCCGGTCAGCACGAACTCGCCGCAGGCCCGGCCGTCGACGAAGACGGCGAGGCGTTGCGCCGGCCGTGCGGGAGCGACAAAGGGATGCAGCTGGAGCCGGCACTCGTAGTCGGCCTCACAGGCCGGTGCGGGCAGCACGAGGAGGCTCTCCGAGCCTTCCGCCCAGACGTCGTGCTCCTCCGGCTCCGACCAGCCCCAGCGCAGCATCGCCGGCCGGAGCGTGCGGTCGTCGCACGCGAGGCGCAGGTCGGGCTCGCCGCGCGAACGGCGGAAGGCCTCGCGCAACGTCGTCACCGACCGCCGGCGCGCATCGGCGAAGTCGAGCGCGATCGCCAGCGCGCGGCCGCGCTCGCCGACGGCACGGGCTTCATCGTCGTGCGTGCGCAGCCACTCGATGCGCTCGACGAGGTCGGAGAGATCGCCGTTCACCGGGACGTAGTTCACCCAGGGGACGAGGTCGCGGTAGTACCACTGCCGGTAGCCCCCCGGAGAGGCGACCTTCAGCACCGGGCTGCCGCTGTAGAGTTTCAGCAGCAGCCCCGGCCAGGAGTTGCTGTTGCCGTCGATGTCGATCTGGTACTTCCATCGCTGGAACGTCTCCAGCGGCGCGTAGGGCCGCATGCAGCCGGAGCGCTCGATCTCCCGGTGCTCTTCCGGCTCGACCTGGACGATTTCGGTGAAGCCCGCGTCGATCAGGCCGGGCCCGACGCTCGCCGCCAGCGCGCAGAGCCGGGCGCGCGGCAGGCTGCGCCAGCCCTCGGCGTCGGCGACGCCGGTCGTGGAGCCGCGCCAGACGGCGGCGGGACGCCGGTCCTCCCACTCGATCCAGGCCTCGTCGGTCTCGCGCTTCTCCTCTGCGTATGCTTCGCGCACCAGGTAGATCGGGTCGGGCAGGAGATAGCCGAGCGGGTCGTTGGCGCAGAAGGCCAGGCCGCGCAGGTCCGGCGCGTCGCCGAGGCTCAACGGCACGGTGCCGGGTTCGCAGCCGGGATCGTCGAGGTACCAGCGCAGCAGGCGCATCGACCCGAGCAGCAGGCGCAGCACGTCGTCGCAGCCGATCGATGCGGAAAGCAGCGGGCTGAGGGAGAGCGTGCCGGCGCGGTCGGCGCCGACGCGCCAGAGCGCCACGTCGCCCCGGCCAGGCACGTCAGGCGCGAGGTCGATCGCGAGCCGGCCGCCGATGTGCGCGTGCGCGCGCAGCATGTGCGCCAGCATGCGGAGCCGGCCGGCGTGGAACAGCGCCTCGCAGCAGGCGGACATCAGCACGTAGCTCCGACAGATCTCCTTCTGATGGCGCACGACGAGGCCGACGACGCGGCGGATTGCGGCGGCGTCGCCGCGCAGCAGGTCGCGGGCGCCGCGCATCAGGTCGCAGTAGAGCGGCTCCTCCGCCCCGTTCTCGGCCTGCAGCTGCACTTCGATCTGCTCGGCGCGGCCGGCGTGGACGGAGTCGGGCGGTGCGGCGGCCTCGGACATGACCGGCGCCGCGGACCTGCGCGCCTAGAGCATGATCGGCGCAGACGGGAGCGCCGACCGTGCTCTAGCGCTTTGTCTTGTCGCGTGATTCACGCCCTCGCCGATTCCGATTCGAACGATCACGCTCTAGCGCCGCGAGAAATCGACGAGTGCGGCGAACCCCTGCTCGCCGCCGATGGCGAGCCGCGCGCCGTCCGGGCTCCAGGCGAGCGCCGAGACGGGGCCGGCGCCGGGCGGGGCGACGGGCAGGATGCGGGCGGAGCCGATCTCGGCCAGCACGACCAGGCCGTCGGCAAAGCCGGCGGCGCAGGCCTCGTGCTCGGGATGGCAGGCCACGGCCGTGCAGGTGACGCCGTCCCCGCCGGCCAGCTCGATCGGCGGCTTGCCCATCGGCCCGCCGCCGAAGAACGGCCAGGCCACCACGCAGTCCGCACCGGAGGTGGCGAGCCAGCGGCCGTTATGCGTAAAGCACATCGAGCGGGTCTTTGCGGGATAGCCGCTCATGCGCATGTGCTGGCCGTCCGGCAGCCGCCAGCCGTGCAGCGCGTTCTCCTGCATCGCCGTCACCACGGCGTCGCCCTCGGGATGGATGGCGATGCCGGTGTGGCTGCCCTTCCAGGTCAGCAGGCGTGGATTGTCGGTCTTCGAGGCGACGAACCACAGGCTCGCGCCGTTGTAGTGCGAGGCGCCGATGCGCTTGCCGCGGCCGTCGAAGGCCAGGCCGGTGACGCTGGAGGGATGCTCGAGCGACTTCAGCGCGGCGCCAGTGCCGTCGAACAGGTGCATCCGCTTGCCGACGGCGCAGGCCAGCACGCCGCGCGCACCCTCTCCCGGAACCGCCGCGACGTGCTCCACCCATTTCGAGCCGTAGGCCGCGACGGAACTCACCGATCCGTCGAACGCGACCCGGCGCAGATGCCCGTCATCGCCGCCGGAGAGAAAGCCGCCCGCGCAATCGGCGCACATCGCGAGCACCGCGCCGTCATGCACCGCGATCTCGCGCCAGTCTTCCTGCTGGCCGGGTGATACGATGCGCAGCGTGCCGTCGCCGAGCGCAAAGCCGGCGTGGCCGGCGCGGTCGAAGGCAGCCGCGACGATCCAGGCGCCGAGGTCGCGGCGGGTGCCGCGGGTCTCGATGAGGTAGGTGCCGCTCATGCCGGATGGGAAGGCCAGGGGCTCCGCCCCTGGACCCCGGCAAAGGCAGAGCCTTTGCAATCCTTCACTTGAGGAAGGGGGCCTGGGGCGTTGCCCCTGGCCTTGCTGTCGCTTCTCACCGGTCAATCCACCTGACATGCCTCAAACCCGCGGCGCAGCAGCGGGCGGTTGAGGTTGCGGCCGATGAAGACGATGCGGCTGGTGCGCTTCTCGCCTTGCTTCCACGGCCCGATGTGGTCGCCGTCGGCGATCATGTGCACGGCCTGGAAGGCGAACCGCCGGTCCTCGCCCTTGAAGTGCAGAATGCCCTTGGTGCGCAGCAGATCCTGCCCCTTCTCGGCCAGCAGCGCGCCGATCCAGAGATTGAACTTTTCCGGGTCTATCGGGCGCCCGGCCTCGAAGCTCACGCTCGCCACGTCGTCATTGTGCTCGTGCGTGTCGTCGGTCAGAAAATCCGGCGCACGCTGCAGCACGCGATCGAGGTCGAAGGCGCCGCGGTCGAGCACGTCGGCGATCGGCAGGCCGGCGCGCTGGGTGCGGTGGATTTCGGCGAACCGGTTGATGGCACGGATGCGCCGCTCGACCTCGGCCAGCTCCTCGGCCGTCACCAGGTCGGTCTTGTTCAGCACGATGACGTCGGCAAACGCGATCTGGTCGGCCGCCTCGTGGCTGTCCGCCAGCCGCTGCGGCAGGTGTTTTGCATCCACCACGGTGACGATGGCGTCCAGCCGCGTGCGGCTGCGCACGCCCTCGTCCACGAAGAAAGTCTGCGCGACCGGCGCGGGATTGGCGAGACCGGTCGTCTCGATGATGATGCCGTCGAATTTCTGGGGCCGCTTCATCAGCCCGCCGACGATGCGGATCAGGTCGCCGCGCACCGTGCAGCAGATGCAGCCGTTGTTCATCTCGAACACTTCCTCGTCGGTATCGACCACAAGGTCGTTGTCCACGCCCAGCTCGCCGAACTCGTTGATCACCACGGCGTAGCGGCGGCCGTGGTTCTCGCTGAGGATGCGGTTGAGCAGCGTGGTCTTGCCGGCGCCGAGATAGCCGGTCAGCACGGTCACCGGCACTTGTTCGGGTGCGGCGTTCGGGGCGGAGGAGGCATCCGACATGGCAAAGGCTCCGATCGGGGTTTGGCCAGATATAGGGTGCGGTTGGCGCCCGGACTACCGCCGCTGCCAGCGCGCCGCCGCCAGGCCCAGGCCGAGCGACAGGAAGAACCAGCCGCTCAGCGGCATCGATGTCACGCTGCTGGCCGAGGCGATGGGCCATTCCTGGATCAGCGCGGCGACGAACAGGCCGACCCGCAGCGGATCCGGGCGCTGCCACAGACCCCGCGCCAGGGAAGCGAGCCAGGCGACCACCAGGGCGGAGAACAGCAGCAGGCCGGGGATGCCGGCGTCGGTAACGGCCTGGAGGTAGTGGTTGTGCGGGTGCTCGTTGCAGATCGCCGCCCCGCCGCCGTCGTCGGCCGGGTTTTCCGGCCAGGTCCAGCCGTGGAAATAGGCCGGCAGCCTGCAGCCCGTGCGGAAGCCGTCGAAGCCGCGCCCGGTCCAGCGATTTTTTTCGGCGATCACCAGCGAACGGTCGAGCAGTGCGCCATACGGACTCGCCTGGAAATGCTCCATTTGAAAACTGAATTTCGTCACCAGCCGGTACCATGTCGGGGGTGAGATCACCGCACTCGCGGCGAGCAGGGCGCCGGCGGCGACGGCGGTCGCCAGCAGCAGCAGGCGCAGCCGCGGCAGGAACAGCGCGCTCACCACGACGCCGAGCCCGGTCAGCAATACCGGCATACGCTGGCCGATCAGCACCATGACCGCGAGGCCGAGCACGGCGAGGCCGGCCGCGGCGGCGCGGGCGGCCAGGCCCGGGCGCGCGAGCAGGACGGCGAGGGGCGGCAGCAGCGCGGGGAACAGCAGGCGCGACAGTGGCGCGCCGGCACGCGCCTCCTCGAACGGGCCGGTCAGTTCGCCGTCGCCGCTGCGCGGAAAGCCGTAAAAGTTCCGGCCCCACGCAAATTGCAGCAGCGTGTTGGCGACGATGTAGGCGGCGGCGGCGGCGATCATGCGCCAGAGCCAGTTTCGCCAGCGTGCTTCGCGCAGCACAGAACATTCGAGCGCGGCAACGAAGAGCAGGAAGCGCACGGTCAGCAGCGCCTGCACGAAGGACGGAAATCCGCCCTGGCCGAGATCCCCTGCCGGCACCGAGCAGAGCAGCAGCCAGGCCCACCAGGCGAGCCCCACCAGCAGCCAAGGCGTGCGCAGCCAGGTCCAGTCGCGCAGCATCGCGGAGCGGGCCACGAAGCAGAGGTCGATGACGGCGATCGACGCCTCGGCGATGCCGCGCCCATGCAGCAGGAACAGCGGCAGGGCGAGCGTCGCGGCCAGCGCTGCACGGTCCAGCCCGCGGAGCAGGCCGCTGACCTCGCCGGCGCGCGGCGGGGCCAAAAATTCGGCAGACGCGGTCACCCGAAAAGGATCTCCTCACGAAACGCATCGAGCCGCGCCAGCGCCTGCGGCAGGTCGAAAAGGCGCGCCCGTTCGCGTCCGGCCTCAGCCAGCGCGCCGCGCCGCTTCTCGTCGCTGGCCAGACCGGCAATGGCGTCTGCCAGGCCGTCCGGATCATCCGGACCGGCGTAGAGAGCCGCGTCGCCGGCCACCTCCGGCAGGCCGCCTCGGCGGGTGGTGACCAGGGCGGCGCCGCAGGCCATGGCTTCCAGCGCGGTCAGGCCGAACGGTTCCTGCCACCGGCTGGGCACGACGACAATGGCCGCCCGGTGCATGACGTCCAGCACGGCCGCGTGCGGCTGGTAGCCCAGACATTCTACCCCGGCCCGCTCGGCTTCCGGGCGCAGCCGGCGGGTGAAGGGCGTTTCCGGACTGTCCGGCCGGAACCGGTCGGCACCGATCATCGTCGCGCGCCAGCCCGGCAGTTTTGGCAGCGCGCGGGCGCAGGCGGCGACGAAAGTGTCGGCGCCCTTGTCGCGTACCACCCGGCCGGCGAAGAGCACACGCCTTTCCCGCGCGGCGGCGGCCGGCGCCGGACCGAGTGCCGCGAGATCGATGCAGTTCGGCAATACGCGCAACCTGTCGCCGCAGGCGGGCGGCAGGTTTTCCAGAAAGCCGCGCCGCAGGTAGTCGGATACGACGGCGATGCCGGACAGATTTTTCAGCAAGGCCAGCCGCTCGGCCGGCCTGCGGGCGCCCCGCATCTCCGTTGGCTCGTTGTGCAGCAACAGCGCGATTTTCGCCGACGGGAAGCGGCGGGCCACATGCAGCGCGATCTCCGGCCGGTTGTGCACCTCGATGAGCGTCGGACGCAGTTCGGCCAGGAGGCGGGCAGCGGCTGCGGCATAACGGGCGGTCTGGCTCCCCAGCGGCCAGCGTCCGGACCGCACCGGCCGGAACGGCACGTCCGCGTGCGGCACCCCGCCCGGCGAGCCGATCACCACGGCATCGCCGCGCGACGCCAGGCGATGCGCCATCAGCCCGACCGCGCCGGTCGCCCCCGGAGAAAAAGCCTCACGCGGCGGCAGGACGATCGCGACAGCGGCAGAATCCGATCGCTTGCGCTCACGCATTCCGCTCCATGCCTTCGTTTGGTCGCGTGAGTCACGCCTTCGGCGATGCCACCTCCGCGGTCACGCTGGGGCGACGCGCGGCTTCTTCAGATCGCCGGCATGCTGTAGCGCTCAAAAAGCTGCCACTTTTGCCAAGGACCGCGGACGTTGTCCTTGAACCAGCGCGCCGTCGTCTCATTATCGAACAGCAGGAAAAGCCAAAACTGGTCCAAATACCCCTTGTAGTTGGTGTCGTCGGTCTGCCGCACCTTGGACCAGCCGCCAGGCCATTTTTTGATGGCGGCGAGTTGCTGCTTTGGTCCGTCCTTGTAGTCCAGGCCCAGCCCCAGAATCCGCTGGCCTTCACCGACGCGCAGCACCGCGCGCTGATCGACCCGGCCCTTGATCAGCAGTTCGCGCGTGCGCAGCACGTCGCGCAGAGCCAGGAATTCCTCCTGCTTCAGGGTGGTCGCGCCGTCTCCCGGACCGGGTGCGGACAGCACGCTCGTCGCGTCCCATTTCAGCAGGTTCTGGACGGCGACCGGGCTGTGGATGTCGAACACCGCTGAAAGGTCGAGCTTGGCCAGATCGATCACCGCGGCGCCGAACAGGCTCATGAACTGGGTGCCGCGGGTCGAGAACACGGGGCGGCTGGAAACGCCGGTGGAGATGTAGCGCTTCTGCCAGCCGCGGGTGTGACTGAGGATCTGCTGCGCCTCGCTCAGCGCGCCGCCGGCCGACACGTCGTGTCCGCTCGCCTGTCCCCCGGATGCGATCTCCCGGCGCTGCGCCGTCTGGTCCAGTACGGGGGCGGTGAGGTCGCGGCCATTGCGCAGGTTGACGCAGTCGTTGTGGTTCAGCCCGCGCGTGACATAGCGCCGCACATAGGTGTCCGAATTCGGCAGCCGCACGAACTGCATTTTCGTGTGGTTCGGATCAGCCTCGAGCTTGGGCCCGGCGCGATCGTAGATGAAGCGGCCGAGCACGTACACCTTGTTCACCAGCCCGGTCGGCTGCGGGCGCAGGTCGGTCATCCGGGCGTCGCCGAGGAAGACCGTGCCGAGCTTGGCCATCGACCCCTTGACCTGGCCCTCGATCTGCGCGGTGCCGCGGTTGTTCTTGGCGTCCCAGAAATCGGTGACGTGGATGCCGTTGCCCTGGGGGTCGCGGGTCTGGCGGAGTTTTATGATCGCCTTGTCCCAGTCGCCGCGCGCGTTCAGATGCGCTTTTTCGTAGTCGAACAGGATGGCGTGCGCATCGCCGCGGCGGGCGGTCGAGAACCGGGTCGTCATCCGGTTGATGGCACCGGTCTCCGCGGTGCGCTGGGCCTGCCGGTCGTCGGCCAGGATTTTCAATGCCTGTTCGAGCAGTGGCTGATGGGTGGTCGGCACTTCCCGGCTGGGCAGAAAAACGTATTTGTCGGGGACAGCTGGCATGGGTCCTCGCTCAGGCCATGCAGACGGCCGCATCGGCCGGCGCCGGCCAGTTCTGTTTGCGGTCGGAACGGCTTGGACGGTCGGGAGCCAGGGTGGAGCATACAACCGCACCCGATCGCGTGCCAGGGCATTCATGCCCGGCCGACTATCAGGGTGCCTCTTCGTAAGCTGCAATGCGCCACTCCGGCGGCTCCTGCGCGGCCTGCTCGTACCAGCGCGCGACCAGCGGATGCGCCCGCACCGCGGCGCAGTAGTCGGTACTCGCGGCGCTGATCTCCGGGCGGTAAGCGAGGAAGCGCGCGACCACCGGCGCGTACATGGCGTCCGCCGCGGTAA
>Ga0213875_10000867_pt1 | contig 22307 bp, 20 predicted proteins | sample BarmaccomBMRX_R8_FD_160105 | JGI IMG/M metagenome (GOLD analysis project Ga0213875, IMG submission 160105) | Root-associated microbial communities from Barbacenia macrantha in rupestrian grasslands, the National Park of Serra do Cipo, Brazil - RX_R8 | ecosystem: Host-associated > Plants > Roots... | reverse complement strand
TGCGCTGCTCGTGGCCCTGGTCGTGCAGAAATACGGTGGCTCTTCGGTAGCCGACGCCGACGGCATCAAGCGGGTGGCGCAGCGGATCGTCTCCACCCGCAAGTCGGGCGACCAGGTGGTCGTGGTGGTCTCGGCCATGGGCGACTCCACCGACGAGCTAATCGACCTGGCCAACCAGGTGAGCCCGCTGCCGCCCGGTCGCGAGCTGGACATGCTGCTGACCGCGGGCGAGCGGATCTCGATGGCCCTGCTGGCCATGGCCATCGCCAACCTCGGCTTCGAGGCCCAGTCGTTCACCGGCTCCCAGGCCGGCGTGATCACCGACTCCACCCACGGCAAGGCCCGGATCATCGACGTGACGCCCGGCCGGATCTCCAGCGCCCTGGCCGGGGGCGCGATCCCGATCGTGGCCGGGTTCCAGGGCGTCTCGCAGACCACCAAGGACATCACCACGCTGGGCCGGGGCGGGACCGACACCACCGCGGTGGCGGTCGCGGCCGCGCTGAACGCGGACGTCTGCGAGATCTACACCGACGTCGACGGGGTGTTCACCGCCGACCCGCGGATCGTCCGCACCGCGCGCAAGATCCCGCGGATCAGCTACGAGGAAATGCTCGAGATGGCCGCCTGCGGGGCCAAGGTGCTGGTGCTCCGCTCGGTCGAGTACGCCCGCCGCTACGACATGCCGATCCACGTCCGGTCCTCCTTCAGTAACAAGACCGGCACCTGGGTCACCGGGCACGCCGGCGAGAAGACGGAAAACGGTCAACTGAGCACGGTGCAAGCGGGTGCCGGGCAGAACGCGGAGGAGTCCGAAGTGGAGCAGGCGATCATCTCCGGCGTGGCCCACGACCGGAGCGAGGCGAAGATCACCGTGGTCGGCGTGCCGGACCGGGTCGGCGAGGCGGCCGGGATCTTCCGCGTCATCGCCAGCGCGGGCATCAACATCGACATGATCGTGCAGAACGTCTCGGCGGTGGCCACCGGCCGCACCGACATCTCGTTCACGCTGCCCCGCGACGACGGCCAGACCGCCATGAGCGCCCTGCGCGACCTGCAGGACCAGATCGGCTTCGAGTCGCTGCTGTACGACGACCGCATCGGCAAGGTGTCGCTGATCGGCGCGGGCATGCGCTCCCACCCCGGCGTCACCGCGACGTTCTTCGGCGCGCTGGCCGAGGCCGGGGTGAACATCGAGATGATCTCGACCTCGGAGATCCGCATCTCGGTGGTGGTCGACCAGAAGGACGTCGACGAGGCCGTCAACGCCACCCACAAGGCGTTCGACCTGGACGCCGGCGAGGTCGAGGCCGTGGTCTACGGGGGGACCGGGCGATGAGCGCGCGGCCGACCCTGGCCGTGGTCGGCGCCACCGGCGCCGTCGGCACGATCATGCTCGACCTGCTGTCCACCCGCGAGGACGTCTGGGGGGAGATCCGGCTCATCGCCTCCCCGCGTTCGGCGGGCCGGGCGCTCCGCGTCCGCGGCCAGGAGATCGAGGTCCTGCCGCTGGCCGAGGACGTCTTCGACGGCGTCGACGTGGCCATGTTCGACGTGCCGGACGAGGTGTCGGCCAAGTGGGCCCCGGTCGCCGCCGGGCACGGCGCGGTGGCGGTCGACAACTCCGGCTCGTTCCGGCTCGACCCCGAGGTCCCGCTGGTGGTGCCCGAGGTCAACCCGGCCGAGGTCGCCCACCGGCCCAAGGGCATCATCGCCAACCCCAACTGCACGACGCTGTCGCTGATCGTGGCGGTGGCCGCGCTGCACCGGGAGTACGGCCTGCAGGAGATGTCGATCGCCTCCTACCAGGCCGCCTCCGGGGCCGGCCAGGCCGGCATCGACACCCTCTACGCGCAGCTCGACAAGGTCGGCGGCACCCGGGCGCTGGGCCAGCGGCCGGGTGACGTCCGCGCCGCCGTCGGCGATCTCGGGCCGTTCCCGGCCCCGCTGGCCATGAACGTGGTGCCCTGGGCGGGCTCGCTCAAGGACGACGGCTGGTCGTCGGAGGAGCTGAAGGTCCGCAACGAGTCCCGCAAGATCCTCGGCCTGCCCGACCTGCGGGTCTCGGCCACCTGCGTCCGGGTGCCGGTGGTGACCACGCACTCGGTCGCGGTGCACGCGACGTTCGGCCGCGAGGTCGACCGGGCCGGGGCCCAGCAGGTGCTGCGGGACGCGGCCGGCGTGGTCCTCATCGACGACCCCGAGCACGGCGAGTTCCCCACCCCGGCCGACGCGGTCGGGACCGACCCGACCTGGGTCGGCCGGGTCCGCCGGTCGCTGGACCACCCGAACGCGCTTGACCTGTTCGTTTGCGGCGACAACCTGCGCAAGGGGGCCGCCCTGAATACGGCCCAGATCGCCGAGCTGGTCGCGGCCGAGCCCACCGCCTCGGCTTGATCCATCTGCCTGGGCGTATGCCCATTCGGCGGATTTGACCGGTTCGCTACCGGTATAACGGTTGCGGGCGGGGGACACGGCGAAGGAGGAACGTGTCCCCGTTTTCGCGTAACGCAGGACGGGCCGGGCACCGGTCGCGATCGTCACGGTGGGCCGGGGCTGAGCCGGCGCATATCGTAGCGGCCCGGGCAGTGCGGGTGAATCGGACGAACCCGATTTCACAGGAATTTTATATATCGATTCGTGCCCAAGCCGTGATCAAACCTGCTACGGTTGCCTTTCGAATGGCAAAACTGTCATAACGCAGCTTTTCCGCTCTATTGCTAAACCGCATGAATAGTGCGTCGCCCTTGGCTCTCTTTGGATCGTCACGGTCTTCAGGAGGCACGTCGTGACTACGACCCGCACCCGCTCGCGTGACCGCAGGGACTCACGTTCCTCGGCCGCCCGGGAGGGCGCAGAGCGCAGACCCCTCATCTTGATGTCAGCAGGCATCGGCATTGTTCTGCTGGCATTTGGTTTGGCGGTGACGTCTGCTGGTCACGTCGTACTGGCCGCCTCCGACCATTTCCTGCTCAGGTACAGCGGCGTATTCGCGCTGCTGGCCCTGACCGGATCGGTCTGCATGGGCGTAGTGGCGGCCGACCGGATCGTGATGACGCCCGGGCACCGGGTGCTCGCGCAAGCCGTGCACCGTGCGGTTTCGTTCGGGGCGCTGGCGTTCCTGATCATCCATATCGTGCTGGAGATAACGGCGCCGCACCTCGAGGAATCGAACACTCAGCACGTACATCTGCTTGACGCGTTTATTCCTTTTCTTTCGCAATACCGCACTTTTTATATGGCCGAGGGCACCATTGCCTCCGACATAATTGTGCTACTCGTCATCACCGGCATTATCCGGCGGCGGTTTACCGCCAGTGGCCACGCTTGGAAATGGCGCGCCATTCACTACTCGTCCTACGCGGCGCTGATCCTCGGCATCCTGCACGGCCTGCTGGCCGGCCGCCAGGCGATCGGCTCGTTCGTGTACTGGAGCTACGGCATCGTGGTCGCGCTGATCGCGGTGGCGGTGCTGGTCCGGATCCTGGCCTCGTCGCTGAGTTCGCGCGACGCGGTCCGGTCGGCCTCCCCGCACTCGGACCCGACCCGGGCGGGCGGCCAGTCGATGCCGACCCGGGCGGCCGCGCTCGGCCTGATGGGCCAGCTGACCGGGACGATGCCGCTGGCCGGGGCCAGCCCGGCGCTGGCCGCGGCCGGACGGCCGGGCGCGGGCGGGACCGGCGCACTGCCCGCGCTGGAGCCGTTCCCGCCGGTCACCCGGCCGGCTCCGCAGGCCATCGCGGCGCCGTTGCCATCAGATTTCGGGACCGGGCCCCAACCCGCTTATGGGGTCCGGTCCCGGCCTCCGGGTCGCTCGCCGTCGGGCCCCGGCGGGCCGCCGCCGGGCTACCCGGCCGGTCCACCGCCCCGGGGGACCGGCCCGCTGCCGCGGGCCGCGACCGGGCCGACGCCGCAGCCGGGCACCGGCCCGATCCCGCGCATGGGTACCGGTCCGATGCCGCGGCCGGGCACCGGCCCGCAGCCGCGCATGGATACGGGCCCGCAGCCCCGTATGGGTACCGGCCCGATGCCGCAGCCGGGCACCGGCCCGATCCCGCGCGTGGGCAGTGGCCCGCAGCCGCGGGCGGGTACCGGCCCCATGCCTCGGCCGGGTACCGGCCCGATGCCTCGGCCTGACACCGCTCCGCAGCCGGTCTACCGGGACGAGCAGGCTGACTACCGGTCGGTCTACCGGGACGAGCAGGCTGACTACCGGCCCGGTCCGCCGCCGGCCCGGCCGGCCGGACCGCCGCCCGGCTACGGCCAGGACCCGCGCGCCGCCGCCTACCGGCCCGACCGGCCGGATCCGCGCTACCAGCCGCCGGGCCCGGTTCCCAGCGCTGGCCCGCCGCCCGGCTACGGCGCCGGCCCGGGGTACGGCCCGGGCCCGGGTAGCCACCCCTACGAGACCAGCCACCCCTACGGGAACAGCACGGACAGCGAGCCCTACGGGGCTCCCTACCGGGGCAGCAATCCTTACCAGGACGAGGCCCCCTACGACCGCTGGGCGTACGAGTCCGGCCCGGACCAGGGTCACGGGGCACCGCCGCCCCCGCCCGCGGACCGGTACCCCAGCCAGCCCCGGCCCGGCCGCCGACGGCGCCCGGCCGGCCCCGACACGGGACCGGTACCCCGGATCCCCTCCTACGGCGGTGACGAACGACGATGAGCTCCAACTCCGGGATGCACCCGGGCGCGGCCCGGCCGGCCGCCCCGGCCATCATGCGGATCGGGGCCGCCCGGCTGACGGCCGGGCTCGACCGCTATCCCCGGCTGGACCTGGAGGCCCACCGGGACCTGTTCGGGCGGCTGCCGCGGCTGTCCGACGGCGACATCATCGCCATGGCCCAGCAGGTCGACCTGCGCGGGCACGGCGGGGCCGCGTTCCCGTTCGCGCGCAAGCTCAAGGCGGTCGTCGACGCGGCCCACAAGAAGGACGAGCCCACGATCGTGGTGGTCAACGCGACCGAGGGTGAGCCCGGCAGCTTCAAGGACAAGATGCTGCTGATGCGGTCGCCGTACCTGGTCCTCAGCGGGGCCGCGCTGGCGGCCGAGGCGATCGGGGCCGAAGAGATCGTGATCGGGGTGGCCAGCAACGAGCTGGCCAACCGGTCGCTGGAAGCGGCGGTGGCGGCCGAGCCGGGCCTGCGCGACCTGGTCCGCATCGTCGAGGTACCGGAGCGGTTCATCTCCGGCGAGAGCGGCGCCCTGATCCGGGCGATCAACGGCAAGACCCCGATCCCGCCCGGCCGCAAGGTGCTGGCCGCCGAGAGCGGCGTGGACGGGCTGCCCACCCTGCTGTCCAACGCCGAGACCTACGCCCAGCTGGCCGTGCTGGCGCTGCTGGGCCCCGAGCGCTACGCCTCGGTCGGCATGCCCGAGGAGCCCGGCACCGTCCTGCTCAGCGTGAGCGGGTCGGCCGGCCGGCCGGCCGTGGTCGAGGTGCCGACCGGGGTGCCGCTCGGCTCGGTGCTCGACATCTGCCAGGCCGCGGCGGGCGACGGGGTCCTGGTCGGCGGCTACCACGGCATGTGGCTGACCGCCGACCACGCCTACGTGGTGCCGGTGTCGCGGGCCGGGCTGGAAGCGGTCGGCGGCACCCTCGGGGCCGGCATCGTGCTGCCGCTGGGCGACGGGACCTGCCCGCTCGGCGAGGTGTCGCGGATCGCCAGCTACCTGGCGGGCGAATCGGCCGGGCAGTGCGGCCCGTGCAAGCTGGGCCTGCCCCGGATCGCGCGGGCGCTGGCCGCCATCGTGGACGGCTCCGGCGGCATCGAGGCGCTGGACGTGGCCCGCCGTTCGGCCGCGGCCGTGTCCGGCCGCGGCGCCTGCGCCCACCCGGACGGCACCACCCGGTTCGTGCTGTCGGCGCTCGACGTGTTCACCGAGGACCTGGCCGCTCACGTGTTCCACTCCTCCTGCGGCCGCCCGGTCCGCGGCGTGCTGCCGCTGCCGACCGGCCCCGAGGTGCAGACCCGGCAGCGGCTGGTGGTGGACTGGACCCGGTGCGAGGCCCACGGCCTGTGCGCGCACCTGGTGCCGGAGATCGTGCACCTGGACAGCACCGGCTACCCGGTGATGCTCGACATCCCGGTGCCGGACTGGCTGGAGAAGGACGCCCAGCAGGCGGTGAACATGTGCCCGGCCCTGGCGCTGCGGCTGGCGGCGGTGCCCGCCAAGCCGACCCGGGCGTCGGCCCCGGTGCCGCTGCCGATGCCGGTCGGCCGCACCGCCCTGATCGGAGGCGGGCCCCCCGGGCTGCCCAGCCCCGGCGGCCGCGGCGGCCCGCGCCAGATCACCAGCTGACCGAGGTGTGGAGCCAGCCAGTAGATACTGCTGGTGTGGAACAGATCTTCACCGTCGAGCAGGCCCGTGACCTGATGCCGGCCGTGCTCGCGCGGGCCGGCGAGCTGGTGGCCGCCCGGGCCGACCTGGCCGAGCTGCAAGCCGACCGGCGCCGGGGCCGCCCGTCCGCCCTGGGCGGGCTGCCCGAGGCCAAGGGGCTGGAGGCCCGGCTGGGCGAGCTGCTGGGCTGGTTCCCCGAACAGGGCATCGAGGTCAAAGGCTTCGCGCCGCTGCTGCTGGACTTCCCGGCCACCTTCGGCGACGAGCCGGTGCTGCTGTGCTGGCTGGAGGGGGATACCGAGCTCGGCTGGTACCACCGGCTGGACTGCGGTTTCCCGGGACGCCGGCCGATCCCGGGAACCGTTTGACTTACGAACCCTTTAATTAAAAAGCAAAACGGACTCCGCGCTCCCCGGTTTGCGCGGAGTCCGTCGGTCTTTGGGCTCAGGTCAGGGCAGCTTCCAGGCCTGGTTGGCGGCGCCGGTGCAGGACCAGATCTGGGCCTGGGTGCCGGGGGTGGCCGACCAGCCGGTGTCGTCCAGGCACTTGCCGGACTCGGGGTTCAGCAGCGCCCCGTTGGACTGGGACTGCCAGACCTGGGCCCCGGTGCCGTTGCAGTCGTAGAGGTCGACGGTGGTGCCGTTGGCGGTGCCGGCCGCGTACACGTCCAGGCACTTGCCCAGCGTCTGCAGGGTCCCGTTGCGGCCGGCCGTCCACTGCTGGGCGTTGGTGCCGTTGCAGGTGTAGACCTGGACCGGATTGAAGTCAGCGGTGCTGGCGCCCCGGTCGTCCAGGCACAGGCCGCCGTACCCGGTGATCGCGTCGGCAGTCGAAGTCGAGCCGCCGGTGCTGGTGCCGCCGGTGATCGCGTTGAAGATCTTGGAGTAGGCGTAGCCGGCCGGCTTGTCGTAGCCGTCGACCTCCCAGAACGACAGCTCGCCGACGCCGTTGGTGGCGGCGAAGCTCTCCAGCGTCGAGGCGTTGGCGGTCGAGAACACCTCGTTGTCGTCGTTCTTCCCCGCGATCGGGGTCAGCCCCATCATCGCGTAGGCCTGGGCCGTGGAGACGCCGTAGAGGCTGGCCAGCTGGCCCGCGGTGGCCGGGGCGGCCGACAGCGCGTCGTTCAGGGCGTTCTGCCCGTTACCGAAGTCCATCGTCATGATGTTGACCAGGTTGACCTTGACCCCCTGGGCCTTGGCGTCCTGCAGCACGCCGAGCTCCTGCGACGGCAGCCCGTCGGGCGCCACCGCCAGCGTGTAGTCGACCTGGACGGACGGGTCCTGGGCCTGCAGGGCGGCCAGGGCCTGATCGCGCCGGGTGTTGGCGGCGGTGTTGGACAGGGTGGCGCCCTCGATGTCGAAGTCCAGCCGGTTGACCCCGTAGGTGCTGACCACGTTGGCGTAGGCCGCGGTCAGCGAGTTCACCGACGTGCAGGTCTCGGCCAGCTCGCCGCCCGACTCGCCGCCGAACGAGATGATCACGTTGCCGCCGGCCGCCTTGAGCGAATTGATCTGGGCTGAAAAGGCGCCCACGGCATCGCCGTTGTCCTCCCACTCCGGGGTGCAGCCGGACTGCGGGATCAGGAACGCCAGCGTGTAGTCCTTGACGCCGGAGGCGCTCAGGTCGGCCGCCATGTCGCCCGCGTCGCCGCTGTTGATCTGCAGGTAGGGGGCGGCGTAGTGGGCCGGGTAGCGGCCGGCCGCGGTGGCCTGGCTGGCGGCCAGCCTGCTGCCGGCGTGACCGGCCTGACCGGAGCCGGCGTGGGCCGCGAACAGCACGCCGCCGGTGGCCAGGGCGGCGGCCGCGACGACCGCCGTCCCGGTGAGGAACGAACGCATGGATGACTACCGCTTTCTGGAAAGTCGTCTGGCCCGCCCGCTCCACCGGGGGTTCCGCTGTCGCGTTCCGGGGGTCCCAGCCCGTGACGCAACAGCAAGTGTTAAGAGACCTTACTGAAACCAAAGCCGCCTGTCGGGGCAATCGTGACAGTTGGGGCGAATGAAACCGCGCGGTCCACTGTCGGCCGGGGTGGCCGGGCCGGGCGGGCGGTCGGTCAGGCGTCCGGCTGGGCTTCGGCCAGCTCGACGGCGATGGACAGTTCTGTCGCCGGGCCGGCCTCCACCAGCAGCGTCTCCACGTGGCCGGCCGCGGCGATGTCGTCGCGGGCGGCCCGCAGCGCGTCCACCTCGGCGGCCGGCCCCTGCACGCGGACCAGGCGGACCGGGGCGCGCATGGACTGGCGCGCTTCCGACTTGGCCTTGCGGATGGCGCTCAGCACCGCGGTGGCGGCCGGGGCGACCGCGAGGCCGGCCGTGACGCCGCCGGTGACCCGGCCGTCAACGCCGGCGGCGGGCCAGGGGCTGGTGTGCACCGAGTCGTCGTGCCACCAGGACCAGGCTTCCTCGGCGCAGAACGGCAGGAATGGAGCGAACAGCCGCAGCAGCACCGACAGCGCCTGGCGCAGCGCCAGCCGGGCCGACTGGGCGGCCGGGCCCGCCGCGGCGGCCGGGTCGTCCGGGGCGCCGTCCTCGGCGTAGGCGCGCTGCTTGACCAGTTCCAGATAGTCGTCGCAGAACGACCAGAAGAACCGCTCGGTCGCCTCCAGCGCGCTGGTGTACTCGAAGTCGCGCAGGGCCGCGGTCGACCGGGCCACCACCTCGTCCAGCGCCGCCAGCATGGCCCGGTCCACGGTCTCGGTGACCTCGGCCCCGGCCGACGGCTGAGGGAACCCGAGCACGAACCGGCTGGCGTTGAGGATCTTGGTCGCCAGCCGCCTGCCCACCTTCATCTGCCCCTGGTCGAAGGCGGTGTCGGATCCCGGGCGGCCGCTGGCGGCCCAGTAGCGGACGGCGTCGGCGCCGAACTGCTCGAGCAGCCCGATCGGGGTGACCACGTTGCCCTTGGACTTGCTCATCTTCTTGCGGTCGGGATCGAGGATCCAGCCGGACAGGGCCACGTGCCGCCACGGCAGCGTGGCCGACTCCAGCTCGGCCCGCAGCACGGTCGAGAACAGCCAGGTGCGGATGATGTCGTGGGCCTGCGGGCGCAGGTCCATCGGGTAGGTCAGCGCGTAGCGCTCCTCGTCCTCGGCCCAGCCGCACACGATCTGCGGGGTCAGCGAGGACGTGGCCCAGGTGTCCATCACGTCGGGGTCGGCCGCGAACCCGCCCGGCGCGCCACGCTGGTCCTCGGTGTAACCGGGCGGTGTGGCCGACGACGGGTCGACCGGCAGCGTGCCGGCGGGGGCCAGGATCGGCGCGCCGTGGTCGGGGTCCCCGGCCGCGTCGAGCGGGTACCAGATCGGGAACGGCACCCCGAAGAAGCGCTGGCGGCTGACCAGCCAGTCACCGTTCAGGCCGCGCACCCAGTCGTCGTAACGGGCCTTCATGTAGGCGGGGTGCCAGACCAGCTCGGCGCCGCGCCGCAGCAGCACGTCGGCGTGGGCGACCGACCGGATGAACCACTGGCGGCTGGACACGATCTCCAGCGGCTTGTCGCCCTTCTCGTAGAACTTGACCGGCCGCCGCACCGGGCGCGGGTCCCCCTCCAGGTCACCGGCCGCCCGCAGCAACTCCACCACCCGTTCCCGGGCGGTGAACACGGTCGCCCCGGCCAGCTCGGCGTAGGCCCGGCGGCCGGCCGGGTCGTCCAGCCCGGCCGGTGGGCCGGCCAGGATCCGGCCGTCGCGCCCGATGATCGTGCGGTTCGGCAGCTTGAGCTCTCGCCACCACTGGACGTCGGTCAGGTCACCGAACGTGCAGCACATGGCGATGCCCGCGCCCCGGTCCGGTTCGGCGGCCGGGTGGGCCAGGATCGGCACCGGGACCTTGAACACCGGGGAGGTCGCGGTCGTGCCGAACAGCGGCCGGTAGCGCTCGTCGTCGGGGTGGGCGATCAGCGCCACGCAGGCCGGCAGCAGCTCCGGGCGGGTGGTCTCGATGTCCACCCGGCCCCCGTCCGGCCGGTGGAACCGGATCCGGTGCCAGGCCCCGGGGTGCTCGCGATCCTCCAGCTCGGCCTGGGCCACCGCCGTGCGGAAGCCGACGTCCCACAGCGTCGGCGCCTCGGCCTGATAGGCCTCGCCGCGGGCCAGCAGGTCCAGGAACGACAGCTGGGAGATCCGCTGGGCGTGCGGGCCGACGGTCGTGTAGCCAAGCGACCAGTCGACCGACAGGCCGAGCCGCCGCCACAGTGCCTCGAACGCCTGCTCGTCGGCCGCAGCCAGCATTTCGCACAGCTCGACGAAGTTCCGGCGGGAGACGTCGAGCGGCCGCTGGCCCTGGGCGGGCGGCGTGGCCGGGGCGGCGAAGCCGGGGTCGTAGGGCAGCGAGGGGTCGCAGCGCACGCCATAGTGGTTCTGCACCCGCCGCTCGGTCGGCAGGCCGTTGTCGTCCCAGCCCATCGGGTAGAACACGTGCTTGCCGGTCATCCGCTGGAAGCGGGCCACGATGTCGGTGTGGGTGTAGGAGAAGACGTGCCCCACGTGCAGCGAACCGCTGACCGTGGGCGGCGGGGTGTCGATCGAGAACACCTCGGACCGGTCGGCCGGCTTGGGGAACCGGTACAGCCCGGCCGCGTCCCATACCCGCGCCCACTTGACGTCGGCGCCGTCCAGCGACGGCCGTTCCGGCACGGTGGGCGTGATCTCGGGCACCGCTCTCGCTCCTCATCCGGCCCAATCCGGGCGCTGGGGGGCTTCCACCCTAGCGTCCGGTTTCGGCGCCAGCGGAAATTAATTAACCGGACAGCGAACGCGGTGTGACCCACCACCGATTGCGCGTCCGGCCAGCAAGTGTTCTCCTAATAAGGGCTAGTTGGACACGGCCTCGGAGACGGGGAACCTTATATGCCGATGACAGAGTACGAGGAACGCCGCTGGCGCGAGCTGGAAGCCCAGCTGGCCAAGGAGCGGCGGCTGGTCGCGCTGGCGCGCCGCCTGGGGTCGGTGCGGACCGAGCCTCGTTACTCTGGCCCACCCCGGACAAGAGCCCGGATCCCGGCCCGGACCTACATGCTGTGGGGGCTGGGCGGCGCCATCGGCCTGATCCTGGTGCTGCTGGGCGGGCTGACCCACAACGCGCTGATCAACACGGCCGGCGTCGTCGTCCTGACCGGCTCGCTGGTGCTGGTGGGGGTGGCCCTGATCGCGGTCGGCCTCACCCGGTCCCGCCGTGAGCACCTCGACGACCGCGAATGGCAGTCGCCGCCGCCGCGCTTGTTACCGGCCTGAGCGATCTGAGCAGGACAGGTGCGGGTCGGGCTGCACGCGCTGGGCATCGGTCCCGGCGCCCGGCCGGACGTCATCCGAGCGGTCGCGACCGCCGCTGAGCGGGCCGGCTTCGCCACCTTGTGGTCGGGCGAGCACGTGGTGATGGTGGACCAGCCCGCCTCGCGCTACCCGTACTCGGCCGACGGCCGCATCGCCGTCCCGGCCGCCGCCGACTGGCTCGACCCGCTGCTCGGCCTCAGCTTCATGGCCGCCGTGACCACGACGATCGGGCTGGCCACAGGGGTGCTGCTGCTCCCCGAGCACAACCCGGTGATCGCCGCCAAGCAGGCCGCGACGCTCGACCTGCTGTCCGGCGGACGGCTCACGCTGGGCGTCGGCGTCGGCTGGTCGGCCGAGGAGTTCGCCGCCCTCGGCGTCCCGTTCGCGCGCCGCGGCCAGCGCACCGCCGAGTACGTGGCCGCCCTGCGCACGCTCTGGGCCGACGACGTCGCCTCCTTCAGCGGCGAGTTCACCCAGTTCACGGCGGTCCGGGTCAATCCCCGGCCGGTGCGCGGGCGGCGCATCCCGGTCGTGTTCGGCGGCAACAGCGACGCCTCGCTGGCCCGGGTGGCCGCCATCGGGGACGGCTGGTACGGCTTCAACGTCCCCGCCGCTGCGGTCGCCGACCGGGTCAAGACGCTGGCGGCGCGGTGCGAGGAGCACGGCCGCCACCTGGCTGATCTCACGGTGGCGGTGGCGCTGGCGGACGGCGATCCGGGCCTGCTGCCCGGCCTCGCCCAGCTCGGGGTCACCGAGTACGTGGTGGTGGCGAGCCCGCCCGCCGACCCGGCCGCCGCCGGGGGTTGGGTAAGCGAGCTGGCTTCCCAGTGGGGGGTCAGGCCTTGACGGGCTCGGCCGGCTTGACGGTGATGAAGCGCATGAGCTGGCGGCCGCAGCCGTAGCTGACCACCGGCCGCGCGAATCCGGCCGTGGCCAGCGCGGCCAGCAGGTCGCGGCGGTGCAGCAGCCGGTGCGGGGTGCGGTCGTGGAGGTGCAGGGCGCGGGCGACGAAGGCGTCGGTGAAGTCGTAGCCCACGAACGTGCCGCCCGGCCGCAGCACCCGGTAGGCCTGCTCGACGCCGCCGCGCCAGTCGCCCACGTGGTGCAGCATCAGGAAGCTGGTGACGACGTCGAACGAGGCGTCGGCGAACGGCAGGTGGCTGACGTCGGCCTGCTCGGCGGTGGCGTTCCGGTAGGGCGCCAGCCGGGCGGCCGCGACCTGCACCATGGCCGGGTCGAGGTCGGTGGCGGTGACGTGCACCCCCGGGTAGCGGGCGGCGGTGCCGGCCGCCATCGCGGCGCTGCCGGTGCCCAGCTCGAGCAGACGGCCGTTCGGCTCGAGGCCCTGGAGGGCCCAGGGCAGCACTACGTGACCGGCGAAGTTGCGCCACAGCGAGCTGCGGCAGGAGGCGTATTCACCAGCGAACATCACAGACTCCAAGACGCTTCTCCTCGACGTGCGCAGGAGCGGGACGTTACACCTAAGTACCTAAGTAAGTTAGGTTATGGATGGGCATCTCGGCAAATACCTTGTCAACTAAGGTGCTTAAGCCATAAGTTGACGCGAACTGCACCTGGGCGGGGGGAGACGCGATGGCCCGGTTCGGCGACCTCGAGGCGTCGATCATGGACGTGGTGTGGGCGGCCGGCGCCCCGGTCCGCGTGCGTGAGGTGTCCGACCAGCTGAACCAGGAGCGCCCGCTGGCGTTCAACACGGTCCAGACGGTCATGGAGAACCTGTTCCACAAGGGCTGGCTGACCCGGCACAAGAACGGCCGCGCCTACTGGTACGAGGCGGTCCGGACCCGCGACGACTACGTGGGGCAGCTGCTGAACGAGGCGCTGGCGGTCGCCCCGGACCCGGCCGCGACGCTGGTACGGCTGGTCGGCGGCATGGAACCGGACGAGATCGCCTCGCTGCGGGCGGCCCTCGACGCGGTCCAGGGGCACGAGGGCGACGAGGAGAGCGCGCGATGATGCGGGCCGCCATCGTCACCGTGCTACTGGTCTACGCGATGAGCGCGGCCCTGGCCGGCGCGCACTGGCTGCCCCAGGCGACCTGGGCGCCGCGGGCCCCGCGGGCGGCCATCGCCACCTGGCAGGCGGCCACCTTGTCGATCGTCGCCTCGGTGCTGGCGGCCGGGGTCATCCTGGCCGTCCCCTGCCTGCCGTGCTCGCTGACCCCGGCCGCCTTCCACACCTGCCTGATGGCGATGTGGGCCCAGCACTGGATGCCGGAAGGGATCCTCACCACTGGCTTTGGCGCGTTGCTGGTGGTGACCGTGCTCGGCCGGATCGCCTGGTGCCTGGGGGCGGCGCTGGCCGGCGCCCACCGCCGCCGGGTCCGGCACGACGAAGTGCTGACGGTGATCGCCCGTCCCGGGCCGGACGGGGTGCAGGTCATCGACGACGACCAGCCCGCCGTCTACTGCCTGCCGGGTCGCCGCCGGATCGTGCTGACGACCGGCGCGCTGCGCTGTCTCAAGGGCCGCCAGCTGGAGGCGGTGGTGGCCCACGAGCGGGCGCACCTGGCCGGCCGCCACCATCTGCTGGTCGCGTTCGCGGGTGCGCTGCAGCACGCCTTCCCGGTCGTCCCGTTCTTCGCGCTGGCCGCCACCCAGGTCGGTGACCTGGTCGAGGTGGCGGCCGACGACGTCGCCACCCGCCGCGAGAACCGGCTCACGCTGGCGGGCGCGCTGCTGGCGGTGGCGGCGGCCGGGGCACCGGCCGGGGCGCTGGGCGCGGGCGGGACCGCGGCCGCCGAGCGGATCCGCCGCCTGATCGAGCCGCCCGGCCGCCCCAGCCGGGGCCAGTGGGCGCTGACCTCGCTCACGCTGGCCACGGTGTCCATGCTGTCGGTCGGGGCTCCGGCCGTCGCCCTGCTGACGATCCTGCACTGTCCCTGACGCCACTGTCCCTGACGCCGCTGGCCGCCGCTCAGCGTGTGGCCGGCCCGGCCGAGTCGCTGGCGGGTGGGCCGGCCAGTTCCTCGGCCGCGAACTCGGCCGGATCGAGCACCGGGCTGTCGGCCGGCGCGATCCACACCCACTTGCGGTAGGACCAGAACCGGAACAGGGTGCCGAGGCAGATCCCGGCCAGCAGCGCGATGTTGGCGGCCAGCCGGTCGGTCCGCCCGAACGCGTAGTTGGTGATCCCGATGCAGGCCAGCTGGATGCCGAGGCCGACCCCGTTGAGCACGAAGAACAGCACGGTCTCGCGGCCCATGCCGGTGCGCTCGCGATGCCGGAACGTCCAGTAGCGGCTGCCCAGGTAGGTGACGACCATCGCGGCCACCGTCGCGATCACGTTGGCCTTGAGCCAGCCGTGCAGCGGGGACTGCAGCAGGTTGGTGCCGCCGTCGGTGATGATGAACCCGACCACGCCGACGACGCCGAACCGGGCACCCTCGTGGAGCAGGTGCCGGAACCGCCCGAACAGAGCCCGGATGCTGTTCACCTGGTGAGAGTACAACCCGTTTTTATGGCGGTATGAACTGGTCTACGCTGAGCCGCGTGGAAGTGTCGCGTCGCCTGGGGCGGGGCCGCCAGTCGTGACGTCATTGACGGGGCCGGGGATCGTCGGGCTGTGCATTCTGGCCTGCGTGGGATTGCCGCTGATCCTGGCGGCCGGCTGGAACCGGGTGCGCCGGCCGTGGCTGGCGTGGCCGTTCCGGAGCATGATGATCCTGGTCAGCCAGCTCAGTGCGGTGCTGCTGGCGGGCGTGCTGCTCAACGACGCCTTCAGCTTCTACAGCTCGTGGGCGGAGCTGGCGGGCCACCAGCGCCCCCACGTGGCGAGCCCGTCCACCCCGGCGGGCAGCCAGGATCAGAGCCTGCAGCCGCGCATCGTGCGGGACGCGCGGACCGGCCACGGCACCGTCATCGTGCTGAATATCCCCGGCCCGGTCAGCCAGGTCGGCTCCCATCCGGCCCTGGTTTACCTGCCGCCCCAGTACGGCGATCCGGCCTACCGGAACCGGGCATTCCCGGTGGTCGAGCTGCTGCCCGGCTATCCCGGCCACCCCCGGAACTGGGTCGAGCAGCTGGCCGTGGCCCGGGTGCTCGACCGGGCCATCGCCTCCGGCCACGTCAGCCCGCTGATCGCGGTCATGCCGACCAGCATCGTCGCGCCCCCGCGCGACACCGAGTGCGTCAACGTGGCCCACGGTCCCCAGGTCGACACCTACCTGACCACCGACGTGCCCGCCGCCATCGGCCACGACTTCCGCGTCCAGCACTCGGCCGCGGGCTGGGCGATCATGGGCTACTCGACCGGCGGCTACTGCGCCGTCAACCTGGCCCTGCGCCACCCCGACCGTTACGGCGCGGCCGTGTCGATGGCCGGCTACAACAACCCGGCCCACGACCACACCACCGGCGACCTGTTCGGCGGCAGCGTCAGCCTGCTCGACCAGAACAGCGCCGTCTGGCGTGCCCAGCACCTGGCCCCGCCGGCCCTCAGCCTGCTGCTGATGTACTCCTACGACAGCCTGCAGAGCTCCGGCGACGGCCGGGCGCTGGCCGCCGCCGCCCGCCCGCCCCTGCACGTCGACGTGCTGGGGCTGGCCCACGGCGGGCACAACTTCCAGGTCTGGCTCAGCGAGGAACCGACCGCGTTCTCCTGGCTGTCGACCCACCTGACGCCCCCGCTGGCCCCGATCCCCACCGTCGACGGCCTCGCCCCTGGTCAGCAGTCGCTGGTTCGCCACGCCGGCGGCTGACCGGGGGCGTGGTCGGGCACGCCCCGCAGCAGCCGCTGGTGAACTGGCGTTAGCCGCAAGATGTGTGCTGCCTGGGCCGGGTCGGTAGCGAACGAGGCGACCCTGGCCAAGACGGTGTCGAAGGCCACCTCAAGGGGCTCGACGGTGCGCAGGGTCTGGGTGAGCAGCATGCCGCCTTGCATAGTGGCCAGCAGCGCGTAGGCCAGGTCATGCGGGTCAGCGTCGGCCCGCAGCTCACCCGTGGCCTTCATGGCTTCCAATCCACGCTGAAGCAGGGCGAGCCATCTGGTGAAGCCGTCGGCCAGGTCGGCGCGGGTCTCCGGGCTGGACTCGGCCAGCTGGCCGGCCAGTGACCCGAAGCTGCAGCCGCCCTGGCAATCGCGTTGCCGCTGCCGCTCGATCTGCAGGTCGGCCCACAGCCGAAGTGAGGCCAGGGTGCGGAACCCGTCGAGCTCAGGAGCCTGGTGCTGGGCCAGGGTCGACTCGGCCTGGAACTCAACCACGTCGTGGATGAGGCTGTCCCGGTCGCGGAAATAGTGGGTCATCTGCGACCCGCTCACCCCGGCCGCTCGGCGCACGTCATCGATGCCGGTCCCCGCCACGCCGCGGCGCAGGATCAGACCGGCCGCGGTGTCCAGGATGCGGGCCCGGGTGGCCCGTCCCTTCGCGGTCAGTTGCAGCTCGCCACGGTCCATGCCGCGAGCTTACCCAAGATTGGGTTTGACTTCCCAATCTGGCGCCGCTACGGTCGTGCTCAGATTTTGGGAAATGTAACCCAATCTGCGAGGAGCAGTCATGGCGGACGAATTGGCAGACTCGGCGGCGCTGGTGACCGGGGCGACGGCCGGGATTGGCCGGGCGGTGGCCCGGCGGCTGGCCGCGGCGGGCGCTGAGGTGATCGTGCACGGCCGGGACGAACAGCGCGGCCACGAGGTGGTGACCGAGATCGAGAAGGACGGGGGCCGGGCCCGGTTCACAGCCGCTGATCTGACTGACGCGGCTGACGTCCGGCGGCTGGCCGCGGCCGCCGGTGACGTGACGATCCTGGTCAACAACGCCGGCGTGTACCAGTTCGGCGCGACCGCCGATGTCACCGACGCGGTGTTCGACGCCCACATCGACGTCAACCTGCGGGCCCCGTTCCTGCTGGTCCAGGCGCTGGCCCCGCAGATGGCGGCCCGCGGGGGCGGCGCGATCATCAACGTCAGCACGTTCGGCGCGTCGGTCGCGGGCCGGGGCGGCGGCATCTACGGCGCCTCCAAGGCGGCGCTGGAGCTGCTGACCCTGGTGTGGGCGGACGAGTTCGGGCCTCAGGGCGTGCGGGTCAACGCCGTGGCGGCCGGGCCGACCCGGACGCCGGGCACCGCCGTGTACGGCGACATGGCCGAAGCCCTGGGCCAGGCGTTCGCGCTCAGCCGGACCGCGGCCGCCGAAGAGATCGCCGAGCCCGTGGTCTTCCTCGCCTCCCCGGCGGCCAGCTACGTCAACGGCGCCGTCCTGCAGGTCAACGGCGGCCTGAAGGCCGTCGTCCCCGCCTAGCCCGCCGCTTCCGAGAAAGGCACGCCAGATGAACCAGCCCGTGGTCATGATCACCGGAGCGCTGACCGGCATCGGCCGGGCCACCGCCATCACCTTCGCCAAGACCGGGGCCACCGTCGTGGTCTCCGGACGGCACGAAGACGCCGGCCAGACCCTGGCCGGTGAACTGAAAGAACTCGGTGCGGTGGCCGAGTTCATCTACGCCGACGTACGCTCCGACGACCAGCTGGCCGCCCTGGTGGAGCACACCACCGCCCGCTACGGCCGCCTCGACGTCGCGGTCAACAACGCCGGCACCGACGGCGCCATGACCCCGGTCGCCGACATCACCGCCACCCAGTACGCCGGCAGCTTCGACACCAACGTGCGCGGCACCCTGCTCAGCATGAAACACGAACTGCAGGTCATGCAGGCCCAGCGATCCGGCAGCATCGTCAACGTCAGCTCCATCTACGGGCGCAAAGGCTTCCCCGGGGCCGCCCTGTACGTGGCCAGCAAGCACGCCATCATCGGCCTCACCAAGTCAGCCGCCCTGGAAGCCGCCGCCTACGGCGTCCGGGTCAACGCGGTCGGCCCCGGCCCGGTCCAGACCGCCATGTTCGACCGCGTCACCGGCAACAACGCCCAGGCCAAAGCCGCCTACCTCGCCACCGTCCCCCAGCAACGCGCCGCCGACCCCGAGGAGATCGCCGCTGCCATCGCCTACATCAGCTCGCCGCAAGCCAGCTACCTCACCGGCCAGACCATCTACCTCGACGGCGGCATCACCGCCGCCTGAAAGTGGCTAGCGCTGCTCCTTCTCCGCCGTGCGCGTACTCGGCGTGCCAATGTGCCCCTGATTTCCGCAACCAGGAGCACATTGGCTGGCTCAACGTGGACTGTTCTCCCCCGGCTACGTGTCGGCGAGCCTGCGCCGGAGCTGGTCGAGGATGACCGCGATGATCAGTACCGCCCCGACCGCGACCTGCTGCCAGAACGGCTGCACGTTGAGGAGGACCAGGCCGGTGACCAGGATCGAGATGATCAGGGTGCCGATCAGGGTGCCGAACATGGTGCCGGTGCCGCCGAAGAGGCTGGCCCCGCCGATGACCACGGCGGCGATGGCGTCGAGTTCGTCGTTGGCGCCGGCGATCGGCGTGGCGATGGAGAATTTGGCGGTCACCATCAGCCCGGCCACGGCGGCCAGCAGTCCGGACAGCATGTACACCTTGACGAGGTGGGTCAGCGGGACGTCAAGAGGATGTTTCTGATTTGTGAGCCGTCGGTTCCCCACCCGCAGGGGAGCCGATCTCGCGGCTGCCTGACCAGCATCAGCGACGGCGAGGCGATCATCGCCCTCGTCCCCCGCATCACCACCAGGAAATCAACCGCTGTTAGGCGATGAGTAACCGCGGTTCTGGTCGTCTGCTAGGTGAGCTAGCCTACGGCCGGAAGAGGCCGCCGGGGCAAGGGAGTCATGGATGACCTGGTACCTGATCTCGTTCGATGCCCACGCGATGGATCACATCCCGGGCGAGGACATGGCCGCCGTGGGCAAGGCCGCGCACGCGGTGGCCCAGGAGGCCGTGGACGAGGGCGTGCTGGTGTGTTCCGGCGCGCTGGACCAGCGGGCGGACATCGTGGCCACCGGCGGGGCGGTTACTGATGGCCCGCCCCCGGAGGCTATCGGCGGACTCACGGTCGTCGACGTGCCCTCGCGCGAGGAGGCGCTGGGGTGGGCGGCCAAGCTCGCCGTCGCCTGCCGCTGCCCGCAAGAAGTCCGCGCCTTGGGGCCCGACCCCGAACTTGACGAGATGCTCCGCCGAGCGTCGGTAACGGAAGGACGGTAGGTCATGTGCGGTCGGTACGTGTCGGTGGCTAGCCTGAAGAAGTTGCAGGAGCACTACGACGCCGCCGGTGTCGGTCTCGGCATGGAGCTGTCCCCGTCCTATAACGTCGCCCCGACCAGCAAGATCTACGCGGTGGTGGAGCACGCCGAGACGGACGGGGCCGCGGTGCAGCGGGAGGTGCGGGCCGTGCGCTGGGGTCTGGTCCCGGCCTGGTGGAAACCCGGCATCGACCCGAAGACCGAAAAGCAGAAGACGATGCCGACGCTGCACAACGCCCGGGCCGACAAGGTGAGGTCCGCTCCGTCGTGGCGGGGCCCGTTCGCCAAGCGCCGGGCGGTCATCCCCGCCGCGGGCTACTACGAGTGGCTGGCCGCCAAGGATGAGAATGGGAAGCCGTTCAAGCAGCCGTACTACATTCACCCGGCCGACGGGCTGCTGTCGTTCGCCGGGCTCTATGAGCTGTGGGCCGACCCGGCCAAGGATGAGGACGACCCGGACCGGTGGCTGTGGTCGGCCGCGATCATCACCCACCACGCCACCTGGCTGGCCGGGGTGATGAACGACCGCACCCCGGTGATCCTGCCCGCGGAGCGGATCGGCGCCTGGCTGGATCCGGAACTGGCCGACAAGCAGGCCGCGCTGGACCTCATCACCGGGATCGAGTACGAGCCGCTGCAGGTCCGGGCGGTGTCCACCGCGGTCAACAAGACCGGCCGCGGCGGATCCCGCGGACCCGAGCTGATCGAGCCGATCGACGCCCGCGGCGACCAGCCCCTGCAGCTGACCCCGGCCTGACCGTCAATCCTGGCCGGCTCTCAGCCTTCCCCGTGGCTGCGGCTCGTTAGCGGTTACTCACCTGAGCGATCTCCCGGTCCAGCTCCGTCAGTTCATCCCCGCTACGTTCGGAGAACCAGGTGGGTGTCGGCCTGAGCAACGTCCGTTCAATGGACGTCATATCGGGGCGAGCTTCAAGACGGTGGCCTTCAGCCGTAGTTGTACGAGGCGGTATTGACGCGCCCGGCTGACCGAGACTTCGGCAACCACAAACTGGCTCATCCCAGCGGCCGCCTGCAGTAGCTGTGACCGCTCCTGGGCGCGATCACGGCATCTCCTGACCCGGCAAGCGCAGCTTGAGCAAGCTCGACCGCCGTCCCGGCGGGATGCAGCCGCAAGTTCCCCACTTCCCAGAGCCGAGAGACGGTAAGTCCGGCCACTGGCAAGAGAATCGTCTCGGAGATGCTGACATTGTGGCGGCAGGTAACGACCTATCCGGCGCACCGGCATCAGCCAGAGACGGAAATGCAAACCGCAGGTCACCAGCTACCGGTTGACCTGTGGTTGAGAGGGTCGGGGTGGGGAGATTTGAACTCCCGGCCTCTTCGTCCCGAACGAAGCGCGCTGCCAAGCTGCGCCACACCCCGGCCAGCCGGACGCTTCACGTCCGGCCGCTCGCAAAGTCTAGCGGATGACGAGAGCCCTCGCGCCCAGCCCGCTCGACAAGCCGGGCCGGGCGCTAGTGGCCCGCCCGGGGGACCAGGGTGAGCATGGTGGCTTCGGGACGGCAGGCGAAGCGGACCGGCGCCCACGGCGAGGTGCCCAGGCCGGCCGAGACGTGCAGCCAGGCCCGGTGGCCGTCGGGAGCGGGGGCGTCGGCCGACGGGTGCTGGTGCAGGCCGGCCACCCGGTCGCGGTCGATCGCGCAGTTGGTCACCAGGGCGCCGTAGGCCGGGACGCAGAGCTGCCCGCCGTGGGTGTGGCCCGCGAACAGGATGTCGTAGCCGTCGGCCGCGAACCGGTCCAGCACCCGCGGCTCGGGAGCGTGCAGGATGCCCAGGCGCAGGTCGGCGGCGGGGTCGGCCGGCCCCGCGACCCGCTCGTAGCGGTCGCGCTTGATGTGGGGATCGTGCACGCCGGCCACGGCGATGTCGAGGCCGCCGGCCTTGATCCGGCCGCGGTGGTTGTTGGCGTCCAGCCAGCCCCGGTTGGTCATCGCCTCGCCCAGCTTCTGCCAGGGCAGGTCCGGCTCGGTCCGCGGGTACCGGCGGGCGCTGGTCTCCCACAGGTAGCGGGCCGGGTTCTTGACCCGGGGCGCGTACAGGTCGTTGGAGCCGTAGACGAACACGCCGGGCCGGTCGAGCAGCGGGCCCAGGCTATCCACCAGCGGGCCGACCGCCTCGGGGTGGGCGATCGAGTCGCCGGTGTTCACCACCAGGTCCGGGTCCAGCTCGTCGAGGGACGCCAGCCAGGTCCGGAGCCGCTTGCGCCCGGGCGTCAGGTGCACGTCGGAGATGTGCAGGACGCGGATGGGCTTGGTGCCGGGGGCCAGTACCGGGACTTCGGCCTGGCGCAACGTGAACCAGTTGCGCTCGACCACCGAGGCGTAGGCCAGGGCGCCGGCGCCGGCCAGCGCGACGCCCGCGGGGATGATGACTCGTGCTCGCACCCACCCATGGTGCCATGTCAGGGAGGATGGTTTTCATGGCTGAACTCAAGGAACGACTCCGGACCGACCTGACGGCGGCGATGCGGGCCCGCGACCAGGTCCGGACGCGGACGCTGCGCAGCGCGCTGACCGCCATCACCAACGAGGAGGTGGCCGGCCACA
>Ga0213875_10000866_pt1 | contig 22333 bp, 22 predicted proteins | sample BarmaccomBMRX_R8_FD_160105 | JGI IMG/M metagenome (GOLD analysis project Ga0213875, IMG submission 160105) | Root-associated microbial communities from Barbacenia macrantha in rupestrian grasslands, the National Park of Serra do Cipo, Brazil - RX_R8 | ecosystem: Host-associated > Plants > Roots... | reverse complement strand
TCCGGGTTCTCGAAACTCTCATGCGCCATCACATGGCACCAATGGCACGCGGCGTAGCCGATCGACAGCAGGATCGGCTTGTCCTGCGCCTGGGCGGTCGCCAGGATCTCCGGGCTCCAGCCTTGCCAATGCACCGGGTTGTCCTTGTGCTGCAGCAGATAGGGGCTGGTTTCGTCGCCGAGGCGGTTGCGGTTCATGAATATTCCTCCAAGCCGAGCTGGGAGGCGGCTCGTATTGCCGCGCCGGGCTCGACGGAGTAGGGTTTACGGGCCATATCTCGATCGAGAGAACGGCGGATCGCCCGCGGCGCTCCGCGCAAATCCAGACAATCCGGAGACATGCTCATGGCCGGAGACGCCGAAAACGGGTCCGCCGCAGATCTGCCGCTGTTCTACGGGCGGCATGTGTTTATGTGCACCAATGTGCGCCCGGCCGGGCATCCGCGCGGCTGCTGCAGCAATCACGGCAGCGAGCAACTTCGCAACTACATGAAGTTGCGCGCCAAGGAGATGGGGTTCGACGACACGCGGGTCAATTCAGCCGGCTGCCTCGACCGCTGCGAACTCGGGCCGACGATGGTCATCTATCCCGAGGGGGTCTGGTACACCTACCACGATCGAGCCGATATCGACGAAATCCTCGAAAGCCATCTCGGGAAGAACCAGCGCGTCGAGCGCCTGATGCTGTTGCCCGACCAGACCGAGCCGCGCTGACCCTTTCCGGGCCTCATCCGACCGGGTCCGGCCCGGACACCATCTTCGCGCCGGCCAGCGCGGCGGGTCGGGCTGCAATCGCCGTGTTGCGCATCTCCGGCCCGGCGGCTGGAAGTGCGCTGTCCGCGATGACCGCCCGAGGGCTCCCGGAGGCGCGCCGGGCGTGCCGGGCGCGCTTGCGCGATCCGGGGACGGGCGAAGCGCTCGATGACGCGCTCGTCCTGTGGTTCCCCGCGCCGGGCAGCGCGACGGGCGAAGACGTCGCCGAACTGCATCTGCACGGCAGCCGCGCCGTGCTCGCCGCGGTCGCCGCGGCGCTGGGCGGGCTCGGCCTGCGCCTCGCCGAGCCCGGCGAATTCACCCGCCGCGCCTTTCTCAACGGCAAGCTCGACCTGGTGCAGGCGGAAGCGGTCGCCGACCTCGCAGCCGCGGAGACGGAAGCGCAACGCCGCCAGGCGCTGCGCCAGCTCGACGGCGCGTTGGGGAGCCTTTACTGCGGCTGGGCCGAGCGGCTGACGCGCTTGCTGGCACGTCTCGAAGCCGCGATCGACTTTCCGGACGAGGACCTGCCGCCCGAGATCGAGCGAGCCGTCCGCGACGGCAGCGCCACGCTGCTCGCCGAAATCGCCGCGCATCTCGCCGACGGACATCGCGGCGAGCGGCTGCGCGACGGCATCGCGGTCGCGATCGTCGGCCCGCCCAACGCCGGCAAGTCGAGCCTGCTGAACCGGTTCGCGCGACGCGAGGCCGCGATCACCTCGCCGATCGCCGGAACGACCCGCGACATCGTCGAAATTGCGCTCGATCTCGGCGGCTACCCCGTGCTCCTCGCCGATACCGCGGGATTGCGCGAGAGCGACGATGCGGTCGAGCGGGAAGGGCTGCGCCGCGCCCTCGCCCGCGCCGCATCAGCCGATCTGCGCCTTTTCGTGTTCGATGCCGCGCGCCCCGCGGATGCGCAAGGCGCCGCCGCCTGGCCGCCCAAAGCGACGCTGCTGGTGGCGAACAAGATCGACCTGCCGGGCGTATGCCGGCAGGCCTTGCCGGCCGGCGCCTTAACGGTCTCCGCGGTGACCGGCGAGGGGATCGCGGCGCTCGCGGCGGCGCTCGCGGCGCGGGTCGCCGAGACCTACCGGATCGAGACGCCGACCCTGACCCGCGCCCGCCATCGCGAGGCGCTTGCTGAGGCGGCGGCCGCGCTCGGCCGCGCGCAACAGGCGCTGCTGCCGGAGCTGCGCGCCGAGGATCTCCGGCTCGCCTGGCGCGCCCTCGGGCGCATCACCGGCCACGTGGATGTCGAAGACCTGCTCGATCTGATTTTTGCAGAGTTCTGCCTGGGGAAATAACCCGGCGCGAACCCACCGGCGGCGCTAGGGCATGTCGAACCGGTAGCGCAAGCCGATGAGCACCGAGTTGTCATGCGCCTCGAACCCGTTTCGGGTGCGCGCGCTCGGGATCATGCCGTTGAAGAAGTTCGGCACCGCGCTGATCCGGTTCACCGGGACATCGGCGCGCGCGGTTCCGAAGAAGCGATATTCAAGCCTGACATCGAGACCGGGTGCCCAGGGCAGCGGCAAAGAGACGCCGGCGATCGCCTGGTAGGCGAAGGCGCCCCCGCTGCCGAGCGACAGGATGGACGGGGTGATGACGATCCCATCCTGCGGCAGCCGGAACGCGGTCAAGTCGTTGCCACGGGCGCGGCCGAAATCGAGCCAGCCATACCCGGCCCCCGCCCCGAGATAGGGCCGCAAGGGCAGGCCCGGATCGATGCTGAGCCGGGCGAGGTCGATGTCGTAAGCGAGATCGGCCATGATCGCGGGGGTCGCGAGCCGGCCATGGACATTGCCCAGCGGAATCAGCAACTCGTTCACCCGCCGGGTCGCAATGCCGGCGACATCGTTAGTGCCGTAACGGCCCTCGATCTCGGTCCGCAGACCGTTGCCAAAGGCCCAGCCGAGATCGGCGAGCCCGAGCGCACCGTCATTCGGCAAAACGCGCGTCGTCGCGCCGGAGGACAGCATGTCCTCGGCAAAATTGCCGCCCGCCGCGAGCCCGAGATAAGGACCCGCGGCGGGCTGTGCCGCCGCTCCGAGAGGCAGCAGCAACGCTGTGCAGCCGACAATCCAGCTCCGCTGCAAGGCTGCGAGGTCGCGCCGCGGCCGGCCTACGGCCGTCCGTCCGCATAGGCGGTGGCTCGGGGTTCGGGTCAACGCGCGAACGAACTGTTGGAACGGCACGCCACAGCGAAACGGTCGGTTGCGCATCTCGCTGCGGTTAACGAACATCGCGCCGGACCAGCAGGTCAATTTCGACCAAGGCGCCGCGCGCCAGCGCCGTGACGCCGATGCAGGTCCGGGCAGGCAGACGCCCCTCGGCGAAATAGCTGCGGTAGACGGCATTCATCGCGGCGTAGTCCCGCTCGAACCGCGTCAGGTACACGCGGGCGAACACGACGCGGTCGAGCCTGCCGCCGGCGCCGGCCAGGACGCGTTTGAGGTTGTCCATGACCCGCCGCGTCTGCGCTTCGATGCCATCGGGCAAGGGCGCGGCATCGTCGATCGGGTCGGTCGGCATCTGTCCGGTCACGAACAGCCAGCCATCGCAGGCGACCACATGGCTGAACGGCGCCACCGGCGCGGGCGCGCCGGCGATCATGGTGAATTCGATCATCGGTGTCCCTCGAAAGGGTCGCGAACGGGTCCGAGTGCGGTCTCGATCAGGCCGCCGCGACGCGCTGGAGAAAGGCGAGAGCCGCCTCGGCGCAGGCCTGCGGCTGCTCGAGCTGCAGTAGATGGCCGCTACCCGGAATGGCGGCGTAATCGAACCCGCCCTCTGCCGCCCATGCCCGGTTCGACAAGGCGGTCGGCACCGGGTAGGGCCGCTCGGGATCGGCCGCGATCACGGCGACCGGCCCGGCAACATCGCGCCGGTTCGGCCACAGGCCGAGCGTGTTCCCCTCTAGATAAACTGCTGCTTCCAGTTCGGGCGGGCAGCGCAACACCCAATCGCCGACGGCCGCGTCGCGCCGCAGCACGGCATGCGCCATCAGCGCGTGGGTTCCGGGCACCCAGCCGCCGGCGCGCGTCGCCGCATAGTCCCGCGCCAGCTCGTCCGGCCGTTCGAAGCGCCGCCGCCGGCCCCCCGCCCAGCGCGCTAGCCTGTTTTCGAACCCGACCATCGGCTCATGCACGGGGTGCCCCGGCGCGGGCACGTTCGGGGGATCGAACAGGATCAAGGCCTCCCACACCCAGCCGATCTCGATCGCATGCTTCAGCGCGGCCTGCGCAGAGAGCGAATGGAAGGCGCCGATGCTCGGCTTCGCGCCGAGCCGTTCCGTTGCGCCTCGAAAAACTGTCTCGATATCGCGGGCGAAGTGCGCGTAATCGTGATGCGCGGGATCGGAACCTGGGTTCTGCCCGTGGTTTCGCATGTCGAAGACGAGCACGTCGAAATCGTGCAGAAACCGCGTCCAGAAGCCGGCATAGCCGTCGACCGCGAAACCGTTCCCGTGACCGATCACGAGCCGTGTTCCGTTCCGGTTCCCGTAAGCCCGCAGCCGGAACGTCACCCCGTCCTCGGCCGCGACGTCGAACGCGGCATAGGGGTCCGGCAGGGTGGGCGCCGGCGTCACGATCCGGCGCTGGAATAGCTCGCGGCCATCCCGGCGCGCACGTCCTGCTGGATGCCGTATTGCGGAAAGGGGTAGCGCAGCCCGTTCTTCGACAATGCCTCCATGCCGGCAATCGCCTTGGGCAGATAGTCCGGCGGCAGCGCCATCAGCATCTCGTCATCGAGCACGCCGCCATAGCGCCGTTCCGCAAAACACGGGATCGACAGGCTGGGCTCGCGCGTCTTCAACGCGCGGCCCCAGGAATCGGCGCAGGCCGACTCTCCGACCACGCCCCAGTCGAAGCGCTTGTACCCGGCCCATTGCAGACCGTTGATGAAGTACATCATCGCCCCGGGTGTCGCGTAGAACAGCGCGATGTCGGGCGGGTCGAGCCGGCCGCTTGCAAGCGGCGCCACCGCGAGCGCCTCGTAGCGGCCGTCGGGCACGCAGTTCATCGCCGCCTGGTGCGCGCTCGAATCCTCCTCGCTGCTGTACCAGACGCCGACCATGCGCCGGCCGGAGCGCCACTCCTCGTCCTTCGCGTTACCGAGCCCGACAACCGCGCGGCATTGCGCGCCGACCAGGTCTTCGGCGGCGATCCCGACGGTCCAGCCGAGCCGCGCCGCCTGTCCGACGATCTGGTCGAGGGTGTGGATCGACTTTGGCCGGCGAATGCGAGGGATCGCCTCCATCTCGTCGCGGCGCTCGAACAATTTCATGCCGAACGGGATCGAGCGCAGCTTCAAAAGCCGCTCGAGGTCTCCGACAAGCTTGGTCCAATCCTGCGTCATGTCGCGCCGCCTACGTTTTCGGGTAATGGAAGGCGGCGCATTCTGTCGCGAAACCCCGCCATTCGCCATGCCCCCCAGATTGCCTGGCCCGCGACGGACGAGAGGGCATCCGGGCCGCGAACAGGGTTCTGTGCGCGCGGGCCGCCGATAGCGGGAGCGCCTCGACTCTCAACCGAGAGTTTTGTTAGCGTTTTCGCCAGCGATCGAGCCCGCGGAGGACCGCGGCCGATGCGCTGGTAGGAGGGAACCATGCGCTGCGCATTGCTCGCGCTGCTTGCATTGCCGCTAGCCGCGTGCGGCGTCTTCGAAAACGATGCCGCACGCGCCGTCGACCAGAATATCTGGTGGACAACTCCGGCCGCGTTCACGACGCCGGATGTGCGGGTCATCACGCAGCGCGAGCACCCAGTAACGCACCGTCAAATCGTCTGCGCCGAGCCCGGCGCCGACGTGGCGAAGGCGATATCGACCGCGTTTCAGGGCCAAGGCTCGGGCGGCAACGGGGCCGAGAATGTCAGCGTCGGTCTCGGCGGGTCTTCGGCAGAGGCGGTTGCCGAGCTGGCCGGCCGTTCCACCGCGCTGCTCGGCTTGCGCGACGGCCTCTATCGCGCTTGCGAGGCGTACGGCAACGGGGTCATCGGCGATGACGCCTACGCGCTGATCATGAGCCGCTACGGCCAGTTGATGACGACGTTATTTCTCGGCCAGGACGCTGCGGGCTCCGTCGGGGTTCATACGGCGGCTGAGACGAGCCCGCCCGCGGCAGTCAGCCTGCCCGGCGCGGCGCCGCCGGGCGGGGCAACCGGCGGTGGTAAGGGCGGCGGCACACCCGCCGCGACGAGCCCGCAGCTCTCCGCTCCGACGGCGACGGGGGCGGGCGGCAGCGGGGCGGCGCCGAACGGGGTTCCGTCGGTCGCGATCGCCACCTCGGCCAATCCCGGCAGCGTCTTCCGCGACATGAACAAGGATTATCTGGACCTCGATCAGTACGAACTTCATCTGCTGATCGTTGCCTGCGTCAACGAGAACGATCACACGCGCGTCGATTCATGGACGAATGGAGGCCAGACGAACGGCTTTTTGAAGCCGCTGTGCGACTACTTCGCAGCGGACCCGCAAAAGCTGATCGCTGCGATAACCGCCGCCGCCGTCGCGGCCCGCGCAGCGCCACCGGCGCCGACCGCCGTCGTCAATGTGACGACACCGCCGAGCCCCGCGGCGCCGCAGGCGCGATCGGCTCGGCAGCCCGTCAGCCGGTCGAGGCCGTCGGCGGCCGCTCCTGCGACTCCGGGCGACGCTGCTCGATCCATGGGCGGCAGCGCCGGTGCTCAGACCGGCAGCAGCCATTAGCGCCGGCTCACAGCGGACGCAGCGCTGGCGGCGGCCGTGCGCGCAGCTCGATGGTCTGGCGGGCGACAGGGCCGCCTTGACGCTCCGGCGCGGGTTTGGCAACGTTCGAGTTTCACCCGACGATTGCGGGAGCGCGGTTCGAGATGACCAAATCGGAACTCGTTCAGCGGCTCGCCACGGCTAATCCGCATCTTTATCAGCGCGATGTCGAGGTCATCGTCACGGCGATCTTCGACGAGATCGCGGCGGCCCTGGCGCGCGGCGACCGAGTCGAATTGCGCGGCTTCGGAGCCTTCTCGGTCAAGCGGCGGGACGCTCGCGTCGGCCGCAATCCGCGCACCGGCGACAGCGTCAGCGTGTCGGAAAAGCACATTCCGTTCTTCAAAACGGGGAAGCAATTGCGCGACCGGCTGAACCAATCGGCCGGCGAGGCGTAAGCGGACCGCGCCGCGGTTTCTGCACGCCCGGGTAGCCGGAAGCCGCTTGCAATGAGAATGCTGTATTGGGTGACGACGGCCGTGATCGCCGTCATCCTCGCGCTGTTCGCCGTGTCGAACCGCGAGGCGGTGGCGGTTGGATTTTGGCCGATGCCGTACCTGCTCGAATTGCCGCTTTACCTCATCATCCTGCTTGCGGTGCTGCTCGGCTTCGTGCTCGGCGAGTTCGCGGCCTGGGTTTCGGCCCGCCATTGGCGGCGCGAGGTGCGCCGGCGCGGTCGCCGCATCGATGCCCTCGAACGCGAACTCGCAGCGACCCAAAGCCGGTTGCAGGAGAGCGCACCGGCGCCCCGCACCGGTCTTCCGGCACGCGGCTAAGCGACATGCGCGTCGTCACTGCCGCGGAGGTCGATCACCTCCTCGATTATCCCGGCTTGATTGAGGCGCTCGGCAGCATGTTCCGGGAAGGCTGGGAGGCGCCCCCGCGGGCGCATCACGAGCTTGCCGCGGCGCCCGACCGGGGCGGCGGCACCTTGCTGCTGATGCCGGCGTGGCAGCCGGGCGGCCCGATCGGCGTCAAGCTCGTGACCGTCTTCCCGGACAATGCCGCGCGCGGGCTCGCCTCGGTGCAGGCCTCGTATGTACTGCTCGACGGCACGACCGGAACGACCCTCGCCTTTATCGACGGGACCGCGCTGACCTTGCGTCGGACCGCCGCAGCCTCGGCGCTGGCAGCCCGCTTTCTCGCGCGCGCCGATGCGGCGCGGCTGCTGATGGTCGGCACCGGTGCCCTGGCGCCGCATTTGGTCGCGGCTCATGCGGCGGTGCGGCCGCTGCGCGACATCCGGATCTGGGGACGCGATCCGGCCAAAGCCGGCGCGCTCGCCGAGCACCTGTCCGGCAAGGGCTGGCCCGCGACAGCGGCGGGAGAGCTAGCAGACGAGGCGGCGCAAGCCGATGTGATCAGCTGCGCGACCCTCGCGCGAGAGCCGCTGATCGCGGGCCGCTGGCTGCGGCCGGGAACCCATCTCGATCTGGTGGGCGGGTTCACGCCGGACATGCGCGAGGCCGATGACGAAGCGATCCGCCGCGCCGCGGTGTTCGTCGACACCCGGGGCGGCGCGCTGACCGAAGCGGGCGACATCGTCCAGCCGATCCGCTCCGGCGCGTTGACCCCGGAGCGGATCGCCGGTGACCTGTTCGACCTTCTGCGCGGCACTGCGCCTGGGCGGCGCGCCGCCGACGAGATCACGGTCTTCAAATCGGTCGGGACGGCGCTGGAGGACCTCGCCGCGGCTCGCTTGCTCATCGCGCGGCTTGGCGGGTGACCGCGACCGTCCAGGTTCCCATATCTGTATGACAAACGGGTTGCGGGCCGGTGATGGGCGTCGCGGTGAAGATCTGCGGGATTACGAGCGAGGCAGCCGTGGGGGCTGCGGTGGCGGGCGGGGCCGCCTATCTCGGCTTCGTGTTCTACCCGCCGAGCCCGCGCGCGGTCACCCCGGCGCGCGCCGCCGAATTGTGCGCAGCCGTACCGTCCGGCGTGCAGCGGGTCGGGCTGTTCGTCGATGCGGATGACGCGGCGATCCGGGCGGTGCTCGACCTTGCTCCGATCGACATCCTGCAATTTCACGGCAGCGAGACCCCCGATCGGGTCGCCGATGCCAAGGTGCGGTTGCGACGCCCGGTTATGAAGTCGATCCCCGTCGCGGCCGAAGAAGATGTGCTCGCGGCCGGAATTTACGAGCCTGTTGCCGACATGCTGTTGTTCGACGCCAAGCCGCCGCGCCGCGCCGATGCGCTGCCCGGCGGCAACGGGCTCGTCTTCGACTGGCGGCTCGTGGGCGGCCGCCCCCGGCGCCGGCCGTGGATGCTGTCTGGCGGGCTCACCGCCGAGTTGCTGCCCGAGGCGGTGCGGGCCTCGCGGGCGCCGGCGGTCGATGTTTCTTCCGGGGTCGAGCGGCGTCCGGGCGACAAGGATCCGGACAAGATACGCGCTTTTCTCACCGCTGCGCGGAGCCTTTGACGGCGCCTGCCGGCTTGGCCCGGCGCGCATTCGGAATTCCGCTTTTCGATGGCTGTTTACTCGGCGAGCGACACGGGCGTCCGGGAGGCTCGGATGAGGGTCGGCGAGGTGATGCACCGCGACATCCACTTCCTCGCGGCCGACGCGAGCGCGCAGGAAGCGGCGCAGCTGATGGGGGATCTCGGGCTGCGCGCGTTGCCGGTCGGTGCGGCGGACGATTTGCAAGGAATTCTGACCGACGGGGATCTGCTGATCCGGATAATCGCGCAAGGCCGTGACGCGCGCGCGACGAGAGTAGGCGAGATCATGTCGCGGTCGGTGGTGGTCTGCACGGTCGACGATGCCGCCGAAACCGTCGCGGAGGAGATGGCGTCGCGCAATATTCGCCGCATGCCGGTGATCGACGGGGCGAAACACGTCGTCGGCATCGTCGGGCTGGAGGAGCTTTCGCCCGGAGGGTTGCGCCGCGGCGTGCGGTCGGCGACACGGCCGAAACGGCGCGAGAACGCGGCGGCGGCCTCGATCCTCGTCGTCGAGGACGAGGAGGACATCCGCGAATTGCTGGCCGCCATGCTCGCCGATGATGGCCATCAATGCGCCGAAGCCGGCACTTGCGCCGCGGCGCGCGCGCTGATCGAGGCGCAGGGGTTCGATCTCGTGATCACCGATGTGAAATTGCCGGACGGGACCGGAACCGACATCGCGCGAGCGGCGCAGCAGGCGAACACGCGCTGCCTGCTGATTACCGGCGACTCGAATCAGATGCAGCGGCTGGAGTTCCGCGAGCAGGAATACCTCGCAAAGCCGTTCCGCGCCTCGCAGTTGCGCGAGCGCGTGCGCGGCCTGCTGCCCGAGACGCGGGTGGCGGCGCAGAAGCCGGTCCCTGCCGAAGCCGGGCCAAGCGGAGCGGCCGCCGGGCGGCGGCGCAGCCCGAAATGGTTCCCGTTCCGGATTGCCTGACCCGCGGCGCCCTTTACCCGCTCGAGTCCCGAGACTACGCTGACGGTCGCCTGCCCGGCGCGAGCGAGGAAAGTGCGATGACTCTGTTTCGCGGCAATAACGGTCCCCGGCTGAAGCATGTGCCGGATGAGGGCGCGCCCTACGACACGATCACAATCGACAAGCTGACCCCGGTCATCGGCGCCGAGATCGGCGGGGTGGACCTGGCGCACCCGCTCGGCAATCGCACCCTCGACGAGATCCACCGCGCGCTCGCCGAAAATCTCGTCATCTTCTTCCGCGACCAGCACATCACCGCCGATCAGCATCTCGCTTTCGGGCGCCTGTTCGGCGAGCTGCACATCCACCCGGCGGCGCCGCACGAGCCGGGCAAGCCGGAACTGATGGTCATCCATGCCGACAAGGACTCGCCGCGTGCCAATGGCGAGGGTTGGCACAGCGACGTGTCCTGCGACCCCGAGCCGCCGATGGGCAGCATCCTTTACATCCGCAAATGTCCGCCGAAGGGCGGCGACACGCTGTTCGCCAGCATGTACGCCGCCTATGAGGCATTGTCGGATCGCATGAAGACCTACCTGGAGGGCCTAACCGCGATCCATGACGGGGAGGGCTACCGCGGCCAATACGCCAATTACGGCATCGCCGACAAGCCGAGCTACCCGCGCGCCGAGCACCCGGTCATCCGCACCCATCCGGTGACCGGAAAAAAGGCGCTCTATGTCAATCGCGGCTTCACCCGGCGCATCGTCGGCATTCCGGCCGATGAGAGCGACGGCATATTGCGCTACCTTTACGACCATGCCGAAAACCCGCTCTTCCAGTGCCGTTTCCGGTGGAGCGAGAATGCGATCGCCTTCTGGGACAATCGCTGCGTGCAGCACCGCGCGATGTGGGATTACTGGCCGCATACCCGCTCCGGCAACCGGGTCACGGTCAAGGGCGACCGCCCGGTTTAGAGCGGGATCGTCTCGGACGGAAGCGCCAGGAACCACCTCCCCCGGGCTTGTCCCGAAGGTCTCCGAACCTTCGATCCGCGTCGTGGATGGCCGGGGTCAAGCCAGGTCAAGGGAAGAAGAAGGGAAACGCGCCGCTCAGGCCCGCGTCATCATCGGCCACAGTGCGTCGGCACCGTCCGACGCGACGAGCCGGCCGAGTTCGCGGGACCAATAAGCCTCTGTCCCGAACTCGTCGCGCCACGACCATAGCCGCCGGGTCAGGCGATGCAGCGAGTGCTCCTGCGTGAAGCCGATCGCGCCATGCACCTGGTGCGCGATTTCGGCGACCTTGCCCGCCGCCTCGCCGGCGCGAACCTTCGCGGCGGCGGCCGCAAAGGCGGCCGAGGGCCGTGCCTCGGCGACGGCGCGTGCCGCGTTTTCGACCGCGACCAGCGCGGCCGCGGCTTCCTCGGCCAGCAGCGCCAATTGCTGCTGGATCGCCTGGAATTTGGCGATCGGACGGCCGAACTGGACGCGGTCGTTGGCGTAGCGGGTCGCCAATGCCAGCGCCGCCTCCATCGCGCCCGCCATCTGCGCCGCACGCGCCAGGGCACCAAGGCGCAACACCAGCGCGGCATCGGCCTCGTTCGGCAAGGGCGCTGAATTCGCCTCCTCGACATGCAGTGAGACAAGATGGTCGCGCGGCTCGCCCGCGAGGTTGACATCGCGTTCGACGCTACCTTCGGCCGGGGCGGCGAGCCACAGCCGCCCTTCAGCCATGACGGCAATCGCGGCGGCATCGTGCGCCCACGGAATAAAGCCGGCGCGCCCGGCCAAGGCGCCGCCGACCAGCATGATCCGATCGGCCGGTTCGACCGGCGCGATCGTCAAGGTGCCGGTCGGCGTCTCCAGCCGGCAGCGGGCACACAACCAGCGCGCCAACATCGTCTCGGCAAGCGGGATCGGCGCGGCATGATGGCCGGCGGCGCGCAGGATCGTCGCGGCCTCGACCATTCCCGCCGGCCCCTCGGCGAGCACGTCGAGATAACCCGCCTCTTCGACGGTCTGCCAAAGCGCCGTGGGCCAGGCCTGCTCTTCCCTCACCTGCCGCGCTACCCGCTCGGGCGCGACCAGGTCCTCGAAGAGCCGGAACGCGCTGTCGTAGAGGATCGTATCGGTCATCGCGGCCGCCTAGCGCAGTATCCACTCAAATCGAATCCCTTCTCTTGGCCCGTGGCCGGGCTTGTCCCGGCCACCCACGTCTTGCTCGCATGCATGCCGATGAAGACGTGGACCCGCGGGTCGAGCCCGCGGGAGGGAAGTTCTTTCAACGCCGATCGGACCTCGTCGGATTCCACTAGCGCAGCCCGAGGCCGCGGGCGATGATCCCGCGCAGGATCTCGCGGGTGCCGCCGCGCAGGGTCCAGGATGGGGCATGCAGGACGGCCTCGGCGAGGGCGCGTTCGAGCGGGTCGGAGGGAACGCGCCGACGACCCGGCGCGAGCAGACGGGCCAATTCCGGGACGCTGCGCTCGAAGGCGTTGGCGAGGTCCTTCACGAGCGCGGCTTCCAGGTTCGGCGTCTCGCCCGCCTGCAGCATGCCGGCGATCGAAACGGACATCTGGCGCAAGGTCCATAGATGCGCGGCGAGGCGGCCGAGCGCCTCGGCAAAGGCCGGCTCGGGATCGTTTCCGGCGCGGCGCACCAGCTCGACGAGAAGGCGGAACGAGCTGAGGAAGCGCTCGGGTCCGCTGCGCTCGAAGGCGAGCTCGCTGGTGACCTGGTTCCAGCCATCGCCTTCCTGCCCGACCAGCCGCTCCGAGGGCACGAAGACGCGGTCGAGCACGATTTCGTTGAAATCATGGTCGCCGGCCAGGTTCAGGATTGGGCGGACCGACACACCGGGGGCCTGCAGATCGAGGATCACCTGGCTCAGCCCGCGATGGCGGTCCTCGCCGGGCGGCCCGGTGCGCACCAGCGTGATCGCGAAATGCGATTCATGCGCATAGCTCGTCCATACCTTGGTGCCGGTGATCTCGTAGCCGCCGCATACCGGCGTGGCGCGGGTCCGGATCGAGGCGAGGTCGGAGCCAGAATCGGGCTCGCTCATGCCGATGCAGAAGAAGGTCTCGCCGCGCGCGATCCCCGGCAGCAATTCTTGCCGCTGCGCCTCGGTGCCGTAGCGCAACAGCAGGGGCGCGCTCTGCCGGTCGGCGATCCAATGGGCCCCGACCGGCGCGCCGGCCGCGAGCAGTTCTTCGGTCACGACATAGCGTTCGAGCATGCTGCGCCCGCCGCCGCCGTACTGGCGGGGCCAGGTCATGCCGATCCAGCCGCGCGCGCCGAGGCGACCGCTGAACGCCGCCGAGCGGTGCGAGCCGAAATCGCTGTTCGGCGTCCAATGCGCGGCGGCCAGCTCCTCGGCGATAAAGGCGCGCACCTCGTGCCGCAACGCCTCGCATTCGGGCGGCAGCTCGATCGGGTCGAAGCGGAAGGCGGTCATTGTTGCGCCGACGATACAGGATGCGTCGTTGCGGTCATACCGGGTCGCGCGGCACGGTCGGGATCCCAATCCTGCACGCGAACCCTCCAGCCGGGTCCGCGCACCGCGAGGGCGCCGGTATAACCCTCCGGCACGGGGACGTTGCGCAGCAGCCATTCTGCGGCGGCGCCGGGATGGCCACGCAGATCGAGCAGCGACGCTTCGGGCTGCAATGAGACCGTAAACGCGTCCAGCGGCATCGCCAGCCCGAGGCCCAGGGCCTTGATAAGGGCCTCCTTGCGGGTCCAGCAGCGATAAAAGGCGGCGGCGCGCGCCGGCGCGGGGAGCGCGACCAATGCGGCCGCCTCCGACGGGGCGAAAAAGCGCCGCGCGAGATCGAGGAGCGCGATATCGGGCCGGTGCTGTTCGACATCGATGCCGAGCTCCGCCTGCCGCGCCACCGCATAGAGCGCCATCTCACCCGAATGGGACAGGTTGAAATCCAGCGGCGGGTCGGCACCCTCCAGCGCCGGCTTGCCATAGGCGTTTTGCGAGAAGCGGATCAGCGCCGGCGCAACCCCGCAATAGGCCCCGAGCAATAGCCGAAGCCCGGCGCGGGCCACGGTGAAGCGGCGCCGGTCGCGCGGGAAGTAGTACCGCGCGGCACGTTCCCGTTCGGGGCCGTCGAGCAGCTCCGAAAGCTGCCGGCAGCGCGGTTCGGAGACCGCCAGCGCGACCCGCCACACCTGCACCTCGCCCGGGGGCAATGTGAAGCCGTTCGATCCAGCCGGGTTCCGTTCGGACTGCCCGGGGAGGCTTCGATCCGCGTCAGCCCGGGTCATCTGTTGCGCTCACGGGCGAAGGCCCCAATCCGTTGCCGGGCGCTTGCGACCATACTCCTGATCGAATGCGTGGCAGAGGCGCTGCATTGCCCGCGCGGGAGCGGCTCGGGCATAGTCGCGGACGATGCAGCCCGCGAGCCCCGTCGAGCAGGATCTGGTTCTGGTCGGCGGCGGGCATGCCCATGTCCATGTGCTGAAGAGTTTCGGCATGCGGCCGGTCGCCGGCGTGCGGGTGACGCTGATCGCGCGCGAGGTCGAGACGCCTTATTCGGGCATGCTGCCCGGCTATGTCGCCGGCGATTACGCCTTTGCGGAATGCCACATCGATCTCGGCCGACTGGCCCGCTTCGCGGGTGCGCGGCTGATCCGCGACGAGGCGGTCGGACTCGATCGCGCGGCGCGGCAGGTCCTGTGCCGGGCGCATCCGCCGATCCGCTACGATGTCATGTCGCTCGACATCGGCTCGACGCCGCGTCTCGACGATGTCCCGGGCGCCGAACGGCACACGGTGCCGGTCAAGCCGATCGCGCGTTTTGCCGAGCGCTGGGAAGATTTGCTGGCGCGCGCCGGGCACGCGGTCGGGCTGCGGCTCGCGGTGATCGGAGGCGGCGCGGGCGGGGTCGAGTTGGCGCTTGCCGCGCAGCATCGGCTGGCCGGTCTGGTGCGCGGTGCGCTGTCGGTTACCCTGGTGACCCGCGACGCACTGCTACCCTCGCACGCGGCGCGGGTGCGCCGGCGGTTTGCCAAAATCCTCGCCGAGCGCGGCATCCGGGTTGTCACCGGTGCCGCGGTCGTCGCTGCCGAGGCGGGCGGGTTGTGCATCGCAGATGGCGGGTTCGTCGCATTCGACGAGGCCTTGTGGGTGACCGAGGCCGCGGGCGCGCCGTGGCTGGCCTCGACCGGGTTGCCGCTAGACCGGCGCGGGTTCGTGCTGGTCGACGACACGTTGCGCGCGGTGGGCGACCCGCTCATTTTCGCGGCGGGCGACATCGCGACAATGCGCGCCCATCCCCGCGACAAGGCCGGCGTGTACGCGGTGCAGGCCGGCCCTCCCTTGGCCGACAATCTGCGCCGCACCCTGGCCGCAGCGCCGCTGCGCCGGGCCGTGCCGCCGCGCCGCGCCTTGGCTCTGATCGGCACCGGCGATGGACGGGCGGTCGCCTCGCGCGGCGCCTGGACGGCCTCCGGCCGGCTGCCCTGGCATCTGAAGCGCTGGATCGACCGGCGCTGGATGCGTGGCTACACCGAGCTGCCGCAGATGGTTCCGCCGACCGACGAGGAGGCAATGCGCTGCGGCGGCTGCGCCGCGAAGGTGCCGGCCGAGGTGTTGACGCGGGTCATCGCCGGCCTGCCGCCGCAGCGGGGAGCGGGGGTCGCGATTGGCCTCGAGGGCGCGGACGACGCCGCATTGCTGACCTTTCCCGATTCCCCGCCGGTGCTGCAGACCGTCGACTTCTTCCGTGCGATGGTCGAGGACCCCTATTTGTTCGGCCGTATCGCCGCGACACATGCGCTCGGCGACATCTATGCGATGGGCGGCGTGCCGGAGACGGCGCTGGCAATCGCGACGGTGCCGGCAGCCCGGCCGGCGATCGTCGAGCACGATCTCTCGCATATGCTGCACGGCGGGCTCGAGGTGCTGCAGGCCGCCGGTGTCGCGCTGGTCGGTGGGCACAGTGCCGAAGGCGCCGAGTTGGCGCTCGGCTTTGCAGTGACCGGGACCCTGCCAGGGAAGCCGCTGCGCAAGGGCGGGTTGCGCCCGGCAGATCGGCTGATCCTGACGAAGCCGCTCGGGACCGGCGTGATACTCGCCGCCGAGATGCGCGGCATGGCTCCGGCGCGAGTCGTTGCGGGCGCGCTTGCGGCGATGGTGCAACCGGCCGCGGCGGCGGCGCAGTGCCTGCGTCGCTGCGGCGCGACGGCCTGCACCGATGTGACCGGCTTCGGGCTGCTCGGCCATCTCGGCGAGATGCTGCGCGCCTCGGCGACGGATGCGCGGCTCGATCCGGAGGCGGTGCCGGCGCTGGATGGGGCCTTGCCGCTGATCCGCGCCGGGGTCGCAAGCTCGCTCCAGGCGGGCAACCTCGCCGCCGCTGCCGCGCTTGCGCCTGGGGACGCCGAGGATCCGATCGTTGGGTTGCTGATCGATCCGCAAACCGCCGGCGGGTTGCTGGCCGGCATCCCGGCCGATCGCTCACCCGCCTGCCTTGCCGAACTGCGCCGCTTGGGTTACCGGGCCGCCGAGATCGGTATCGTCGAATCCGCAACCGGAGCGGGCGGTCGGGTCGTGCTAGAACCGGGATGTCTCGAACCGGCGCCGGTCTTGCCCCAGCCGGTCCCGGCCCGATGATCGCGAATATTCGCGTCGGCAGGGCGGCGCTGCCCTCGGTGGACCGCGTGTTGCGCGAGCCGGGTGCGCAGCAGCTGATCGACGATTGCGGCCGGGCGCTCGTGCTCGAGGCGGTGCGGGCGGCCTTGAGCGAGCGGCGCGGGTCCGGGCAAGGCGCGGAACCCGAGGCGATCCTCGAGACTGCGCGGCGAACGGTCCGGGATCGGCTGCGGCCGTCGCAGCGGCGCGTGTTCAACCTGACCGGCACCGTCTTGCACACCAATCTCGGCCGAGCGCCGCTGCCTGAGGAGGCCGTCGCCGCCGTGGTCGCGGCGATGCGCGATCCTTCGACCCTGGAATATGACGTGGCGACCGGCGGGCGCGGCGAGCGCGACGACCATGTCGCGGGGTGGCTGAGGCGCCTGACCGGGGCCGCGGCGGCGCTGGCCGTCAACAACAATGCGGGCGCGCTGGTCCTCGTCCTCAATGCGCTCGCGTCCGGACGCGAGACGCTGGTGTCGCGCGGCGAGCTGATCGAGATCGGCGGCGCCTTCCGCCTGCCCGACATCATGGCGCGGGCCGGGACGCGACTGCGCGAGGTCGGGACGACCAACCGCACGCATCTGCGCGACTTCGCCGACGCGATCGGGCCGGAGACGGCGCTGATCTTGAAGGTTCACACCAGCAATTACGAGATCCGCGGCTTTACCGCGGCCGCCCCTGCCGCGGGTCTCGCGAAGCTGGCCCAGCAGCATGGCCTGCCCCTGGTCGAGGATCTCGGCAGCGGGACCTTGGTCGATCTCGACCGCTGGGGTCTGCCGCACGAACCGACCGTAGCCGAGGCACTGACACAAGGCGCCGATCTCGTAACCTTCAGCGGCGACAAATTGCTGGGCGGCCCGCAGGCCGGGCTGGTCGTTGGCCGCGCCGATCTCGTCGCGACCCTCGCCCGCAACCCGCTGAAGCGCGCCTTACGCCTCGATAAGTTGCGGCTTGCGGCGCTCGAAGCGGTGTTGCGGCTCTATGCCGACCCCGACCGGCTGGCGCAGCGGCTGCCCGCCCTGCGCCTGCTGACCCGGCCGGCGGCGGAGATCGCGGCGCTTGGCGGCCGGCTGCTCGCGCCGGTGCAGCAGGCCGTCGCCGGACGTGCGCAGGCCGAACTGGTCGAGACCCGAAGCCAGATCGGCAGCGGCGCCTTGCCGGTCGCGCTGCTCCCGACCGCCGCGCTTGGTTTGGCCGCGCCGCGCCGCTCGGGAGCGGCTGCCGCGGCGTTGGCGGCGGCCTTTCGCGCGCTGCCCATACCGGTGATCGGACGCATCGAGAAGGACCGGCTGCTGTTCGACCTGCGCTGCCTCGACGACGAGTCCGGCTTTCTAGCGCAGTTGCCGGCGCTGCCAAGCGAGGCGGCGCCGTGATCCTCGCCACCGCCGGCCACATCGACCACGGCAAGACGGCCCTGGTGCGTGCGCTGACCGGGGTCGACGCGGACCGCTTGCCGGAGGAGAAGCGGCGCGGGCTGACCATCGATCTCGGCTTCGCCTACACGACGCTGCCGGACGGCACCGAGCTCGGCTTTGTCGACGTCCCCGGACACGAACGCTTCCTCCCGAACATGCTGGCCGGGGTCTTGTCGATCGACCGGGTGTTGCTGATCGTCGCGGCCGACGATGGACCCCGGCCGCAGACCCTCGAACACCTCGACATTCTGGAGCTGATCGGGATCGCCGGGATCACCGCCGTGATCACCAAGATCGATCGGGTAGCCGCCGAGCGCAGGGCTGCGGTGGAGGGCGAGGTTGCGGCGCTGCTTGCGGCGTCGAGGTTCGGCGGCAGCCCCGTCTTCGCGCTGTCGAGCCGCACCGGCGAGGGCGTTGCTGCGCTGGCGGCGCATCTCGGCGAGATGGCGGTTCTCGCCGCCTCGGCGCGTGCCGCGCGCCCGCCGAGCGGGCTCTTCCGCATGCCGATCGACCGTGCATTCTCGCTGCCCGGGATCGGCCCGGTCGTCACCGGGACGGTGGTGGCGGGCTCGGTGGCTCCCGGCGACCGGTTGTCGGTGACCCCGAGCGGCATCGCGGTGCGCGTGCGCGGCGTTCATGCGCAGAACCGCCCGGCGCTGCGGGCTGCCGCCGGCGAGCGTTGTGCCGTCAACATCGTCGGCAGCTTTCCCGAAGGCTCGCAGCCCGGCCGAGGCGACTGGCTCGTCGCTCCGGAGCGGCATGCGCCGGTCGATCGCATCGACATCCGCCTCGGCGCCTCGCGCACGCTCGACAAGGGCTTGCGCGACGGCCTGCCGGTCCATGTCCATCTCGGCACCGCCGATGTGGTCGGGCGTCTGGCCCTGCTCGGCGGGCGCGCCCTAGATTCGGGAGAGGCCGGTTTGGCGCAGCTTCACCTCGAATCCTCGATCGGGGCACTGCACGGTGACAGGGTCGTGTTGCGCGACCATGCGGCGCGGCAGACGCTGGGCGGCGGCCGTGTGGTCGATCCGTTCCCGCCCTATCGCGGCCGCTCCCGACCGGGCCGGCTCGCCTTGCTCGACGCAATGGCCGAGCCGAGCCCCGCTGCGGCGCTGGCGCGAATGCTCCAAACCGGCGCGGCGGTGCCGCTCGCGCGTTTCGCGCTGGCGCGCAACCTCACGGCGCCCGAGCTCGCAGCGATTGTCGAGGAAGCGGCTTGCGATTGCTTCGGTCATGGGGAAACCGCCGTCGCGATCGCGCCGGCGCGACTGGCGGCGCTTGGCGAACGCCTGACCGAAACGCTTGTCGAATGGCACCGGCGGCACCCAGATACGGCCGGTCCGGCGCGTCCGCAGCTGTTGCGCCAACTGCGGACGGAAGCGCCCGAGACGGCGCTGGAGGCGGCTCTTGCCGGCCTTCTCGCGGCAGGCAAGGTCGTGCGCGAAGGCGCGCTGTTGCGGCTGTCCGAGCACCGGCCGAGGGTGTCCCGCGAGGACGAGCGTCTGTGGGAGGGCGTCAGGCCGTTACTGGAGGCCGGCGGGTTGCGGCCGCCGCGGGTTCGCGAACTCGCTCCCGAACTCGGTCTCGAACTCGAACCGCTGATCAAGTTCCTGAAGCGCATGGAGCGGTTCGGCCGGGTCGTGCAGGTCGCGGACAACCGCTTCTTTTTGCCGGAGACCCTGGCGCGCCACGCCGAGATCGCGCGCGACCTGGCGCAAGACTCGCCCGAGGGACGCTTTTCCGCCGTGGCATTCAAGGACCGCACCGGCGTCGGACGCAACGTGTCGATCGAGATCCTGGAGCATCTCGACCGGGTCGGCTTGACCCGGCGTGTCGGGGACCTGCGGATCCTGCGAAACGCATCCGCGTCGTCTGCCTCGAGGTGAACGGGGCCGATGCCACTGCGCGGGGCTGCGCGCCGCCCCCGGCTATTTGCTGGTCTTGACGAACACACCGTCCCATTGGGTCGTGGGGGGTGCGCGACAGCCTCCCGTAACTCTTGTGCCCGGGCGAAATCGGCGGGGCGATAGCGTGCATCGCCGCTGCTCGGCGCCAACCGGCCGATCCGACGGCTTCCCGAAGGGCGACGCGCTGGACGGATTATGCGTCGCGTTGTGCCCGGAGGCCTATCGCAGAGGCGGCCGCCGCGGCGGCCGCTTTTCGCCGTCAATCCGGCGGCCCGGTGGTCGGGCTAGCGAGGCTGTCGAAATCGGGCCGCAGCAGCGCCGAGTACGCGCGCTCCGGACGGGTTTGGCTGGCCGCGAAATCAGGCCGGCCGGTAGCGGCCGCCTTCGCGCGAGACCTGACTGGTCTTCGCAAGCGCGGTAAGCGCGTTCGAGACCGACATTTCGCCGGATTTGTTTCCCTTCAGCCCCATCCTTTCGAGGATCTCGCCGCGTGTCAGCCCGTCGGGGTTGCTGCCGATCAGCTGAAGCAGCGCTTGTCGCTTGCTGCCGCTGCGCGCTTGGCGCTGACCGCCGCCGGAACGGCGCGTTTGGCGGGATTGCGACGACCCCTTACCACGTTTGGCGGCCTCGTAGGCTTCGATGGCGCGCAATTCTCCTTCGATCGAGGCAATTTCCTCGCGTGCCTCTCGGGCTTTCCCTTCGGCTTGTTCGCGCGCTTTCCCCAGGCGCTCCCGCTCCTGTTGAACGAACGACTCGAAATTCTCTGGCATTGTTATCTCCGTCGATGTCGCAACGCTTCTAGGCATAAATTTCTCATTTGTACAGTGCCGTGATGCAATAAGCGCAGCGGGCAAAGGCCGCGTGCGGTTTGAGAGAAATCTGTGCAAGTTTCGAGTCGCGTGCCGGCACGCTTTGCCCGATGCGTTCGCACAACGACGACTTTAGTGCAACGCGCGGCCGCCGGGCCCGCACGAGACGCGGCTTCGAGGGTTACATCGCGGTTCGAACCAGTCGCGGGACGGATAGGGGCGGCCGATCCGGCATGGTACTCTTGTGCGCGACCCAACCGAAAGGATCCTAGCGTGCCGATCATCCCGGAAAAATACCTCGACCTGCTGCAACAAAAGACCGCGTTCGCGCATCTTGCCACCGTGATGCCGGACGGCTCGCCGCAGGTCACGCCGGTGTGGTTCGACTATGATAAGGGCGCGATCCGGGTCAATGCCGCCAAGGGCCGGGTCAAGGCGCGCAACATGGCGGAAGGCGCGCGGGTGGCGCTGTCGATCATGGACCCGGACAATGCCTATCGATACGTCCAGGTGCGCGGGCGGGTGCGTCGCGTTACGGAAGACGGCGCCGATCGGCATATCGACGCCCTCGCGAAGAAATATCTCGGCAAGGACAGATACCCGTTCGGTCAACCCGGCGAGGTACGCGTGCTTTTCGAGATCGAGCCGAGCGCCGCCTCCGGCATGGGCTGAGCTACCGCCGCCCGCGGTCAGTCGGGCAGGCGGGTGGAGTGCCAGACAACCATCTGCCACTGGCCGCCCTTCTTTACGTACACATCCGTGAAGCGAACCCCAAACGAGACCGGATTGCCACCGCTCATGACGTTGATCCGGGCGGAGCCGGTCAACACGACCGTATCCCCGTACTCCTGCGCCTTGACGCCGGAGGGCTCGACGCCGGTATAGACCGTTTTGCCGGATTCCATGCCGTCGATCAGGCTCTGCTTGGTGTCGAGCCGCGCCGTCGAATGCGTGTAGACGAGGTCGTCCGAGAGCAGCGCGTTCAAGGTGGCAAGGTCCTTTTGCGCCATTGCGTTCATGCGCTTGCGGTCAAGTTCGATCACGGTTTGCGCGTTTCCTGCCATTTTCGTTCCTCCCTCAGCGGTGGGGTCACGCCAACACGTAGCGGTCGATCGCGTCGGCCCAGCCATTCTCTTCGTTCGACCCAGTCGTTGCATGCGCCATCCGCTTCACCTCCGGCGTGGCGTTGCCCATCGCGATCGCAAATCCTGCTTCGGCGAACATTTCGAGGTCGTTCTCCATATCGCCGAGTACTGCGATCTCCTGCCGCGGGATGCCGAGCCGCTGTGACAGGAGTTCGACGATGCGACCCTTGTTGATGCCTGGTGCGATGACGTCACAATAATAGGGCTGCGACCGCGCAGCGCTGGCCCGCCCCGCCAGAGCCCCCTGCAGGATGTGTTCGACCCTTGCGACGCGGTCGTGGTCGTTGCTCGCACCGACGATCTTGCCAACCGCGGTGAAGTGCTTGTCTTCGAAGGCGGGCACCACGGTCGGATCGGTATGGATCGTGTGGATCTCGTGATCGACATGATCGCCCTGACGGTTAGTGATCACCCATTCATTGCCGATGAAAACCCAGCAGTCGATGCCGTGTTCGTGAAAGATTTCGACCGCTTGCTTTGCCGCCTCCGGCGGGATCGCCTTCTGCTCGATGACCGTGTAATCGGTCTCGACGATTGTGC
>Ga0213875_10000865_pt1 | contig 22360 bp, 26 predicted proteins | sample BarmaccomBMRX_R8_FD_160105 | JGI IMG/M metagenome (GOLD analysis project Ga0213875, IMG submission 160105) | Root-associated microbial communities from Barbacenia macrantha in rupestrian grasslands, the National Park of Serra do Cipo, Brazil - RX_R8 | ecosystem: Host-associated > Plants > Roots... | reverse complement strand
CTCTATCGCTTGCGTTTCGACCTCGGCGACAGCGCCTTTCCGAAGGCGCCGGTGTCGGGCGGCTCGCAGAGCGCGGCGAGCGTCGCCGCCGCGGTGTTGGCCGTTGCCGAGCAAGCCCGGCAAAAGCTCGCCGCAATGGCGCTTGCCTTGCCGCACTCGCCCTTCGCGGGCCGGACCGTGGACGCGCTCGCGCTCGAAGACGGCTTTGTCGTCGCGAAAGATGCTGCGCAATCGCGGGTCGGCATCCCGTCGCTGCTGGCGCGCAACGGCCTGGACCGGCTCGTCGTGACCGCGGACGCCAAGCCCGGCGACGAGCGGCAGAAATATTCGACCCATTCTTTCGGCGCGCAATTCGCCGAGGTGCGGGTCGACCCCGAGCTCGGCGAGATCCGCGTCAGCCGCCTCGTCGGCGCCTTTGCGGCGGGACGCATCCTCAATGCGAAGACGGCGCGCAGCCAGGCGATCGGCGGCATCACCTACGGGCTCGGCATGGCGCTGCTCGAAGAGACGCGGGTCGATCGCCGGCTCGGTCGCGTCGTCAACGCCAACATCGCCGAGTATCTCGTGCCGGTGAACGCGGATGTGCCCGAGATCGCGACGATTTTCGTGCCCGAAGAAGACACCCGGGTGAACCCGGCCGGGATCAAGGGGCTCGGCGAGCTGCCGATGGTCGGGACCGCGGCCGCAATCGCGAACGCCGTCTATCACGCAACGGGCGTGCGCGTCCGCGACCTGCCGATCCGGATCGAGAAGATCCTCGCCTGACCGAGGGCGGCGCGACAGCGCCCTCGTCCCGAGCGGCGGAAATCAGGCCGCTCGCATGCTTAATAGGCGTAGTCGGTATAGGCCCGGTCGATCTCGCCGGCCCAGCGCGTGTTGAAATCCTCGAGCAATTCCTCGGCCGGAGTGCGCCCGGAGCCGGCGATCGCGAAGAGCGGATCGAGGAAATGCGTCTCGTCCTCGCCGGCCTGGTCGCGCCGGCCGCGGCGGTGTAGCCCTTCCCGCGACATGTCGAGCACTTCTAGAGCCACGTCGCGCAGGGTGCGGCTGCGCAGCGGCGTTTCCAGGCCGAGGCGCGGCACCTCCGCCCGCATCGATTCGCGCTCCGCCTCGGTCCAGTCGGCGACCAGATCTTCGGCCGCATCGAGCGCGGCGCCGTCATAGAGCAGCCCGACCCACAGGGCCGGCAGCGCGCATAGCCGCCGCCACGGACCGCCATCCGCCCCGCGCATCTCGAGAAAGGATTTCAGGCGAACCTCGGGGAAGGCGGTCGTCAGGTGGTCGGTCCAGTCGCTGAGGCGCGGGATTTCCCCCGGCAGAGCCGGCAAGCGGCCGGCCAGGAAATCGCGGAAGGACTGCCCGCTCGCATCGATGTAACGCCCGTCGCGGTAGACGAAGTACATCGGCACATCGAGCATGTAGTCGACATAGCGCTCGAAGCCGAAGCCGGGCTCGAACACGAAGGGCAGCGTGCCGCAGCGGTCGGGGTCGGTGTCGGTCCACACCCGGCTGCGGTAGGAGAGATAGCCCGAGGGCTTGCCCTCGACGAAGGGCGAGTTCGCGAAGAGCGCGACCGCAACTGGCTGCAAGGCGAGGCTGACCCGGAATTTGCGGACCATGTCGGGCTCGGATTCGTAGTCGAGATTGGTCTGCACGGTGCAGGTCCGCAGCATCATGTCGAGCCCGAGCCGGCCCTTTTTCGGCATGTAGTCCCGCATGATGCGGTAGCGGCCTTTCGGCATCCACGAAACGTCCTCGCGCCGCGATTTCGGGTCGAAACCGAGGCCGATCATGCCGAGGCCGAGTTCGTCGCACACTTCGCGCACCTGGCGCAGATGCTCATGCACCTCGGCGCAGGTCTGGTGCAGGGTCTCGAGCGGCGCGCCGCTCAATTCGAACTGGCCGCCCGGCTCCAGCGTGATCGAACATCGATTGTCGTCGACCAGCGCGATCGGGTTGCCGTTCTCGGGCACCGGTTTCCAGCCGAAGCGGGTCATGCCGCGCAACAACGCGCCGATCCCGTCCGGCCCCTCGTAAGGTACACGGCGCAGATCCGAGCGGCGAAAGACGAATTTCTCGTGCTCGGTGCCGATGCGCCAAGCAGACGGCGGCTTGCATCCGGCCTCGTGATACGCGACCAGCTGCCGCTTATCGGTCACAGGCTCGGCGCTCGGGCCTTCGCTGGACGGAGAGGACATCGGGAACGCAACTCCCAAGGGGCGACCGGCGGCGGGCGCCCTCACCGCCCGCGCGAATGGCGCCAATCGCCGGCGACGGCCTGATACGCCGCGAGCGCGGCGAGGGCGGCGGTTTCGGCGCGCAACACCCTCGGGCCGAGCCCGATGCGAGTAACAAAGGAGAGTTTCCCCAGAGCGTCAAGTTCCGTTTCCGCGAACCCTCCTTCCGGCCCGACCAGCAGCGCGGCCGCAGCGGCCGCCGCCAACTCGGCAACCGCCTCGCCGATCGGTCGCCCGCCGCCGCTCTCGTCGCAAACGAGGAGAGGCCGCGCCGCGGGCCAGCGCGTCATCAGCGCCTCCAGCGCCTCGGGATTGCGGATCTCGGGCAGCGACAGGCGCTCGCTTTGCTCGGCGGCGGCGATGGCGACCATATTCAGCCGCTCGCGGTTCAGCCGCTCGGGCTGGGTCCGGGCCGTCCACACCGGCACGAGCGCGGCCGCGCCCAGCTCGGTGGCCTTCTCGACGAGCCAGTCGAGGCGGGTCCGTTTGATCGGCGCAAAGAGCAGCCACAAATCCGGCTCGGGCGCCGGCGCGCGCAGCACGCGCTCGACCGCGAGGCGGCCGCGGTGGCGGGCGAGCTCCTCGACACGGCAGATAAATTCGCCGGCGGTCTCGTTGAACACGGCAATCGCAGCGCCCGGCGCGAGGCGCAAGACATTGCGCAGGCGATGCGCCTGCCCGGGATCGAGCTCGACCGTATCGCCGGCGGCCAGAGCTCCGGGCACGAACAGCCGGGCGGCCGAACGCTCTCGCATTTGGTTTCCTCGTCGGGGCCGGCTTGAGGACAAGCCGCAGGCTCCCCAAGATAGCGGCATGACGACCGCGATGCGCCGCGCATGACGCCCCGGCTCGCAACGGCTTTCACGCGGCGCGAGCCGCCGAGCGCGGTCGACCCGCTCGACATTCGCGCAGGCGATTGGGTCGGGCGCCGGTTGCCGCGGCGGGCGCAGCCCTATGCGCGGCTCGCCCGGCTGGACCGCCCGATCGGGACGTGGCTGCTGCTCTTTCCGGGCTGGTGGGGGATTGCGCTCGCCGCCAGCGGCTGGCCGGACCTGCGGCTGCTCGCGCTGTTCGCGCTCGGCGCGGTCGCGATGCGCGGCGCCGGCTGCACCCTGAACGACATCGCCGACCGCGACTACGACGCGCGGGTCGCGCGCACCCGGACCCGCCCATTGCCGAGCGGCGCGGTCACGGTGCGCCAAGCGGCGCTGTTCATGACGGTGCAGCTCGCGATCGGCGCGGCCGTGCTGCTGAGCCTGAACCGCCCATCGGTACTTCTCGGGGTCGCGGTGCTCGGGCTGATCGGCACCTACCCGTTCATGAAGCGGATCACCTATTGGCCGCAGCTGTTTCTCGGGCTGAACTTCAATTGGGGTGCGCTGCTCGGCTGGACCGCGGCGGCCGGCTCGCTTGGTTTGCCCCCTGCCCTGCTCTATGCCGGCGGCATTTTTTGGACGCTTGCCTACGACACGATCTATGCGCATCAGGACAAGGCCGACGATCTGCTGATCGGCGTCAAATCCTCGGCCTTGGCGCTCGGGTCGCGCACCCGGCCCTGGCTCTTCGCCTTCTATGCCGCGGCGGTGCTGCTATGGGGCGCGGCGGGAGCGGCGGCCGGGCTCGGCGCGTTGTTCTGGGCCGGGCTTGCGCTCGCCGCGCTGCAGCTCGGCTGGCAGGCGGCGCGGGTCGATATCGACGACCCCACCGATTGCCTGCGCAAATTCCGCTCGAACCGTCTGGTCGGGTGGCTCGTGCTCGCCGGGATCGTCGCCGGGCATTTTGCCTGAACCGTCGCCCGGTGGATCCCGCCCTCTTCATCCGCCGCAACACCGCGATCGAGAGGCCGCCGCTGGCGCCCGAGATTCGCCTGCATCTCGCGACCGAAGTCACCCCGATCTGGCAGGCGACCGAGGAGAGCCTCGCGCGCAACGCATTGCCGCCGCCCTTCTGGGCCTTCGCCTGGGCGGGCGGGCAGGCGCTCGCGCGCTACCTGCTCGACCGTCCCGACATCGTCGCGGGCCGCACCGTGCTCGATTTCGGCAGCGGCTCGGGGCTGGTGGCGATTGCCGCGGCGATGGCGGGTGCGGCGTCGGTCGCGGCGGCGGAGATCGACCCGTTCGCCGCCGCGGCGATCGCGGCCAATGCGGCGCTGAACCGGGTCGCCGTGGCGGTCGTGACGGAGGACCTGCTCGAATCGAGACGCCGCGGCTGGCAGGTCGTGACGGCCGGCGATGTCTGCTACGAGCAACCGATGGCGGCGCGCAGCATCGCTTGGCTGCGGCGTCAGGCCGCCCGCGGCAGCCTGGTCCTGCTGGGCGACCCCGGCCGGACCTATTTGCCCGCCGACGGCCTGCGCGAATGCGCCCGCTACACGGTCCCCACCAGCCGCGAGGTCGAGGACCGCGACAGCCGCGAGGGGCGGGTGTGGCAGGTGCTGCCCGCGCAGCCACCACAAGAGCCTAAGAGGCCGAAATAAATCTTCCTTCCGCGGGATCGGCGCGCAGAATGCGCCGAAACCGCGCGCGAGTTGCCGATGGGCATGGACCGGCCCGCTCCAGAAATTGTCATCCGCCCGTGCGAGGCGGCCGACCTTGACTCGGTGCGCGAGATCTATGCGCATCACGTGCTGACCGGTCTCGCCTCGTTCGAGATCGAGCCGCCGGACGCGGCCGAAATCCGCCGCCGCTGGCAGGAAGTGCGCAGCCGCGGGTTTCCCTATCTCGCGGCCGAGTGCGACGGCGCCGTAATCGGCTACGCTTATGCCGGTCCTTACCGGACACGGCCGGGGTACCGCTTTACCGCGGAGAATTCGGTCTATATCCGCGACGGTTGGGCCGGGCGCGGCATCGGGCGGCGGCTGATGCAGCAGGTCATCGCTCTTTGCGAGGCGCAGGGCCTGCGCCAGATCGTGGCGGTGATCGGCGACAGCGGCAATATCGCCTCGATCCGTCTGCATCAGAGCCTCGGCTTTGCGACGGTCGGGACCCTCCGCTCGGTCGGGTACAAATTCGACCGCTGGGTGGACAGCGTGCTGATGCAGCGCGCCCTCCGCCCCGGGGATGGCGCTCCGCCGTGAGAGTCGGCGCGGGACTGGCGCCGTGACCGCCGGGAAATTGCGGGTCGTCGCCGCGCTCGGCTCGACCCAGACCCTGGCCTGGGCGTCCAGCTACTACATGCCCGCGATCCTCGGCGCGCCGGCCGCGGCTGCGCTGGGCTTGCCGACCAGCGCCTTTTTCGGCGCCTTCTCGGCGGCGCTGCTGCTGTCGGCGCTGATCGGCCCGTGGGTCGGCCGGCAGATCGACCGGCATGGCGGGCGGGCCGTGCTGGCGGTCTCGAACCTGGTCATCGCGGCGGGGCTCGCGGCGCTCGGCATGGCGCATGGCCTCGCCGGCCTCCTCGCCGCCTGGGCGATCCTCGGGGTCGGGATCGGCATGGGGCTCTACGACCCGGCGTTTGCCGCGTTGACCGCGCTCTACGGCCGCGATGCGCGCGGCGCGATCACCGGGATCACGCTGATCGCCGGCTTTGCCAGCACGATCGGCTGGCCGGCGACGGCCTGGTTCGAGCACGCCTTCGGGTGGCGCGAGGCATGCTTTATCTGGGCGGCGCTCAATGTCTTTCTCGGCATGCCGCTGAACTGGCTGACGATCCCGTCGCGCGCGCGGGCCGCCCTCGCCGCCCCCGGCGTTACACCGGCGGCTATCGAGCTTGCGCCACCGCGCGGCGCCATGCCGATCCTGGCGTTCTTTTTTTCCGCGACCTGGTTCGTCCAGGGCGCGATGGGCGCGCATCTGCCGCGGCTGCTGGAGGCGACCGGCGCCTCGCAAGCGGCGGCGATTGCCGCCGCGGCGTTGGTCGGGCCGGCGCAGGTCGCGGCAAGACTCGTCGAATTCGGCCTATTGCGTGCGCTGCACCCGCTGATTTCGGCACGGGCGGCGGCGATCCTGCACCCGATCGGCGCGGGGCTTCTCGGCCTGTTCGGCGCATCCGGCATCGCCGCCTTCGCCGTCCTGCACGGCGCCGGCAACGGCATGATCACGATCGCCAAAGGCACGCTGCCGCTCGCGCTGTTCGGCCCGGCCGGCTACGGCCTGCGCAGCGGCGTCATCTCGGCCCCGGCGCGCACCCTGCAATCGGCCGCGCCCTTCCTGTTCGGCCTGCTGCTCGACCGGGTCGGCGCGAATGCCGTCTACGCCTCGGCCGGGTTGTGCCTCGCGGCTTTCGGGTCTCTGTTATTGCTCCGCACCCGCCCACGCGCCGGCGCGCCGGCCGAAGCGCGGGGGTGAGCCTCGCCTCGCGCGCGGTGGAAATCGCCCCCATATAACGGCGCATGCCGTATGCCAGCCTGCGGGACTTTATCGACCGGCTGGAGACGCGCGGGCGGCTGGTGCGGGTGGCGGCGCCGGTGTCGCCGGCGCTCGAAATCACCGAGATCCAGACCCGGCTGCTCGCCGAAGGCGGGCCGGCGGTGTTGTTCGAGCAGCCGGTGCGGCCGGAGGGCGGCCGCTACGCGATGCCGGTGCTCGCCAATTTGTTCGGCACGGTCGAGCGCGTCGCCTGGGGCATGGAGCGCGAGCCGCACCAATTGCGCGAGATCGGCGAGACCCTCGCCTTTCTGAAGCAGCCGGAGCCGCCCGGCGGCTGGCGCGAGGCGCTCGACATGCTGCCGCTGTTGCGCACCGTCATGGCGATGCGGCCGCGCAGTGTCGCCGCCGCGCCGTGCCAGGAAATCGTGCTGCAAGGCGGCGAGATCGATCTCGGCATCCTGCCAATCCAGACCTGCTGGCCGGGCGAGCCGGCACCCTTGATCACCTGGCCATTGGTCGTGACCAAAGGCCCCGGAGAGCGCCGCGAGGATGCCTTCAACCTCGGCATCTACCGCATGCAGGTGCTGGGGCGCGACACGACCCTGATGCGCTGGCTCAAGCACCGCGGCGGGGCGCAGCACCACCAGCGCTGGGGGCAAGCTCAAGCTCGGCAGGGGCGCCGCGACCCGCTGCCGGCGGCGGCGGTCATCGGCGCCGACCCCGCAACGATCATCGCCGCGGTGACGCCGGTGCCGGACACGCTGTCGGAATACCAGTTCGCCGGGCTGTTGCGCGGCCGCCGGCTCGACCTCGTCGATTGCCGCACCGTGCCGCTCAAGGTGCCGGCGCAGGCCGAGATCGTGCTCGAAGGTCATGTGTCGCTCGACGAGTACGGCGACGAGGGGCCCTACGGCGACCACACCGGCTATTACAACTCGGTCGAGCCCTTCCCGGTGTTCCGCATCAGCGCGATCACGATGAGACAGAGCCCGATCTACCTCTCGACCTTCACCGGCCGCCCGCCGGACGAGCCTTCGGTGCTCGGCGAGGCGCTGAACGAGGTGTTCATCCCCTTGTTGCAGCAGCAATTCCCCGAGATCGTCGATTTCTGGCTGCCGCCCGAGGGCTGCTCCTACCGCATCGCGGTGGTCGCGATCCGCAAGGCCTATGCCGGGCACGCGAAGCGCGTGATGATGGGGATCTGGTCGTTCCTGCGGCAGTTCATGTACACGAAATTCGTCATCGTCGTGGATGACGACATCGATGCGCGCGACTGGAAGGATGTGATGTGGGCGATCTCGACCCGCATGGACCCGGTGCGCGACGTGACGCTCGTCGACCACACCCCGATCGACTACCTCGATTTCGCCTCGCCCGAATCGGGCCTCGGCGGCAAGATCGGCCTCGACGCCACCAACAAATGGCCCCCGGAGACGCGGCGCGACTGGGGCCGCCCGATCCGCATGTCGGAAGACGTGATCGCCGAAGTCACCCGCAAATGGCCGAGCCTGGGCTTGCCAGGGAGCGGCAAGCCGATCTGGAAATAGTCGATCGCAGCCGAATTTGTTTGCAACCGTACGGCCAGGGACAGATCATCTAATTCAACCGATCGGCGTTCTGGCAGAGGGGTGGCAAATGACGCTACACCGGTCCATCCATGCCTATGCCGCCGCGAAGACAGTCGCACTCGCGCTGCTCGGTCTGGTCACGTTACACCCATCCGCCTTCGCAACGAGTTCGGTCATATCGATTTCGGATTGCGGCGCGGGCACCCGCCCTATCCAGATAACGGTGAAGACCGGCGACGTCGCCGGTGCCGGCACCGACTCCAACATCACCCTCGCGATCGTCGGCACCGATCCGAATACGCTCCAGCCGGCCTATCTGCAAATAGCGGGACAACAATTCAATCCGTTCACGCTGAACCAGATGCTGACCGGCAACGCCTTCGAACGGGATGCTACAGACGTCATCGTCGCCTGCGTGGTTCCCGCTATCGCTCAGGAAATGGAGAATATTTGGAAGATTACGCTTACCAGCGACGGCAAGTATGCCGGCTCGAGTTGGTTTCCCGATTGGGTGCAGATCGAGTGGTTCAGCCCGGATGCCGCAAAACAGGGAGATCGGATCTTTCAGTGCCCGGTCGCGCAGTGGCTGAACGCAGGCTCGATCACTGTTGACTGCCGATTAGCCAGTATCGCTTGGCATCCCGCAGAAATAATAGGAGTTGGCGGTAAATGCCTGGACGTCACGGGGGCTAGTACCGACAACGGCACTGCGGTGGAAATGTGGGATTGCACTGCAGCAAACAATCAGCAATGGACCTTTTCCGGCGGACAGATTCTTGGATTGGGCGGTAAATGCCTGGACGTCAGAGGAGCCGGGACGGCCAACGGTACGGCTGTTCAAATCTGGGATTGCGCAGGGGTGGCTAACCAGCAATGGAACTTTATCAACAAAAAAATCTTCGGGTTTGGCGGCAAGTGCCTGGATGTCCAGGGAGGCGGCACGACCAACGGCACCGCTGTCCAGATGTGGGATTGCGCGACGGTAGCGAACCAGAACTGGTCCTGGCATTAGAGGAATATGCGCTCAAATCGAATCCCTTCTGTTGGCCCGTGGCCGGGCTTGTCCCGGCCACCCACGTCTTGCTCGCATGCATGCCGATGAAGAGTGGACCCGCGGGTCGAGCCCGCGGGAGGGGAGTTCTTTTCAACGCCGCTCGGACCTCATCGGATTCCGCTCTAGCCGCCAGCCCCGGAGGGGCTTGGCTATTCCAGGCCGGCAAGGCGAAAGCCTTCGAGGTAGTGGCGGGGGTCGGCGTCCTGCTTGATCGGCAATTGCTCGGCGAGCCAGGCCAGCGAGATGTTCCGGCTGCACCCGGCGGGGCCCTGAACAAGGCCGCCGACAGCTCAATGGGCGTACCCAGCGAGTATCTCGAAGTCGTCATCCGGAAGCGCTGAGCGGTAGGAACAGAGTGCAGGCCGCGCTCGGCGGCGCGCCTCGAAACGGCTGCGATCGAGGAGCGCACCCCGCAATGGCGGGATTTGTGCGATGAGGTCGGGTGAGGAGGACGAGCCATGCCCGCCGAGCCCACCGCTGACCGCCATACCGAGGCCGCCGCCGACCGCACGGCTGACGCCGCCGAGCGCACCAAGCAGACCGCCCTTCGCACGACGGTCGCCTCTCAGCGCACCGAGGCCAGCGCCGACCGCCGCACCGAACTGGCCGCCGACCGGACGGTGCTCGCGGCCGAGCGCACCTATGCCGCCTGGGTCCGCACCGGGCTCGTGGCGCTGGCCGCCGGGGTTGGGGCGAAGAAGACGCTCGGCGGAGTGTTGCCGGAATGGGCCGTCGTGCTGACCGGCTCGGCGCTGGCGGCGTTCGCCGCCTTCTGCTTCGCCGCCGCGGTGTGGCGAGAGCTGTCCCCGGGCACACCGCCGCCCCGACCCGATGTGCGCCGCCTCCCGCGGGCATTGCTGTTCGCCGTGAACGGCTTCCTCGGGCTGGTGGCTGTTGCCGCGCTGTTCGGCATCTGGTTCGGCCGCACGGGCGGGAGCTGACGCCTGCGATCGGCCGCGCTTGGCGCGGTAGCGGGGTCGAAATCGGGCCAGTTTGCATTATGTGATCAACGAGCCGGGGTGCGCGGAACCGGCTGTTCGTCTTTCCGCGGCTCAACCGTCGTTCCCGCGAAGGCGGGAACCCAGGGGGGAGCGACGGAGCGGCTGCCCTGGACCCCCGCCTGCGCGGGGGCGACGAGGGGGGAGCGCGACACGACAAACGGGGAATGACCGAGAAGCGCCCTTGCGTGTACATCCTTGCCAGCCGCCGCAATGGCACGCTGTATGTCGGCGTCACGAGCGATCTCGCCCGCCGCGTCGCGCAGCACCGCTCCCCGGCGCCGGAGGGTTTCACCCGCGAGCATGGCGTGCATCGTCTCGTCTACGCCGAGTTCCACGACACGATGGCGGATGCGATGCTGCGGGAGAAGCGCATCAAGAAGTGGCGGCGCGCCTGGAAATTGCGCGCGATCGAGGAGCGCAATCCGCAATGGCGGGATTTGTGCGATGAGGTCGGATGACGGAGGCTCGATGGATCAGGTTACCGATGGCGACAGCGCGGGCGATATCGACCTGTTGCAGGATTTGATCGCGCGCGCGAGGCGGGCCGGGGCGGATCAGGCGGATGCATTGGTGGTCGAGGGGGTGTCGCTGTCGCATGGGCGGCGGCTCGGCCGGACCGAGAAATTGGAGCGCTCCGAGCATCGCGACCTCGGGCTCAGGGTGCTGATCGGCAAGAAGCAGGCGATCGTGTCGTCGAGCGACCGCTCGGCGAAGGCCTTGGCGGAGTTGGTCGAGCGCGCGATCGGCATGGCGCGGGCGGTGCCCGAGGACCAGTTCTGCGGCCTGGCCGACCCCGACGAGATCGCCCGCGACTGGCCGCGCCTCGACATGCTCGATCCCGCCGAGCCGAATGCCGAGGAATTGATCGAGCGGGCGCGCGCCGCCGAGGAAACCGCGCTCGCCGTGTCGGGGGTCACCAATTCCGAAGGGGCGGAAGCCGGCTGGGGCCGCTCGCGGATGGCGCTCGCCGCCTCGAACGGGTTTGTCGGCTTCTATGCCGGGTCGCATCAGGGGGTCAGCGCCTCGGTCATCGCCGGCTCCGGCACCGCGATGGAGCGCGATTACGATTTCGCCAGCGCGGTCTACGGGGCCGATCTGCGCGACCCGGCCGAGATCGGCCGCAACGCCGGCGAGCGCGCGGTGAAGCGCCTCGGCGCCCGCAAGATGCCAACCTGCCGCGTCCCGGTCGTGTTCGACCCGCGGGTCGCGCGCAGCTTCATTTCGCACCTGCTGGGCTCGATCGCGGGGCCGTCGATCGCGCGCGGCACGAGTTTCCTGAAGGACAAGCTCGGCGAGCGGGTCTTCCCCGAGGGGATCACGATTATCGACGACCCGCACCGGCAGCGCGGCTTGCGCTCGAAGCCGTTCGACGGCGAGGGCATCGCCAACCGGCGCCGCGCGCTCGTCGAAAACGGCGTCTTGACGACCTGGCTGCTCGATCTGCGCTCGGCCCGCCAGCTCGGTCTCAAGACCACCGGCCACGCGGCGCGCGGCACCTCCTCGCCGCCCTCCCCCGCCTCGACCAATGTGTGGATCGAGGCCGGGACGGTCAGCCGCGCGGCATTGCTCGGCGACATCGAGAGCGGGCTTTACGTGACCGAGCTGATGGGGATGGGGGTCAACGGGGTGACCGGCGACTACAGCCGCGGCGCAGCCGGCTTCTGGATCGAGAAGGGCGAGATCGCCTTCCCGGTCAGCGAGATGACGGTGGCGGGCAATCTCAAGGACATGTTCGCCCGCCTCGTCGCGGCCGACGACCTCGAATTCAAAACGGGCGTCGATGCGCCGACCCTGCGCATCGACGACCTCGCCGTGGCCGGGGCGTAAGGCGATGCCGCGCGCCCTGTCGGTGGCGCTTGCCGGCTTCGGGGCGATTGGCAAGGTCGTGGCGGAACGCCTCGACCGCGGCATCGAGGGGCTGACGCTCGCCGCGGTGTCGGCGCGCGATGTCGGCAAGGCCGAGCGCGCGATGGCGGGTTTCGCGCAGCCGGTGCCGGTATTGCCGCTCGCCGAGCTGGCCGACCGTGCCGACATCGTCGTCGAATGCGCGCCGGCCGCGCTGTTGCGCGCCATCGCCGAGCCGGCGCTCCGCCGCGGCCGCATGCTGATGACCTTGAGCTGCGGCGCGCTGCTCGACAATTTCGACCTGGTCGACCTCGCCCGCGAGCACGGCGGGCGCATCCTGGTGCCGACCGGCGCGCTGCTCGGGCTCGACGCGGTCGGCGCGGCGGCGCAAGGCGGCATCGCGCGGGTCCAGATGATCACCCGCAAGCCGCCGACCGGCCTCGAAGGGGCGCCCTATCTCGAAGCGAACGGCATCGCCGTCACTGGGCTGAACGGGCCGAAACGCGTCTTTTCCGGCACGGCGCGCGAGGCGGCGCGCGGCTTCCCCGCCAATGTCAATGTGGCGGCGGCGCTGGCACTGGCCGGCATCGGCCCGGACCGCACGACGATCGACATCTGGGCCGATCCCGGGGTCGACCGCAACATCCACCGCATCGAGGTCGAGGCCGAGGCGGCCCGCTTCACGCTGGAGATCGAGAACGTGCCGTCGGCGGAAAACCCGCGTACCGGCCGCATGACGCCGCTCTCGGTCGTCGCCGCGCTGAAAAAGCTGTCGAGCCCGCTCGCGATCGGGACCTGAGGCGGCTCAGCGCGACGGCCGCAATAGGCGCAATGGGTTGGGCAGCCGGTCCGTCGCCGCTTCGAAGCGATGCCGCGCCCGCATCAACCGACCGAGATCGCCGAGCCGCCGAGCGATGAAGGCCTGCGTGTCGGCAAAACCCTCGGAGCGGTCGTCGAGCCAGTAGAGCACGCTCGCGGCGGCGATCGCGGCGAGGGTCGCGCGCTTGGTGTAGAAGCTGAAATCGGTCGCGGCGTCGCCCGCGGCGTACCACATCCCGTCCACCGTCCTGTACAGCAGGCGCGAGGCCAGCAAGGCGTTCTGCGGCAAAGCGAGCACCGAAAAGGCGCGGCGCACCGCTTCGCGCCACGGCGCCAGCACCTCGAAGCGGGTGCGCAGGGCAAGCTCGATCCGGGCCGAGGTCCCGAGCCCCTCCATCGGCGTCGCGGCGAGGCGGTCGAGCACCTGGCGGTCGGCCCACGCGCTGAAGGCCGCGACCAGATCGGCCGCGCCGCGGGGGAACAGCGCCACTGCCTCGTCGGCCGGAATGCCGACCCGCTTGGCGCCGGCGCGCAGGGCGCGATACGACCAGCCGTCGAACGGCACGTCCGGCAGCATCGCGGCGATCAGCGCGGCGCGTTCGCTGTCGGCCAGCGGGCTCCTCATGCCGGCTCTCGCTCGAGCGCTTCTTGCTCGGCGAGGTAGGCGGCGAGGTCGATCGGATGCCGCTGCAGCTCCTCTAGGAACACGAGCAGCCGGTGGTCGGTCATGCGCTGCGGGTAGAGGATGCCGTCGAGGTGATCGCATTCATGCTGCACGACGCGGGCGTGAAATCCCTCGACCTCGCGGTCGATCGTGTCGCCCTCCAGGTCGAGGCCGCGGTAATGCACCTGGAGGTAGCGGGGCACGACGCCGCGCAACCCGGGGACCGACAGGCAGCCCTCCCAGCCGAGCGCCCGCTTCGGGCCGACCGGCTCGACCACCGGGTTCACCAGCACGGTCAGCTCCTGTTCGACATCGCCGGGGAGCCCCGTCAGCCGGTCGCCGCCGACCCGGAACACGACGATCCGGTGCGGCATGTGGACCTGCGGCGCGGCGATCCCGGTGCCGCCGGCATCTTCCATCGTCTCGATCATGTCCTCGACGAGGCGGCGCACCCAGGGCGCCGTCGGGTCTTCGACCGGCCGGGCGCGCGCGCGCAGCACCGGGTTCCCCATACGGGCGATTTTCAGCAAAGCCATGCGCCGAATATAGGCCGCTCGCGCGGCAATTGAAGCGCGCTGCGCGCGGTCTCGTCCTTCACAGCGCGCCGCCGAGGTGCTAGATAGAGCGGTGCGGTCGCTTTCGCGGCCCGATTATGTGCGCCTCAATCATGGAGAAGCCCGCCCGTGCAAGTCCTCGTTCGCGATAACAATGTCGACCAGGCCCTTCGGGCCCTCAAAAAGAAAATGCAGCGCGAAGGGGTATTCCGGGAAATGAAGCTTCGCCGCAATTACGAGAAGCCGTCGGAGCGCCGCGCTCGCGAAAAGGCCGAAGCGGTTCGCCGCTACCGCAAATTGCTCCGCAAGCGCATGGAGCGCGAGGGGTATTAGACCCGTCCGCGACGGCGAGACCAAGGTTCGACGAAGGCTCCGTCGCCGCTTTCGGGCGCGGACTTAACCGAAGCTGGTGCTGCCGGCTGGGATTGAACCAGCGACCTCTCCCTTACCAAGGGAGTGCTCTACCACTGAGCTACGGCAGCGCTTGCCGGTCGGGGGGCGGAACGGCAATACACGAGCCCCTGTTGCTTGGCAAGGCGACGCCTGGTAAGGCGACGCGGCAAGGCGATGCGAGCGCGCAGAGTTTCTGCGGTGCGCGTTAAAGCTTTGTGGAACCGTTAGCGCCCCAGGCACGTTTCGCCGGCACGGCGCTACCAAGGAGGAAACCCATGCCGCGCTCAGCCTGGCTCACATTGACGAGCGTCGCCCTGATTACGCTTACGGCCTGCTCCGGCACGAGCTCGCAGCCGACCGCCACGGCGCAATACACGCCGCCGCCAGCCCCGAGCGCGCCGCCGCCGCCAGAGCCGGCCCCGCCATCAAGCCCCGACCAGCAATTTGTCGATCAGGCCGCGGCCGGCGGCATGGCCGAGGTCGAACTCGGCAGAATGGCCCGCGAGAAGGCGGCGAACCGCGGCGTCAAGGCGTTCGGGGCGCGCATGGTGGCGGACCACACCCGCGTTAACAACCGGCTGATGGCGGTTGCGAAGCGCGCCAACATGACCCCCTCGCCGGCGCCCGACCCGCAGCAGCAATCGATGCGCGACCAGCTCGCCTCGGCCAGCGGCCCCGATTTCGACAAGCAATACATCGACGGCCAGGTCAGCATGCACCAGCAGACGATCCAGCTGTTCGAGGGCGAGGTGCAAGGCGGGCAGGACCCCCGGTTGCGCCGTCTCGCGCGCGAGACGCTGCCGACCCTGCGGGCGCATCTGCGGCAGGCCGAGGCGATCGCGAAGCGGATGGGCGGCTGACGCCGGCGTCGCCGCACCATCGCATTGCGCAAACGGCCTAGCGTCGATGAACTGGCGCGGGTCGAGCCTCGATCCGACGGTTGATGCGGCCGCCCCGGCGGTTCGGAGCGCGTTCGATGCGGCACGGAAAGCGGGGCTCTCCTCGGTCGAATGCTACCAGGCCGGGGTGGCGGCGTGGCGCGGCGTGCATCCGGACCAATCGGCCGAATACGCCGCAAAGCAAGCCGTCGCGGTGATCCTCGCCGCGAATGTCCACCTGCGGGTCGAGGAGTAGCCGGCTCTCGATGCCCGAAACACCCGCTCCCGAAACGTCCGCCGGCAGCTCGCGCAAAGCAGCCGAGCGGGCTGCTCGGGACGAGCGGCTGGCGCAAGCGCTGCGCGACAATCTGCGGCGCCGCAAGGAGCAGGCGCGGGCCCGGCAGCACGGCGAGAGCCCGCCCGCGCAGCCGGTCCGCCCGCCCCGCGCTTGAGCGGCGCGACCCGCTCCAGTAAAAGCAACCCCAGGACGAGAGCGCCGAGACGGCGCTGCTGCGGCTGCTCGGTCGCCCGGCGCGGGGAAGCGAGTCGATGGACAGGATTCTGATCCGCGGGGGAGTGCCGCTCAGCGGAATTATCCCGATCGCCGGCGCGAAAAACGCCGCGCTGCCGCTGATGGCGGCGAGCCTGCTGACTTCGGAACCGTTGAAGCTTGCCAACCTGCCGGCGCTTTCGGACATCGCGACGATGGCGAACCTGCTGGTCCAGCACGGCGTCGAGATCGATGCCGCGGCCGGCAGCACATCCGAGGACGGACGGCGAAACCCGGCCGCGCACCGAGTTCTCGAACTCTCGGCCAGGCACATCACCTCGACGACGGCGCCCTACGATCTCGTGCGCAAGATGCGCGCCTCGGTCCTGGTGCTGGGGCCGCTGCTGGCGCGCTGCGGACGGGCTCGGGTCTCGCTGCCGGGCGGCTGCTCGATCGGGACCCGCCCGGTCGATCTGCACATCAAGGGGCTGGAGCGGCTCGGCGCCGAGGTACAGCTCAGCGAGGGCTACATCCAGGCCCGCGCGCCAAAGGGGCTGAAGGGCGCCGAAATCGTCTTTCCCAGCGTCTCGGTCGGCGCCACCGAGAACCTGCTGATGGCCTCCTCCCTCGCGGATGGGGAGACGGTCCTGATCAACGCCGCGCGCGAGCCCGAAATCACCGATCTGGCGCAATGCCTGAACGCGATGGGGGCGCGGATCGAGGGGATCGGGACCGACCGGCTGACGATCCGCGGCGTGCCGCAGCTGCACGGGGCGAACCACACCGTGATCCCCGACCGCATCGAAACCGGCACCTATCTGATGGCCGTCGCGGCAACCGGCGGCGAGGCAAGGCTGAGCGGAACCCGGCTCGACCTCGTCGAGGCGGTCGCACGCAGACTGGAGACGGCCGGGATCGAGATCGGCGAGAGCGAGGATGGCCTGACCGTGCGGCGCCGCAACGGCCGGGTCGAGGGCGTGGACATCATGACGGAGCCCTATCCGGGCTTCCCGACCGACTTGCAGGCGCAGGTCATGGCGTTGATGACGGTTGCAGCGGGCGCTTCGATGATCACCGAGACGATCTTCGAGAACCGCTTCATGCACGTCCCCGAGCTGATGCGGATGGGCGCCAACATCAACGTGCACGGCGCCTCGGCATTGGTGCGCGGCATGCCGAAGCTGCTGGGGGCGCCGGTGATGGCGACGGACCTGCGCGCGTCGGTGTCGCTGGTCATCGCGGGGCTCGTCGCGGATGGCGAGACGGTGATCAACCGCGTCTACCACCTCGACCGGGGCTACGAGCGGGTCGAGCAGAAGCTCGCGGCCTGCGGCGCCCGCATCGAGAGACTGCGCAGTGCCGCCTGATCCGCAACCGCCGATGGCGGCGTCGGCTGCGGCTGTGGGGCGCGGCATTCGGCTGCGCGCCGAGGACGCCGACGATCTCGCCGTGATCTCGGCCTGCTTGCAGGATGCGCTGGTTGCCGTGCGCGACCTCGCCTACGACCGCGAGGACCGCACCTTCATGCTGGTCGCCAACCGCTTCCGCTGGGAGAACCGCGTCGATTCCGCGGGCGATGAGGCGGCGCTCGAGCGGGTGCTGTGCGGTGTGGGTTTCAGCGATGTGGATGCCGTCGCGTATCGCGGCTTTCGCCGCGCGGAGGAGGACCGCATCCTGGCGCTGCTGTCGGTCCGCGCCGAGGCCGCGACGCCGGGAGTGGTGCTGCGGCTCGATTTTTCGGGCGGCGCCGAAATCAGGCTGAGCGCGGCGCAGATCCGTTGTCGGCTGAAGGATTTGGGCGAGCCCTGGCCGACCGCGTGGCAGCCCGACCATCCGGCCGACGAGCCGGCGTGAACCCTTCCATCGTGACCGTGCCGGCCGGAGCGGACCCGCTGATCCTGGCCTTGCCGAAGGGCCGCATTCTCGACGAGGTCATGCCGCTGCTCGACCGCCTCGGGATCGTGCCGGAGGCGAGCTTCGCCGACCCGGACTCGCGGCAGCTCCGCTTTGCCACGAGCAACCCGCAGCTCGAACTGATCCGCGTGCGCAGCTTCGATGTGCCGACCTTTGTCGCCTTCGGTGCGGCACAGCTCGGGGTCGCCGGCAACGACGTGCTGATGGAGTTCGATTCATCGGAGATCTACGCGCCGCTCGAACTGCCGGTCGGACGCTGCCGCATGGTGGTCGCCACGATCGCCGATCGCCTGGCCGGCGAAGACCCGCAGCGCTGGAGCCACATCCGGGTCGCGACCAAATACCCGGAGGTGACGCGTCGCCATTTCGCGGCGCGCGGCGTGCAGGCCGAATGCATCAAGCTCAACGGCGCGATCGAGCTGGCGCCGCGGCTCGGCCTGTGCCGTCACATCGTCGATCTGGTCGAGACCGGCAGCACGCTGAAGGCGAACGGGCTCGTCGAGGTCGAACGCATCGCCGATATCAGCTCGCGCCTGATCGTCAACCGACCGGCGCTGAAGACGCGGCCCGAGGAGGTCGGCGGCTGGATCGAGCGCTTCCGCGAGGCGGTAATGGCCGCGGCGCCCGAGCGCCGCCTGCGCGCCGCCGCCGGGCGGGGCTAGGCAGCCGCCCCGTGCCGCTCGTGCTGTCGACGCGCGACCCGAATTTCGAGGCCGGTTTCGAGCGCCTGCTCCAGGCGAAGCGCGAGACCGCCGAGGATGTGGATGCGGCGGTTGCCGCGATCCTCGACGAGGTCGCCCGGCGCGGCGATGCCGCGGTCATCGAGTACACGCGGCGGTTCGACCGGCTCGATCTCGCGGCCTCCGGTCTGCGGGTGTCGCGCGACGAGATCGGGGCCGGGGCGGCCGCGGCCCCTGCGGAGGTCGTTGCGGCGTTGCGCCTCGCGGCCGATCGGATCGAAAGCTTCCATCGCCGCCAGATGCCGCCCGACATCGATTACGTGGACGGGCTCGGCGTGCGGCTGGCGGCGCGCTGGCGGCCGCTTGCCTCGGCTGGGCTTTACGTGCCGGGCGGCACGGCCGCCTACCCCTCCTCGGTGCTGATGAACGCGATCCCGGCCAAGGTCGCCGGGGTCGAGCGGCTGGTCATGATGGTGCCGGCCCCCGACGGCGCGCTCAACCCGCTGATTTTGGCCGCGGCGGCGCTCGTCGGGGTCGGCGAGATCTACCGGATCGGCGGCGCTCAGGCGGTCGCGGCGCTGGCCTACGGCACCGAGACGATCGCGCCGGTGGACAAGATCGTCGGGCCGGGCAATGCCTATGTCGCCGCTGCGAAACGCCGGGTGTTCGGCCATGTCGGCATCGACATGGTCGCCGGCCCCTCGGAGATCCTGGTCGTCGCCGACCGGCTCAATGACCCGGCCTGGATCGCCGCCGACATGCTGTCGCAGGCCGAGCACGATACGGCGGCGCAGGCCATCCTGATCGCCGACGACCCCGCCTTCGCCGAGGCGGTGCAACGGGAAATCGCGCGCCATCTCGACCGACTGCCGCGCGCCGCGATCGCGCGCGCCAGTTGGGAGGCGAACGGAGCGATCCTGCTGGTCGCCGATTGGGCCGAAGCGCCGGCGCTGATCGACCGGATCGCGCCCGAGCATCTGGAGCTCGCGATCGAGCGGCCCGAGGAAATGGCGGCGCTGGTGCATCACGCCGGTGCAATCTTCCTCGGCCGCCACACCCCGGAGGCGATCGGCGACTACATCGCGGGACCCAACCATGTGCTGCCGACCGCGCGCAGCGCCCGTTTTTCGTCCGGCCTCGGCGTGCTCGATTTCCTGAAGCGGACCTCGCTCGTCCGATGCGACCCGGCGAGCCTGCAAACGCTCGGGCCGCCCGCGATCCGTCTCGCGCGCGCCGAGGGCCTCGACGCTCACGCGTTGTCGCTGTCGCTCCGGCTGGCGACGGCGGAGACCGGCGCATGAGCGCCGACGCCGGCTCGCACCGCATCGTCGGCATCACCCTCGACGAGCGGACGGTGGTCAGCCGCAGCGCCGAGATCGAGCATGAGCGCGAGGGCGCGATCTCAGACCTGCTGCACGCCAACCATTTCGCACCGGCGTCCGGCCTTGCCGGGCCCTATCACCTTCACCTGACCGTCGAAGAAAGTCGGCTGTGCATCGAGCTGCGCGGCGCCGAGGAGGGCGCAAGCGAGACGATCGCGCTCGGCCTGGCGCCGTTCCGCCGCATCATCAAGGACTATTTCCTGGTCTGCGAAAGCCATTTCAAGGCAATCCGCAGCGGCAATCTCGGCCAGGCGGAGGCGATCGATATGGGCCGGCGCGGGTTGCATGACGAGGCCTCCGCCTTGCTGATCGAGCGGCTTGCCGACAAGGTCGCGCTCGACCACGACACGGCGCGGCGACTGTTCACGCTGATCTGCGTGCTGCATCTGAAGGGCTCGGCGCACGCGGTTCGCTCGCATACCCCGTCGTGACGCGGGCTCCGCTGGTGCTCGCTTCCGCCTCGCCCCGCCGGCTCGAATTGTTGCGGCAGATCGGCATCGTTCCCGAGCGCATCGACCCGCCCGACATCGAGGAAGCGCCGCGCCGCGGCGAGCTGCCGCCGCATCACGCCATACGCCTCGCGCGCGAGAAGGCGGCCGCGGTGCAACCGCGCCATCCCGAAGCCTTCATCCTTGCGGCCGATACGGTTGTCGCCTGCGGGCGGCGCATTCTGCCGAAGGCCGAGGACGCGGCGACGGCGCGCGCCTGCCTCGCGCTGCTCTCGGGCCGGCGGCACAGGGTCCATGGCGGGGTCGCGCTGATCGCGCCGGATGGCGCGAGCGGCTCCCGCCATGTTGTGAGCCAGGTGGCGTTCAAGCGCCTCAGCGAGGCGGAAATCGCGGCCTATGTCGCTTCGGGCGAATGGCAGGGCAAGGCTGGCGGCTATGCGATCCAGGGCCGCGCCGCGGCGCTGATCCGGTGGATTCAGGGCTCCTATTCGAATGTGGTCGGGCTGCCGCTCTTCGAGGTGGCGCAGCTGCTCGGCGGCTGCGGCTACCGACGCGATTGCACCGCGAACTGCTGATCGCCGCAGGCCCCGGCGAGTGGCGGGCGGCTCTGCTGGAACAGGGCGTTGCGGTCGAGCTCTATGTCGAGCGCGGCGAGCGCGCCGGGCTCGGCAGCATCCATCTCGGTCGGGTCGTCTCGCGGGTTCCCGCGCTCGGCGCCGTGCTTGTCGAGATCGGCGACCAGCGCCCGGGTTTCCTCCCGCTCGCGGGGATACCGCCCGAGATCGGCCGGCTCGACGACGGCGCCCGCGTGCTCGTGCAGGTCCGACGCGAGGCGCAGGGCGGCAAGGCGGCGCGGCTCTCCACCGCAATCCGCCTGCGCGGGGCATGGCTCGAGCTGTCGAGCGGCGGCACGCGCCGCGCTGGCGCGGCGGTGGAATTGGGGCCGGAGCTGCAGGCGGCCGCCGGCGAGGACGCGGTCGCGTTCGCCCGGTTGGAAGCGCCGGCAGAGCCTCCGTCCGGCGCCGCCATCGCGGCCGACGCGACAGCGCTGCTGCAGCGCTGGCGACGGCTCCGGTTGCAGAGCCGGGAGGCGCGCCCCCCGTCCCGGCTCGACCCCCTGCCCGGCTTTGCCGCGGCGCTCTCGGCGCGGCTGCCCCTGATGCCGGAGCGGGTGGTCGCGGACGATCTGTCGATCGCGCAAGAGCTGCGCGCTGCATTTCCCGAAGCCGCGGTCGAATGCCGGGCGGAACTCGACGATCTCGACGCCGTGTTCGACGCCGCGCTGTCGACGTCGGTCCCGCTCGAAACGGGCGGTCTGTTGCATCTTCAGGAAGCCCGCATCGGCAGCGTCGTCGATGTCGATAGCGGCACCCCCGAAAGCGGGTCGCCGGAGCGGGCCGGCAGGGCTGCAAACCTCGCAGCGGCGCGCGCCATCGCGCGGCAGATCCGGCTGCGCAATCTCGCGGGCGGTATCGTCGTCGATTTCGTCGGCATCGAGGGCCGCGGCGAGCGGGATCGCCTGCGCGCGGCGCTGGCCGACGCGCTCGTCCCCGACCCGGCGCGCCCGCAACTGCTCGGCTGGACGCGGCTCGGGCATCTTGAGCTGGTGCGGCCGCGCCGCGGCCGGTCACTCGCCGACGCGCTGCTCGAAGCCGACGCCGCCCCGGCAAAGACCGCGGCAACGCTGGCTTATGAGGCGCTGCGGGCGGTATTGCGCGCGTCACGGGCGCGCCCGGCGCCGGGATGGCGGCTGATCGTCGGGCCTGGCCTGGAATCCGCGCTGCGGGGCGCCGCCGCCTCAGGCTTACGCGGGCTCGAGGAGCGGCTTGGGCGGCCGCTCGCCATCGCGGTCGAGCCCGGCCGTCCGCGCGACCGCTTTGAAATCCTGCCGGCCTGACTATATCGGCCCCTGATGCAGGACGACCCGGTGATCCCGATCCCCAACCCGGCGCGGCGCTGCCCGATTTGCGGCAAGCCGGCCACGGTGCGCGACCGACCGTTCTGCTCGCCGCGCTGCGCCCAGATCGATCTCGGGCGCTGGCTGAACGGCAATTACGCGATCCCCGGCGAAGAAGGGGCCGACGAAGCCGCCGAGGAAGGCTAGGCTAGGGCCCTGAACTAGAAA
>Ga0213875_10000864_pt1 | contig 22378 bp, 17 predicted proteins | sample BarmaccomBMRX_R8_FD_160105 | JGI IMG/M metagenome (GOLD analysis project Ga0213875, IMG submission 160105) | Root-associated microbial communities from Barbacenia macrantha in rupestrian grasslands, the National Park of Serra do Cipo, Brazil - RX_R8 | ecosystem: Host-associated > Plants > Roots... | reverse complement strand
AACTGCCGTTCTTCTACGCGTTCTATCGGGTTCTCAGCATTGCTATTGAATTGCGTCATGCGCCTTGGCTCTGGGTACCCGATCTCTCTTCAGCTGAATCGCTGCCGATTCATCTTCTTCCGATTGTTTTGATCGCGACGCAATTCTTTCAACAAAAGCTGACGCCTGCCGCGGGCGTTGACCCGAACCAGCAGAAAATGATGATGTTTATGCCGCTGTTCTTCGGATTCATGTTCTACTACGCCTCCGCCGGACTTGTACTATATTGGTTGACCGGCAATGTGGTAGGCATCGCACAGCAGCTCGTGATTAACAGATTCATGCCCGCCCCGCCCGCGCCTCCACCTGCTCCCACCAAAGCTCCGGTGAAGAGAACTGTGAAGAAATAACCCGCATGAAATATAGCGCAGAATCGCTGCAGCCGAAGCTGGATCAATTTCTCAAGCCTCTTCTCGAACACGCCGATTTTGAGCTTGCCTATGAGTTGCGCGCTGCCGAGAATCCTCACCCGGAAGTGGAAAATCCGGAAGTTACGGTTTGTTTCTCAGGTTCGGATGTGGAACTGCTGTTAGCAAATCGGGCTGAGCTACTTCTTGCGCTGGAGCACCTTTCGATGGAAGCGTTGCGGCTGCCGGTGGAAGATCACTCGCTGATTTCTTTCGATGCGAACGATTACCGGCTGTTGCGAGTGGAAGAGCTGCGCATGAGCGCGCTGGCGGCTGCAGAAAAGGTTAAACGAACACGTGTGCCGTTCCATTTCAATCCGATGAGCAGCCGCGAACGCAGAGTCATTCATTTGGCTTTGCGGGAGGAAAAGGATTTGCGGAGTGAAAGCGTCGGTGTTGGGCCGGCGCGCGCGGTCGTGATCATCCCCGCCGATATGCCCACTCCTCCTGCCCCACCTATGCCGGCTCGTGGACCTCATCCTGGCGGGAGAGGAAATGGGTTCCGCCATGGAGATACGCGGCGTGGCGGGAACGGTGATCGCCACGGCCATCCGCGCAGCAGCGGTGGCCGGCCGCCTCGCGGTGGTCGTGGACGCGGACCCCGTTAATCGCGCCTCGCAATGAATCCGCGCGACACGATAGTCGCCATCTCGACTCCTTTAGGGCGCGGCGGCTTGGGCGTCGTCCGCCTCTCAGGAGATCGCAGCCGCGAAATTACCGAATCGATCCTGCATTTTCCACACGGACCGCGCTGGCTTGCTTGGACAAGTGAGCTTGCCGCGCTGGTGGATGATACCAATGCCATTGTCGATCAGGTAATCGTTTCGTTCTTTGAGAAGCCCCGTTCCTACACTGCTGAAGATGTGATTGAGATTTCGTGCCATGGCGCTCCTGTAGTGCTGCGCCTGTGCCTGGAAAGGGCTGTAAATGCCGGCGCCCGGATCGCGGAGCCAGGCGAGTTCACCCTCCGCGCCTACATGAATGGCCGCATCGACCTTCCGCAAGCCGAAGCGGTACGAGATCTGATAGAAGCCACGACGCTGTATCAGGCGCGCGTCGCGGCGCAACAACTCGAAGGCTCAGTTTCTCGGCGCATTCGGCCGATCAAGGAACAACTGCTGGAACTAATCTCGCTTCTGGAGGCCGGGATCGATTTCGCCGAAGACGACATAAGCGTCGCGCCTCCTGAGGAGATTTTACGAAGACTCGGACCGATAAAAAGTTCGCTCGAAGAGCTGATCGCCAGTTTTGGCGCCGGTAAGCTCGTTTATCAAGGATTCACACTTGCGATCGCGGGCAGACCGAACGTCGGCAAGAGCAGCTTGTTTAACCGCCTGCTCGAGCAAGATCGCGCCATTGTGACCGAAATTCCAGGGACAACCCGGGACACCGTATCGGAAGCGACTTCGATGGAAGGCGTTCCAGTGAAGTTGGTGGATACCGCCGGCATTCGCGAAGGAAAAGATCTGGTCGAGAGTCTCGGAATCGAGCGCAGCTATCAGGCCATTGCCGACGCCGACCTCACGCTGCTGGTGCTTGATCTTTCAACCGGAGTCACGGAAGAAGACCATACGTTGCTCGAAAAGCTGCGAGACCGCAGGCCGGTGATCGTTGCCAACAAATGTGACTTGAAACCTCGGGCGACCGGGGATTGGATCAGGGTTTCGGCTCTGACCGGCGAAGGCATTTCAAATCTGCGTGAAGTGATTTTGCGACGGCTCGCGCCGGAAGGACTCGCGGCGCCTGAAAGCGGCAGCATCACGAATATTCGACACGAAGCGTTGTTACGCGAAAGCTCTGAAGCTCTGGAGAACGCGCGAAAAGCCGTTGAATTTCAAATTCCGCACGAGATGCTGCTGCTCGATTTGTATGCCGCGCTACGGCCGATTGACGCAGTGACCGGCGCGACGACTGCCGATGACATCCTGAACCGGATTTTTTCAACGTTTTGTATCGGGAAATAGGGCGCGCTAATTAATGGAAAACGCGTTATCCTTTCAATAGCTGTCGCCTATTGAAACGATCGCTTCAATCGCCTATTGTGGCAAGCCCACCGAGTCGGATTGGTCGATACGTCACGTGTCGCATTCCTCAGGAATCATATCGTGCGTACATCCCGCCGCCGTTGCCACCCAATCCTCCCGTTGATCTCTCAGGGTTAGAATCTCTGCTTGAGCGGGCGAACCAGGCGCTCGGACGCTTGGACGGTATTGCTCTCGTAATCCCCGATCCGGATCTTTTCCTGTATATGTACGTTCGCAAGGAGGCCCTGCTTTCCTCCCAGATCGAGGGAACTCAATCCTCTCTGTCCGATTTACTTCTGTTTGAGAGCGATGAAGTTCCCGGCGTGCCACTTGACGACGTTCGCGAAGTTTCCCGGTATGTGGCCGCAATGTCGCATGGGCTGCAACGTCTTCGCGAAGAGTTCCCTCTCTCTCTACGCCTCATCCGCGAAATCCACGATGTGCTCATGAGAGGCGGTCGCGGGGGATACCAAACACCCGGTGAGTTTCGAACTTCTCAGAACTGGATTGGAGGGAGTCGCCCGGGCAATGCCGTTTTCGTTCCTCCACCACCGAATCAGGAACTCGACCAATGTTTGGCAGACTTTGAGCGGTTCTTACACTCAGAAAAACCGCGGTTGCCGGTCTTGGTCAAGGCAGCTCTGATGCATGTGCAATTTGAGACAATTCACCCTTTCCTAGACGGGAACGGACGCTTGGGAAGATTACTCATCACGTTCTTGCTATGTGCCGAGGGCGTGCTCCGCGATCCGGGACTTTATCTCAGCCTGTATCTAAAGCAAAACCGGCAACGATATTATGACCTGCTTCAGCAAGTGCGATTGGAGGGGAACTGGGAGACTTGGATTGAATTTTTCTTGCGAGGCGTCGAGGAGACGGCAACTGAGGCCGTGGAGACGGCAAGACAGATTGTTGCCCTGCTCGCGTCCGACCGGAAAAGAATCGAGGCACTCGGGCGGCCTGCGACTTCAGTTCTGCTCGTGTTTCATTTACTGCATCGGAGGCCGATTCTGTCGATTTCTCACGCTTCAAAATCGCTCAATTTATCGGTTCCCACCGTTTCGAAAGCCATTAAGCATCTGGTGGACTTAGGAATTCTAAAAGAGACCACCGGCCGTCAAAAAGGTCGGCTGTTCGCGTATGAGAAGTACATTGGAATCCTTGGCCATGGAACCGAACCCCTGCGGAGGTAATCCAACCAAAGCTCAAGCCGATCCCGCCAATTGGTCCTCAATCGCAGCCGTTTGCCGGTGTACTGCATCGAGCACACCGTTGATAAACGGTAACGACTCATCATTCGAGAATTGACGGGCAAGCTCGATGGCTTCATCGATGACAATGGGCGCCGGGACCGCCTGCTGGCTTAACTCATAAATAGCCAGACGAAGAATGTTTCGATCTACGACCGCCATGCGCGCGAGGCGCCAATGCTCCGACTTCTCGGCGATTTTGCGATCGATCTGCTCTGCATTTTCAACCGTTCCGCGCGCCAGCTCTTCCATGAATTTGTCCGGCTTCGGCTTCTTCTCGCTCTCTTCGGAATACAGCGTATCGTAATAGTGCGAGATTGCGCGATCGATGGGTTCCCCGCGCATATCCCATTCGAAGAGCACTTGCAGGGCTCGTTTTCTGGATCGGTGCCGCGCCGCCATAATTAGCGGTTTTCTTTCAGTTGTTTCATGAGATTCGCGAGCTCAATCGCCGCTTCAGCCGCTTCGGAACCCTTGTTGCCGCTCTTCCCGCCGGCTCGATCCATCGCCTGTTGCAGGTCATCTGTCGTGAGGACACCAAAGGTAATGGGCACGCCCGTTTCGAGGCTTACGCGGCTTAGCCCATCGGCTGCGCCGCCGGCCACATATTCAAAATGCGGCGTGTCCCCGCGCACCACCGCGCCCAAAGCGATGATCGCGTCGCAATGAGTCGCCAGAATCTTGGCTGCCATGGGCAATTCCCAAGCTCCGGGCACCTTTACAAAACTGATATTTTCATGCCTGCATCCATGTTTCTCGAGTATTTCCAAGGCGCCTTTGGCGAGCTGCTCAGTGATGAACTCGTTGAACCGGCTGACCACCACACCGATGCGCAAATTGCTGGCGTCGAGCGATCCTTGGAATGTTTGATAAGGCATGAAGCGGCGTCGGCGCGCGGAGGGTGCGGGCACTCGCTATGGGATAATCCGGTTTTTACTCCGTCTCAGTCTACCGCACCATGGATCCCCGCTTCGTACGCAATTTCTCTATCATTGCGCATATCGATCACGGGAAATCGACACTAGCCGATCGACTTCTCGAATATACCGGCGCGCTTTCTCAACGGGAAATGATGGACCAGGTGCTCGACAGCATGGACCTGGAACGCGAGCGCGGCATCACGATTAAAGCCCATGCTGTTCGCTTGAATTACAACGCGGACGACGGAAACGCGTATGAGCTGAACTTGATCGATACACCAGGTCACGTGGATTTCACTTACGAAGTCTCCCGTAGCTTGCAGGCATGCGAAGGAACGCTGCTGGTTGTTGATGCCTCGCAGGGAGTGGAAGCGCAAACTCTGGCCAATACTTATCTCGCGCTGAATCACGACCTCGAAATTATTCCGGTGATCAACAAAATCGACCTGCCTTCTGCCGAGCCGGAACGGATTCGAGAACAGATCGAGCAGGTCATCGGATTGGATGCAAGCGATGCGATTTTGGCCAGCGCGAAAAATGGCATCGGCATCAAGGAAATCCTGGAAGCGGTTCTGCACCGAATTCCTGCGCCGAAGGGTGACCCGAACGCTCCTCTGCGCTCTCTGATTTTCGATTCCTGGTTTGATCCTTATCGTGGGGTGATTATTCTGACCCGGATCGTCGACGGCGTGCTGCGTAAGGGTCAGAAAATCCGTCTATGGTCGAATGCGAAAACTTTTGAGGTGGAGGGTCTCGGGTTTCAATCCCCGAAGCCGATCGCATGCGACGAACTGACTGCCGGAGAGGTCGGATTTGTATTCGCGAATATCAAAACGGTGTCCGATGCGCAAATTGGCGACACCATCACGGAGGATGCAAATCCGGCCGCAGAGCCGCTGCCTGGCTTTCAGGAAGTGAAGCCGATGGTGTTCGCCGGGTTGTATCCGGTGGAGTCGCATGAGCATGGTCTGCTGCGTGACGCGCTCGAAAAATTGCGCCTGAACGATAGCGCGTTCAGCTTCGAGCCGGAGAATTCGGTTGCGCTCGGGTTCGGGTTTCGGTGCGGGTTCCTTGGTCTATTGCATCTCGAAATTGTTCAGGAACGGCTCGAGCGCGAGTTTCAGATCGATCTGATTACCACGGCGCCTGGAGTTCGATATCGCGTAACGACAACCAGCGATGCGGTGATCGAAGTAGATAATCCGCAAAAATTCCCGGAGCCTTCTTCGATCAAACAAACGGAAGAGCCTATCATCGATGCCACCGTCATTACGCGCGAGGAGTACATCGGCGAGATTCTCAAGCTGCTTGAAGAAAAACGCGGTGTTCAGAAGAAGTTTGAATATATCGGCAGCGGCCGGGTCCTGCTGCTTTACGAGCTGCCCCTGAATGAAATTGTGCTCGACTTCTACGATCGGCTGAAATCGGCTTCGCGCGGCTATGCCTCGCTCGATTATCATCTTTCCGGATATCGCGTTTCGCCTATGGTCAAACTGGATGTCCTGGTTGCGGGAGAACCAGTGGATGCACTTTCGATGGTGGTTCATCGCGATTTTGCTTATGAGCGCGGTAAGGCGCTGATCGAGCGGCTGCGCAAATTAATTCCCCGCCAGATGTTCGAGGTTGCCCTGCAGGCTGCGATTGGTACGAAGATCATTGCCAGAGAAACGATCTCCGCAATGCGCAAAAACGTGTTGGCCAAGTGCTATGGGGGCGATATTACGCGCAAGCGCAAGCTGCTCGAAAAGCAAAAAGAGGGCAAACGGCGCATGAAACGGGTAGGACGGGTTGACATTCCCCAGGAGGCGTTTTTGGCTGTGCTCAAAGTGGGCACTGAATCGGGGGAGTAGGGCCTGATTACTGCCGCCTGGATGCTGCCTGACGGCACAAACCATGGGCATTCGCTGATCATCTGGTTGGTTTCGTTGGCTTCCATAGCCTTGGTTCTTATACGGCCGAAGGGGCTGCCTGAGGCGTGGTGGGCCGTGATCGGGGCCGGCACATTGGTGCTCTGCCGTCTGATTTCTCCTCTCAACGCAATGCAAGCGGTCGAGAACGGCGTGGATGTTTACCTGTTTCTGATCGGCATGATGGTGATGTCGGAATTGGCCAGGCGGGAAGGGGTATTTGATTGGGCCGCGCAGCACGCAGTCAAAGCATCGAAAGGTTCACGCAGCCGCCTGTTCGTGCTCATTTACTGCGTTGGCGCTTTAGTCACGATTTTTCTTTCTAACGATGCTACGGCTGTTGTGTTAACACCGGCTGTTCTAGCCGCGATCAGGACGGCGGAAGCAGAGCCGCTTCCCTACTTGCTGATTTGCGCTTTTATCGCGAACGCCGCGAGCTTTGTGCTCCCCATCTCGAATCCGGCAAACCTGGTGGTTTACAGTCATAACCTGCCGCCGCTGGGTCGCTGGCTTTCCATGTTTACGCTGCCCTCGGTCGCTGCTGTTCTCGTCACTTTTGCCGCTCTTCGCTGGTTAGCGCGCACTCGTCTGCGCGGGGGCATGAAGACTGATGTAGCCGGGCAGGCGCTCTCTCAGGAGGGTAAAGTCACGCTGGGTGGTATTTCTTTTCTCGCTATCACTCTCATGACGGCATCCGCGTTTCACCTCGATCTGGGTGCGCCTGCGTTCGGTGCTGGGTTGTTAGTCGCGGCCGTGATTTGCTTCCGAGATCGTCGCGCTGCCGGACAAATCGTCAAACAAATCTCCTGGAGTGTCATTCCGCTAGTCGCCGGATTGTTCGTAATTGTCGAAGCGTTGAATAGCGCCGGCGCGCTCCCGATCAGCGTAGAAGCATTAGAGCACATGAAGAGCTGGCCACCGATGAATGCGGCGTTTAGCTCCGCATTTGGGGTCGCATTGCTGTCGAACGTCATGAACAACCTCCCTACCGGATTGGTTAGCGGTTCTGCAATAAAGGCTGCCGGCGCAACTGGTCCACTTCGGCACGCCGTGTTAATCGGAGTCGATCTTGGACCGAATCTTTCTATTACGGGTTCTTTGGCGACCATTCTGTGGCTGATTGCAATCCGTCGAGAAGGCGAAGAGATCGGTTTTTGGAAATTCCTGAAATGGGGCATATTCGTGATGCCGCCCGCGTTGGCAATGGCGGTTCTGGCCACTGTGCTCATTCCCCAACGGTAGGTCGCCTCCAAAACCGGCGATTACCGGCCCTGCTATCTTTGCTAAAAGATGAAGCAGGAGGCCACTCCGGAAGCTCAGCTCGAAGCGACAAACGAGGCTCTGCGCCAGCTCCAATCTCAATTGAAAAAGTCCGAGCGGCAGATCGCATCGCTTACGGAACTGGTCGAAAAACACCAGTTTCAACTCACGGCTCAACAAAGTTCGATTGCTCGGCTGGATCGCATTCTTATGGAGATGCTCACCGGCCGCACTTGGAGAACTTTGCGTGCCGCCGGAGATTTGGTCAAAAAGCTGAGCCCCTCGAATCTGTTTCGCTCGGGGACTGAATCAGTCGCTCTCAGCCCGAAGCGATCTTATCTGGTCTGCGATGAGCCCAAAGCCACTGATGCGAGGCCGCGCACGGGAAAGATCCTGGTTCGCGGATGGTGCGTTGCCGAAGAAGGAGTCGATTCGGTTCAAGTGGATGTCGCTGGTGCGGTTCGGGTCGAAACGGCGCCTTCCGTGCCGCGGCCCGATGTCAAGCAGGCGCATCCGGATCTCGACCAAACCGGACAGGCGGGATTTTCCGTAGAGTTCGATTCACTGGCGCTCACAAAAGGACGCCACCCCATCACCATTCGCCTGGTTTCGAAAGGAGCAGTTCTCCGCGAAGCGAAAACTGCGGTAGTTATCGATCATGAAAAGGGCTTCGCCTCTGCATACGATCAGTGGATCGCCGATTTCGAGCAGCCCGATAACGACTTAATCCAGCTCAAGCTACCCAGCCTTAAACCGCATCCGCTCATCAGCATTGTAATGCCGGTCTACAACACAGATCCGGCTGAGCTGACCGCCGCTATCGAGTCGGTGCTTCATCAGTCCTACAGCAATTGGGAGCTGTGTATTGCCGACGATTTCTCAACTCGGGAAGAAGTACCGAAAATCCTCGAAGACTTTAGCCGCCGTGAACCCAGGATCAAGGTTGTTTTTCGGGATGAGCGCGGAGGAATCTCTAAGGCTTGTAACACCGCGCTCGAATCTGCCGCCGGAGAGTACATTTCTTTTCTTGACCACGACGATACTCTGTCTCCGCACGCGCTGGCTTACATCTGCGAGGCGCTGGACCGCGTTCCCCAGGCGGACTTTTTGTATAGTGACGAGGACAAGATCGATCGGAAGGGGAAACGCTTCGAGCCCTTCTTTAAACCGGACTGGTCGCCCGATCTGCTTTTATCCGAGAATTACATCTGCCACTTTCTCGTGTTGCGGAAGGATCTTCTTCAGAAGGCTGGACACTTCAACCCCGCCTATGATGGAAGCCAGGATTACGATCTGATCCTGCGTGCGGTCGAGCACGCCGGCAAAATCGAGCACATCCCGAAAGTTCTGTATCACTGGCGCGCCGGCGTCGCATCCACGGCCACGGCCATGTCCCACAAGCAATATGCGTTGGACGCTGCCCAAAACGCTTTACAGAGCCACTGCGATCGTTCCGGCAATCAGGCCAGAGTGGAACCCGGCAATGCCGCCGGAAGCTGGCGTCTGCGCTATCCCATAACCGAAGGCAGCCACGTGAGCATCATCATCGCTTCCGGTGGAAAACCTGGCGTTCTGCGCGACAATCTCAAAAGTCTTGTCACGAAAACTACTTACTCCAGTTACGAAGTGGTTGTCATCGATAATTCGAAACATGAAGCCATCCAGGCTCTGACTGCCGAATTTCGATCGGTAGGACCAACTCTGCGCTACATCGATTGGCGCAACAAGCCGTTCAATTACTCGGTCATCAATAACGCTGCAGCGCGCCAATGCGAGTCGCCATTCCTTTTGTTTTTGAACGACGACACATCTGTCATAGCACCGGGATGGCTGGAAGCGATGGCGGAGCTGATTACACGGCCTGACGTCGGCGCGGTGGGAGCAAAGCTTTTGTATCCGAACGGTCGCATTCAGCACGCCGGAGTAGTGATGGGCATTTATGATAATTGCGGCCATGCATTCAAAGGTCTCGATGGCAACGTGAGCCACTATTTCGACTTTCCGGATGTAATCCGAAATGTCAGCGCTGTGACGGGCGCCTGTCTGATGACTAGGGCAAATGTCTTCTGGCAGGCCGGCGGTTTTGACGAGAGCGATTTCGCTGTCGCTTTCAATGACATCGATCTCTGCTTGAAAATCGGGCGCTTAGGGTATCGCGTCCTCTACACGCCTCACGCGATTCTTCATCATCACGAGGCGTTTTCGAAGACCTCGAAGGATCTGATCCCGCATCCAGAAGAAGTCGCCCGTATGCGCTCCAAGTGGGAGCAGGTGATCGCGGGCGATCCGTACTACAATCCCAATCTCACGCGCAATGAGGAGGACTACTCGCCTAGAACGCGCTGATGAATCTCTGACGGCTGTTTAGCGCCTGAATACGATCGGCGTAAATGAGATGCGGATGTCTCTGCTGATGGGTTGGGTCATCGCCAGAACGCTCGGAAACTCGGGAAGCGAGATGTTGTTGTATTGCAGTCTCGTAGCGCTGCCGACGAAAGAATCCGAACCATCGCGGACAGCATAATCTGTTATGCGACCGCTACCATCCAGGCTCAGCGTCAAAACAACGGCGGATCGAAGCTCCACGGGCACGAGGTTGGCGTCCGTGCGCTCGGCAAACAGGATTGGCACTTCGTAGGTCACACCGCGCGTCGTCCTGCCGATGGTAAAGCCCAAAACACCAAACAACATGATGCTCGACAACAGCCCGCCCGTCGCTGGGATGGTCAGAGGCCGCATGAAGTCGTCCAGCCGCGTTTTCCAGCGGCGCCAAATCCGCTCGATGCGGGACCCATGCGATTCGGCAACGGCTTTCTGCTCGCGAGATGCGTCGACCCGCAAATCGGTTCGCAGAGATTTGGGCGGTGTGAGCTTCGCCAGATTCTGCAGCTTTAACCGCAGCATACTCACCTCGTCGAAATCGGCGAAACACGGGTCGCAATTTTCCAGATGCGCCTTCACTCGGGAACGCTCCTTGTCGCGGAGTCTTCCGTCCATGTATTCGGTTTTCTGGCGCTTAGCTCCCCAGCAAGTCATGGGTTTTCCATTCTTTTAGTTACTGATACGCCATTACCTCAGCCAGACCAGAGTCGGGCTGTTGCGTGAGCTCGTGCCGCAAAGCCTCTCGCCCTCGCTGAATCCTCGATTTGACAGTCCCGAGCGATACCTGCAAGATCGCCGCGATCTCTTCATAGCTCAAATTCTCGACATCCCGGAGAATCACGGCCGCGCTGAAAACCGGGTTGATTCTCCTGAGCGCCTGCTCGACCAGTCCGCGATTTTCCCTATCCAATACCTGTTGATACGGCGAGCGTCCCGGATCCTTTGCGCACTCGATCGGGTTGGCCTGTGGCGGGCCCTCACTTTCGATCGAGATCTCTTTCCGACAATGGCGCGCAAACCACCGGCGGCGGTTATGCGCTTCATTCACCGCGATTCGATAGATCCAGGTCCGCAGGCTGCTGTGTTCCCGAAACGAATGAACTCCGCGGAACACCTTCAGGAAGACATTCTGAACCACGTCGCAGGCATCTTCCTGATTTCCGGTGAGGCGACACACCATGCTGTAAATGGGTTGCTCGTACCGGTCGATCAACTCCTCGTAGGCGGCTTCGATGCCGGCCCGCAGTCCTCTTAAAATCCGGGCATCTTCCTCGGAAATCCCTGTCTGGTCTGCCAGAATCGATAAGTTAACCATTCCGAAGCACTCAGTACAGAACCGCGACCGTCACTGCGCGGTGGACATCTACATAGACACCGCGGCGGCCCGCAAAGTTCCATTCGACCCGCATACCCGTTCATAGTACTCCTCATAGCGAGGGATAATCAGATCCGTGCAGAAGCGCGTCTGCGCCGTTTTGCGCGCCGCCTCTGAAATTTCGCCGTGAAGCTTGTCATTCGTTAGCAGCTCGGTGAGGCGCTGGGCCTGAGCTTCGATATCCCCGACCGGCTCCAAATAACCATCTACCCTGTGCGTTATGAGGTCCGGAACGCCGCCGGTTCGAGTGGCCACCGGCGGTACACCGCAAGCCATGGCTTCGAGCGCCGCTAGCCCGAATGCCTCCATTTCGCTCGGCAGATGGAGCGCGTTCATGCGCGGGATCAGGCGTTCCATATGATCCTGCTTGCCTAAAAAACGCACGTACTTCTCGATTCGCAGGTCGCGAGCAAGCCGTTCTGCCGGTCCGCGGTCCGGTCCGTCACCCGCCATGACCAGCTCGGCCTCGACGCTCTGCCGTACCTTCGCGAACACATGCATGCAATCGAGCACCCGCTTCACAGGGCGGAAATTGGAGATGTGCAGAATGCGCTTGAGCCCTTTTCGCTGAGCCTCTCGGTCAGGCCGGTATAGCGAGCAATTCACAAAATTGGGGATCACTTCGATGGGGTTGCGGATGCCGAAGAATTCCACTGTCCGCTGCCGCATGTACTCGCTGATGGTCGTGATCCCGTCGGAGCGCTCCATGGAAAACTTAGTGATCGGGAAATAGTTGGGGTCCGCCCCAACCAGCGTGATATCCGTTCCATGCAGCGTGGTGATGAACGGGAGCCGCCGCTCCGGGGTCATCTGTTGCGCGAGCAGCGCCGAAATGGAGTGCGGTATGGCGTAGTGAACGTGTAAAAGGTCCAATTGGCGCTGCTCCGCGACTTCCGCCATGCGCGAAGCGAGCGCCAGAGAATAGGGCGGGTACTGAAACAGCGGATAGGTGGACACTTCTACTTCGTGGTAATAGATGCCGGGGGTTTCCGGATCCAGGCGAATCGGATTCGCGTAGCTGATGAAATGAATTTCGTGCCCGCGTTGCGCCAGCTCCATGCCTAACTCAGTCGCAACGATTCCGCTGCCGCCGTAGGTGGGATAGCAAGTGATGCCGATCCTCATGGTTCTAGTATGATGATCGCCGTATGGTACTTCGTGTTCTCCTGCTGATCGGCGTCGTATTCTCCATAAATGCCGCCGAACGTCCGCCTATCGTTGGAGTCGCCCATATAGGCCTCAAGACGAATGACATGGGCGCGGCACACCACTTCTATGGCGAAATTCTCGGATATCAGGATTTCAGCCTCGACAAGCCCACCGGCGGCCTCATGTTGACCTATTTCAAAGTCAACGATCATCAGTACATCGAAATTTTCCCTGAGTTGAAGAGCGATACTGAGGATCGTCTCTCGCACATCGCCTTCGAGACCACCGACATTCAGAAGCTGCGCGATTATCTGGCGAGCCGCGGCGTAACTGTGCCGGCTACCTTGAAGACCGGATTAGATCGCAACGTGAGCATGATGATCAAAGATCCCGACGGCCACAATGTGGAGTTCGTTCAATACATGCCGGGTTCTCTCCACAGCAGTAATTTCGGGAAACTTATGCCCGACACGCGCGTATCGAAGCGCATCATCCATGTGGGTGTAACGGTGAAGGACCGCGCAGCCGCCGATGCTTTCTATAAGGACATTCTCGGATTCAAAATGACCTGGTATGGCGGGATGACGGACGACCGCACGGACTGGGTGGATATGCGCGTTCCTGACGGCACCGATTGGCTGGAATACATGCTTAACGTGCACAATCCTTCTCCCAAGACCCTGGGCGTTATGCATCACCTCGCGTTAGGCGTGTCCAATATTCAGGCGGCGTATAAAACTGTCGTTTCGCGCGGATTGAATCCTCCCAAACCGCCGCAAATCGGACGCGATGGCAAGTGGCAGCTCAATCTCTACGATCCGAACGATACGCGCGCCGAGCTGATGGAGTTTAAGCCTGTGCAAACGCCGTGTTGTTCGCCGATCCTTACTGAACCGTGAACCGCGACGTCGGCAAGCGCATTTAATATTAATTTCCCTTTCTGAACATCCTGCAACTCACCTGCTTCAGCTGGTATCCAAACTCCTGTAGGCCAGAGAGCGCCCGCATAAAGAGCGCCTCTCCGAACTACTGACAAATCGCGTGATTGCGTCAGGCAGTAAAGACGCTCTCACCGGTTCAAACAAATGCTTTAGGAGGTTTTACTTTGAAGTACAAAATCTTTGCAGGCTTAGTGTCGTTAGGGCTACTGACCATCGCCGCTCAGGCGCAGGAAGGCAATCACAGCGATGCGACGGTTTCTGCAATTGGTTCTTTCGAACAGAGCACGAACGGTAACGGAGTGAATCAGTCCGCCAATAATGCGGCGGGCGTTCTTTTCACTTATCGTTACTTCTTCACCAACCATCAGGGCGTCGAGCTCGATTATGGTTTTAGCCGCTTCAATCAGCAGTACAGTTCGTCGAATGCGCTAACGCCGTTTTCTCTCAGCGTTCCTGCCAATACAAATGAAGCGACAGCCTCTTACGTATTCCGCTACGGCATTGGCCATCGTTTGACTCCATTTTTGACTGCTGGTACAGGTGCGCTGGTCTTCGTACCAGACAGCTTTACCTCTGGCGGCGCGACAGGAAGCAAGTTCGCGACTCCTGATTTTGTCTATGGAGCGGGCGCGGATTTTGCCGTAAGCAAACGCGTCAGTTTGCGGCTGGGCTATCGCGGTCATATCTTTGAAGCACCGGATTTCGGCGTGCCCGGAATCAGAACTGGGTCGGTCACTCACCTGGCAGAGCCGTTCGGCGGTCTTTCGTTCCATTTCTAAAAAATACTCACCGAAATCGTTGGGTGTTTCTAAGGGGGGCCTTTTCTCGAGGCTCCCTTTTTTTGTGCATAACAGAATGCTATGAAGAAGCGGCGACTACATTCGTCAACGTCGAGTTTATGTTTGTCAAGAGTGTCCTTACGCTCGCACGCGCACCGTTCAAGAGCCCCACAGCTGCTAATCCGATAAAGGTTAGCAGCAAAGCGTACTCCACCAGGTCTTGACCACCTTCGTCGAGCCAGAAGCGTTCCCAAAATGTCCTAAGTCGGCCCACAGTATTTTCATCGGTATCCGACTTGTTAGTCTTTAGCCTCTTCTGCCCTAACCGTACCAACCCCAGCAGGATTAAGATAGTAAGAAAACGTAGGTATATACGCCCAGACGGGACATCATTACGGTCGGCGGCTCTGCCGGAAGTTACGAAGCGCTGCAACTGATCTTCAGCCGACTGCCTGCTAATCTTCCTGCGGCCATTTTTGTGGTAATCCACATGGCACCGCGGGAGAAAAATTTTCTTCCCGAGTTGTTCAACCGGCTAGGCGCGCTACCGGCCCGGCAGGCCACGGAAGGAGAACGCATTGAGAGTGGCAGAATCTATGTCGCGCCTCCAGATCGCCACTTGCAAGTTGCCGAGAACCATATTCACTTGACGCGAGGGCCGAAAGAAGGTCTGCACCGGCCCAGTATCAATGTGACGTTCCGTTCCGCGGCGATGACCTATGGGCCGCGCGTGATTGGCGTTTTGCTTTCCGGAATGCTCGATGATGGCGCCGCGGGGCTCTGGGAAATTGCGAATCGGCGCGGCATTACAATTGTGCAAGATCCGTCAGAAGCGAAGTTCCCGTCTATGCCGCTAAATGCATTGCAGGATTGCGTCGTGGATTACAAACCTGCCGCTGCAGAGATCGGTACACTTCTGCCGCGGCTCGTCAGCGGAGAAGAGGTATCGGAAAGGCAGAAGTCAATGTCCCATGATGTACAATACGACCGGTTTAGCGGATTCACATGTCCTGAGTGCCACGGTCCCCTGTATGAAAAAACCACGCCCGGACCGATCGAATTCCGTTGCCGGGTCGGCCATGTCCTGACACTGAAGACACTGTTCGATGAACAGTCATCCGTGCAGGAGCGCAAGCTTTACGAGGCTATTCTGGCGCTGGAAGAAGGCGCTGAGCTGGCCTTGTTAACAGCGACACGAGTGAACGAAGCACAACAGCAAAATTTGAAGCGCGAAGCGGAGCACTTAAGGCGCCAGGCGGGCACGGTGCGACAACTCCTCGAACATCGCGAAATGCCCAGCATCGATTAGCGTCCGTATCCAGACGCTGGCCTGGCCAGATTTCTCGGGAGGAAGTATGGCAGAACAAGCATTCAGTGAAAGCCCGGAGGAGCAAGTGAGCGAACAGGGCGATGCGCCGGCGACCGGGGGGCATGCGCCGGCCAGAGGAACCCATACCGTTTCGGCCGATCCGAGTACCGCGTCCGTCACCAGCGAGACGCCCGACGGTCTGGACGAAGATAATCGGCTGCCCTTCAATGTGGTGGGAATCGGAGCGTCGGCGGGCGGCGTGGAAGCTTGCGTCGAACTGCTCGATCACCTCCCGGCAGAAACCGGCCTTGCCTACTTCGTGGTCCTGCATTTATTAGCGGACCAAAAGAGCCACTTACGCGAGATACTTGCCCGCCATGCCAAGATGCAAGTCCAGGAAATTGAGTCCGGCACTGGGGTTGAGCCAAACAGGGTGTATGTGGCGCCGCCGAACGCTCTTGTGCGAATTGAGCGCGGCGTACTCCACCTCGAAAAACCGGACGGGGAGAATGCCAGGAGAGCGATTGACTTCTTCCTCCGGTCGCTTGCGTCAGATCAGAAAAATCGCGTGATCGGAGTCATTCTCTCCGGCATGGATTCTGACGGAGCGCTCGGGTTGCGTGCGATTAAAGGCGAGGGCGGCATCACGATGGTGCAGACCCCCGAAAGCGCGCAATACCCGGACATGCCCCGCAGCAGTATCTCCGTTGATCATGTCGACATCGTCGCGGCGCCGAGCGCCATAGCCATTCACCTTGTGGACGTGGCGCGGCAATCCCGGGAAACGAATCTCCGGCTGCTCGAAGATGGCGCTGCGCCGGCGGGGGAGGACCATCAATTCGCTCGCATTCTCTCGCTCATGCGGAATGTGTCAGGTGTTGATTTCAGGCTCTATAAACCCGGCACGATCAGGCGGCGTATCGCGCGCCGCATGATTCTGCATCGCATCGATACACTTGGCACGTACGCCTCTTTTTTGCAGACCAATCCCAAGGAACTCCGGGATCTGCAGGAAGACACATTAATCAACGTCACCACTTTCTTCCGCGACCCGGAACTATTTGAGGTATTCAAGAACAAGCTGTTGCCCCGTATTTTCGAAAATCGCGATTCCTCGCAGCAGCTTAGAATCTGGGTGGCGGGTTGCTCCACTGGGGAAGAGGTCTACTCCTTTGCCATCTGCGTTCTCGAATATCTGACTGGGGACGCGGCCGAACCCGCCATTCAAATCTTTGGAACGGATGCCAGCGAGCAGAGTATAAACAAGGCCAGAGCGGGCGTTTATCCCGACACCATTAGCGCAGATGTTTCGCCGGAACGGCTGCGCCGCTTCTTCGTCAAGAGTGAAAAAGGCTTCCAGATCAACAAGCGCATTCGCGATCTGTGCATCTTCGCGCGTCAGAATCTCTGCAACGATCCTCCATTTTCGCGAATGGACGTGATCAGTTGCCGCAATGTGCTCATTTACTTCGGAAGCGAATTGCAGCAGCACGTCATTCCCACCTTTCACTACGCACTGCGCCCGGACGGATTTCTGATTCTCGGAGCGGCGGAAACCATCCGGGAATTTGCAGATTTGTTCCTATCAACCGATCGCAGGCATAAGATCTTCGCGCGGACGGGTGGTAATTCTTCGCGACCAATGCTCGACGTCCTGCCACGAAGCGTGACTCTGGAAAACGGGGCGGTGGCGCAATTACGAGCGCCCGAATCCTGGGGCGATTTGGAATTACAGAGGGCCGCCGACCGTATTCTGCTGGCGCGTTATGGCCCCCCCGCCGCGGTTGTCAACGACCGGCTGGAAATATTGCAGACGCGGGGACGTACAAATCTGTTTTTGGAATTACGCCCTGGGGCGGCCACACTGGACCTGCTTCGGATGGTGCGCGAAAACATCGCCACGCAGGTGAGCGCGGCTGTGCGGCGAGCCATCGATGAGGACATTCCCGTCCAGGTGGAAGGGCTGCAGGTTGCCGATGGCGAGGTAACACGCAAGGCAACCCTCGAGGTGCTTCCGATCCATAGCGGCGGACACCGCTCACGATGTTTCCTGGTGGTCTTCGTTCCTTCGCGCCCTCCCAGCGAACGGGAGCACGCGGTTCGCGGCGGCACATCGCCGGCCATCGCCGCCGCAGACCAGGACCGGCTTTTGGCGCAACTCCAGAACGACCTGTCCTCCACCAAACTGTATCTGCAGTCGCTGCTTGAAGAGCGCGACGCTAAGAATCAGGAACTCATTTCGGCGAACGAAGAGATTCAGTCGGCCAATGAAGAGCTGCAGAGCACCAACGAAGAGTTGGAGACGACCAAAGAAGAATTGCAGAGCGCGAATGAAGAGCTGCACACGGTCAACGATGAGCTGCAGAATCGCAATGTGATCCTCACCCAAACCAGCAACGATCTTTTGAACTTGCTGAATAGCGTCAATCTGCCTGTGCTGATGTTGAGCAACGATCTGGCGATCAGGCATTTTGCCGCGCCGAGCCAGCGCGTGATCAATGTGAGGCCATCCGATATCGGCCGGCCCTTCAGCGAATTGCGGGTCAACTTGAATATCGACGACCTCACGCCCTTATTCAACGAAGTCTTGGAGACGCTGGGCTCGCGCGAGATTGAAGTACAGGACCGGGACGGTCACTGGCACCTTTTGCGCGTGCGGCCGTACCGCACGGCAGATAACAAAATTGAAGGGCTGGTAGTCGCGCTTGTCGATATCGACCAACTCCGGCGAATCCAGCAGGAACTTCGAGTCGCACGCGACTTCTCGCGATCGGTGATTCAGGGAGTTCCCTTGCCCCTCGTAGTGGTCGATTCCGAATTCAAGATTCGCGCAACGAATAGGGCCTTCTGCGCGCTCACCCACTTGACAGGCAGTGATCTGGAAAAACGGGTCCTTCCCTCGTTGACGGGCGCGCTGTGGGGTCTGGATGAGAAATTACGCAAAAATCTGGAGAAGCTCCGCGAAGCCCCTGCAGTTGGCGAGAGCTGGCAGTTTGAGCACACCACCCCCGGCGAAAATCCGAAGACCTTCAGCATTCTGGGCTGCATCCTCCAGCCGGACGGAGAGCAGTTTTCGCTTATAACCATCGAGGATATTACTGCGCATAAAGAAGCCGAGCGGGTTTTGAAGAGCGATAAAGACCGGCTGGCGAGTGAAGTGGAAGTGACGACCCAAGCTCTGGGCCGCAGCCAGGACGAGCTGCGGGCGCTTACTGCCAGCCTCTTCAGTTCGCAAGAGGAGGAGCGGCGCCGGATTGCGCGCGAACTGCACGACGACGTGAGTCAACGCTTGGCCGCGCTCGAAATGGACGGCGATCAGGTGGAGAACAACCTTCCGCCAGAGGCCGGCGTGGCCAAGGAGGCTATCCGCCGAATTCGCGCGCAGATTGGAGAATTATCCGAAGATGTGCGGTTGATGTCTCACCGCCTGCACCCCTCGATCATTGAAGACCTCGGTCTTACTCCTGCTTTGCGGTCGCTTACGGAGGAGTTTGGCCGGCGCGAAAACATGATTGCCACATTCTCATCGGACGGCGCCTCCAACGCGCTCCCGCTCGAAATCGCGACAGCGCTGTACCGGATTGCGCAGGAAGCGCTGCGAAACGTCGCCAAGCATGCCGGTCAAACTCACGCGCGAGTTTCGTTGAAGAGCATGCGGCAGGGTATGCAGTTGCAAGTGGCAGATTTCGGGGCGGGTTTTACTCCCGATCGCGAACAGCCGGGCTTGGGACTTCTGAGCATGGAAGAGCGCGCGCGCCACATTGGCGCCAGTTTTCACGTTCACTCCGCGGCGGGCGAAGGCACCAGAATCACAGTCGACGTACCCCTGGCATCGGTCAAGTCGACGGAGAATTCCGCGGATGCCATCTAGACACGATTTGATCGTCATCGGAGCGTCCGCCGGCGGTGTGGAAGTGTTGCAGCAATTGGCCAGCGACCTTCCGCCCGATTTACCTGCTGCCGTGGTCGTTGTTCTGCATGTACAGCCGCGATCCAGAAGTTTGCTCCCCGAGATCCTGAGCCGGGCGGGACCTTTGGTAGCGGAACATCCGGCCAATGGCGCTCCTATTGAATACGGCCGTATTTACGTGGCAGCGCCCGATCATCATCTAATGATCGAGCGCAACCACGTGCATCTGACCTGCGGACCGAAAGAACAGCACCACCGGCCCTGCATCAATGTAACGTTTCGGTCAGCCGCGGCCGCTTACAGGGAACGGGTGATCGGAGTGGTCCTGAGCGGCGAATTGGACGACGGAACATCCGGCCTGTGGGAGATTGAGCGGAGAGGCGGTCTGACGGTCGTTCAGAACCCGGAAGAAACGGCGTTTCCTTCCATGCCTCTCAGCGCTCTGAGAGAGCTGGAAGTCGATCACACGGTGAGCGTGCGGAACATGGGTTCTTTGCTCACGCGGCTGGTCAAGGACGAGCAAGTGCGGCGGGTGGAAGCAAAGGTCGCGTCTGAAGAGCCGAACGGCGATTCGCATCTCACCGACCTGACGTGCCCTGATTGTCGCGGCACTATCTGGGAGGTCAACAAAAAATTTTCGAAGGACTATCGCTGCCGCGTCGGGCACACCTATTCCGCCAAGACCATGCTCGCCGAGCAATATGCCGCGCAGGAAAAAGCTCTGTATGCCGCAATCGTCGCCCTCGAAGAAGGAGCGTCCCTGACGACGCGGTTGGCGGACCAATTCGAACCGGAAATGGCGCAGGCCCTTCGAGCAGAATCGCGGGAGCGAGAAGTTGAGGCAGAAAAGATACGAAAACTTATGAAAGAGCGCGTATTATTTGAAGTCGGCTGAATAATTGCTCTGGCAGACGATTCTCAATGCGCGACCTTCATGGGCCCGCCGGAAATGTGTACCTCGTCGCCGGAACTGGTCACCTTCCAGTCTTTGTTATTGCTCGATTCGGCTTGCTCGAAGTGAATGCGCGTTTTTCCGGTGAAGACGTTGGTCGTGCGGTAATAGGTCGTTTTCCCGCCTTCATCCCAAGTGCTGGTGTAGGTCCAATGATCGCCCGAAATCTCCAGGTCACCTCGTCCGCCGGCCCGGCCCTCCGGCATCACGCTTTGCGTATAGTAATGGCCCGGCTTGTTTGCCGGAACGAAAATCAGTAGCTCGCTGGGCTTGCCGTTCACAATCTGTTGGCAGGCGAAGTACATCCCGACCAGAGCGCATTCATTTTTCAGCTGCTCCGGACTCTTTCCGTCCTGAGTCACCTGCCAGGCGCCGTTGTAGAGCCACAAAGGAGCATAGGTCGCGTCCGACGTATCAGCAGCCCGGCTCGTATGCCCGGCCAGCGCAAGCACCAGGACCACTATGGCAACGCGCATGAATTCCCTCCAATCTTTTAATCGACAGCATCCCACATTTGAGAGGGAGTAAAATTGACCGGAAGCTTCAATGTATTCGGTATGCCGGTTTCTCTGGCCGTTGCTGCTTAGCGCCAGCTTGGGAAATACCACTTGGCAAGACCCTATTCAGACGTCCACGACGGCGATTAAGACCGGGCCGGAGATGACGTCCCATGATAGCTCGGCTACATTTCAGACGAAAGTGAATCTGGTGCTCGTGCCGGTGGTGGTGCGCGACCGTCAAGGGCAGGCAGTCGGCAATCTCAAGCAGGAAAATTTCCAGCTTCTCGATAAAGGCAAGGCGCAGGTGATCAGTAAATTCTCAGTTGAGAAATCGGGCGGCCAGACGATGCCAGCTGAACCGGCTTCCCACCCGGAAGCAAGCCCGACGCAGCCGTCGATTCCGGAACGTTACGTCGCGTATCTTTTTGATGATTTGCACCTAAGCTTCGGCGATTTAGTCAATGCGCGAAACGCGGCGGAGGGCCATGTGGCGACCGCGCTCCGGGACACTGATCGGGCGGCGATTCTTACCACCTCCGGACAAACCACGCTCGATTTCACCGATGACCGCTCAAAATTGCGGGACGCTCTGGCGCGCATCAAACCCCAATCCATGTACAAGAATTCGCAAACCGACTGCCCGGACCTGAGTTACTACATGGCGGATTTGATTCAGAACAAGAACGATCAGCAGGCGTTGCAAGCGGCTATAAGCGAGGTGATGGTTTGCGAGAACCTGAACCCGCAGCAGCGGGCAGAGGCAGAGCAACTGGCGCGCGCGGCTGCCTCTCGCGTCGTGAGTATCGGGGAGCAGGATACCCGAGTCACTATTGCCGCCTTTCGAGATCTGGTGCGCCGGCTTTCGGCCATGCCCGGCCAACGCGTCATGATCGCAATTTCTCCTGGATTTGTGACTCCTTCGACGGAAGCGTTGGAAGCGATCATAGACGCCATGGATCGCGCAGTGCGTGCGAACGTCATGATCAGCGCTCTGGACGCTCGCGGCCTGTACACCAGCAACCTCGATATCGGTCAGAGATCGTACGACGCCAACGCGACCAGAATCAAGGAACAATATTTACGCGAGAGCGATCTGGCGCAACAGGACGTATTGGCCGAAATAGCCGAAGGCACCGGAGGCACATTCTTTCGCAACAACAACGACCTGAAGGAAGGATTCAGGCGTGTCGCCGCTGCTCCCGAATACCTATACATTTTGGGATTTTCGCCGCAGAACCTGAAGTTTGACGGCACATTTCATAAGTTGAAGGTCG